>CAAGKR010020595.1_pt1 | contig 13103 bp, 10 predicted proteins | sample 2556971 | NCBI WGS metagenome assembly CAAGKR01 (sample SAMEA5207829, study PRJEB30636) | soil metagenome | biome: forest; feature: boreal; material: soil | place: USA | collected 2011-09 | depth 1 m | reverse complement strand
CCCCCGCCCCGAAACTCGACTTTGAAGGATCAGCATGCACACGCTTGACATTGCCGGGCGCACAGTTGGACAGAACCAGCCGTGTTTCATAATCGCCGAAGCCGGCGTGAATCACAACGGCGACTTAGCACTGGCAAGACGACTGATTGATGCTGCCAAGGAAGCAGGCTCAGACGCGGTCAAGTTCCAAACATGGATCACAGAGAAGTTGGTTACGCCAGATGCACCCATGGCCGAGTACCAACGTCGGAATACTGGGCAAGAACAAAGTCAATTTGAGATGCTCAAGTCGCTGGAGTTGAGTCAAGATCAGTTTAGGCAGCTGAAAGCATATGCTGATACCCAGGGCATCTTGTTCTTTTCAACACCGGACGAGGAAGAGAGCGCCGATTTTCTCGAAGTACTCGGCGTCCCGGTCTTCAAGATTGGTTCAGCTGAAGTCGCGAACCTGCCATATTTGCGCCATGTTGCCCTAAAGAACAGACCTATCATTCTCTCCACTGGCATGGCCACCCTTGGTGAAGTGGAAGCGGCCGTTCGGACAATCGAAGCGGCGGGGAATGGGCAATTAGTTCTTCTTCACTGTGTGTCCAACTATCCAGCTGAACCAGGGGACTGCAATCTACGCGCGATGGATACTCTGCGGACGGCATTTCAGTATCCAGTGGGTTTCTCGGATCACACTCTGGGTACGGAGATTGCGATTGCCGCTGTTGCTCGCGGAGCGTGTGTGATTGAGAAGCATTTTACTTTGGACACGCAACTGCCCGGTCCTGACCATGCTGCATCATTGAACTCCAGCGATTTTGCTGACATGGTTCAGGCCATCAGGAAGGTTGAAGGCGCATTGGGCAGCGGAAGAAAACGGCCTGTTCCATCCGAAATGGTGACTCGGCAGGCTGTTCGCAAAGGGTTCGTCGCCGCGCGGAATATCCCGTTGGGGAAGAAGCTCGATGTTCGTGACGTTGTTTTGAGGCGCACATCAGGAGGACTTGGGCCCGAATATCTGGATCTCTTGGTTGGACGGGAGACCAAGATAATGATAGAAGCGAAACAGGTGATCGAGCTGGAAATGTTCTTGTGAAACGCATTGGCGTTGTAACAACCTCTCGCGCAGACTATGGTAGCTTGCTGCCCATTCTGCGCGCGATGCAGAGCGATCCAGAGGTCGAGCTGCTTCTATTTGTGTCGGGGATGCACCTGTCGCGTGCGTTTGGCTTCACGGTAAGAGAGATTGAGACGGACGGCTTTCCGATCACCGACAGGGTGGATATGTTGCTTGCTTCTGACACCGTGCAGGCAGTCGCCAAGTCAATCGGTATAGGTATGATGGGATTTGCGGACAGCTTGGCCCATTATCGTCCTGATGTTGTTCTGATAGTGGGCGACCGTTACGAACTATTGGCTGTGGTATCTGTGGCCCTGGGGCTGTGCATACCAATCGCCCATGTCTCTGGTGGAGACGTGACGGAAGGGGCAATTGACAATCAGGTGCGCCATGCCATCAGCAAGATGAGTCATCTTCATTTTGTTGCTATGCAAGCACATGCTGACCGTTTGATGCAAATGGGCGAAGAGTCCTGGCGTGTATTCGTGACTGGTGATCCCGCGTTAGACCTGTTGTACCAAACGAAGCTTCTGACTCGAAAGGAACTGGACGAGAGTCTTGGAATCAACCTCGACCCGCCCGTTCTGCTCGTGACATTGCATCCGACTACTTTGGGTTCCGTCCCTGTTGCACAGGAGATTGATGGTCTCCTAACTGCGTTGAGTCGGATCACAGCGGCGATCATATTCACGTATCCGAATGCCGATGCACAAAGCGAAATCATAGTGAAACGTATTCAGGACTTCACCGCTGGGCGGTCTGATGCGAGATTGTTCTTCAATCTCGGCCAGAGGAAGTACTATAGCCTAATGGCACAAGTTGATTTAATGGTGGGTAACAGTTCGAGTGGGATCTGGGAAGCACCCAGTTTTCGATTGCCAGTTGTGAATGTGGGCCAGCGACAACAGGGACGTTTCCGAGCGGGGAACGTGATAGACGTTGACGGCGACGCCGATACAATCTATCGCGCCATCCAGCGCGCGCTTGAGCCTTCTTTTCGCGCTTCGTTTCGTGCTCTGCAGAATCCTTACGGCGACGGCCAGGCCGCGTCGCGCGTTGTGGAAGTGTTGCGACGCCTTACTGGCGATTCACGCTTACTTCAAAAACGATTCGTTGACCTTCCAGTCACGCGGCAAGAAAGTGGTAAAGACGATTAGCCATCGCGGAACTCCGCAACGATGGATCGGCGGAGAAATGGAACTAACCCCTATGATGCTCGACGCGGTGGATGCAACGGAGAAAGTCTGGCCCTTCAAGGACTTCACGACAGTTACGAGTGGGAGAACAGGTATAAGGCTGATAGCGCGAATACTCAGGTCGGACTACATCAAGTCTGTTCTACTGCCCGCGTATTTGTGTCCAAGTGTGATTCAGCCATTTCGGGAAGAAGGGCTCTCCGTCCTATTCTATCGAACCGGGAGTGATTTGCTGATAGATAGCAATGATGTAGAACGGCTAGAAGAAGCTGCTCGCCCGACTGCTGTTTTCTTTATCAACTACTTCGGATTCCCGGTGGATGAGAGAATCAAAAACTTTCTCCTTGGGATTAAGGAGCGCTGTTGGGTCATTGAAGACTGCGTCCACGGATCTCTTGTGGAGCAGGATGAGCCAGTGGTCGGCCAAATCGGGCACTTTGCTATTACCAGTTTTCGCAAGTATCTTCCGTTGCCTGATGGTGGACTGGTCATCGGTCATGGAGAGCAGCCCTTGTCTTCATTGCCTGCTGCTAATGGTAGATTTGTGCGCAATCGGCTGCTCGGGAAGTTTCTCCGCTATGAGCTCATGCAACCTGGTACGAGCAGTCCACAACTTGAGGACTTGTATCTTGATCTCTTCTTGAAGGCAGAGACTGAATTGGACGCCGAGACGCCGATTTCCGGAATGTCAGAAATCTCGCAGAGACTACTAGGGACAATTGACCTGGCAGAAGTCATGGCACAGCGTAGAGGCAATTTCGCTTTCCTCTTGAAGGCGTTTCAAGACGAGCCTCGTCTGCGTTGTATAGGCACACCTCTGCTGGCGGATCTACCTGCGGGAGTTTCGCCCCTTGTATTTCCAATCACAGTACTTCAACAACGTCGCGATGGGCTCCGCCAGCATCTATCGGATCTAAGAGTCTTTTGTCCGATTCACTGGCATCTGCCGCCGGAGATAGAGGGCGACCGATTTCACGAGGCGTCTCAACTTTCGAGTGAGATATTGGGACTGCCGATAGATCAACGGTATACCGAGGAAGATATGGGAAGCCTGGTTGACAGATTACTCAAGGCATGGGATGAGATTGGATGAGTTGGGATCCGACTTGGGAACAGGTCTTCCGACTGCGCGATTGGGGTAAGTATCCTCCTGAAGAATTGATTCGTTTTGTGGCGCGGCATTTCTTCTCCGCGCCGAACAGGAATGACGTAAAGATCCTGGAACTGGGCTGCGGCACCGGTGCGAATCTGTGGTTTGTAGCGCGGGAAGGATTTGACGCGTATGGAATTGATGGAGCGCCAACCGGAATTGCCAAAGCAGAACGGAGATTGAGCGAGGACAATCTGCGGGTGCATCTGCAGGTTGGGGATATCCTTTCGCTCAATGAGTTCTACTCGCCCGCGAGTTTTGACGCGGTTGTTGATGTGGCGTGTCTTCAGCACAACAGAGGGGAGTCGGTCAGGGGTATTTTGGATGGAGTGCTGACCGTCCTGAAGCCGCAGGGCAAGGTCTTTTCCATGATGATTGCGCGGGGCTCGTACGGAGACGAGGGGAAGGGGATCGAACCCGACACATTCGTTGAGGTTGCGGAAGGGCCGCTTCAAGGTAAGGGGTTCGTGCGCTTTACTAGTTTCGATGAAGTGGAGCAGCTATTTGGTCGGTTTTCCGAGGTGAAGATTGAGTACTCGGTGAGGAGTATGAACAATAGGCAGCAGACGTACAAGCATTGGGTGATAGAAGCAGTGAAGAGTCAAGGGTGATGAGATGGCGAGTACTCGGTGCGCAGGAGAGGCTTGACTGGGATGGTGTCCTAGCTCGCTTTCCTCACACAGATGTGTATTTCTCGTCAGAATATCACCGGGCTCATGAGTTGAATGGAGATGGGACCGCTTGCGCGTTCGTTGCTGAAGAGGGGGACCATGTGTTCTTCCATCCGTTCCTTGCGCGTCCGATCAGGAGCGTAGGAGACTCACCAATTGAGGCGAGTTGGTTTGATCTTGAGAGTGTGTATGGATACAGCGGCCCTTTGTGTACGACGTGTGACGGTGAGTTCCTTTCCAAAGCATGGGGGAGTTTCGCTGGTTGGTGTCAAGAGAATCACGTGATCGCTGAGTTCACGAGGTTCAACCCCTTTCTGGGCAATCATTGCTTTGCCGATCCGGATAGCAGGTTGACCTGTGATCGAGAAACGGTTGTTCTGTCCCTAGGTTCGTCTGAGTTGGAACTGTGGGGCAGCTATCCTTCGGTTCAGCGCAACATGGTGCGCAAGGCAGTCAGAAGAGGGCTGGTCTGTCGGAATGTCAGCTTGGACGAGGGGCTGATGGAATTCAAGAGGCTCTATAGGGAGACAATGGCTCGCGTTGAGGCTCGGGAGTATTTCCAGTTTTCCGATGCTTACTATGGTCAGTTAGGGCAATCGCTCGGAGAGAGGGTAAGGCTCTTTGTTGTGGAGGACATGGATCGGGTTGTCGCTGCTGCCCTGTTCCTGGTGCACGAGGATCGCATTCATTATCACCTCGCGGGGAGTGACAGCGACTACAGAGAATACGCGCCCAATAATCTGCTGATTCACACGGTTGCGTTATGGGGTCAGGAGAGGGGATATCGGTGGTTGCATTTGGGAGGCGGACGAACACCAAGCCCTAGAGATAGTCTCTATTCATTCAAGGCAAGTATGTCGCGCTCGCGTCTTCCTTTTTATGTCGGGAGACGGGTTCACAATTCGGCTGTCTATGAGGCGCTGCGTTCTCAATGGATGAGTGAGATGGGTGTGGCAGAGCGGCCTGATTACTTTCTTCTATATCGATTAGGAAGGACCGATTGACCTCAAGGGCACTGGGTCTACCGTTGGCTAGGGCTCGCGATGCTGGTCACGACAGCCAGCATCGCGACGATCCGAAGGAGGTCGAAGCTGCGATACGGGATGGTCCCGGTTTGTGTCGGTTGCGTCGCGATCACGGGTCTGGACGGATCGCTGCGCTGTTGAATGAGAGTTGCACGCACAGACGGCTTCACCTGCCGCTCCAGAGGTCTACAACGGACTGGATTCTGGGCGGCCCGGCTTCCCGAGGCCGTCAGATGCGCTTATGTTCTCAGGACACTGCGACTGGCGAGGTTCCCGACCGTAGGCTGATCCCTATGGCGAGAATAGCGTTCTGTGGTGCATTGCGTGCGGCACGCTATGGCTCTGTGCCGCTGGCTCTCGCATGAGCATCTCCGCGTCGTATAGTGAGTGGGTACGACCCTGGGGTTCAAGCGCCCGACTTATGTGCGCTGATTCTACGCAGCTGGCAATGGACGCAAGGAATCCACGTTGAGGCGACCGTGCGCTAGCACGCCATGGGCGCCGCACAGACGGCTCACTGAAGGAGGCAGCACGTGTGGTCGCTTAGGCGGTTCGTATGGAGAGTTGTAGCGCAGACGGGGGAGCTTCGGTTTCACCAGAAGGATGCCTGGCGCCACTCACCGGAGTTCATGCAACAAACGGCGACGCTGTTCGGTTGGTGGGGATACCCCTCCGATGCCTTCGAAGGACGGCTGATCGTGGACATCGGAGCTGGGTCCCGGCTCCGAAGCCGCTACTTCGAGCGGGCTCGCATCGTCGCTATCGAACCGCTTGCGGACCGATTCGTGTCGACGATCAAGTGGTCCGACCTTCGTGAGGCAGCGGAGCTGCAGTCGATCCCAGCTGAGCAGTTCGTCGAACACCTTGAAGGGCAAGCAGCGTTCGTCATGTGCATCAACGTGCTGGACCATGTCTTCGAGCCGGATAGCGTCGTCAGAAATGCCTTCCGGTATCTGGAGCCTGAGGGTGACTTCCTCCTGGCGGTCGACCTGCATGCCCGCGGCGAAGCCGGGTACATGCATCCCGTTCACATCGACCGGGCCGGTCTGCGGCGGATGCTGGACGCGGCGGGATTCAGCATCGTGCGCGAGTTTGACGGACTCGGACCAACCGGAGCCAACAGCTTTGGCCATGGACACGCATACACGATCGTCGCCCGCCGGCCATCCGCGCCTCTTGAGGCGAAGGAACCGGAGCTCGAGCAGGTCGTACGAGAGCAGCGCGGCGGCATATGACAGCATCGCGAGAAGGCTCGTGATAAGGAACGCCGAAAGCACCGCGTCGGCGCCGATTGTATTCGCTCAGTGGCGCCTGGGACAGGCGAGAAACCCGGCGCTCGACACCGCCGCGTCGCAGTTAAATGCCGTGCTGATCGCACTCTGAACCTCAGGTGGGAGTCGGCCTGGATCCAGCCATCCCGGCTGTAGGATCAGATACGCTGCTGATCCCGGCCGGGTAATGCATTCGACGTTGTCCCGATAGCTGGCAAATGACCTCACGTACGGATACCACACGCCACGCTGGAGCCACAGCGGCGAAGGATACCGGCAGGCGGTGGGATTACCCATGTGGTATGCGACGTCCCCGTACGCAAGATAGAGGACAGGCACGTCTCGCCCGATCCTCGCGCTCAGCGCCTCGAGTTCCGCCCGATCATGCGACGCCAGCGAAGCCCACCCTTCATTCGAGTAGTTCGGGTCGAGCGCCCAACTGGCCATCGGGACCAGAGCAGGACCGAAGGCCAGGAGGATACCGAGCCCGAGCGCGAACACGACCCGGGATGCTGGCGGAGCGGGCGCCGGCCACGGAAGGGAGGGACATGTCGTCGCGGCAGCCCAGACGCCGAGCGTGGCAGCGACGACGGCAAGTCCGACCATGACTGGCATACTGTTTGCGGCTCTCCATTCCATTGACATCGAGAGCGCGGCGGTCATTGCGAGGCTAATCGCCGGAAGAGCGACGACAAGGAAGAGCGGCAGATGACCCGTCGCTCGCCACCACCGAACGACTGCTAGCGCAATCAAAGCGGCGGCCAACGGGGGCAGGGTTGCGAGGTGGTAGAGCCACCCTTGTCCCTGCGCGACGAGGGGCGCCATTGCCAGCAGCAGCGCCGCGATGCAGGACAACGAGACAAGGAGTCGACGTCGTGCTGTCGCTGCCGTCCTCGTCAGCAGAACGACTGCGGCCGGCGTGAGCGCCATCCAGGGAGCGACAGCGACCTTTGAGCCCAGGGCGTTCAGCGTGCTACCCAACTCAGCCACGCCGAACCCAGTCCGGAGCGGCGATGCCGGGTTCAGCGCGATCATGTCCCCCATCCAAGTGATCTCCATGGGAGTCACGAGGCACACGAGAAGCCAGATGATTGCCCAGCCTGCAGCTGCCGCTGCGACAAAGAGCGCCCGTCGCAAGTCGAGCATTGCCACAAGGAGGAGGGCGAGCAGAGAAAGTGGCGCGGTGGAGAGTTTGACCGCCGTCACCAGCACGACGCACAGGCCACCGAGGACCGAGGCTGGCAATATGCGGGAAGGTCCGAGCGCCGCGGCGACCGAGAGCGCAACGAAGAGCGTGGCGAACCACTCCGCTTGCAGGAAGTCCCAGTTCGCTGCCAGGCCGAGACTCAGGGCGACGGCGACGCCGATCGTCCAGGCCTCGGCGCGACCGATCCGACCCTGTAGAGCTCGTATGAGAGTCGCGGCGGTCGCTACTGACAACGCGATCCCCATCAACCGCATCAAGATCTCGAACGAAGCCAGATTGTCCTCTCCGATGCCCACCATGCGTGCCAGCTTCGCCATGACCCCGAGAATCGCCCTGTACGCGATTGGCCGGTGGGTGAACGTGTCTATGAACGCCGTAAGGTGGCCGCCGTCGTGCACGCGCAGCGCACCGAACACGTACTCAACATCGCCATTGAGCCCGAGGGCAAGGGAGGCCATGGCAAGCGCGGCCCCGGCGGCGACCGCGACACCACCCAGGACGTGCCAGCGTCGATGGGAGGCGTTGGCTTCGTGAGCGTCGGCGATCACAAGAGATGGCCTCGCTCCGGCTTCGGAGATGTGTCGCACGGTCACTCCAGCCAACCATGAGCAGTGGTCCCGGCATCGCGACTGTTCACGACATTCCCAGCCATTGAACGATCTCGGTGGCCGCGCGGCGACCCTGGCGCACCGCGTAGTTGGTGCCCCGATCCTCGGGATAAATCTGGGCCATCGTTGCCAGGAAGAAGCCGTCGAGATCACAGGTAGTCGCCGGAACGAGGCCGGAATAATGGGGCTGCACGACAGGCTGCGAGTACCTCGCCCGCCAGGCATGGGCCGCCGTCACCCACTCCTCGCCGAACCCCGGGAACATCCGCCTGAGGTGCGGCAGCGAGTAGGCGAGCAGCTCCTCCGTTGACATCTCGAAGGCGGGATCCGTTGCCGGAAGGTACTGCGAGAGGTAGACGATGTGGCGGCCGCCGTAGCGGCTGGCCGGGATGAGGTTCGTGTGCTCGATGACGCCGACGAACGGAAAGCCCGGATCGTTGACGTTAAGCCAGTAGATCTCCGAGAGGCTGCGATCTAGCTCGAGGACGAGGCACACGTTTCCCAGGTACTCGATCGCTCGCAGTCGCTCGACGTACTGCGCGCTCACATGCGGCGCGAGCAGGTCGGCGACGATCGGCAGGGCCGGCGTGGCGAGCACGACATCGGCCGCCATCGCCCCCGCTTCGGTGACCACGGCCGTGACCGCGCCGTCGCGAGTCTCGATGCCGCAGACCCGTGTACTGGTTCGGATCTCGCCCCCCGCCGCCCGGATCTCATTCGCGATCGCTTCCGTGAAGGCCTGGAACGAGCCGCGATAGTAGCCGAGGCTCTCCCGCCCGTCGGACGTCCGGCTCCCACCCCTCAGGACGAGCTTGCTCCAGAACCAGACGGCTGAGACACGATCGGCGAACGCGCCGAACTTCCCCACGAGGAGCGGCTCCCAGACGACCTCGAAGACCTGCCGGCCACAGAGGCCGATGAGCCACTCCCGTGCCGTGAGCGCCTCGAGTGCCCTCCAGTCCTTGACCCGTCGGGCCTGTAATACGAGCAGGCCGAGCCGGAAGCGGTCGCGCATGCCGAGCGGGCTGAAGCGCAGCACGTCGAGCGGGTTCGAGAGCCGGTACGTCTTACCGCCGTAGCGCAGGCCCGTCGCGCTCGCGTGCCATTCGACCCTGTCCGCCAGCCCGAGCTCCTCGACGAGCCCGAGCGCGTCCCGGTCGTCTCGGAACCAGTGGTGGTAGAAGAGGTCAAGGCGTTCTCCTGCGACGTCGAAGCCTCTGGCCAGGCCTCCAACCTCCGGCGCTGCCTCGAGCACGACAACCTTCACGCCCCGGCGTGCGAGGTCGAAGGCGGCCGCGAGCCCGGCGAAGCCGGCACCGATGACGACAACCGTCGGGCGCCCGTCCTTCCGTCCCACCGTCACTTCTCTCTCCCTTCAGGCACTGAGATCGCCGCCCTGGTGGCAGCCACGGCAACCGCCGATCGGCGGAGACCTCTGCCGGTCTTTCCCGACAGCGTGTAGGCGACGAACCCGATCACGATCAGCGAGAGCACCGTCACGGCCCGATCGAGGACCGCGATCGCGACCGCCTCGGGGACCGGTACGCCGTAGGCGACCGTCAGGATACCCACGATACCCGTCTCGACGACGCCGAGCCCGGCCGGTGAGAGTGGGACTGCCGTTAGGAGCGCGCCGGCGAGCGCGACGAATACGACCGCGTCGAGCCCGAGGTGAATGTCGTCGAAGCCGAGAGCTGCCACCACGAGAGCGAGATGCGCTGCCTCGGTGACCCAGATGGCGACCGTGAGCCCGACGAGCTGAGGTAGCGTGCCGCGGCGGACCGACGAAAACGCCGCGGTCTCGAACCGCTCGTACGTGCCGGCCGCAGAAGCCGGGAGCGGCAGCCTGTCTACGAGCGCCGCACCGAAGCTACGGAGCGCGAAGAGGGCGACCGATAGGGCGACCGCGGTCAAGCCGGCGATGAGCAATACGACGCCGACGACTGGCGGCATGGCCCCAGCGAAGCTCACGTAGCCTGCGACGGCGCCAAGGATCGCAATGACCTCGAGGTCGAGGACCCGCTCGACAAGGATCGTACCAAGTGCACCGCTCAGCGAGCGGCCGCTCGACGCACGAAGCAGGTAGGCGCGATACAGGTCGCCGAGTTTAGCGGGCACGAGGCAGTTGACGAACCAGGACAGGAACAGGATCTCCGTCGCATCGCGATTGCTCGTCTCCATGCCAGCGCCCGCCAGGAGGCGGCGCCACCGGTAGCCTCGAATCGGGAAGCTCGCGTAGTAGGCGAGGAGTGCGCCACCCACGAGCCAGGGGTTGGCGCGAGTGATGGCCGCCCAGGTGCGATCAATACGAAAACCCGGAAGCGCGACCACGGCAAGGGCGAGCAACGCCACAGGGATAACGATAGAAGCGATCGTCCGCGGCTGCCGCAGCCGCCGGACAAGCGACAACTCGGGCGCGCCCTCCGGGGCTCCGGTCGGCGACGAGGGACTATGCGTGCCGGCACCCGCGAGCCCCGCCGCTCTCTCATCCCCCACGAGCGGCGGGACATCCGCGGCGTACTCAGACACGGGGGAAGGCGATGATCATGGTCCGCCTCGAATGATGAATAGCGCCCAAGAAACTCTCATTGCCCGTCTTGCCGGTGCCATGGCACATGCGGTGGCGAGGCGTGGATCAGCCATGACGAAACCCACCGACGAACGACACGACTTTGACGGTACCAGATTGTCCCGCGTATGCGCGCAGATGCGTGTTGTTGCTCAGTGAATCTGTCACCGTTAACTGCTCGGTGATTTTGTCAGTCTCCTCGAATGAGAGAGAGGCTGACGTTGACGACACGAGACCAGCAGCGAGTTGAGGTCCTGGCCCGCTGGATCGCTGGCATCCTGACCAAGGACGAGGCGGTCGGGCTGCTCGGATTGAGCGAGCGAAGCGCCTGGCGGCTGCGAGGCCGGCTGCTCACGAAAGGTGCCGATGGACTTGTGCACCGAAACCGGGGACGAGCCTCGCCTCGCGGGCTCGATCCCTCGACCCGTGCTCGAATCATCGAGTTGGCCGGACCCCACGGTCTCTACGAAGGCGTCAACGACTGCCATCTAGCCGAACTGCTAGCCGCGGAAGAAGAGATATTCATCGGCCGTTCGACACTTCAGCGAGTTCTCCGAGGAGCGGGGCTGGCTTCTCCGCGACATCGGCGAGCACCCCGCTATCGCAGTCGCCGTGAGCGCATGGCCCAGGCAGGACTGCTGGTCCAGATCGATGGCTCACGCCACGACTGGCTTCAAGGACGTGGACCGGAGCTGGCCCTGGTGGGCGGGATCTATCACCCCTCGTTCCTCGATCGAGCGGCCCGACGCACGAGCACGGTCGATGATCTTCTGCAGACGGCCTTCCTGCGCGGCCTCTCGACCCGGGAGACGGCAGCACTTGCCGAACGGCTCACCGGCGTCTCGCTCTCAGCTGCAACGATCAGCCGGCTGACCGCACAACTCGATGGCGCTGTCGGCGCCTTCCATCGGCGGCGTATCCGGCTGCCCGTGCCCTATCTGCTCCTCGATGGCTTGTGGGTCAGCGTGCGTGGAGCGAACGGGCATGCATCCCGCCGTGTCGTGCTCGCCGCCTATGGCATCGGCGCCGATGGAACCCGCGAGCTGCTTGACTATCGCCAGGCACTCGGTGAGTCGGCCACTGCCTGGGGCGTGCTGCTGCGCTCGCTAATAGGGCGTGGCCTAGATCCAACGATCTGGATTCACCGGGAGGCATTCCCGTTCTTAACTCCCCGTGTCGAAGTCTGGCTAAGCCGCCATGCTCGCGGCCGGCTCATTCTCGACTTCGACGATGCCCTCTATGCGAGTCCCCCCTCAGGTCGCGACTGGCGCAGGATTCTCCGGAGCCCAAGGGGGTTCGAAGGCGTAGCTTCATGCGCCGACAAGGTCCTGGCGGGGAGCCCGGAACTGGTGCCCTGGGCTGCGAAGCGCGGCGTCCAGGCTGAACTCGTGCCGACCTGCGTGGACATGGAGCGCGTACGGCCCCGGGCTAGAGGAACGAATGCAACGGTCACAATTGGCTGGATCGGTTCGTGGAGCACGTCTGAGTATCTCCTATCCATCGCAGGGGCTCTTCGTAAGGTCTCGGAGTTGGAGGGTGTTCGTATTCTTTTCGTGGGTGCAGCCAATCTCGCGGGCTTGCATACAGTCATGCCGGATGCGGAATGGCGGCTGTGGAACCTCGAACGCGAACAGGACGATCTCGCCGATTTCGACATCGGGATCATGGCCGTGCCAGACACGGAATGGAACCGGGGAAAATGCGCCCTCAAGCTCATCGAGTACATGGCCGCAGGAATCCCATTCGTGGCCAGTCCCGTCGGCATGAACGATGAGACCGCTACCCGATCAGGCGGCGGCATCCTGTGCGAAACCGAAGACGAATGGATCGCGACACTTACGAACCTCGTGCGAGACCCGGAACTTCGCGAGAGGCTTGGCATGGCCGGCCGAGCATATGCCGTCGAGCACTACGACAGGACCAAGTAGTCCGCCAGGATTGTTGCTGCGCTACCTGAAGGCGACACGGAGACGTGAGTTCGATCGGCTCAGTTGCGTGACGTACGCCGGTGTTGCTCTGGCGGCTCTAGCGGCTCTAGCGGCTCTAGCGGCTCTAGCCTGATGTTGAGCGCAAGCGGCCGGCTCGCTGGCCTGCGAGCCGGCCTATGACTGCCTACCCCGCACGAGACCGGGATTGGGCGTGCTCACCTGTTCTATCCTTACTCAGGATGTCGACCGAACCAGCGCGACGCTCGACGACTTTACCCAAGGCATCCAGGTCGTTGGCACGCAGGCGAGCGGAAGAGGTTCTACCGAATGAGCAGTCCGGTATCGACGAGTTCCGCGATCCCATCCGCCT
>CAAGKR010512265.1_pt1 | contig 13110 bp, 8 predicted proteins | sample 2556971 | NCBI WGS metagenome assembly CAAGKR01 (sample SAMEA5207829, study PRJEB30636) | soil metagenome | biome: forest; feature: boreal; material: soil | place: USA | collected 2011-09 | depth 1 m | reverse complement strand
GACCGGTCGAGCACTAAAAAGTTTGGACCATAATCACGAATCCAGGAATCGACTGTTCGGATTTGATGAAAGCGGATGCTTTCAGCGCCTGGGAAGGTGCACCGCCTGCGCACAGCTTGTTCTGTTTCTTTATCGTCGACGAGAAGATTTACGGTCTCGCCCGGCACGAGTGTGGCCATCATTTTGAGAAAAATCTCTTCAACCTGCGGCACGCGATCCGGCCACGTTTCCGGATCCTTGGGCCACGCCAGCCAGGTCGCGCTGTGACGATGCCATTCTCCAGGCATGCGGTAACCGAGTTCGGCAGGCGTGGACATTGGAAAGATTACTTGCTCGGAGAGGTATCCAGGAACCGAGCTGACAGTGGCGTGTAGAAATCAATTCGTCGGTCACGCAGGAATGGCCAGTTTTGTCGTGTCTCCTCAATCTTATCGAGGTCACAATCGACCACAAGCACCTCTTCTTTATCGGCTGCGGCTTTCGCGATAATGCGTCCAAACGGATCTGCAACAAACGACTGGCCCCAGAAAGTGAGCTTGCCCTCGCGTCCAACACGATTCACAACCACAACGTAGACTCCATTCGCGATTGCGTGCGCGCGTTGAATTGTTTCCCAGGCGGAATGCTGGGCCTGGTTCATCTCTTCCTTTTCGTCGGGCAACCAGCCAATGGCGGTCGGGTAGAAAATAAACTGTGCGCCACTAAGGGCCGTTAAGCGTGCAGCTTCGGGAAACCATTGATCCCAGCAGACCAAAGCACCGACTCGTGCATACTTTGTCTCGTGAGTTTGGAAACCCAGATCTCCCGGCGTGAAGTAAAACTTTTCGTAATAGAGCGGGTCGTCGGGAATGTGCATCTTGCGATACTTGCCGGCAATCTTTCCCGTAGCGTCGATGATTACGGCCGTGTTGTGATAGACGCCGGCAGCACGTTTTTCAAAAAGCGAGGCAATAATGACTACGTTTTTCTGTCGCGCTATTGTGCTGAGCGCATCAGTTGTTGGCCCAGGAATTGTTTCGGCCAACTTGAACAGTTCGATATCTTCAGTCTGACAAAAGTACTGGGAGCGGAAAAGCTCTTGCAGGCAAACAATCTGCGCGCCTTTCTTTGCGGCTTCGCCGATCCGGGCGATGGCTTTTTTAAGATTGGCTTCCGGTTTGTGGTCGCAGCTCATCTGGACCAAACCGATCTTAACGTTATTCGACTTCGACTTTTTCGGCATGAAGGAAGTATAGCGTCCAAAGTCCAACGTCCAAAGTCCAACGTCCGCTCCCGCCTGTGTTGAAACCCAGAACTATATTGGTGAGACATTGGACATTGGACGTTGGACTTTGGACTAGTTAAGATGGCGAGTCATTTCAAAACCCGCTATCTAAAGAGAGACATTCCATGATCGATTTCGAGTTGACTGAAGATCATAAAGCGCTGGTGCAGACTGTGCGCGAGTTTGCAAAGAGGGAGATTGTGCCTTACATCAAGGAATGGGACGAGAAGCAACACTTCGAGCGCTCGGTGTTTGATAAGATGGCTGACCTTAATCTGCTGGGCGTCTGCATTCCCGAAGAGTATGGCGGCGCGGGCTTCGATTACATCTCGCTGGGCCTGGTCTGCGAAGAGCTTGAAGCAGTTGACACATTTCTGCGTGTTGCGATGTCGGTCCACACGGGTTTGAATTCATTGACGCTCCTGACCTGGGGTAGTGAAGAGCAGAAGCGAAAGTATCTGGTGCCGCAGGCAAAGGGCGAAAAACTCGCTACATATGGTTTAACTGAACCGGGCGCTGGGTCGGACGTGGTCGGTTCACGATCGACGGCGCGGCGCGACGGCGATGAGTATGTCCTTAATGGCGAGAAGATGTGGATCAGTCTGGCTGATACGGCTGACAACTTCCTGTTTTTCTGCTGGACGGATGAAGAGAAGCGACGTCAACGGGACCACGGCGGCATGTCATGTTTCATCATTGAGCGCAGCATGAAAGGCTTCACGTCCGGAACGATTCATGGCAAGTTGGGAATTCGGGCGGGCAATACAGGATATTTCTCTCTGCAGGACGCGCGCGTGCCAAAAGCTAATCTTGTGGGCGAAGAAGGTGAAGGATTCAAGATCGCCATGTTTGCCCTTGAGCAAGGACGTTACACGGTTGCCGCCGGGGCCACAGGAGTCATCCGAGCCTCGCGAGACGCATCGGTCGCTTACGCTCTTGAACGCGAAACCTTCGGCACAAAGATCGCGAATCATCAACTCGTCAAACAGAAGATTGCCGAGATGGAAGCCGATTATCAGATGTCCCATCTGCTCTGGTTACGCGCGGGTTATTTAAAAAACACAGGCCAGCCGAATGCTCGGGCGACGAGTCTGGCGAAGTGGCAGGCGACTATTCGCAGTGAGAAAGCGGCATCAATGGCGATCGAGGTCCATGGGGCCAATGGTTATTCAAACGACTATCCAGTAGAGCGCTACCTGCGAAACTGCAAAGCCGCGATCATCTACGAAGGCACGCGCGAAATTCACACCCTCATGCAAGCCGATTGGGCTCTGGGCCTGAAAAAAGAGAAGCCCGCACGCAAGACGCTGCCGCCGTGGCAGCCCGCAGAATCCCACGATAAAGTCGCTGCGACTTAACCTGTCTTGATCAGTCTTCGCTACAGCCGTGAGATTGTAGCGGCGACCTCGGTGTCTGCCCTTTTTTTGACGTCTGAAGGACCAGCAGACAGAAAAACACACCGCCCTGGCTTCCACAATGCAGACGGGCACGGGTGCCTGTGCTACTTCCTGGCTTCGAAGATGCGATTGAAGGGCGTTTCCGTAGCGCGGCGGAATTTAGTAAACCCGCCAGCCATCACTACGTCTCGAATTGCTGATTCCGGTGCAACGGCTCCGAGCGCCGGTCCATTCAACGCCAACGAATTTGAAGTGCAGCAGAGCGTTGACGCGCCCGAAAATGTTCGGCCGATGATGTTGAAGTTTTCCTCGACTGTGTTTCCCGCCATCGGTTCAACAATCAAAGCGCTGCCATCGGGGGCCAAAACCTCGCACGCATGCTTGCAAGCGGCGACCGGGTCGCCCATATCGTGGAGGCAATCGAAGAAGGCGACCATGTCATACTGCCGATCGGGAAAGTCGCTTGCATTGGCAATCTCGAACGTAACGCGATCGGAAACGCCGGAGTCTTTAGCACGCTGGCGCGCTGTCTCGATCGACTTCTCATGATTGTCAAAGCCCCAGAACTTCGAGTTGGGATAAGCCTGGGACATGATGATTGTTGAAGAACCATGGCCGCAGCCGATGTCCGCAACTTTGCCGCCTGCCTTTAACTTTTCTTCGACGCCAGTGAGAGACGGAATCCAGGAGGCAATCAAATGCGCGGCATATCCTGGGCGGAAGAATCGCTCAGTACCGACAAACAGGTCGGGATCGTGTTCGCCCCAGAGCATGCCGCCGCCGTTCTTAAACGCGTCTTCAATTCGGGAGACAGCATGCGTCATTGCTTTGATTACGTAAAAGCCGCCACCAACATAAAAAGGGCTACTTTCGTCAGTAAGAGCCATTGCCTGCTCTGGCGCGAGAGAATAACGTCCGCTTCCCGCATCATAGTCAACATATCCACTGGCGGCCTGATTGATGAGCCACTCACGCACATATCTTTCGTTCGTGGAAGTTTTTTCGGCGAGCTCTGCTGGAGTGAGGTGGGTGCCGGAGGCTAGTGCTTTGTAGAGTCCGAGTTTCTGCCCGATGTAGACCAAAGACGAGCTCAAAGCCGCGCCAAAATCTCCGACTACCTTGCCCAAAAACTCATTCATCTTATCTTCATTGATCGTTTTTTCCTGCGTAGCGGTTGACATAGAAACCTCCCGGGCCAAGATTCAAAGTGCGTGGGTTGTTATTAGCGCTCGGTTACGGCTGATTCTTAACGCCAGGCAGACAGGTAAGTCAAGGTAATCCGAAAGCATTATTTGATCGCGCGGGTCGGACCATCAAGCCGGGAAACGCATGAAGTTTAGAAAGTCCCTCGAACCTACAAATTCCCAGCCTCCTCTGCTAGTATGGTTCCGCACTTCTTAAACTGCGGACGCTCCAGCACTTGACGCTGTTCGCCGACAAAATTTCCGGATTCAGGAGACCTGAAAGAGATGGGCCATGAGTTAAAGACAGAGCGCGAGCTGTCTCTGGATTTCTTGCGCGTATGCGAAGCGGCGGCAATTGCCGCGGCGCGCACGATGGGCCAGGGCGACCGCAAATATTCCGATCATGTCGCTGTCGAGGCGATGCGCGAAGTTATGGACACGGTGCCGATGCGGGGCCGCATCGTGATCGGCGAGGGCGAGCGCGATGAAGCTCCAATGCTTTACATTGGCGAAGAAGTTGGCGGCGGGTTTGGCGTGGGCGAAGAAATTGCAGAGTCCTGTCCCGAAGTAGACATCGCTGTCGATCCGCTCGAGGGTACAAACCTTTGCGCGCTGGGCGCTAACAACGCGATTGCCGTGCTGGCTGCGGCCGAACGCGGCGGCCTGCTGAATGCGCCGGACATATACATGGACAAGATTGTGGTGGGGCCGTCGTCGCGCGGCGTCGTAGATCTCGATGCGCCGGTTAAAGACAATCTCAAGAACATTGCTCGTCGATTAGGTCGCGACGTCGAAGACCTAACGGTAATTGTTCTGGATCGTTCACGGCATCAGAAACTAATTTCGGATGTACGAGAAGCCGGAGCCCGCATACGTTTGATCGGTGACGGCGACCTGTCCGCCGGCATCTCCGCGGCGGTTGCCGGCACAAACATTCACGCGCTGGTGGGCATTGGCGGCGCGCCTGAAGGAGTGATTACGGCGGCGGCAATGAAGTGTTTGAACGGGGAGATACAGGCGAGATTGATTTTCGATCATGAAAAGCTCGGAGTTGATAAAAATAAGGTGCCACCCAAGGAGGAGGTGCTGGAGCGTTTGCAGTCGATGGGAATAACGGACGCAAACAAAATTTACGATACAAACGATCTCGCCCCGGGCCGGAAAATTATTTTCGCCGCCACCGGCGTTACCGACGGCGCGTTGCTGAAGGGTGTAAGATTTTTTGGTGCCGGCAAACGAACACATTCTGTGGTCATGACTACGGAGTCGCGACACATTCGCTTTGTCGATACGCTGCATATCGAAGGTGGACCAGACACGGTGATCAGATTTTAGATTTTCGGTTTAGAACTTTGATCTTAGAACTTTGAACTTGGCAAACGACACGTACAAAGTACAAAGATCAAGGATCAAAGAACGGCCTTGATGATGTACGCTTCTCCCACTCAATATATCCCGCAAATTGGACCGGTTCGTCGCCCGCTTGTAATGTGGTTCATCGTGGCAGCGGGCTCTTTGGCAATGATGTCGCTCGTCATTGGGGCCCCGCTAGCCATCTCTGGAGGACATCCATTTTTAGGTCTAACAATTTATCGGGCGTTCAGTTACGTTTGCCATCAAATTCCCGAGCGCTCCTTTTTCATTGCCGAACATCAATTCGCCGTCTGCGCGCGCTGCACGGGTCTGTACTCCGGCTTTACGCTCGCGACGCTCATATATCCGCTGGTTAGATCGTTAAGGCAGACTGAAGCGCCGGCGCGTAAATGGCTTTTTATTGCGGCTACACCTTTGGCAGTCGACTTCACACTAGGGTTTCTCGGAATATGGAATAACAACCATTTCTCACGCTTCTTCACTGGCGCCCTGCTCGGGGCTGTGGCTGTCTTCTATGTGATGCCCGGAGTCCTGGATTTGAGCCGCCGCGATTGGCGCTCGAGGCGTAAAGATCCAGCGCCATCCACCGCAAGAAATGTTTTGCGCGCCGACATGTTTTCGACCAATGCTCCACCGGCTCCAAGTGATTACAGTGCTCCCCATCGGCGGATCTGATTGGCGCAGTTGTTTCGCGGTTAGATCCGCTTCGGGTTAGAATCCCTCGCGCGCCTTGCGGGCACTGCCAGGCGGCGTTTTGAGATGTAACGATTGTATTGCTGACATCATGGCATTGATTTTCCAGGGCACACCCACTACCGCACCCACTCCATGGCCCACGCCTTTGGGTCCCGAACCGCAAGTACTCTTTGAGCGCTACTTCCAGGATCTGGTTAACAAGACGTGGGGCAACATCAGCCCGCTTTACCAGCTCGACGCCTTTGACTGGACCATACTGATTCTTTATTTCACGATCCTTACAGTACTCGCCATCTATGGTGCATATCGCGTTAAGCAGGTTATCGACTTCTGGCGTTATCGCAAATTTGTGCCACAGCCGAAGGGCAAATTCAGCGACGAAGATCTACCGCACATTACTGTCCAGCTGCCACTTTTTAATGAGATGTACGTCATCGGACGGCTGGTGAAAGCTATTACGGCGATCGAATATCCGCGGGCGAAGCTTCAAATTCAGGTACTCGACGACTCAACAGATGAGACGGTCAGGCTGGCCCGCGAGACGGTGGATGAATACGTGAAGCAGGGGTTTGACATTCAATACATCCATCGCGCCGACCGCACCGGTTTCAAGGCTGGGGCGCTCGAGAATGGGTTGAAGTATGCGAAGGGCGAGTTGCTTGCGATCTTTGACGCCGACTTTGTTCCCAAACCGGATTGTTTACGTAAGCTTGTTGATTTCTTTACTGACCCACTAGTCGGCTGCGCGCAGATGCGCTGGTCCCACATCAACGGCAACTACAATTTGCTGACTCGTTTGCAGACCATCATGCTTGATGGCCACTTTGTCGTGGAGCAGACTACCCGGAATCGCACCGGCGGCTTTTTCAATTTCAACGGGACCGCAGGCATCTGGCGCCGTAGCGCAATATCCATGAGCGGCGGCTGGCAACACGACACACTGACTGAAGACACTGATCTCAGTTTTCGCGCACAGTTGATGGGCTGGAAGTTTGTTTATCTGCTCGATGAAGAAGCGCCGGCGGAGATTCCTGTCGAGATTAATGCGTTCAAGGCGCAGCAAAGGCGTTGGGCTAAGGGTGTGATGCAGGTAGGCATTAAGCTCTACCCTAGAATTTGGCGCTCGCGTTTACCGATGCGCGTGAGGCTGGAGATGTTTTTCCGCTTAACGGGAAACATCAGTTACCCGCTGATGATTGTGGCGAGTTTTCTCCAGTTTCCGCTTTTGCTTGTTCGCTACAACCAGCCTTTCTACCACTTGATGATTCTCGATCTGCCGCTGCTGTTCTTTTCGTCGATCTCGGTATTCCTCTTTTACGGAACGGCCGTTTGGTATCTGGATAAGAAGCGCGCGCCGCGTTTGTTGCATCTGCCTCTGGTGATGGCACTCGGAATCGGCCTGGCCTTTTCCAACGCGCGTGCGGTTCTCGAGGCGGTTCTTGGCATTAAAAGCGATTTTGTGCGTACCCCAAAATATCGCGTCGAAAAAACTCATGATGAAACATGGAAACGCAAGAAATACAAACACAAGCGCGGACTGTTACCGCTGCTCGAGTTAAGCTTTTCCGTCTATTTCCTGCTTGCGATCCTTTATGCCATTCGCATGCACATGTGGGGTACCGTCCCTTTTCTATTCCTGTTCTTCTTCGGCTTCGGCTATATGGGAATAATGAGCGTCGTTCAAGCCACCAGCGGTGGACGGTTAGCTTCGCTCTGGAGGCCTGTTACGAAACCGTCTATATGGCATTAGCGCTTCGCATCCGGCTGTGTGGAGGACTTTTAGGCGAACGATTGCCGGTAACCAAGCGAACAAAATATCCATTTCGCGAGATTTATCAGCTTACTTGTTGATCTCATTCATCGCCATCAACTAGTATCCACCAGTCTGATTAGTTTCCCCGCGCGGGCACTATTTTGCGAAAGTAGTTCCTTTCGCGCGTTCCGAACAAACGGTTAATTTACAACCACTCGAGTTTATTTTTGATGAGGAAAAATATGATTGCAACAGCATCCCCGTCGGCTAGATTTTGCACGCTGGCCGTTCTTGTTTTAACTCTCGCCGTGTCGGCGTTTGCTAAATCGCAAGCGACAACCGGAAACATCGAAGGCCGCGTGCTTGATCCCAAAGACGCTGCCGTCCCTGGGGCGCCAGTTACGGCTATCAATCAACAGACCGGTCTGGAAAAGTCTACAACCACGAACGGCGAAGGCGGTTTTAGCATCATTCTGCTGCCACCCGGCGTCTACACTGTTCGCTCCACGGCCAGCGGCTTTGCGCCGATCGAAGTCAAAGACGTAACAGTCAACGTAGGTGGCAAAACGCCGCTCGACCTGAAACTATCGGTTGGTAGTGCAAGCGGCTCGGTGACAGTCAACAGCGAGGCGGCGGGGATTGAAACGACACTCACTTCTGTATCGACAACAATAAACTCGCGAGCAATTGAGAATCTTCCCGTCAACGGTCGCAACTATCTCGACTTTGCCACGCTTACCCCTGGAGTAATTCGCGATCAGAATCGCGAGGGCGATCTTTCCGTGGGGGGCCAAAAGGGAACACTCAACAACCTTCAGGTCGATGGCGCTGACAACAACAATACGTTTTTCGGACAAGCGTTTGGGCGCACCGGCGTACGGCCCCCATATCAGTTCTCGGAAGAGTCGGTACTGGAATTTCAGGTTAACCAGAACGGCTTCTCGGCAGAGTTTGGCCGCGCCGGAGGAGCAGTCATCAACGTCGTCACCAAGTCAGGAACAAACGATTTCCACGGGGGCGGCTTTGAATATTTTCGCGACGAATCGCTTAACGCACAGACGCCCCAACTAAAGGCTTCGCAGTTTCAACGCGGTCTGCCAAACAAGCGTCCACCGCTGCAGATCAATCAATTTGGCGCACGACTTGGAGGACCTATAAAACATAACAAAGCATTCTTCTTTTTCACCTACGACGGTCAACGCCAGCAGCTGCCAAACTTCCTCGATCCGCCGAACTTCTTCACCCAGCCGGCGAATATTCAGGCGCTGTTGTTGCCGAAGCTCAATACATATCAAATTAACCGCAACCAGGATGTCTTTATGGGGAAAGGCGACATTTCCCTCAATAAGAACAATCAATTGTCGCTGCGACTTAATCATCAGAACTTTACTGGAAAGAACAACGAATTTACGAGCTCACTGGGCGCCGAGGAGCATTCAGGTGACAGCCTCGCGAAGACTACGACGTTCTCCGGCTCTCTCATCTCAACTGTTAGTACCAGCGTGACTAATGAGTTTCGCTTCCAGCTCGCCAAAGACCGCGAGCCTGGGACTGCAAACAGCTCTGATCCTGAAGCGCAGATAAATACCGGCTCGGGCTTTTTGCTGATAGGGCGTAACAATTTCAGTCCGCGCGAAACGACGATCAAGCGTTGGCAGTTAATTGACAATATTTCCTTACTGCACGGTCGTCACAACTTCAAGACAGGTGTAGACGTCAACGTCGATCGCATCTTCAATTTCTTCCCTGGATTCTTCAACGGGCAATACACCTTCACTTCTTACGCGAATTTCGCTGCGAACACCCCTTCCGCGTTTTCACAGAACTTCGCCGGAACCGGAACAACCGGGGCGACGACTCACCCTGACAGTAAGGATTTTGCGTTGTTCTTTCAGGACGACATTCGGGTGACGCCAAAGCTGACGCTTAATCTCGGCTTGCGCTATGACAAGCAATTTATGGCTCGACCACCGGTTCAGAATCCAGACGCTGCACTGCTGGCAGCGGGGCTGGATACAAGCCGGCAGCCGAACGACAGTAACAACATTGGGCCGCGCGCGGGTTTCAGCTACGCGCCCAATGAGAAGACGGTTATCCGTGGTGGTTATGGCATCTTCTTCGGCCGAACAACTGCGATCATGCTGGGCACGACCCACTCAAACAATGGCATAAATATTCTCGGAGTGACGGTGTCGTGCACGGCGGTGCCTAATCTTTGCCCAACCTATCCAAACATTTTCGCGTCACTGCCCGCAGCCTTGCCTAACGCTCCAAACCTCTTCCTCTTCGCGAAAAACTACCAGCAGCCTTATGTGCAACAGGGCAGGCTCGGCATCGAGCGCGAGATAATGAAGAATACGACTCTCTCGGTCACTTACCTTTACTTCCGAGGTGTGCATCTTTCACGCACGCGCGACATCAACCTGTTTGCACCAGTGGCAACGCCGGCAGTGGATGCGGTTACAGGTCAGACGTTCACCGTACAGCGCTTTCCCGGGGCGACTTTCAATGCAACCTTGCCGATTCGACCGTTCCCTCAATACAACCGCATCGACTTATTTGAAAGTTCGGCAAACTCGCGTTACCACGGACTCGCAATTCAGGGGAGAAGGCGGTTTTCCCCGACCCATTTGGTGCCCTTCTTCGAAGGTAGCGGTTCTGAATTCCTGCTCTCATACACCTTATCGAAGGCCGAAGATGATAAGCCTGACCAGACATCAGTCGTACCGGGCGGCGGCGACGATTCCAAAGTTGCGGAGAATCCTTTTGACCTGCGGAACGAATGGAGCTACTCCGACGCCGATCAGCGGCATCGTTTGGTGTTAAGTTCCATTATTGAAATTGGAAAGATCAAATCCACAAACAAAGTGCTGCGCGCTTTGTTCAACGATTACACCGTGTCAGGCATTACGCAGCTTCAATCCGGATTCGCTTACTCAGCTCAGATAGGAGCGGATATCAACCGCGATGGCAATTCGCGGGATGACCGCGTCCCCGGTCTCGCGCGCAACCGTTTCCATACACCGGCGGTCTACCAAACGGACGCACGAATAACGCGGACCATTCGCACCAGCGAGACCACGAAACTTCGATTGATACTCGAAGGATTCAATATCTGGAACCGCGCAAATACAGGTCTCGCGCCAGGCGGAGGTTATTTCTCGTTTGTGAATATCAATCAGTACCGCGGCTTTACTGCCAACGCGAACAATACGTTGACCTTGCTACCGGCCCTGCCCGCGACGGCTTTTGGCTTACCGCGCTCAATCAATACGCCGAGGCAACTGCAACTCGCGATCAAGTTCGATTTTTAGAGTTTGGGTACACTTGAGCGACGCAAGGAGTGAACCAGTACGGTTCTGCGGTAGTGAGTCGACCTAATAGAGAGCAGTGTTTTCGTTCTTAGGCGAAGCCGCGTTAGCGGCGTAATGTTTATAGTAGGGGTGTGATGCTGACTTCCGCGAACCGAAATGTCCGACATTTCGGTTCGCGGAAGCACTTCAACAAGAGCTAGCGTTGCTATAAACATTGCGTCCCTACGGGACTCTCGGTAACCGGACATTTCAGTCAACTTCAAACTGACCCAGTGTCCCTTCTACGACCGCTTGACATCCCGTTTGCCGGTTGCCTATAGTCAGTCGCTCGGACTATTAACGAATGAAACACGCTTACTATTGCTACTGTTGTTCCGATTGTCGCTGGTCCTGGTGCCAGCGCGATCGGGGAGCCGTATGCATGCGTGAGTCGGATATTTAAGAACTAGCGCAGCACGAGCTTTACGGCCAAGCCGATCGCGATAACCGAAAAGGATCGCGGCCGGCTTTTAGTTTTTGCTAAGAGATGAGCTGGGAATGACAACAGACGTGGCGGAAAAGATAACTTACCTGCGGCGAGCCGATTCGATTGAATCTAACATCGGCAACACGCCCTTGATTCGTCTACGGAGGGTAGCGCGCGATATCGCAGCCGGTGTCGAGGTTTTCGCCAAGGCCGAGCATTTGAATCCAGGCGGCTCAGTAAAGGATCGGCCCGCGCTGTGGATGATTCTCGATGGTGAGCAATGCGGCAGGCTGCGACGGGGCATGACCATCCTTGATGCAACCAGCGGTAACACCGGCATCGCTTACGGGATGATTGGAGCGGCCCGGCATTATCCGGTGACCATCTGTCTTCCAAAAAACGCCAGCTCCCAGCGAAAACGAATTCTGCACAGTTTTGGTGTTGAGCTGGTCGAAACAGATCCGCTGCTTTCCACCGATGGCGCCCAGCTGGCGGCGCGTGAAATGTCTGCGCTGGAACCGGAGAAGTATTTCTATCCGGATCAATATAACAATCCGGCTAATTGGCTGGCGCACTATGAGAGTACTGGCCCTGAAATCTGGGAGCAGACGGGAGGCCGCATCACACATTTCATCACGGGCCTGGGAACGTCCGGAACGCTTGTAGGAACTACGCGGAAACTCAAGGAGCTCAATCCGAGCGTTCGCGCCATCTCAATGCAGCCGGATTCGCCTTTGCATGGACTTGAAGGGTTGAAACACATGGCCACAGCAATGGTTCCAGGCATCTACGATCCCGGCCTGGCTGATGAAAATGTGGAAGTCGCAACCGAAGACGCGCAGGAGATGGCTGGTCGGCTGGCGCAAGAGGAAGGGTTGTTGGTTGGCACCAGTTCCGGAGCCAATGTTTTTGCCGCCCTGAGGCTGGCTCGGTCATTACCGGGCGGATCGGTGGTGGTAACCATTTTGTGCGACGGTGGCGAGCGATACATCGAATAGTGTGGCGCAATTTGGAATAGATAAATCGTCAGCGGCTTTGCCGCCCTGCAGTGCGGAAAGGCTCCGCCTTTCCGTCGGTGACTTTTTTGTTCTGGAGGCTGCGCCTCCGAAGAAACTTGAGGCATAGCCTCCGGCATTTAAAGATTGGTTCCCGGAAAGGCGAAGCCTTTCCGCACTGCGCCGCGGCAAGCCGCAATCCTTAACTGGGCGGCAAGCCGCAACGCTTAACTGAGCGAACGCCAACCTGCAGAGATGATTCATCTAGCAACGCGACATCAAAACGAGATGGCAGCGCATGGTGAGCGTGATTATCCATACGAGTGCTGTGGGCTTTTGCTGGGAAGGTTCAGCGCTGAGGGAGGGAAGATCGTTGTGGAAACGTATCCGATCTCAAACGCGCGCGAGGAAGACGCAAAGCGCAACCGATTTCTGATCCGTCCCGAAGAGCTAATGAGGGGCGAGCGATATGCGGAGACGAAGAGATTGGAAGTTATCGGCTTTTATCATTCGCACCCCGATCATCCGGCCATTCCGTCTCAATATGATTTGGACCATGCTTGGCCGGTTTATTCCTATATCGTAGTGTCGGTAAAAGCCGGCGACGCACGGGAACTTCGCTCCTGGGAGATGGAACCGAATCGCTCGAGGTTTAACGAAGAACGAG
>CAAGKR010233051.1_pt1 | contig 13110 bp, 15 predicted proteins | sample 2556971 | NCBI WGS metagenome assembly CAAGKR01 (sample SAMEA5207829, study PRJEB30636) | soil metagenome | biome: forest; feature: boreal; material: soil | place: USA | collected 2011-09 | depth 1 m | reverse complement strand
TGCAACACGCTCGGATTCTCTACCATCCACTGAGCGGCCAAGTGCCACCGCCATCTAAATGCGGCGGGCATCCGCAATGGATGCCCGCTAACGCCTTGCAAATATAGGTGGAGCCAAGGGGGATCGAATCCTTGACCTCATGACTGCCAGTCAAACGACTGTTTCCGGGTCACCGAGAAACATTAACCTGCTGCGCGTCGTCAGCGGCGATATTCACTTTCCCGTCGCCCGCTCCACTTTCCTCAGTAAATTCTTAACGTCAAATTCAAAAGTCACTCCAATGCTAGAAACGTCCCCCAAAACGTCCCCCACATGCTCCCGATTTTGGGTCGCCGGAAATGTTAGCCTCCAGGGATGACACTCGCAACGGATTTTAAGTCCGGTGCAACCGGCATCACCTAGTCTTACCAAACGATACGAACCAGTATTTACGCGCCTCGTGGTTGTCAAGATATCGCTTCGGCTGCCCGTGGAAAGCACCGCTACTCGGATCGAGCTGAGTAGCCCGCTTCAATGCTTCGATCGCGTCGTCATTGCGACCGAGTTGGTGATAGCTTAAACTCAGGAAACCAAAGGCGAAGGCATAGTCCGGCTTGAGACGAACAGCTTGTTTGAAAGGTTCGATGGCCTCGTTGTACTTGTTCGCGTCGAAGTAAGCGAGACCCTCCTCAAAGTATTCTTCGGCGGTTTTTTGGCGGTTCGGATCCAACGCATTTTGCGACTTCTTCAGATAGTCGCGCGTGTGCCTCTTGCTTGCCTTGTGACAACTGTGGCGCGAGTTGGCCGCAGAAACTATCGAAAAAGGAGAATAGGGTGAGATGTTCGACAACATATTTCGGTTTCTGACTGAGTCCTTAAAACTAAGTGGACCACTCCTGATTCTCGCCCTTGTACTTGGATACTTTCTCAAGCTCATTATTGAAAAGAGAATTGACAAGAGATTTACTGACTTAGAAGAAATCGCCAAGTCCTCTCTCGGCATCAAGTCGGGATTGCGCGAGAGCGAACGCAACGAGCTGGTCAACTTTCGGGTCGTTATCGAAGAGTGGCAGCACTTTCTGGAAGCCTCTGTCTTCGACTTTGCCATTCTCGATCGAGCCAAGGCAGACATTCCAACGCTCTATGAAAAAGACAGCAAGCTCTTCTTGGCTGTGCGCATTGCCGCGGTCAAGGCGAGCACTTACTTGCGTAAAAGAGATTTGGAAGCGCAATTACTCGGCGCCATTATAGAAATTAGAAAAACGTACTATCCATTGATCGACACCACGCTTCCAAAGCTGATCGACTTGAAAGCGCAATTGGCGCCGATAGACTACAAGTTGAAGGCATTCGAGCAAAGCGGGTTTAAGGATATGACGTACGCTCCGACCCCGCAGGATCGCGATGAGAATTTGCGGCTGCAAAGCCTGATGACGGCAGAGGTGGCCGCGTTCAGAGACAACCTACTCAGCCAATACCGAACCTTTGCAGAACAAATGAACGCGCTGAAAGAAGCGATTAACGTTTACATCTATCGCCCGATTCAGAAAACCGATATCGACAAAGAATAATTCGTTTTGAAGCCCGTGATCGCACGAAAGCGGGAGAACAAGGGAAGACGCGCGTCCATCAAGATGCCGGAAAATAATTGGCGTCCCAAAGCATTCCGAGTTGGAACCAGGTCATAGCATGGCTGCGCGAGATGGAGACTCTTCGCAAAGCAGCAGCTTAGGGTAAGGAAACGAGGCTTCTCCTCATAACTGAGCGCAACAGGACTATCCCCTACTTGATTGGAATCGTGGCAGTGCTCGATGGTCATTATTCCGTATCCCATTTTATCAATTGCTCGTTGCCAATTGTCGAATCAGGGACTCACTACTTCGGGGCCAGTTCGCGATATGGTTTTCTTTCAGCATAAAGTTGCAAGCGCTGGCGCGCTCTTTCTCCCCTCGAAGTCTTGGCAAACGACGCGTTCGACGGGTTTGATAAGGCTTTGTTCTCCCACTTGATCGCTTCCTCAAAATTGCCAGTCTCGGCATAGGCGGCGGCCAGTGTGTCCAGTAACGAGGAATCCTTCCAGTTCATAAGTTCACAGGCTTTGGTCGAATAGCCTACGGCTTTCTTGCCATCGCGAAGCCCGTCCTTTGGAGACGTGGCGGCCTTCCAGGCCAGATTGTTATAAGCTTCAGCTGCCCAATGGGGATCGATTTCAATACCTTTCGCAAAGTCGGCCGCTGCGCCTTCAAGATCACCCTTCTTGCTGCGTGCGTCACCACGATAGATGTAAGCGCCGGCCGCTAAGTCGGGTCGCGGATTGAGTTCGATAGCTTTCGCGTAGTCCGCGAGCGCTCCATCAAGATCGCCTCTGTCATTGCGTAGGTCCGCTCGCTGCAGGTAGTTGTCAGCAACCCCGGGAAGAATCTCGATAACTTTAGTGAAATCCGCTATCGCTCCCTCAAAATCGCCCTTGCTCTTGCGCAGATCTGCCCTTCCTGAGTAAGCTGCTCCATCGCGTGGCGCGAGCTCGATGGCCTTCGAGTAGTCTGCCAGCGCTCCATCAACACCGCCTTTCTCCCTCCGTTCCTCCGCGCGATCGTCATAGAGGCCCCAACTGCGTGGATTGAGTTCGATAGCTTTGGTGTAGTCGGCAATCGCTCCATCATGATCGCCCTTCAGGCTCCGTTCGACTGCGCGCCGGTTGTATGCCAGCCAGTCACGTGGATCGATTTCAATGGCCTTCGTGTAATCGGCAATCGCTCCATCATGATCATCTTTGGCATACCGGGCCGCGCCGCGATAGATGTAGACAAGCGACCAACGCGGCTCGATTTCGGCGGCTTTGGTATAGTCGGCTATCGCTCCGTCATGATCGCCACGGGCATTCCGCACAAGGCCGCGATTGTAGTAAGCCGACGCATCACGCGGATCGATCTCAATCGCTTTGGCGTAGTCGGAAACCGCGCCATTAAGGTCGCCGCCAGGTTCAAGGCCGCCAGAATAGGCCCGATCGATTTCCATGGCCTTGTGAAAGTCGGCATTCGCTCCGTTATCATCGCCTTTAGCCCGCCGCGCAAAGCTGCGATTTTGATAGGCGCGCGCGTAATGGGGATTTATCTCAATGGCCTTGGCGTACTCGGCAATCGCTCCGCCATAATCGCGCTTAGCTTCCCGCGCCAAGCCGCGATTGTTGTAAGCCAGCGCCAGATGCGGATCGATATCAATGGCTTTGCTGTGGTCGGCTATCGCTCCGTCATGATCGCCCTTGACGCTCAGCGCAATCCCGCGATTGTTGTAAGCCAAGTCGAGACGCGGATCGATCTCAATGGCCTTGGTGTAATCTGCAATCGCTCCATCGATGTCGCGGGCGAGCCGGGCATTGCCGCGATTGTAGTAAGCCAAAGCGTAACGCGGTTTGATTTGAATGGCTTTGGTGTAGTCGGCAATCGCTCCGTCAAAATCGCCCTTAGCGTGCCGCGTAATGCCACGATTATTGTAGTCGGTGGCCGTATTGGGCGTTTGGCCCTGAACCGGCCAAACCACGACAACCAAGAGACCCAGCAGTATTAAATGCGCCGCTCGTTTCATTGCGAACTCTCTTGTTCGCGACCGTTTCGGAGAATCGCACCCATCGACCACGCCTTATATCACCCCGACGGTTTACGGTGCAATGCTATGAATTGCACTTGCGGCGCACGCATTTTGAAGCGAGCTTGCGACCATTCAAGATGAGAGTGCTGGCGTCCCTAACCATCCCCTGTCCCTACTGAAAACTCCATCCACGGTGTAATCATTGAGGTTAGCAATGGCGGTCAATGCCTACCCCTCAAGGCTCAACGTCAACGAATGTCACCTAATGTTAGACCATCTTCCCTTAGGATCCTCATAAAAGGACTTCTCAGATCTCCTCGGAAAATAGACTCTAAGTTGTTGATTTCATTAAAAGCCGTCTCTGAAGCGATTGAGCTTATTTTCATCGTTTCTGGGCGACGCTCAGCGTCATGAAGACTCCTTATTATAGAGTCCAACCTGGCTTCAACTCAGGCGCTGGCCTGCTCCGATGAAATTGGGGTCTTCGCACGTCGATCATTTGCCATCACGGACCTCGAATATCAGCTTGCTTCGGGCACAAAAAACTAAGCCTCAAATCTGCGGTCACGAACAATAAAGCGTGATAGAAACCGTCCCCCTAAACGTCCCCCAGCGATACGCAGATCAGGCAGCGCATGCACGGTATGCAGTGCATGCACGTTGATTTTCCCTGAGCGGATTTGTAAGTGTTGAAAATAAAGAGTGCTGTATTTACCTTCCCAAGTTGGTAATACGGGTTCGATTCCCGTCGCCCGCTCCATTGTTTCTCAGTAAATTCTAAACCGGAAAATTCAAAAGTTAGCTAAATGTTAGAAACGTACCGCAAACATCCCGCAACCGCATTCGATTATTAGCGGTCCGTAGATGTCAGTCTCTGGAAGTGACACTCCCAAGAACAACTTGTTGACCTTGGCGGTTTCGGTTCTAGTTAAGCCGCACGCGAAAACCATTGAGCGCTGCCTCGGCCAGCTCTTCCGTTAGATATTCATCGATAGAGCCTATAACCGTAGTGCGACGTCCTCCCACATTTTCCCGCCAAAAACATTCCCATTGAGAGGGTCCGGTTGTTCGTTTCACGCAGCGCAAGTAGCCGCGTTGATAACGTAGAGGCATTAGCGCGAAGTGAGGAGCTGGCAATATCGAGCGCAGCGATGATGCGCGGCCTGTCCAGACGCTTCAAAGGCAACGCGCCCTGGCGGAGTTTAGTCCCAAGAATTGGCGTCGCCGATCTGGCCCTTGTTGACCTTGGAAGCCTGCATCATGCGCGGGCTTGATCCGGTCCAACGCTTGAAGGCGCGCGAGAACGCGGCCGGATCTGAGAACCCCAGCAGATACGCGGTCCCATTCACCGAGGCCTTCTTTCCGTTCAAGTATTGAAGTGCCAGCTTGTGACGCAATTCATCCAACACCTGCTCGAACGTTACGCCTTCGGCTTTTAGTTTGCGAAAAAGCGTCTGACGGCTGAGCCCGAGCTTGCCGGCGATCGTGTCCATAGTCGCTTCGCCAGTCTCCAGAATCGGAATCAACAGGCTCTCGACGCGACCCCGCGCAGACTCCAAGCTCTCCAGTCGCTCGAGCAGCGCCTCAGCTTGTTGGTTCAATAGGCGAAAAACATAGGAGTTTGTCTGCGGCAGCCGCACCGACAGCAACTCTTCATCGAACAACATCGCGTTCATGTGGCTGCTGAATTCCAGCGGGACACCGAAGATCCGATCAAATTCAGCGCGGTAGCTCGGCTCTTCATGGGTGAAGCGGATCGCCTTTGGAGACGGCCACCGTGTAACACCGCCGGTAGCGTCGGACAGCGCCCGCCCATCACACACGCACCGCGCGAAGAGAGCTTCCGTGAGAAGCGGATTGTCGTCGTAGATAGCGCTGGTAAAGTTCAACCAGACCTTACCATCTTCCCGGATGAACTCAAGTCGATCAGAAGTTTCGCTATGACCCTCATCGATCGCTAGACGTGAATAGCGGTTTACCCGCAGGCGCGCTTCCTCTGCGGTTTCGGCCTGTCCGATCAGTCCCAAGATCGATATGTCCGACATTCTGACCGCCTCACCGAACAGCAGTGCCAGCGCAGGTTCGTTGCACAACTCGATACCCGCTTTCATCAACGCCATGTAATTCGCCAAGGGGACGCGATTATCCTGTTCCTTGAGGTCGTCAGGATGTATATGCGATCGCTTGATCAACATCTGGCGATCGCCGCCTCTCGAGACAGCGAAATCCAGAAAGGCTCTCGCAAAGCCGGCGGCGATCGTCGGTTCAGCCATCTCTTGCTGGCCCTCTGCAACCTGCGGTCATGTTTTTGATACGTGATGACATGTCCATTAGTTTCCGCCATCTGCCAGAGTTACGTATTGTTGTTTGATTGTTGTTTGAAAAGAGAACTAATGGAAAGACTGACACTTCTGATCTGTCTTGTCGCCGGCTGCCGTCGCGTTTTTCCAGGAGCCGAAAGTCGCCTATGGCTATGACAAATCTCTCTAGCCTTCGTCGACGTGTTCTCTACGTGCGTAGTCATATCTATGTACGTAGAGAGTTTGGTGGCCTTTCGCAAATGACTTCGTCACGCGACCGGCGTTCGGCCATTACGCGACGATGACTAACGCGCAGTATGTGGATTGTTGTCACAGACGGCGGGCGTGACTCTCGGGAGTCGGCAAGCGCTGGTTGATTCGCTGAACGCAGGAACGCTGACGAGAGCCCAGGTACTCAGACAGATTGTGGGGATCGCCCAGATAGCCTGCTGATTTGGGCGAGTGGGGAGAAGCCCTTGGGGGTTCGCGCGCGCAACTCGCCGACTTCTCCCCACCGCGTGCCGCTTTCCGCGACAATCGCACAGCGCTCAGATGCTTGGTTTCTAAGCGGAGGAGATGACCAACAGGTGGCAACTCGTCAGTCAGGCTTCCAAGACTTGGGAGCAAGAGGAGGGTATGAAATGGCGCGCATCGCAAAATCGTCGCCGCGCCTCAAGGCCAGAATTGCCGGCGTCTTGTATTTGATCGTCATCGTCGGCGGCATATTCGCCGAGGTGTTCGTTCGCGGTCGGCTAGTCGTGCATGGGGACGCCGCGGCTACGGCGCACAACATCGTGATGCACGATCTGCTTTATCGGTTGGGCTTCGCGGTCGAGATCTTCTATTGCGCGTGCAATGTGCCGCTGACATTCATCCTCTATGACTTGTTCAAGGTGGTGAACAAGAACGTCTCTTTGCTGGTGGTGTTCTTCAGCCTTGTGGGGACTGCCATTGAGAGTGTTAGTTTGCTCGCTCACGCCGCGCCTTTAATTCTATTGGGTGGCGGGCACACCTTGAGCGCATTAACCGCAGAACAGTTACAAGCAGCGGCGTACGCGTCTCTCCAGTTGTTTGAATATGGCTTTGCCATCGCCCTGATATTTTTCGGCTTCTTTTGCCTCTCGCTCGCCTACCTGATTTTCCGGTCGACCTTCTTTCCCCGCGTAATAGGCGGACTGCTGGCGATCGAGGGTTTGTTGTACCTGACCACCAGTTTCGCAAAGTTTCTTTCCCCTGCGATTGCGGCCCGTGTCTTTCCCTACCTGGCGATCTCCGGTGTGGCGGAAGTGTCGCTGATGCTGTGGCTGCTCGTGATGGGAGTAAACGTTCAACGATGGAAGGAGCAGGCCAGCGCAGCCGGGGAATGGCGATCGTAGCGAACCTGCATCCTCTGATTCAATCGCTCGCTAAGCGAGGCAAAGAGTATGAGAACAGGTGTATTGACCAGCCCCAACCTTGTGCAACCTTCATGCTTGGGCGGCGTACGAATAGAGTATGAGCAAATTTTATTAACCAGCCTTCAACGGCTTTCAAGGATGAACTCCGATTCCAATCTAAAGGAGAAGAAAATGCAAAACACGGCGAACGCCACTCAAGAAGATACGGAGCGTGGGAAACCGGATGATCTTGGTCACCGTCCCATTGCATGGCCTTTTAAACGTTTTGAAGGACTAACACGAACGCTTCTGCGGGCACTTCTGATCTGTCTTCTAACGTCCGTTATTCTGATGTTGGCGTCCAACATGGCCTTCACGCAGTCCGACGCCCAAAAATCTTTCGAGAGATTGAAGAGTCTGGCGGGTTCGTGGGAAGGTCTCGTAACAACCGTTCCGCAGCAGGCCGCGATGGAAGGCAAGCTCTCGCAGGTCTCGCTTCGGGTGACTTCAACGGGTAACGCGCTCATGCATGAGTTAACTATGAGTGGAATGCCCGACGATCCGATCACCATGTTCTATGTGGACGTAGATCGCTTGCTTCTAACCCATTATTGCGACGCCGGAAATCGACCTCGTATGGTGGGTAAAATGTCAGCGGACGGGAAGACACTTGAGTTCGATTTTCTCGACATCACCGGTGGCACTCAACACGGAAATATGTACCACGCAGTGTTCACCATCATCGACGAGAACCATCACACCGAGGACTGGACTTACATGCTGCCAGGGGATAAGCCGGCCCGGGCGCACTTCGATCTCCGGCGGAAGAAATGACTCGAGGTATCTCGTGGTAACGGTTCGAGGGAAGGACTGTTGGGCCGTGAGTGCAAAGACACTCAGCGGAGTGTAATGTGCGGCCGAATGTCGGATCAATCCGCTCAAGTGTGAAGTGCCATTGGCGAATCTAGAGGGGCCTTCAATCAATAGCTTCCGTAAGGAGAAGGAGCATAACCGTGATGACGAAATGGATTGCCGAAGCCTCGCCGCGTATCAAGGCAAGGATTGCTGCTGTCTTTTATTTTCTCACCTTTGTGACGGGAATATCCGCCCTGCTCTTCGTTAACGGCAGGCTTGTAGCCAACCTTCTCGCAGACGCGTGCTATCTCGCGGTGACGCTGCTCTTCTATGACATCTTTAAGCCGGTGAACAGGAGCCTCTCTTTGCTCGCGGCGTTCTTCAGCCTCGCGGGATGCGCCATTGGAGTTCTTAGCGCCTTTCATCTCGCGCCGTTTCACATCAGCTCTCTGGTGTTTTTCGGATTCTATTGCCTCCTGATCGGCTACCTCATTTTCAAATCGACCTTCCTGCCTCCAATTCTGGGTGTGCTGATGGCGATTGCCGGTTTGAGTTGGCTGACCTTTCTGTCACCGCCACTCGCAAACTATCTTTCCCCCTACAATATGGTTCTAGCCGCCCTCTGTGAAGGAGCGCTGATGCTGTGGCTCCTCGTGTTCGGCGTGAACGAACAAAGGTGGCTGGAGAGGGCCAGCGCAGCGGGGCAAGTGCGATCATAGGGCACCATGCAACATTGATTCGATCAATCGCTAACTAAGGAGGTAAATAGGATGAGCGCAGTTGCATCGGCCAACCAGTTAGAGCCGACACAACATACTGCTGCCAAAGTTGTTGGCTTCCTTTACCTGTTCACGATGGCTACCTCGATCTTTGCGTTCTATCTGCGCGGTCAGATGGTCGTCGGCGACGCCGTACAGACCGCCAGGAATATCGCGGCGTCTGAACGGCTGTTTCGAATCGCCACTGTCACAGATCTGATCACGGACGCGGGTGTCGTCATATTGGTATGGGCTCTTTACGTCGTCCTCAAACCCATCAACAGGAATGTGGCCTTACTCGCGGCGTTTCTGCGGCTCGTCGAAACCTCAATTGGTGGCGTTACCATCTTGAACGCTTTTGTAGCCTTGCGGCTTTTGAGTGGCGCCGCTTACTTGCAAGCGGTTGACACGAGCCAGTTACAGGCGCTGGCGCGAGTGTTCATCAACGCGCAGGGGACCGGACTTCAAATCGCATTCGTGTTTCTCGGACTGGGATCGACCGTGTTCAGCTATCTGTGGTTCAAGTCGCACTACATCCCTCGATCACTGGCTGCTCTGGGAATCTTCGGGTCGTTGGTGCTGACAATCGTCACTTTAGCCATCATGGTGTTTCCCGGTTTGGGGGCCGTGGGACTGGCCTACATGATGCCGATGGGTATTTACGAAGTCACTCTCGGGTTTTGGCTGCTGGTTAAGGGACTGCGAGCGCCGTGGGTCGAGTAACGACCGCTCCTATGGACGACCGCGAATGGGCGTCTTATCACCCTAAAGCGCAGCCAGGTTATTTATTCTATCACCGTGCCGGAGACGGCCTTTGTGGACTGTTCGTCAATAGCGAAATAAGGAGAGAGAGACATGCACCCAACCAACAAAGCCGCGCGCATTGCAGGAGCGGTATATCTGTTATTCGTATTCACCGCCCCCTTCAGCCTCATCTATATTCCCAGCACTCTCATCGTGCGCGGGAACGCCACCGCGACCGCCAGCAACATCATCGCTCGCGAGACGCTTTTCCGTCTCGGCATCGTCGCTGATTTGATCTCCGCAGTCATTTTTATCTTTCTGGTCATGGCCCTCTACCGTCTGCTTAGTGGCGTGAACAAGACGCATGCTTCGCTGATGGTGGCCCTGGTGCTGGTCTCCGCCACTGTCGGGTTTATGAATGTGCTGAACAACATCGCCGCCCTTACCCTCTTCCGCGGCGCCGATTTCCTCGCGGTCTTCGACAAACCCCAGCGGGACGCCCTGGCCATGCTCTTCCTCCGCCTGCATGGGCAGGGACTCGTTATCAACGAGATCTTTTGGGGCCTCTGGCTGTTCCCCTTCGGCGTGCTGGTGATGAGATCGGGCTTCCTTCCACGGATTCTGGGCATCTGGCTGATCGTCAACTGCTTTGCCTATCTGGTTCTTAGCTTTACGGGCTTACTGTTACCGCAACACGGGGATATGGTCTTTCGCATCGCCTTTCCCGTTCTCTTCGGAGAGCTGGCGATCACGCTCTGGCTTCTGATCATGGGAGCAAAGGTGCAACCCTTGGCCGCCGCCTCCTCTTGATCGAACGGCCGTAGCTCGCGATGCACGCTTGATTGATCATTACGCATGAGGGGAACCACATGACTCGCACAACGAACGCAAGAATCGCCGGCTTCACGCTTCTTTTCTATATCGTGATTGGAATCGCCAGCATCACCCTGTTCGGGCAGTCGGCCACTGGAGACGGAATCGCGGCGAAGCTCGCAGGGATCGTCCAGCACGCATCCAACGCGCGCATCGATATTTTGCTCTCGCTGCTCGCCTGCTTCGCGGCGCTCGTGCTCGCCGTTACACTCTACGCGCTCACGCGCGACGTTGATCCTGATCTCGCTATGCTAGTGCTGACTTGTCGTGTCGGCGAGGGCATGCTTGGGGGCATTTCACTCATCGCATCGGTCGGACTGCTATGGCTGGCGACGGCTACCGGAGCAAATGCACCGGATGCCGCGACTGCGAATGCGCTCGGCGCGTTTCTGTTTCGAGTGCCAGCTTGGAATCTGCCCATCGCCGGGACCTTCTTCGCCGTGGGCAGCACGCTCTTCTCCTACCTACTCCTGCGCGGTCGCCTGGTCCCCGTCGCACTGGCCTGGCTGGGTGTACTCGCGTCAGTCCTGCTGGTAGTGCTCCTTCCGGCGCAACTCGCCGGCTTCCTCGAGGGACCAGTGACCTTCTACATCTGGATGCCGATGCTCGCGTTCGAAATTCCGCTCGGACTGTGGCTACTTATCAAAGGAGTCACGACGCCCGCGACGCGACAAGCAATTGGAGCGACGACATGAACTCAATTAAGACAAAAGCGCGGCGAGCAGGAGCACTGTACTTCCTGTTTCTTATAGTGGGACTCGTCGACATGTTCGGCTTTACCCGCTTCTTTGTTCCTGGGGATGCCACAGCTACGGCCCGCAACATCCTTGCTGCCGAGCGGACCTACCGCATTGGCATTCTGACTGACTTTGTCACTCTCGTCATCTTTATCTTCCTGGTGGTGAGTCTGTACCACCTGCTCAAAGGCGTCGACAAGTGGCACGCCTTACTCATGGTGCTATTGGTCTCAGTCGGCGTCACCATCGGACTCGTCAACATACTCAACAAGATTGCACCGCTGATACTCCTGAGCGGCGCCGGTTACTTGTCGGTTTTCACGAAACCTCAGCTCGACGCTCTGGCGCTGGGCTTTCTCAACTTGAACAGCAACGGAAACACGGTCGACACCGCATTCTGGGGTCTCTGGCTCTTTCCGTTCGGCATCCTCGTCATCAAGTCGGGCTTCTTTCCGCGGGTCCTGGGCATCTTGCTGATCGTTGCCGGCTTCGCCTACTTGACGATGAGTGTGACGTCCATCGTGTTGCCTGCGTACGAGCACGTTGTTTCTCGAGTGATGATGCCGCTTGGTCTCGGGGAGTTCCCGATAATCTTCTGGCTTTTGATTAAGGGTGCAAACGAACCGCAACAGACAAGCCAGGTCTAATCCCGATCCTTTCGAAGGAGCGAATTATGAAATCTGCAAAGAGCGTCGGCCGGCTAATCGGCATGTTATTGATGGTACAGTTAGCGGGACTTATTGTTCCCTTCGTGTTGCTGCATCCACTAACAACTGGTCCTCGGGACTATCTTGCAAATGCAGCGGGGGCCTCGGCTCAGATCAAGGTGGCGGTGTTTCTCTTGTTTGCGAATTGCGCGCTTACGATCGGCATCGCCATCGCGGCATGGCCGGTGTTTCGTCAGTACAGCGAGGCGATGGCACTCCTGCTCGTGGCCGTGGGCGTAATCATGTTCTCGCTGCAAGCGGTCGATAACGCCCACATTTTGTCCATGGTGTCTTTAAGCCAGCAGTACGCCCAGGCCGGCGGCCCGAATGAGCTTTTCCAAACGCTTGCAACAGTGGTCGGCTCCACCAGGAAGTGGGCGCATTACTCGGAGCTGCTGGTTATTGATGCCTGGATCCTGGTGTTCTACAGCTTGCTGTACCGCTTCGCCGTGGTGCCGCGCGCACTGTCCGCCTTTGGGCTGCTAACGGTCACGCTTCACTTCACCGGGATCCTGTTACCGTTGTGGCTGGGTTATCACAGCGTGACGCTGATGGGCGCGACAATGGCGCTGAGCCACACAGCTTCGGCGCTGTGGCTGATGGCTAAGGGTTTCACGGAAGGGCTTCCCAGCCAGGCGCCGAGGTGACCGTCAAATGAAACTCCACTAGCGGCCGGCGAGATGAAGCCCCGGCCTAAGAGCAAGCAGCGCCCGTAGAGAAATCTCATGGACTCAACTTATTCGCTCAAGAGGAGAGCAAGACTCGCAGGCTTACTTTGGTTTTTGCTGCAGTCAAGCCTTCGTTGACATGGTCCCTACGCGCGTAGGACAGCTAACCCAGAACGGGTCAACTTCGGATTTGTAAACTAACAAGCCGATGAAAACGATTCCCGTCGAAAAACTTCTCAAACTAGGACAATATTATGGTGACATGTTTAGGCGTCTCGACGTTTCAGAAGTGTTGTTGACAGAAGTTTCATATCAACCCGGTCACTGGACGACCCCGAGTCATACCCATGAACGTGCCTACTTTTCATTAGTGCTTCAAGGGATAGCTGACAAAATTCGTGGCATGAACCGCAGTAGGTATCAAACGTTATCCTTGTGGTTTCATCCTTCGGGAATGTTGCATGATGAACAGATCCGGCGACGTGGCGTCTGTCCTTTTTTGTGGAAATTGGTCCGACATTGTTG
>CAAGKR010456974.1_pt1 | contig 13117 bp, 9 predicted proteins | sample 2556971 | NCBI WGS metagenome assembly CAAGKR01 (sample SAMEA5207829, study PRJEB30636) | soil metagenome | biome: forest; feature: boreal; material: soil | place: USA | collected 2011-09 | depth 1 m | reverse complement strand
TCGCCCTCCGGAGCGGGATGTAACGGTCACGAACAGGACGAGGGCGTCGCAAGCGTCCCCCCTCCACATCCACCCGGCCCTCGCCCCTACGGATGTATTAGGAGAGTACTATGGCCTCGCCTGTTACCCTTATCGAGACGCTTGCGCACCTGCAACAGCATATTTCAGCAGCGTATGGCCGGCAAACGCTGCTGGACTATGCGCGTAAAAGCGCGCGCGCGCGGCTGGGCCTCCTGTTTCGCGTCGATACCCTTGCTCGCCAACTGGTACTGGTAGAACAATGCGGACACGCGCCGCTCCCCGCATATCCCACCGGACATTCACCTATTCCTCTGCATGGTCTGTTTGGCGCAGCCCTACATCATCAAGGCTTGCTGCGTATTCCTGATACGTATAACGACCCGCGCAGCCTGCCCGCAGAGCGAAGTTGGACATGGCCGAATGGTCAAGTACAGCTTTGCGCGATAGGCACAACCTCGACAAGACCTGGCCCGCAAGGCGTGATGGTCCTCTGTAACACGCCAGATATATCTGATACATCTGATACATCAGACACATCAGACACATTTGATACATCAGACACTTCGGTAACAGCGCAGGCGGACAACGAAATACTTATTTGCGCCGTCCTGCTGGGCGCGTATCTCGAGGATCATTCTGAAGTGACGCAGGCCGCCATTGACCGCGAGCGCGGCCGCATCGCGCGCGATATACACGATGGCGCGGCGCAGGGCATCGCTCATGCCATTCACTCGCTCGAATTTGCGCAGCGCATGCTGGAAAAACAGCCACAGGCGGCGCAGCGCGAAATCCAGCGGGCGCGCGAAACACTGCTGGAAAGCCTGGACGACTTGCGGCACGACATCTCGGCCCTGTTACCCGCTCCACTTGAGCAGGCGAATTTTGCCGGGGCCGCGCGCGCGTTGCTCGACAATTTTAGCATACAGGAACCCGCTATCACCTTGCGCTACGAGGGCATACACATCAAACACCTGCCCCCATCGCTGGAAGCTGTCCTTTATCGCTTCCTGCAAGAAGCATTGAATAATGTGCGCAAACACGCCCGCGCCAGCCACGTCTCCGTGCAGATACAGTCGTTGCCCGGTCTGCTCGTGGCGCAGGTGAGCGATGACGGCGTGGGCTTTAACATGGAACACATTCCAGGACACCGCTCCGCAAACAATGGTACATCAACTCACTTCGGATTACGCGCCATGCAGGAACGTGTCGAACAGGCCGGAGGCGTTCTGGACATCACCAGCAAACTCAACGCAGGCACAACCATCAAAGCCCGTTTTCCGCTCGCGCTCTCCCCGCTTGCGCTGACCAACCGCGAGCGCGAAGTGCTGCGCCTGCTCGTCGATGGCGCAACCAACCGGGCCATTGCCGGCAAACTTTCGGTAAGCATCGAAACCGTCAAATCGCACGTCCACCATATCATGCAAAAATTGCAGGTCAAGGACAGGACGCAGGCTGCCGTACTGGCCACCAGAAAGCAATGGGTGTAGGCGGGTGGGGGGTATATAGCCAGCCTTACAAAGGCCATCCTCCTGTTTGCTCGATCACACCATCAATCCCTTCCATCAAAGCTATCGTTTCCGCCAGAACTGCCACAATGTTTTGATAATGCGCCATCTCCTCTCTACTCAGGATGCGCCCCATACGATCTTTCAGCCACTTCAAGCAAACCTGGTAGCCCCCAATATGCCACGTCCAGACCGCTAAAGGCACATTCTCAAAATAGTGCGTTGCATTGATCCACACGCGGCCCATTGTCTCATCATCTTCGCAAAGAACATAGCGTATATGCTCGATTTGATGCGTACCCTGGACAGGATAATAAGTAATGAAACGCTCTTCATCCTCCATCAGGTGCAAGCGCACCAACTTCTCACCCATGCCGCATAAGGCGCGGAAAAGCGCGAGATTGGATGTAAGCGGAATACGCGGGAAGTCACGTTTGAGAAATGCGGCATAACGCGCGCGATACGTCGGTGCGTGCAAAAGAGCATACATATACGAGAAGATAGCTTCCGGCCCGATGCTTTGTCGCAGGTCTCCCCGCCCCTCGGCAACCCATCGCAGCCCCAGGCAAGATATAACGTCCGCGATAAAATCGGGCGCGAGGTTCACGTCGCGGTTCGCTTGCCCGTCGTTTCTATCGTTGCTGGCGAGATACAGAGGAAAAATATTGTTTCCGCCCCGGCGAAACAGGTTAAACTCGGTCATGATGCGCGAGCAGAAGACGATATCCCACGTTTGCTGGGAGATAACCTGTCCAGCCTTGCCAATCAACAATGCCAGGTTTTCCCTCCCACCTTGCGCTTCGCCAGGCAGCATATGGCGTGTGACGCGCTCCCGCAGGTGTACCGCGACATGCCGGTTATAAACCGTCCAGCGCGTGTCAAAAGGCCGGTACAGCACCGGCGTAAGTTGTTCACGCCACTTGCCATCGCTTAAAGCGCGCTTCGCTGCTGCATAGTTCCATTGCTCCTGCGCGCACAGCCTGTAACACTGTCGCGCCTCCTCCTCGTCGCGTGTTGCCAGCAGCCGTTCAACCTTGCGCATAGCCTCGTCGCGGCTCCATGCCACCGCGAATTCATCATGACAGGTAATGATGCCTGGCGCGGGATCGCCGTTGGGCCGGAAAATAGCAGGAAGGCTCCAGCCAGCTTCGTATTCCTCAAAATAGTGCGTCTCCTGCGGCGCGAACAGGTAATGAGGAGCCTGGGGATGCTGGATAGTCCACGTGGTGCTTTCCAGGTCATGCGAGGATAGCCACGAGAGCTTCTCTACGCGATTGCCCCAGAGTTGAGCGTGATAGATGGTCGGCGTTTGCGCGGTAGTCTCCGCAGACAAGATGGAGGACGAGGGCGACCGCAAGGGCTGAGGAATGGTGGACATTTGTGCGATGGCCTTAGAAGAAAAGGACGAGGGCGACCGCAAGGGTCCCCGCCCCACATCTTCCCCACCCACGCCCTTACAATGACTACGATTGCCCTTTTTGACGAAGATGCTGATAGCTACGCCGGGTTGAATGGCGAAGACGTTTTCGTCTTTTGTCTCGCCAGGAGAGAGTTCCTGTTTTTTGCTGTTGCCATGCAGATCAAGCACGAAAAGTTCATCGAAGCTGCGCATGAGGCTGTGGCGCATCCCCCGGAAGGTAGGGTTATCAAGATAGCTATGGCTGGTGATGAAGGCCAGGATACCTTGCCCTGCCCTGTCAATCCGCCACTGTGCCAGTCGCATGAACTTCACATAATCGTCGCTCAACCACTTCGCCTGCGCCCGTTTCTGAAGTTCCGGGCAACCCTCTTTATACTCATCCAACAGCGACAGCATCCACGCCTCCCTGTTGGCCGAATGCCCCGCGTAAGGCGGATTCCCCAGCACAATCATGATTGGAGACGGCGAATCTTGTTGTTGTGTATCAGGCCCGATGAGTGCATTGCCCAGACTAAACGGCCCCGGCACATTCCCAGGGCGGGGGCAAGCCCGGCCCGTCCTCTGTACGCCCATCGTTTGCCTATTCGTATAGGGTACGGGCCGGGCTTGCCCCCGCCCTGGCTCCGGGTCTGGTCGCTCTTGCCCCCGCCCTGGCTCCAGCCCCAGCTGCCCATGTTCCGGCGAATCCGCGTCCGCCAAAAACAGATTGAGCCTGAAATGCGCAATCAGATAAGGCGTTATCAGCACTTCGATACCTGATAAGCGCGGCAAAAAGTATTGGTGAAGATGTTCGCGCCACAATTCAGCCTGCCCATCTCGTTGATAAGCAGCGCGCATACGCTCAAGCGTTGCCTGCACAAATACGCCCGTACCGCAGGCGGGATCAAGGATGCGCATATCCGCATCAACCTCGCCCAGCCCATCGCGACAACCGAAGCGCGAACGCAACAGTTGCTCTATCGAGCGCACCATATAAGAGACAACAGGTTCAGGCGTGTAAAAGATACCATGCGAAGCGCGTAAACGCGGATTATAGTAGCTCAGGAAGAGTTCATAGAAATGCGTCAGAGGATCATCCTGAAAGCCACTATCTACACTCTCTCTATCGAGAGAAGCAAGCAAACGCACCATCTCATCGATACAGCCAGCGATGGCCGCGCATCCAGATTCCATATCAAAGATTGCCTCGACACACTGGCGATGCAGCGGATGAGCGTAAGAAAGAATACCGCTAATGTGCTGGCGCTGGAATGAGATCGGTTCCTTGTGATAATAGCGAGCAACAAAACAGCTATACACGAGTAACTGAGAAGCCATGTCAGCAAACTCCGCGCTAGTCATCGCCGCCCGGCTAATTTCAGAACATTGGCGGTACGCGGCACGTAAAGCGATGGAAGCCGCGTCTTGCTCGATATTTGTTGCAATGAGATCACTGATAGTCTGCGCGATACGCGCTAAATGTTTGACTAACACGGTCAGAGTATGCTGTTTTCGCAAAGGAGAAGTCTCCTCAATTGCTTAATGTGTGTCTTTAGTGTAGTCGGTGAAGAAGCAAATGGCAAGCCTTTCATCTTGACAAATATGGTATATTACAGGTGTCCAATGGACGAAATGCCGATGTAGCTCAGTGGCAGAGCAGTTGTTTTGTAAACAACTGGCCAGGAGTTCGAATCTCCTCATCGGCTCTTTTTATACATCACAATCTCCCCACAATTCTTGACCCAGCTATAAAATTGCCCCCTAAAATGCTTGCTTCTGGCAATATTTGCTGGTATAATCACCATCGTTAGAGAAAAAAACACGACCTTTACACCTCACGGTTTTACGCAGTTCAACAACGTGTAGTTTGGAACAAAGAGGTTTCTGTATGGCAACAAACAACGACTATGGCCGTTCTTCATTCCTTATAGAACAGTACCAGCACGAAATGGATATCATAACTGCCGCTTTACAAGAAGAGAGCCAGGATGAACGCGAAGAACGTCTAAGTCTTGTCCAATGCTCCTGGTCACTAAGCTGCGCTTGTCTTCAGGGAGAACTTGAGGTGACTGAAATTCCTGCCTACGCTTCTGTAGCGTTTGCTCGGCCTTAATCGTGTTCGTAAACGTAATACAGAAAACTTGTAGTGTGCAATGCCTCATCCACCAGATCTCCTACCGGATGCGCTGACCTATCAGACACCCGTGCAATTCGGCATGGTGTACTGGGTAAACTTTGGATATCCTTCGCTGCCACCAGGCATCGAGGAGAAGCGCATTCTTGATTGGCACCCCGCGCTCGTCGTTTCCAGCGATCCCTTTTGTCGCCATGCCGGAGCCGTCAACGTAGTTGCCCTCACCTCCTATCGCGGAAAATTGCGCCCCTATCACCACCTGCTCTTAAAACGCGATTACCCACTGCTTGACACCGACAGCCTCGTCAAGACAGAATTACTGTATGCCGTGCTGCGCAGCTTGCTGGCAGACCAGTACGCCATTTGCAGATTGAACGATTCTGATCTGCGCTCGATCATGGGCAAGATTGCCAATAGCCTGGCAGTCACCATGTTTTATTCGCTCCATTAACCTCTTGAGAGATGGAATGGCCTATATGAACGTTGAGTTGGAACAACTGCGCCTCTTGCCCTCTATCGATGAATTGCTGCAATCAACGACAGGACAGCAGCTTATGCGCGACTATTCGCGCCCGCTGACCCTGCGCGCAGCCCGTGCCAGTCTCGTCCACGCGCGCGCAGCCATCCGCGAGGGCGCGCTTTGCCCCTCATATGAAGAGTTGTTAGCTGACACAGCCCGTATACTGGAACGCGATAATCGGCCCAATCTGCGCCCCGTCATCAATGCCACAGGCGTGATTATCAATACCAACCTGGGCCGCTCGCCGTTGAGCCAGGCCGCGCTCTCGGCCATACAGGAGACGGCTGGCGGCTACTCCAACCTCGAATATGACCTGGAAGCTGGCGAACGCGGCTCCCGTCATTCGCACGTCGCTGCCCTGCTCTGCGAATTGACCGGAGCCGAAGCCGCGCTCGTCACGAATAACAACGCGGCGGCAGTGCTGCTCGCGCTCAGTACGCTGGCAAGCGGGCGCGAAGTAATTATCTCACGCGGTCAACTGGTGGAGATCGGCGGCGGCTTTCGCATCCCCGATGTCATGCGTCAAAGCGGCTGCCAGTTGATCGAGATCGGCGCTACCAACCGCACGCGCCTGGCCGATTACGAAGCGGCCCTGAGCCTGAACACAGCCATGCTATTAACCGTCCACCCCAGCAATTTTCGCCTGGTAGGCTTCGTTGAAACGGTACCCACTGGCGCGCTGGCCGAACTCGCGCACCGGCATGGGCTGCTGGTGATGGACGATCTCGGCAGTGGCTGCCTGCTCCATAGCGAACGTTACGGCCTGGGCCACGAACCCATGCCCCAGGAAAGCATCGCGGCAGGCGCGGACGTGGTATGTTTCTCCGGCGATAAGTTGCTCGGCGGCCCGCAGGCAGGCATCATCGCGGGCAAAGCCGATGTTATTCAACGCATCGCTAAACACCCGCTCATGCGCGCCGTGCGTATCGATAAAATGACGCTGGCCGCGCTGGAAGCCACGCTGCGCCACTACCAGCGCGCAGAGACCGTAACCCATATCCCCATCTGGCAAATGATCGCGGCAACCCCCGCCTCGCTCGCCAGTCGCGCCACCAAATGGGCATCACAATTGCAGAAGCAGGGCATCACAGCGCATACGCAGCGCGGCGAATCAACCGTCGGCGGCGGTTCGCTCCCCGGCGAGACCCTGCCCACCACCCTGCTCGCCCTCGACGCCGCGCATGTCTCTCTGCCCTTAGATGAACTGGCCCGACGCCTCAGAACGCGCAAAATCCCCATCATCACTCGTATCCAGCGCGATACGCTGCTGCTCGACCCGCGCACAGTGCTAAAAGAACAGGATCGGGAAGTAGTGATGGCGCTAATAGAAGAGGCAGGGTCGACTCATTGACAAGTACATCAGCTTCAAGTAGGATGTCAACAAACAGAGACGGGAAGGCATTTGGATGGAAGAACTGAAGGAACTCCTTGGATAGAGAATTTGGCGACTTTCAAACACCACTACTTCTGGTTGATGCAGTTCTCAAATGCCTGAGATCATCCGGCAAAGAGTGGTCACGCGTCATTGAGCCTACTTGTGGTCGAGGAAACTTCATTGAGGGGTTGCTAAAACTGGCTCAGCCTCCAGGTGAAATTCAGGGAATAGAGATTCAGGATGTTCATGCCAATCTAGCCTGTGGAGTTGCAAGACAATCCTTAAAGACGAGAGTAGTTATTCAGAGAGCAAACCTCTTTGAACTGCATCTTCAACGTGATGTGCAGTGGAGCGGGAACGGATCTCTCCTCGTCGTAGGGAATCCACCCTGGGTTACTAACGCTGAACTTGGCTCGCTTGAAAGCAACAACCTTCCGGCGAAAACGAATATTAAGGGTTTGCAAGGTCTTGAGGCTCGTTTAGGTAAATCAAACTTCGACATTGCCGAGTATATCTGGTTAAAGCTCATTCGCGAACTTGTTTCGGAGCAACCAACTATTGCGCTTTTATGCAAAACGTCTGTGGCAAGAAATGTTTTGCAATTCGCATTTGAGGCCGGTTTGCCAATTCGTAACGCATTCATTAGAAAAATAGATGCAAAGAAATGGTTTGGCGCAGCGGTTGATGCGTGCTTATTTTGCGTAGAGGTCGGTTCCGGCGAACCATACTATGCTGCTACTGTTTATGATAATCTTTTCACAAATGAACCTGCGTCCATTACAGGCATTGTTGGTAAACAGTTAGTGACAGATATGTTAGCTTATCAGCGAGTAGCCTCAATTGATGGCATTTCCCCTGTTACGTGGCGTCAGGGATTGAAGCATGATGCAGCACCAATCATGGAATTAAGCTACGATAATCAAGGTAATCTTCACAATAAATCTGGTGAGATGATCTTGGTTGAGCCTGATTATATTTACCCTTTATTGAAAAGCTCAGACCTCTTCAATGATGTGAACATGCACCCTCATAGAGCTGTCGTCGTGCCACAAACGCGACTCGGCGAAAATACCCGGGCATTAAAACAAACTGCTCCCCGCTTATGGAGTTATCTCACGGCTCATGTGGATATTTTTTCACAGCGTAAATCATCAATTTATCAAGGACAACCCCTGTTTACCATCTTCGGGATTGGAGAGTATTCCTTTGCTCTCTACAAAGTTGGCATATCTGGTCTGCATAAAACGCCACGCTTCAGAGCAATTGGACCAATTGATGAATTGCCAGTTATGCTTGATGATACCTGTTACTTTATTGCCTGCAACTCTGCTGAACAGGCAGCCTTTTTAACAGCTCTCCTTAATGACCCATTATGTCTGGAGTTTATTCAATCTATAGCTTTTCTGGATGCAAAACGTCCAATAACAAAGAGACTTCTCCAGCGTATTGACCTTAGAACACTTTATAGCAAGGTGAATCGGCAAGCGTATATTTTGAGAGTCAAGCATGAGCTTGAGCATCTAGGCGTCAAGGTAGGTTTGCAAGAATTAGAAGCTGTCTCGATAGAAAGTTTTTTTGACGAGTATTCGCCACATGTGGAACAAACCCGGTATACTATGGATGCATTGTTCCCTGATAATCTGGATATTCTTCCCTCGACCGCATTGTAGGCAGAGCACTTATTCCCATCAAGATAAACAATACATCCATAGCTCTAGAACCAGTATTTAGCGTTCTTCTCCGCTCAGAATGCGCGTATAGCTGCGGTAGCGACGCTCGTCGATCACTCCATCTTCCACCGCCTGCTGGATGGCACATCCGTCTTCATCGATGTGCTGGCAGTCGGAATAAAGGCATTCGCCGAGGTAGGGGCGGAATTCGACGAAACACTCGGCCAGTTCTTCGGGCGCGATGTCATAGGTAGCCAGCGCGCGAATACCCGCCGAGTCGGCCAGCCAGCCACCGCCGGACAGGGGGTAGAGCTGCGAACCGGTGGTGGTGTGTTTGCCCTTGCCGGTCACCTCGCTGACCAGGCCGGTTTTGATCGCCATGCCCGGTTCAATCGAATTCACCAGCGACGACTTGCCAACACCGGATGGCCCGGTGAAAAGGGTCGTATGATCTCTGAGCAACTGGCGCAGTTCATCCACGCCTTCGCCAGTTTTATAGCTGGTCCAGATGACGAGGTAATCCAGCCTCGCATAGAGAGCGGCAGCTTCATCTACGTAGGGTTCATGTGGTAGATCGAGTTTGTTCAAACAGACGATAGGACGAATGCGCGCAGACTCGCAAATGGCAAGGTAGCGATCAAGCATAGCAAAATGCGGTTGAGGCTGCGCGGCAGCGAAGACCAGCGCCACCTGGTCGAGATTGGCAAGCATGGTCTGCTGCATGGGCTTTTTCTCGGTCGAGCCGGCATCTTTGCGCGTGAGCGCGCTCTGGCGCGGCAGAATCTCATCGATCAGGCCGGTTTTGCTGTCAAGCCGGTGCAGTTTTACATAATCGCCTACAGACAGGCGCACAGGTAATACGTTGACACTCGAATCGCGGTGTTCAATGCGCTCAGACTTTGGCAGCGCGAGCATTTTATCATACCGCGGACGCGATTTGCTGACGGATTTTGCTGATTGAGCCTGGGCATAGGCTTTTTTGAGTTTGCCGCGCAAGGTGCAGCGCAGCACACCAGCCTCGGTATGAACATCGTAAATGCCATGCGCGCCGTTCAATACCACGCCGGTAAGCGTCTCCGCATGTGCCTCGGGGTCGTTAATCAATGCGTTCCCTCCAGGAGAATAAAAAAACACGGTTCAATCAATTCTTTATGATGTCTACCGTGCGGAGGGAACAGACTCTGTCGCGCTTCTAGCGAATAGCAGGCAGTGGTTTCTGTTTCAAATCGCCCTGCAAAGTCCGCTGAATGCCCTCAACGCGGGTAGACAAGGTGCATACAAGCACAGTTGGTGAATATGTGTGCTTTCCCATATAACGCACCTCCTACGCTAAGACTGGCAAGCCAGAATTTAGACAAACATCTCTCTTGGTGATTAGAGCATACTCGATAAAGAGGGCGTTTGTCAACACTTCGCACTTCCAGGGCGGGGGCAAGCCCGGCCCGTACCCTGTACGAAAGCATGGGGATGCGCGATGATCGGATAGGGTACGGGCCGGGCTTGCCCCCGCCCTGGTTCCTCGCCCCTAACGCATCTCAAAACGCGCTTCCACCCTGCCGAATTGGAGCAGATCGCCATCGCTGAGCTGCTGTGGTTCGTAGGGCGAGAGTATCTTACCGTTCAAGCGCGTCTTGTTGCGCGAGTTTTGATCCTCCACCATCCATGTTCCCTGCTGGTAGAATAGCCGCGCGTGTTTGCGTCCTAACGTCATGGTCGAGTCGTCAATCTGGATATCCGGATGGATTTCATGTTTGGGGTCTTCGCGTCCAATAATCATGTCCTCCCCGTTCAGAGGGAAGTTCTTGCCGCTCGCTACGAGTAACAGTCGCGCCTGTAGCAGGTGGGTTTCCGGAACGGGGCCTTGCATGATTCTTTTAATGGATTCCAGGGCATTGATAAACTCGCGCGGCGTCTGAAAACGAGCGACAGGCGACTTTGCCATAGCGCGTTGAATAAAAGCATCGATTTCGGGAGGCACATCGGGACGCTGGCGATAGATGGATGGAATCGGGTCGTTAAGATGTTTGAAGATGATCTCAACTACCGAATCACCCTTAAAAGGCGGTTGACCCACCAGGCTTTCATAAAGCACAATAGCCAGCGAATAGAGATCAGAGCGGATATCGGCATCGTGGCCGCTTTGCATCTGTTCCGGGGAACTATAATAAGCCGTTCCCATAAACTTATCAGTAGTAGTAATGGTTGGCGTGCTGGAACTGCGAGCGAGTCCGAAGTCGGCTATCTTCACGACCCCTTTGTTGCTAATAAGGATGTTCTGAGGCTTAATATCGCGATGCACAACACCGGCCTTGAACGCGATATCCAGCCCTTCAGCGGCCTGGATGATATAGTCGAATCCACGCAATGCATCCACCGGCCCATACGTCGTGATATACCACTTGAGGTTCTGCCCATCAATGTGCTTCATCACAATGAAATAGATCGAGTCGTCGTTGCCATAATCCACCAGGCGCACCACATGCTCATTATTTAAGCTCTGCAAAATGTAGGCTTCCCGTTTGAAGCGCTCGAGCAATTCGTTATCATCGCTATGATCAAGATGCATAATCTTCATCGCGTAGATATGGTTGGTGACCATGTCGCGCGCAATATACACCGTGCCGAAATTACCGCTGCCGCGCTCGTCAATTAATTTGTAACGGCCATTAATGGTGCGGCCAAGCAAATCGTTACCCATCTTATTTTCCTGCATTCTTGTCCAAGAGGCTATGTTTGCACTATGCCAGAAATCCCCGCCCGACACTTCCCTGCTATATTACATTATTTACCAGCCGTTGTCATGCCCCATTTGCCAGGAATTATGAAATTTGCTCATGTGGAGTATGACGACTATACTACGCCTTCTACCTGTTTTCGTGTATAGTAGTGGCGACCCTTGCGGTCGCCATGCCCCACACATGCCAGGATTTATGAAAAATCCGCGTTTGTAATGGTATACTGTCTCTCAGGAAGATTGTCGTGTCTAGTAGCGCATGGGCCGGGCTATGGAAGGAAGCTCCGGTTGACGAGGTGGAGGCCGTTCGGAATCATCAGCGGGGAGCCTCCAGGGTACACCATTACCCTGAAAAGAAAGCACGCAAACCTGGTTGGCAACAACCAGCACAATACGCTTTCAGTGGTGTAGAGAATCTCGATCCGTGTATGGTAGGGGCCACCCTCGCGGTCGCCCTGGCATCGCGTGTATGGTAGGGGCCACCCTCGCGGTCGCCCTGGCATCTCACAACCGAATCGTTGACATCTACCGAACAACAGAAAGGATACCCGACTCATGTGCGGTATCATTGGGTTCGTCGGGCCGCAGGGCACCGACGTTACTTCCATATTACTCGAAGGACTGAGCAAACTCGAATATCGCGGCTATGACTCCGCCGGTATTGCCGTATTGACCTCGACCGGGCATCTCGAATTGCGCCGTAAAGCTGGCAAGATTGCCAACCTGGTAGCCAGTGTTGAAAATGGTGCGCGTCCCCACGCTGGCTCAGTTGGCATCGGTCACACGCGCTGGGCCACGCATGGACGCCCCAACGATGCCAACGCCCATCCGCATCCCGATTGCACCGGCGTTCTGATGGTAGCGCATAACGGCATCATCGAAAACTATGCCGAATTGCGCTCCGAACTGGAACACCAGGGACACACTTTCCGCAGCGAGACAGATACGGAAGTGCTTTCGCATCTCATCGAACGCGCCTACTTTGGAGAGGCGCGGCACGATCTTGAACAGGCGGTGCGGCTCGCGTTACAGCAAGTCACCGGCGCCTATGCCATCGCCGTTGTAAGCTCCGAACAGCCCGATGTGCTCGTTGGCGCGCGCCTGGGCGGCGGTCCGCTCGTGGTGGGCATCGGCGAGGGCCAGCAGTTCCTGGCCTCAGACATCCCCGCCATTCTCAAATACACCCGCCGCGTGCTGATTTTGGAGGAGGGCGAAATCGCCACGCTGCGCCCGCAAGGTGTCTCGCTTATCCTGCTGGATGGCACGCCTGTGCAGCGCGAACCTCTCACCATCGAATGGGACGCCGAAGCTGCCGAAAAAGGCGGCTATCCGCACTTCACGCTCAAAGAAATACACGAGCAGCCGGAGGCAATTCGCCGCGCGCTGACGGGCCGCGCGCGCGATGGACAGTTGCGCCTGGCCGAGTTAGAGAAAATGCGACAGGCAGGTTTGCTGGATGATATCCAGCGCATCGTGATCGTGGCCTCTGGCACCTCGTATCACGCGGGCATCATCGCCAAATACGTGATCGAGCAGTGGGCGCGTATCCCGGTCGAGAGCGTGACAGCCGCGGAGTTTCGCTACGCCAATCCGATCGTGGGGTCGCATACGCTGTGCGTGGCTGTGACGCAATCGGGCGAGACGGCTGATACGCTGGTGGGCATTCGCCAGGCGCGTGAGCGTGGCGCGCCCGTCATCGCCATCACAAACGTAATGGCAAGCGCGATCACCCGCCTCGCCGACGCCGTACTCTACCTGC
>CAAGKR010331647.1_pt1 | contig 13118 bp, 13 predicted proteins | sample 2556971 | NCBI WGS metagenome assembly CAAGKR01 (sample SAMEA5207829, study PRJEB30636) | soil metagenome | biome: forest; feature: boreal; material: soil | place: USA | collected 2011-09 | depth 1 m | reverse complement strand
CCGGTGGCGAGCCGGTGATTTTGAAGGTCGCGCGCGACACTCGCGACGAGATTCGCGCGCGGCTAATCGAAGCGATGACCTTCGATGTGGTGCTTTCCACCGGCGGCGTGTCGGTCGGGCAATTCGATCACGTAAAGGGCACCTTGGACGAACTCGGGATGCGCCAAATCTTCCACGGCGTCGCGCAGAAACCGGGGCGTCCGCTGAAGTTCGGCACTATCGGCTATCGTCCGGTGTTCGGACTGCCCGGAAACCCGGTGTCGACGCTGGTTTGCTTCTACCTGTACGCTCGCGCCGCGATTGCGAAGATGGGCGGGCGGTCGCAAGTCGCGATGCCGAGGGTGCAGGCGCAATGTGCGGTCGATATCAAGCTTTCGAAGGACTTGACGGAGTTCGTGCGTGTCAAATTGGAACGCGACGGCGACCATCTGCGCGCGACGCCGACCGGTAACCAGGGCTCGGGAATCCTAAGTTCGCTCTCGCGGGCGGATGGATTGCTGGTTGGTCCGGCGGCTGAAACTTTGCTAAAGGCCGGCTCTCAGGCGACGGTTTTGTTGATGGGTGCAGTCGTAGATGTCGGCGTGCTCGGGGCCGGAGCGATGACGACCGTAGGCGCCACGTTCGAGGATCGTCGCCAGAGCCATTGAATCACCAGGGTCGCGACTGAGCCGAAGATTGCGGCGCCAATGATAAGAGAGGACAGCCTGGTGCCAATGAAAAAGCCGGGAAACAGGTGGAATTTGATCAGGTCGAATTGGTAGTTCGCGTAGATGACGTATAAGACCCACAGCGCGACGATCGTTCCGATGATGAACTTCGGGTTCTTGGCAAATGCGGGCATCGGATGGATCCTCCTCGGCGAACGATGTGAAAAGCTTGGCCGGTGAGATTGGCCTTGTCAACGCAGTCGGGCGCAGCCGGTTTCATGGCGTAAGCAAAGGGTGTCTCGGGCCGGAATATGAGCGAGCGGCGATGGGCTTCAGAGTAGGCAACGGATTCGATTTTCATCCATTGGTAGCGGGACGCCGCCTGGTGCTGGGCGGCGTGGAAATCGCGCACCATCAGGGACTGCAGGGGCATTCGGACGCCGACGTTGCGACGCACGCGCTCGCCAATGCGGTCCTGGGCGCGCTCGGGGCCGGTGACCTGGGCGCACACTTTTCGGACCAGGATCCACAGTACAAAGACGCCGACTCGATCAAGCTGCTCGCGCAAGTGTGGGAACTCGCGCGCGACGGTGGATGGCGCCTCGGCAACGCCGATCTGACGATTTTCGCACAAGCGCCGCGCCTGAAGCCCTACGTCGAGGCGATGAGGGAGCGGTTGGCGAACGCGCTTGGCGCCAAAACTGCGCTCGTCAATGTGAAGGCGTCGAGTCCGGAAGGGCTGGGCGCGCTTGGCCGCGGCGAGGGGATAGCGGCGTCGGCGATCGTCCTGCTGGAATCGGACTAGTGCCAGCCGACCCTCAAGATCTCGATGAGTAGTCAACATATCGATAAGTAGTTCGACTGAGCTCATCACAAATCGTCGCCGTCTGAATCGTCGTCGCCCAAATCCTTACCACTCTCGAGTTCTTCGATCGCCTGGTCGAACTCCGGCCCGTCGAAATCGTCGCCCATCTCCTTACCCATTTGCTTCATCATGCGCGCGACGCTCCTGGGATCGTTCTCGTCGACGCCGCCCAGCTTCGATGGATCGGCGAGCGATTCCATCCGCGACTCTTCACTTCGCGGCATCGCGAACCGAGACATCAGACGGCGCATCTTCGGGCTTCCGCAGTGTTTGCAGACGACATCGACCTTTTCGCTGACGCGAGTCGTCAGGACACTCGAGGTCTTGCGGCATTTCTCACACTGAAATTCATAGATCGGCATCGACTATCCCCTAATCCACGACTCGATGAATCATCTTAGCTGACTCCGAACAGCGCCTGAGCGTTGGCGGTGGTGGTGGTCGCGATTTCTTCGAAGGTGGCGCATTTCAGATGAGCAACCGCAGCGACAACATCTTTGACCATCGCGGGCTCAGTCAATTTTCCCGCGAACGGGCCGCCGTAGGGCCAGGGACCGTCGGTCTCGACGAGCATTTTCTCCAGCGGAAGCATCCGGGCCAGTTCCTGATCGCGCTCACGATAAACAACCTCGGGCGTGAGCGAGATGAAATAGTCAGCCGCGAGGATCGCGCGAGTCGTAGCCTCGTCCGATTTGTGCCAGTGAAACACCGCTCGCCGGACTCCGGCGGCACGAACGATCTCGAGCGCGTCGGCGGCAGTCTGGTGCGGCGCGTGAAGAATCAGCGGCAGATCATATAGGGTCGCCGCTGAGGCGAAGCGGGCGAGAGTCTTCCTCGATCGTTCGAGTACCGCGGTATCGCCGGCGCGCTCGCCGTACCATGGCAGACCGACTTCGCCGATCGCGCAGATCGATTCGCGCTCGCGCTTAATTGCTTCGAGCACATCGTCGGCGTTGCGATCGGTAAGCTCGAAGCGCTCGGGATGGAACCCGATCGCCGCATAAACAACGCCGGGATTGCGGCGGGCGAGATCGATTACGCGTCGATTCGAATCAGGCCCGGTGCCCGGCACTATCATCGCGGAAACCTGCGCATCCAACGCCCGCTTGATCGGACCGGTCGGGTCGGCATACTGGTCAGCGTCAAGATGCACGTGGCTGTCGATCATGGGACTGAACTCGCGACAGTGTTTCCGATGGGGCACACTGTCGCGATGCGTTTCTATCGTATAGCAGCGAACGGGCGCGCGCGCATCGCGGATGGCGGACTTAAGTGAGCGAGCTTCGCCGATGAGTGAGCTTCGCCGATGAGCGAGCTTCGCCTGATGTGGCGCAACACCCGGATGGTCGTGCTGTGCGCGATTTCGGCCGCGCTTTACGCGGCGGTGCTGGTGCCGTTCAAGGTGGTCCCGCTGATTCCGGGGGTGACCGAACTTCGTCCGGCCAACGCAATCCCGGTGGTATGCTCGTTTCTGTTTGGGCCAGCGGCAGCGTGGGGTTCCGCGATCGGGAACATGATTGGCGATTTTTTCGGCGGCGTGTCGCCGGGAGATATTTTCGGCTTCTTCGCCAATCTCGCTTACGGCTGGATTCCCTACAAAGTGTGGCAAGTGATCGGCCGCGGTCAGAGTCCGATTAGCCGCACGCCGCTTGGAATCGCGAAATACGCGATCGCGTGTTTGTCGGCGAGCGTGCTGTGCGCCGACCTGGTTGGATGGGGAGACAACCTGCTGGTAATCAGGCCATTCGCGATGCTCGGCAACGTGATCATATTCAACAACATGGCATCGGCGCTGTTGCTTTCGCCATTCATACTGGCGGCTGTTTATCCACGGGTGCAGAAGGGGCGGATGCTCTACACCGACGTGATGCCGGAAGTGAAGCTGAAGCCGATGCCGATTCGGGTAGCGGGTTTCGCGATGCTGGTGATGGGGGAGGGCGGCGCCTGGATTTTCGGAAATCTGCTCTCGACCGGTTATTGGCTGCCGAAATTTCTGCCGGTGTGGATGATGGTCGCGCCGTACGACAAGCCGATTGCGATAATCGTCAGTCCGTTCATCCTGTTGGCGTTCGCGGGATTGTTGGTGATGTGAAAACCGACGCGCAAATCGAAATCGCGGCCGGTACGGCTCCCGCAGCCGACGCAATCAGCGTAGAAGACGTGAGTTTCACCTATCACGGCGGCGAACGCCGCGCCCTCGACGGAGTCAGACTTAAGCAATCCGCCGGTGAGATGGTCGGTGTGATGGGCGCGTCGGGTGCGGGCAAATCGACGCTCGCGAAGTGCCTGAACCGGATCGTGCCCGAATTTGAAGACGGCGATTTCACCGGCGTGATTTTGATACAGGGCGAGCGGCTTGCCGGTCTCAGGGTTTGCGAGGTCGCGCCGAAAGTCGGGATGGTGTTCCAGGATTTCGAATCGCAGTTGTTCTCGACCAACGTCGCGCACGAAGTCGCGTTTGCGATGGAACAGGTCGGCATGAAGCGCGCCGAGATGAACCGTCGCATCGGGCCCGCGCTCGAAGCGGTTGGGTTGCGCGGTTTCGAGCATCGCGATCCTACTTCGCTTTCCGGTGGCGAAAAGCAGCGCCTCGCGATCGCATCGGTGCTGGCGCTGCGACCTTCGATAATTGTGCTCGACGAACCGACGACCGATCTCGATCCCGAGGGCAGGGCGGAAGTATTCGCGCTGATTCGCAGTCTTCGCGAGCAGGGTCTTACCCTGATCGTGATGGAGCACGAGTCCGAAGAGCTTCGCGCCGCTGACCGGCTGATCGTGCTGCGCGAGGGCGCGATCGCTGCCGACGGTCCGCCGCATGAAGTCTTCAACCGCTTCGAGTTGCTCGAGCAGGTAGGCGTGCGACCGCCAGGACTCGGCCGCCTGATGAAGATGCTCGAGATGCCGGTGCAGGCGACCAGCGTCGAGCATGCGTACACAGAAATCGTTAAAGCGTTTCCGCGCGTTGCTCAGAGTCGAGCGGAATCGATTCGGGTTAATGCGGGGCCGATAGTTGCGGAGACAGACATTACGGGCGCGACGCCGATGGTCGAGGTCTCGAATCTAAGTTTCAGCTACGCGACGGGAAGACGGGTGCTCGACTCGATCAATCTTCGGATCGCGCCCGGCGACTTCCTCGCCATCGTGGGCCAGAACGGATCGGGCAAGACCACGCTCGCGAAGCAAATCGTTGGCCTGCTTAGTCCCGAGACGGGACACGTGCTGCTCAACGGCAAGGATCGCTCACAGATGAAGCCGGCGGAAACTGCGCGCGAGGTCGCGTATGTTTTTCAGAACCCTGACCATCAGATTTTCGCCGCGAGCGTGCAGGACGAAGTCGCCTTCGGTCCGCGCAACTTCGGATTGTATCCGGACGAAATCCAGCGTCGAAGCGACGAAGTGCTCGAAGCGGTCGGTCTGCACAACCAGCGCGACAGCGACCCGTTTCTGCTGAGCAAGGGCGAACGGCAACGGCTCGCGGTTGCGAGCGTGCTGGCGCTGCGTCCGCGGATGCTGATCCTCGACGAACCGACTACCGGGCTGGACCATCGCGAGCAACTTCGCATGATGGCGCTGGTGCGCGAGCTGAACCAGTCGGGGATCGCGATCGTGATAATCACGCATACGCCGTGGCTGGTCGCGGAGTATGCGCGCCGGGTGGTGCTGATGCGCACCGGCCGCATCATGTTCGACGGCGGGGTGCGCGAGTTTTTCGCCGACGACGACTTGCTGATGAGATCGTCGTTCCGGCCGCCCGAGGTCACGCAGTTAGGACACTGCTTCGGTATCGTGGCGCTCACGCCCGCCGAGCTGGCGGCGTGGGTGAAGGAGCGCGCCTGATGCCGATTTACCTTTACATCGACCGCGGCACGTTCGTTCACCGGCTGCATCCGACGGTCAAGGTTTTCTCGCTCTTCATCATGTTCTGGTCGGTGTACTGGGTGGACAATCCGCTCGCGCTGGCCCCGATTGGCCTATTGATGTTGTGGATCGCGCAACTGACCGGCTCGTGGCCGAACTTCTATCGGCTGCGGTGGCTATTCATCATCATGATCCTGACGACCACGATCGCTTGGATGGTCTTTTATCGGCAGGGCGCCGTGTTGGTGGAGATTCCAGTGTTTCACGTGAGCAAGATGTCACTGCTGTTCGGCTTCGGGCGCGGGATCAAGCTTGCGGAACTGTTGGCGGCATCGGTGCTATTCCTGTCAACCACCAAGATCGAGGAGTTCACGTACGGCCTGCAAAAAATGAAGGTTCCCTACCGGGTCAGCTTCGCGATCTCGCTGGCGTTCCGGCTGGTGCCGCTATTCATCGATTCCGCGCTGACGATCGTCGACGCGCAGCGCCTGCGTGGCTACGATTTCAACGAAGGCGGTCCGTTCGAGCGCGTTCGCCGCTACGTGCCGGTTGTGATTCCGGTTTTCATGGGGGCGCTGCGCAAAGCGAACAACATGGCGATGGCTCTGGAAGCGCGCGGCTTCGGCTTCACCCACGAGCCGACGACGTATATCGAGTATCCGGTTGCAGGCGCCGACATCGCTGCGTTCGCGGCGCTGATTGCGCTGGGGGTCTTTTACTTCCTGCTATACTACTCTGGCATCGGCGGCCTCGGGCCCGCGAAATAGCCGCATCACCCGATACCTGACATCCAAGATGAGAGGGAATCGAATGAGCACCAAGTCGGATTTTTTGAAACGGCCGATCGAACACGTTGACATCACGCGCGAAAGCGTGGTCCCGATTGTCGAGGCGATGGCGCACATGGCGTACAGCGCGCGCGACCTTCATCGCGCAGCCGAAATTTACGACCGCATGCTGCGCGATCGCGACTGCGCGATTATCCTGTGCCTGGCGGGATCGCTGATAAGCGCCGGGCTGAAGCGTGTGTTTGCGGACATGATTCGCAATCACATGGTGGACGCGATTGTCAGCACCGGCGCGAATATCGTCGATCAGGATTTTTTCGAGGCACTTGGCTTTCGTCATTGGCTCGCCGAGGATCGATTCAAGTACGGACTGGACGACGACATGTTGCGCGGTCTGCATATCGATCGCATCTACGACACCTTGATCGACGAGGACGAACTGCGCATCTGCGACGAGACGATTCACAAGATTGCTGACCGGCTGGAGACCCGGCCGCATTCCTCGCGCGAGTTCGTCGCCGAGATGGGCAAGTATCTGGCCGAGACCGGAGCCAAGACCGACGCGAGTATCGTGCTGGAGGCCTTTCGCGAGGAGGTGCCGATTTTCTGTCCCGCGTTCAGCGATTGTTCGGCGGGCTTCGGACTGGTCGCGCATCAGGCGGCGCGCCGCGGAAAGCCCAAGGTCACGCTCGATAGCGCGCAGGATTTTCACGAACTCACGCGGCTCAAGGTGAAGAACGAGACCACCGGCCTATTCATGATTGGCGGCGGAGTACCGAAAAACTTCGCGCAGGATATCGTGGTCGCCGCCGAGATTCTCGGCCACGATGTGCCGATGCACAAATACGCGATCCAGATCACAGTCGCGGACGTGCGCGACGGCGCGCTCTCGGGCAGCACGCTCAAGGAAGCGAGCAGTTGGGGCAAAGTCGATACAACATACGAGCAGATGGTGTATTGCGAGGCGACCATCGCGGTGCCGTTGATCGCCGGCTACGCGTACCACAAACGCGGATGGGAAGGGCGTACTTCGCGCAAATGGAATTCGATGCTCGATAAGGAACCGGCGTAGCTGCGCGCAGGTGCTACGCGGGAATCACCCGAAACCCCTTACGGGTTTCGGACTTCCCGTCGGTAAAAGAAAAGGATGCGGGCTTCGCCCTGCGAAAAGGTTTAAGCGGCAAGAGGCGTGAGCGTCCTGTGAAGGGTGCCGGGGCTGGCCCCTGCTTTCGAACAGGAAGCTCGAAACCCGTAAGGGGTTTCGAAGTCTTCGCGTTACTTCTGGTGTTCGTGCTGGCGGGATGCGCGACGTCACGCGGCGCTTTTAAGCCTCGGGCCGCGCATGCTAATTAGGTCACACTTTAACTTAGGACCACACTTCTAATTAGAGGGATGCGCGATGCTGTTCGTGATTATCGGCCACGACGGACCCGATGGTGCCGCGCTGAGATCGAAGATTCGGCCGGCTCATCTCGACAACCTGCGCCCGCTCGCGAACGCGGGCAAGGTTAGAATCGCGGGACCGTTCACGGACGGCAGCGGCAGCCTGATAATCGTGGATATGGAAAGCGAGGCCGCGGCGATCGCGTTCGCGCAGAGCGATCCGTACACGACCGGCGGCGTGTTCGAGCGGGTCGAAGTGAAGCCGTTCAGGCAGGTGTTTCCCGAGTAGGAGTCAGAGGCCCAAGAAATTTCACAAGTCACCCCGACGGAGATTCGATGGCAGGAGCCCTATCCAGTTTAAAAATTGTCGAAGTGGGCGAGATGGTCTCGGCGCCGTATTGCAGCAAGCTGCTGGCTGACATGGGCGCCGACGTGATCAAGATCGAACGTCCTGGCGCCGGCGATCGCGCGCGGACGCGCGGACCGTTTCCCGGCCACACGCCGCATCCGGAAAAGAGCGGCCTGTTCCTCTATCTCAACACCAACAAAAGGGGCGTCACGCTCGACATCAATCAGGCCGAGGGCTTCGAGGTTTTCGAGAAGCTGGTTGCGAGCGCCGACATTCTGATTCACAACGTCACGCCCCCGGAGATGGATCGCGTCGGTCTGACGTACGATCGGATGCGGCGCGTGAATCCGAAGCTAATCATGACGTCGATACTGCCGTTCGGGTTGACGGGGCCGTACCGGAATTATCGCGCGGAGGATCTCACGATTTGGTGCGCGGGCGGCGTATGCGTGCTCAACGGCGGCGGACCCGCCCATCCCGAGTTGCCGCCGCTTAAAACTTTTGGACAGCAGGCCGGCTATCAGGGCGGCGTGCATGCCGCGACTGCCACAATGGCGGCGGCGTTCGCGCAACTTCGCGACGGCGAGGGTCAGCACGTCGAGGTCTCAGTGCAGGAATCGATTACCTCGATACTCGAGATGACGTTCGAGTACTGGCCGTACATGAAGATGATCGCGACGCGGCTTGGGCAAAAACCGTTGCAGCCGGTCGAGACGATGCAATGCAAGGACGGCTACATATACCTGTGCTGCATCGAGGAACATCAGTGGCGCGGCTTCGTCGAAATCATGGGCAATCCGGAATGGGCGAACGAGGAGATTTTCGGCGACCGATTAAAGCGCGCACTCAACTGGGACGTACTTAAAGTATTCCTTGAAGAATGGGTCGGGCAGCAGACGGTGCTCGATTTGTATCGGAAAGCGCAAGCCAAGCGGGTGCCATTCGCGCCCGTCTCGACGATGGGCGACCTGCTTAAGTCGGAACATCTCCAGGCGCGCGGATTTTTCGTCGAGATCGCGCAGCCGGTCGCGGGGAAGCACACCTATCCCGGCGCGCCGCTCAAGTACGAACGCACGCCGTGGCAGATCCGGCTGCCGGCGCCGACGCTCGGTCAGTACAATTCTGAAATTTTCGGGGTGCAGCTCGGCCTGTCCGAATCGCGGCTGATCGAACTGAAACGAAAAGGTGTGATCTAATCATGGCCAAGCCGCCGCTAGCAGGAATCCGGATTTGCGATTTCACCTGGGTTTGGGCCGGGCCGTATTGCACCTTGCAGCTGGCTCATCTGGGCGCCGAGGTGATCAGAATTGAAACCAAGACTCGCCCGTGCGTCACGCGGATGCTGCCGCCGTGGCCGGATGGAAAGCTCGACAGCCTGAACAAGTCGGGCTACTTCAATCAGTACAACCAGGGCAAAAAATCGCTGTCGCTGAATTTCAAGCATCCCGAGGCGCACGAAGCCGCGTGGCGTCTGATCAGGCAGAGCGACGTTGTGATCAACAATTTCGCGGCCGGCGTGATCGACAGGATGGGATTCGGGTACGAAGCGGTGAAGAAAGTCAAGCCGGACATCGTGATGGCGTCGCTGTCGGGCTATGGCGACACCGGTCCGTACAAGGAATACGTCGCGTACGGTCCCGCGCAGGTCCCGCTATCAGGGCTGTCCGCGCTGACGGGATACAAGGGGTTCCCGCCGATGCATGCGGGATTCAGCTACGCTGATCCGAGCGCAGGAATTCATGGCGCGTTCGCGATTATCAGTGCGCTGTTTCATCGCGCGAAGACCGGTGAAGGTCAGTACATCGACATGAGCCAATGGGAATGCGCGATGGATCTGCTGGCCGAGGGAATTCTCGAATACACGATGAACGGCCAAGAGCCGGAACGGAACGGCAATCGCGATCCGTTGATGGCGCCGCATGGAATATTCAAGTGTCTCGACCTGCCGGAAAAAATATTGGACGTCACGATCGATCAGTGGGTGTCGATCGTATGCACAGACGACGCCGAGTGGGGGCGGCTCGCGCGTGCCATCGGGAAGCCGGAGCTGGCGGACGATGCCCGCTTCAAGACGGTGACGGCGCGCAAGCAAAATGAGGACGCGCTCGAGGCGATCATTACGCAGTGGACCTCGACCCGGCGCGTCGTGGACGCGGTGACCGCTCTGCAAGCGGCCGGCGTCGCCGCGGGAGCTTGCGCCGACAGCAAGTATATCTCCGAGGATCCCCATCTGAACGAGCGGAAATATTTCGTTTACAAGGAGCATCCAGAAGTCGGAACGCGGCAGCACTGCGGAATACCGTGGCGCATGAGCGGGACACCGTGCGAGGTCCGTGCGGCCGCGCCGACACTCGGGCAGCATACGACGGAAGTCATGACCGGCTTGCTCGGGTACACGACGGCGGAAGTCGATGCGCTCCGCGCGAAGGGTATCCTGGACTGATCGCGCATCGGAGGTGACCATGCGTACTCTAAAAACTCTGATCGACGGCCTGGCGTTTCCTGAGGGACCGCGATGGCGTGACGGCAAGCTGATTTTTTCCGACATGCACGGCCATCAGGTGCTCGCCGTCGACATGGCGGGTAAGTCCTCGGTGGTGTGCGAGGTTCCGGCGCAACCGTCGGGTCTCGGATGGCTGCCGGACGGCCGGATGCTGGTGGTCTCGATGACCGATCGCAAATTGTTGCGGCTCGATCCCGATGGACTCAAGACGGTCGCGGACATAGCCAAGCTTGCGCCGTTTCATTGCAATGACATGGTGGTCGATTCCAAAGGCCGTGCGTACATTGGCAATTTCGGCTTCGATCTTCACGCTAATGAAAAACCGCGGGGCACGACTCTAGTGATGGTCACGCCCGACGGCAGCGCGCGAATCGTCGCCGAGGACATGATGTTCCCGAACGGCGCGGTGATCACGCCCGACGGCAAGACGTTGATCGTCGGCGAGTCATTCGGGCGCGTGCTGACCGCATTCGATATCAGCGCCGATGGTTCGCTGTCGGGACGCCGCGTGTGGGCGAACCTGGGTGACAACGTTCCGGATGGAATCGGTCTCGACGCCGAGGGCGCGATCTGGGTTGCATGTCCGACCAAGTCGGAAGTGATTCGCGTGAAGCAGGGCGGCGAAGTGAGCGAGCGTTTCAAAGTCCAGACCGACGCGTTCGCCTGTATCCTGGGTGGTCCCGACGGGCGCACGCTATTCGTCGCCACCGCCAACGACTCGGATCCCGAAAAGTGCCGGGCGCAGAGGAGCGGCCGAATCGAGATTACCCAGGTCGAAGTGCCCCACGCGGGACTTCCTTGATTGACAACCTGAGCACTAGCGCCTGCGCGGTCTCCGTGGCGTAATCATCCAGGATGAGCCTTAACGACAATGTCGAGAGGTTTCGCGCGCGCCGCAAACGCCTGATGGAAGCGATCGCGCCCGGTGCAACCGCGATCCTGCCCAGCGCGCCGATTGCGCTTCGTTCCGGCGACGTCGAATTCATCTACCGGCAGGATAGCGACTTCTACTATCTTACCGGTTTCGCCGAGGCGGAATCGGTCGCGCTATTTTCGCCGGGGCATCCGGAGGGCGAGTTCGTGATGTTCGTCCGGCCGCGCGACAAGGAGCGCGAGACGTGGACCGGCCGCCGCGCCGGAATCGAAGGCGCGATGATCGATTACGGCGCCGACAAAGCCTACCTGATTGACGAACTCGAAAAGATTCTGCCGCGTTACCTGGAAAAAAGCGATCGCCTCCATTATCCGCTCGGCCTCAACGAGAAGATGGACGAACGGGTGCTCAAGCTGGTCAGATGGGCGCAATCGATGCGCCCGCGGACCGGCGTGGGACCATCCACCATTATCGATCCACGTGACATTATCCATGAGGCGCGGCTCAAGAAGGAGCCGACTGAGCTCGAGGCGATGCAGCGTGCGATGGAAATTTCCGGCAAGGCGCATCGGCGCGCTATGTCGAAGGCGCGCGGCGGCGTGATGGAATGGCAGATCGAAGCCGAAGTGGATTATACGTTTCGCTCCAACGGCGCGACTTGCCCGAGCTATCCCTCGATCATCGCGTCGGGCGCGAACGCCGCGACCCTGCATTACATCAGCAACGACCGCGAGATGCGCACTGGCGAATTGATCCTGATAGACGCCGGCGCCGAATACGATTTCTATGCCGCCGATATCACGCGGACCTCGCCCGTTGGCGCGCGCTTCACGGAGATCCAGCGCAGCGTTTATGAAATCGTGCTCGATGCCCAGCTAAAAGCGATCGACGTGATCAAACCCGGCGTGCGCTTCGACGACCCGCACGAAGTTGCATTGCGCGTGCTGGTCGATGGCATGAGGCATCTTGGAATCCTGCGCGGCTCAGCCGAAGAAATAATCGAGACCGGCACCTACCGCCGCTACTACATGCACCGTACCAGCCACTGGCTCGGCATGGACGTGCATGACGTCGGCCTTTATCGAGTCGGCGGCGCGTCGCGCGTGCTCGAGCCCGCGATGGTGCTGACAGTGGAGCCGGGTCTCTATATCGCGGCCGACGACGATTCAGTTGCCGAGAATTTGCGCGGCATCGGCGTCCGCATCGAGGACGATGTGCTCGTGACGGAGACCGGTCACGAAGTCATGACCGCGTCGACGCCAAAGTCAGTCGCCGACGTCGAAGCTCTTACCACCGCCTAGCGCTCTTTACTATCGGCTAGCGATTCCGCATCTCACAACCATGAACGGCAAGCGCTGCGAGCAGTGCCGCAATTCTCTGTGCAAGTGCCCGCCTGATTGTGACAGTACCATTCGTCGTTGCCGCGCAGTTGGCAGAGTTGATAGTTGCGGGTGCATTCGTAGCGGCATTTGACCAGCGCCTGGTCGCATCGATTCGCGCATCCAGACCCGCAAAACATTGAGTACATGACCACGACGACTGGGAGAACACGACCGCCCCGAATGCATTGTGCCATAGCAGTGAATACTGGCTTTAGCATAGGCTGCTACAAGCGCGTAACAATTGGTTTCAGCTGAAAATTGACGTCGATGGAACACTCGATTCCACCTTTGGCCAGGGGGGCTACGTGTCGAGCTTGTCGGGAACCAGTTTGGGTACGGAGACGTCGGCTTTCGCGGTAACGCTGCAGAGCGATGGCAAGATCGTGGTGTGCGGCGAAGCGACTCCTGGCGCCGTAGTCCTTCGTTTCAATTCTGACGGCTCGGTAGACTCCGGATTCGGCAATTCGGG
>CAAGKR010022667.1_pt1 | contig 13118 bp, 13 predicted proteins | sample 2556971 | NCBI WGS metagenome assembly CAAGKR01 (sample SAMEA5207829, study PRJEB30636) | soil metagenome | biome: forest; feature: boreal; material: soil | place: USA | collected 2011-09 | depth 1 m | reverse complement strand
CGATGGATTGGGAATTCTGTACAACCCGGCCGAGAGCGAGCGTCTGGCGCGCGCGCTCGACTCAAACGATGGCGTCTACTTCGTGCCTGCACTCGTCGGACTCGGCGCGCCCAACTGGGAGCCCAGAGCGCGAGGAACGATCGTCGGTCTGACGAGAGGGACGGGAAGGGCACACTTCGCGAGAGCCGCGCTCGAGGCAATGGCGTACGGAACGGCGGAGATGCTCACCGTGATGGCGAAGCGCGGGAAGGTCAAGTTCGAATCATTGCGTGTCGACGGTGGCGCCTCGGCCAACAACTGGCTGCTCCAGTTTCAGGCGGACATCCTCGGAATCCCCGTCGAGAGGCCCGACATGATCGAGACGACCGCGCTCGGAGCGGCGGGCCTGGCTGGAATCGCGGGCGGCGTCTGGAACGATGCGGCGGAATTCATCGGCACCAGACAGTTCGCGCGATTCACGCCGGCGATGCCGAGGGAATCGGCCGCCGAGCTACTGGGCGGGTGGCAGCGTACGGTGCGCGCCGCGTTGTTCTGGGCGCGCGACACTGGTGAGGGTGACGGCAAGAAGACGAAGAAAAAACGCCGGTCGTCGGCGAGGGGAAAATCGGCGAAGATAAAATCGAAGAAGGGAGGCGCGCGAAAAGCCGCTCCGGTGAAATCGAAAGCAGCGCGCGGGCGATCCAAGTGAACCGGCTTTTGGGTCTTTGCCTCGCGGTCAATCTGATTTACGGGCAGACAGCCGTCCCGCATCTCGACGCGTGGTTCGGCATCGACAAGCTCAAGCACTTCTTCATGTCGGCATTCATCGAGAGCGTGTCGTACAGCGCACTTCAGGCGGCGCGCGTGAATCATCGGTCGGCGCTCGGTGGCGCGATTGGAATCACGCTCGCCGTCGGAGTTGGGCGCGAGATCCATGACATGCGGACGCCCGGCAACATCTTCAGCGTGCGCGATCTTACCTGGGACTTGATTGGCACCGGCGCGGGCGCGGTGCTCGTGGCGCATACTATCAAGTAGGACGTCACGCCTGCTGGTTGTCATGATGTGCAGACCCGCTCGCCAGGCCAGGCTCGCCGCCGCCTCGTGGATGACCGTGATGATTCTACTAGCACTCTCACTCGGTGTATGGCTCTGGGTGGTTTTTGGGAACGTGCAAATCCACGTACAACTTCACGGTTTGCGGCAAGCAACCCTTGCTTTGATTGGAGCAATCGCTATTTACGCAATCTGGCTGGCCGCCCCCGTCGCAGGTTTGACTTGGGCGCTACTGAAAGTGCGCTCGGCTGCGAATCGACGTCGAATGGTGCACTAACCGCGGGATCTCTAACTGGAGGCAAAGTGGAAATCAAAGCTCTTGCTGTCAGCGTCGTGTTCTTGTGCGTCATCGGCTGCAAAGCCGAACCGGCGAAATCCGCATCGGCAACTCCGGCAGCCCCTGGCTCTGCGGAGGCCGCGCTGATGCAAAGGAGTCGCGATTGGGCGAAAGCGGCGGCAACGGGCAATGTCGATAGCGCGCTCGCCTACTGGTCGGACGATGCGGTCGTGCTCGAGCCCGACCAGCCCGCCTACTACGGGAAGGCGGCGATAAGAAAAATGGTCGAAAGCAGCATGAAGATTCCGAAGTTCTCCATCACCTGGGAACCGGAACATGCCTCGATCTCACAGAGCGGAGATATGGGCTATCTCATCGAGCACAATCGAGTGACGATGGCCGATTCAACGGGCAAGGTGCACACGCAGTACGGCCAGGGCGTCACGGTCTGGAAGAAGGACGCGAGCGGCGCGTGGAAATGCGTGGTCGACATCTTCAACAACAGTCCGACACAGACGGTGTTTCCGGAAGGCTAGTTGCGAGTACGTTGTGTGACGCAGAGCTTGACGCCTTCAACCGACCGCTCCTTCCCCGTATATTCTACTCGTGAAGCCACGCACCAAGTTCCTGATTGGCGGCGCCCTTGTCATTGGCACTGCCGGATACCTCGCCGCGAGTGCCATCAAGGACACCGGCGTCTACTACCTGACCCCGGGCGAGCTGTCGGCCAGGACCAAGGCAGATCCCACCTTCTACGAGACCGGCGTCAAAGTCGGCGCGCGCGTCGTCAACGGCTCAATCGTCCGCGATCCGGGCGGCCGCCAGGTTGCCTTCAGGATGACCGACGGTGCGCAGACCTATAACGTCGTCTACCGTGGCATCACGCCCGACACCTTCACCGACGGAGTAGATGTCGTCGTCGAAGGCCGGCTCGGTCACGACGGGACGTTCCGCGCGACCACCCTCCTCGCAAAGTGCGCGTCGCGCTACGAGAACGCGCCCGAGAAGTACAAGAATACTCCCGGATACAAGCGGGCCGAACAGCACGCGTAGGGCACTCGCAATCGGGATCAGTGACGTCATCAAATGGAGCAACTGTGAATTCTCTGACGAGGCGCGCCGCGGTCGGCCCAACATTCGTCGGGCTCATTGTGTTGAGCTCGTGCGCGCCGGCAGCTCGCGCCCCAGATACGGCTCCGATGTCATCCTCCACTGCAACCGCTCGGGGCGCCACGGAAGGAGTGCCGCTGATTCTTGCCGCCGATCAGGGAGAGCGCCGCGTGCGTCGAGTTCTCGGAGGAGCGCCGCTCATCATCAAGATCGATCGGCAGACTGCGGGCGCACCGGAATTCGTGATGGCCTACGAGGCACTGCCACCTGGCGTGGCGATACCTCCGCACCGCCATCCGGGGTCGGACGAGATAATCTTCGTGCACAGCGGGACGGGTGTCGCCGAGCTGGGTGACAAGACGGCGGCGGTTTCGCCGGGGGGCACGATCTACATTCCTCGCTCTACCAGAATCACCCTCCGCAACACTGGAACCGAGCCGCTCGTGATCATAGCGATCTTTTCCCAACCCGGATTTGAGGAGCTTCTCCGCGACACGTCGGTGCCAGAGGGGCAACCGGTCGTACCGCTTTCGAGTGCAGAACTTGCCGCGATTCGCGCGCGGCATCTGCGTCACGTGATCTACGAGCAACCATGATCCTCGTCGGTGAGCTTTCGCTGTGGGTCGCTCTCCTCATGGCGGCCTGGGCAGCAACGGTATCGTTCGCGGGGGGCCAGATGCGCCGCGCCGATCTCATCGAGAGCGGAGAGCGCGCGATCTACGCCACGCTCGCGATGGTGGTGCTGGCGTCGATCGGGCTCTGGACCGCGCTCCTCACCCACGACTTCTCCATCAAGTACGTCGCGTCGTACACGAGCGCGAACCTGCCCAAGGTCTACACGATTACGGCGTTCTGGGGCGGACAGTCGGGATCGCTGCTCTTCTGGGCGCTGATTCTCTCGAGCTATTCGGCGATCGCGCTCTGGACGAATCGCCCCCGTAATCGCGAGCTGATGCCGTACGTGGCCGGCACGCTCGCGCTGATTCTCGTTTTCTTCCTCGCCACGATCTGCCTCGGCTCCAATCCATTCGAGCGGCTCGACTTCATTCCGCTCGACGGGCGCGGACTCAATCCGCAGCTCCAGAATCCGGGAATGGCGATTCATCCGCCCAATCTCTATCTGGGGTACGTCGGCACGTCGATTCCATTCGCGTTCGCGATCGCCGCGCTGATAACGAGACGGCTCGACGCCGAGTGGCTGGCGGCGGTGAGACGGTGGGCGCTGCTCGCCTGGTTCTTCAATACGGTAGGAATCGTACTCGGCATGTGGTGGGCGTACGTCGAGCTCGGCTGGGGTGGATACTGGGCATGGGATCCCGTCGAGAATGCGTCGCTGCTGCCATGGCTCGTGAACACGGCGTTCCTGCACTCGATCATGGTGCAGGAGAAGCGCGGGATGCTGCGCAAATGGAACGTCACGCTCGTCGTGTCCGCGTTTCTGCTTTCCATCTTCGGGACGTTCATCACCCGCAGCGGCGTGATCTCGAGCGTTCATTCATTCGCGCAATCGCCGGTAGGGAAGTGGTTCGCGGCGTTCCTGATTCTCGCGATCGTCGTGACCGCGTATCTGGTGTCGACGCGATTGCAGGATCTCAAGTCGACGGCCGAACTGGAGAGCATGATCAGTCGTGAGGCCGCGTTCCTCTACAACAATCTGGTGCTCGTCGGGATCGCGTTCTCGGTGCTATGGGGCACTCTCTTCCCGATCATCAGCGAAGCCGTTCGCGGAAACAAGATCACCGTCGGTCCGCCTTTCTTTAATACGGTGAACATCCCGCTCGGACTGCTGCTGTTGCTGCTCACCGGAATCGGTCCCTTGATCGCGTGGCGTCGCGCATCGGTCGCGAATCTGAGGCGGCAGTTCTTCATCCCGGTGAGTGTCTCGATTACCATCGGAGTTCTTTTTTTCGCTCTCGGCGTGCACAACCTCGCCGCGCTGCTCTCGTACACGTTTGGCGCGCTGGTGCTCGCTACCATAGTACAGGAGTTCTCCAAGGGAGTCGGTGCGCGGCATCGGATGTACGGCGAATCACGGATCATCGCGCTGCCGAGGCTGGTCGCGCGCAATCGGCGGCGCTACGGCGGGTACATCGTGCACCTGGGCGTCGTCGTGATCTTCGCCGCTTTCGCCGGTCTCGCGTTCAAGCGCGAGTTCGATCTCAATCTGAACGCCGGTGATTCGAAGACTGTCTCCGACGCGTGGGGACACAAATGGACGTTCGTGAGTCAGGGGATCTCGCGATACAACGTCCTCAACCGGGAAGTCACCGCGATAGCGCTCGACGTCACCCGCGACGGAAAGCCGGCGGGCGTCATCACGAGCGAGAAGCGGCAGCACGTAGATTCGCGCGGCGCGCCGACGTTCGAGCCGTCGACCGAAGTCGGCATTATGGGATCGTTCAAGCAGGACGTGTACGTCGTCCTCGCCGGTGTGCGCGGTGCCAACGACGCCGAGATTCGCGTCACGTTTAATCCGCTCGTGCGGTGGGTATGGCTCGGCGGTGCGCTCATGGCGCTGGGCGGACTCGTGGTGATGTGGCCGGCCGCGGACAAGCAACGAGCGCAGAGTGGTTACGCGGCGGTGCTCAAGCCGCGTCATCTCGAGCCCGTTCCTGATCTGGTGGGCGCGTGACATACCCCGAGCATTCGATCGGGCGCAAAGAACTCATGACTCGGCGAACCCCAGACAGCGCGCAACCACCAATGACTCGGCGTAGCTTCTTGCTCGCCATTCCGGCCCTCGGACTAACCGCCGCTGCATTTCCACGGCGCATTCTCGCGGCGCAGGTGGCGGTGCAGACATTCAACGGCCCGATGGCTGAGGCCGAGGATGTGTACAAGCCGGTGACGCTGGCGCCCAAGCCGAATGCGAAGCCGTCGATGACGAACGCGGAGCGCGACGATCTCGAGCACCAGATACACTGCCAGTGCGGATGCAATCTGGATGTGTACACCTGCCGCACGACCGATTTCGCGTGCAGCGTGTCGCCCGCGATGCACAGCGACGTGATGGGGCTCGTCGACGGAGGACACGGCGCACAGGAGATTCTCGCCGCATTCAAGTCCGTCTACGGCGAGAAGGTTCTCATGGCGCCGGTGCGGAGCGGATTCAATCTCGTTGGCTACACGATGCCATTCGTCGCGCTCGGCGCCGGCGCTGTGGTTGTCGCGGCATTGCTGCAAAGATGGAAGTCACGTACGCCCGCGGGCGCACTGACCGCGCACTCGCACCCAGACGCGACCGAGGGTGAGCTCGCGGCACTCGACGCCGCCGTCAAAAGGGACGCATGACCGCGCTATTGATTGGTTCCGCGCTCGCGGTCGCATCGCTCTGCTTCGTTCTCTATCCGCTCTTTCGACCCGATATTTCAGTAGCGCAGCGCAACGCGGCTTTGGGCGCGCGAGGTGCCAAACCACGCCAAAGTCACGCCGTCGATGCTCTGCGCGAGCTGGAGTTCGATCGGCAGACCGGAAAGATCTCCGACTCCGACTACGAGCCGCTCAAGGCCAGGTACACGGAGCAGGCGCTCGCCGTAATGCGCGCGGGCAATTCTCCCGTTTGCGAGAAGTGCGGACCGCGCCCCGAGTGGGAGGCGGAGTTCTGCTCCAATTGCGGAGCGGGCCTGATTAGTTAAGTCCCTTGGGGATGCCCCCGCGCGCAGCGATCCCGACGCCGCATCTCTACGGGAGCACGCCGATTGCAATAGATCGTCGGCCTGGGAGGAGTAGCCAATGGCAGTGCGCGACATCGTCGACGAGAAGGGAACGAAGTGGAAGATCTGGTTGGTCTCTGCATCGTCGATCCACCCTCGAACGGCGGCCGAAGACTTTCTCGGCGATTACTCAGAGGGCTGGCTTTGCTTCGAATGCGACAACCAGCGCCGCCGTCTCGCCAGGTACCCGAAGGACTGGGACGAGCTTCCCGACAAGGAATTGGTGCGGCTGCTCAAGACCGCCCAGATCGTCGCCCCGCGCAGGAATACCCCGCCCAAGGCCGGCGACGCGGCCAATCCATAGGCCAAACTGCAACTGAAGACTACCTGCCGGGAGCGGTCGGCGGGCAGGCTCATGGCTGCGGGCTTCACACCTTCGCGGTTCCTTGCGCTGAGTCTTTCACCGGAGTTGAGAGGCGTTTCAGGAGGCCGTAGAGCATTTTCCTGACAGTGATCGTTTGGCTGACCAATGATACGAATTCGCTTTCCGCCATCACCTTCGTGTCTCGAGCAACGATCAAGTGGTACTCTAGCTCAGAGCTGGAGTTGAGGGCGTAGCCGAGGAACCGGCCGAACTCCTTCTCGCTCTTCTGGCGTCTTCCCTCGGCGATGTTAGCAGGAATCGACATCGCGGCTCGGTAGATCTGACTCCGCAGAGAAGCGTACCGCGAGCCGCGCATTCGCGCGCACACGCGATCGACGCTGAGAGACAGCGCGTGTGCCTTATGCCATACCTGGAGTCTCTTGAAATCCGCCACAGAGCACGATTACGCCAAGGCTACGATTCACACGACATCATTTTGCACCCCGCCCAAGCCCGCAGCCACCGGCCTGCCCGCCGACCGCCCCCGGCAGGTAGTCTTCAGTTAGTAGTCAAACCCCGAGCCACGCATCGAGCAAGTGCCATGACGGTGACCATCGGATTCACCCCGGACGACGCCGGAAACAGGCTGGCATCCGCGACGTAGGCGCCTTTCATCTCGAACACGGCGCCGTTTCCATCGCATACGGCCGTCGCGGGGTCGGAGCCCATCCTGCACGTTCCCATCTGGTGCGCGCTGAATAACGGAAGCCGGTTTGGCGACGTCGACGCCGACTCGATTTGACGACAGAGCTTTTCGATCGAGGCACCAGATGCGCGCTCCCACAGCAATGGCGTCGTGTGAAGAGTCATCACCCGCTCCGCGCCGGCGGCGAAGTGAATGCGCGCGGCGGTCGCGATCCCGTGTCTGATCAGGCGCCGCTCATCTCTGCCGAGCCGGTAGTCGAAGTATGGCTCGCCGTTGCGATTGATCCGCACGCGTCCCGAGCTGGAATCGCGCGTGAGCACGATGAATGGCGCGGCGAAGCGAATCTGCTGCATCTCGCGCCTGTGATCGCGCGCGTTCGTCCACGGCAGGCCGACGGAGAGCAATCCCGGATGCGCGGGCACCGCTTCGATCCGGTATCCATATCCCGCAGAGAGATTGCTGAATTCGTCGCAGACGATCGTCTGAGGGGGACCCTTCCACGCCTCGATCGGCGTCGCGTAACTGCCAGTGACGCCCACGGTCGGATGCAGATAGAGGTGTTGGCCGAGGTGAAGCGACTTCAACCCCGATCGCATGAGGAGAGCGGGCGTCTCGATTCCGCCCGCGGCGAGAACCACTCTCTGCGCCTTGATGTGCATCGCCTTGGGCGTCCCGTTCGAGCCCCTGACCATGCCATCGACGCCTGTTACCCGCCCGTTGCTCTGAGTGAGACGGCGCGCCGAGTATGGAGCAATGAGTCGAGCGCCGGATCGGATCGCGTCGATCAGGTACGTCGCCGACGCGCTCTGCTTGCCGCCGACTCGGCAGCCGAACATGCAGTTTCCGCATTGCTCCGCGTCGCAGCCGAGGGAATTGCGCGCGATCACGCTCCACTTGTAGCCGAGTGATTGGGCGCCGCGGGAGATCGCGCTGTTGGTCTCGTTGATCTCGCTCTCGTCCGTTGAAGCGCCGATGCGGTGCCAGACGGCATCGAGTGATTCGGTGAAAGACTCCGCCGTGAAGTGACTGCAGCCCGAGACGTCCGCCCATTCTTCGCGCACATCGTCGGGGGTACGAAAGCACGATTGCCAGTTGACGGTGGTGCCGCCACCGATGCACGCGCCGGCGAAGAGCGAGAGGCTGAGATCGCGCGTGCCGGACGTTCCGCCCTCTCGAAAAAGATTCTGCAACCCCGTCAGCTCGTGCTGGTCGTAGTCGCCGCCGCTCCACACCGAGCCCGCCTCGAGCACGATGACATCCCGTCCGGCCGCGGCGAGCTCGGCGGCGACGACACTTCCCGCCGCGCCGGATCCGACGACGCAGACATCGCATTCGAGCGTCGCGTCGTGGTCGAACTTCGTGACCGCAATATGCGGTGCCGTCGCCTTGCGATTGATGTCCGGCGCGTACCCAATCGCCCCTAGCAGATCGTCCGATACGGGAGTGCCATTCGCCGCGTAGGTGTGCAGCATCACGAGATTGCGAGCGCCCTGAAAGGCGGAGCGAAGCTGCGGGACGAGACTTCGCGCCAGACGCAAGAGCACGCGTTCGCGGGTGGAGTGCGGGAGTCGCGAGAAGCGCGACGCGCTCGACGAAACGCTGGCGATGAACAGGGGGTTCTCGAGCAGCGCGAGAAAGAAGCGAAAGCCCTGCGCTTTGGCCGGGTCGATTCGATCCAGCGCTTCCGCCACTCGTGCGCTCACGCCAAGGTCGGCCGCGGACAGGCTGAAGAGCACCGGGTCCTCGTCCTTGGCAAACGCGAGCGAAGGCACGAAGGTGTCCGCCAGCGCATCGAGTGCTTCGGTCTCGCGGTGGTTGAGATTCATTTGCGTCCCCTCTCAGCCGGATCATCCGCTGCCTTAGACGTCGTCCTGTGGGAATAAAGGTAGCAGTTCTAAACCCAGGCTTGCGATGTTCGCCCGACGGAGGAAGTTTAGCTCACGCGAGGAGGATCTCTTGGCTGGGTACGATTTCACATATCGAGTTCGCGGAGCGCTGATCAAGGCACGGGAAGAAGCCCGGCTCCGGCACCATGAACACGTGGGCACCGAGCACCTGCTCCTCGGCCTGTTGGCGGAGGAGGACACGCTCGTCATGGATGTTCTCGAGAACCTCGGCGCCGGGCCGATCGACCTGCAAACGGCGGTGGAGCTGATGATCACCGACGGGAAGCCGACGGGCAGAGCGCAGACGCCTGATCTCCCATATACGCCCCGAGCCCGAGTGGTGCTCGATCAGGCCATTTCCACCGCGCACGAGTTCGGCGATGGGTACGTCGGCACCCAGCATCTTCTGCTGGGACTCATTCGCGAGCAGCACGGCGTCGCAGCGCGGGCGATGACGACAGCGGGGTTGACCGAGCCGCTGTTGAGGCGTGAGATCGTGCGGCTGCTTCAGGGCGAAGGCGCAGCGGCTATGATCGACGTTCCGCAAAGCGACACGCAGGTACCGCTGAGCATCGCGGTGGAAGTGCACTACGGCGATGGCTCGACGGCGAAGAAAGTCTTTACGTCGAAGGACGAGGCGATCGGATTCCTGCGCGACAAGCAGCGAGAGTAGCTACCGCTCGAGCTCCTTCATTCGCTTCACCGCGATCCGGATCGGGATGAACGTCGTCGCGAGACAGATCAGCGTCGCGCCGCCGAAGCCCAGCCAGAGTCCCGTGATGCTCGGATCGGTGTGCAGCAGGTGCGCGCCAACGTACTGATAAACCGGTCTGGCCTCGACGACGATCACGAGCCCGACGAGCGCGACAGACGCCATCATCAGGACCAATCCGCCGAACGACGTCGGAATCTGCGCCGCGTTCTCTGTGTTGAACTTCGGGAAGAGCGCGCCAAATCCGAGCGCGAGCCCCGCGATGGCGAAGGTCAGCATCGTGATCGTGAAGATGGACACCGCCATCATGAACCCGCTCACCTGTAACAGCACGTCGGTCGCGAACACGAGAACGAGGGCGAGTCCGAGCAGGGGCAGAGTTCCGACCCAGAACTTGGACCAGAGCAGCTGACGCATCTCGAGCGGGCTCGATCTCAACAGCCAGAGCGTGCGCCCCTCGAGACTGATACCGGGGAAGATGAATCGCGCCGCGATGGACGCGAGAACGAATCCGGCGAGAATGAGATTCACGAACGGAATCACGTTCTGGAGGAAAAACGTTACTCCCTCTCCACGCAGCGGCAGGAACTTGATGTTGAAGACGTAGACGACGACGAGGGCCGTCAACAGAATGAGCTGCGACCACTGCGTCGTGTCGCGGAAGAAGAGGCGCATCTCTTTGAGGACGAGCTCGCGCCGCATCACCCCCCACGGCGTCAGCATTCTCCCCACGAGACGTCCGAACGCGCCCTGCCGCACCCATCGCTCACCGCTCTCCTGCGATTTGCTGAACCCGCGCGTGTAAAGCAAGCGGTGCAGCAAAGCACCCACGACGATCGCCACCGCTGCTGTCGACCACAACATGTAGAAGGGAAGGAGCTCCGGATCCTGGCGCAGCCATCCCATGATTCCCTGCGCCGCCCATTCGCTCGGCATCCACGATGACGTGGGCGTGCGCAGCAGCGAGATGAACTCGACGAGGGACCGGAATCCCTCCGGGCGGGCGAGTCGCTCCGGGCGTACGAGCCTGAATAGCAGCACCAGACCCGCGGCCGCCAGAACGGCAATGACGCTCAGGATATCGCGCGTTCTCCGCGCCGGGAAAATGTTCACCAGCAGTAGAGTTACCGCGCTCCCGACAGCCGCTGGGATGAACAGGAAGGGCAGCATCGTCGCGAGTGCTACCAGCGGGAAGAGAAATCCGCCGTGGTAGCTGATTCCATACGCCGTGAGCACGGGCGTCGCGATGAGCACGACCATCCAGCTCGAGTGCGCGGTCGTCTCCAGCAGTTTCGCGCCGTAGAGGCGCAGCCAATCAACCGGAGCCGCGACAAGCAGATCGAGATCCTTTGCCAGGAAGAAGCTCGACAGGGCGGTGACGATGTTCGACAGAATGAGAATTCCGAACAGGCTTATCAACATCATCCCGAGCAGCTTGCCGGCGAGCAGCGCGCCGATCTCCGGAATTCCGCGGAAATATCGAAGAAGCCGGTAAAGCATCCCGAACACGAACGTCCAGAACACGGCGCCAACGACAAAAAACAGAATCAGCCGGCCCGCGCGATTCTCGGTCTTGCCGAGCGGTCGTGCGCGCGCGGAGAGAAACTTCGGGGAGAGCAGGTGATTCAGGCTCGCATCGCTGACGATGCCAGGCGACACGCCCCTGACTGGAGTCAGATGCACCCAGCCATTGACCCTTGCAGTCTCACTCGGCTCGCTAAGCATCAAGGACTTCCATCGCATCGCGGGCCGCGCGCTCACCGGTGAGTCTGAGGAAGATCTCCTCCAGCCCGCCTCCGCCCGTGGCCTCTGCACGCAGATCCTGGATTGTACCGACAGCGCGAATTTTTCCCTGCTGGATGATCGCGATACGATCGCACAACGCTTCCGCCACTTCGAGCGTGTGCGTGGACATCATGATGGTGTGTCCGCGCCGCACGTACTCTCGGAACAGGTCCTTGAGAATCCGCGCGGCCTTTGGATCGAGTCCCACCATCGGCTCGTCGACGACGATCACTTCCGGCCGATGAATGAACGCGCTGGAGATGATGAGCTTCTGGCGCATGCCGTGGCTGTAGCTCTCGACGAGCTCGTCGGCCCACTCCTCGAGATCGAACAGCGCCATCAGCTCGCGACCGCGGTGCTCGACCTTGTCGCCATTCTGTCCATACAGACCAGCGACGAATCGCAGGAACTCGGCCCCAGTCAGCTTTTCATAGATGAATGGCCGATCGGGGATGAAGCCGAGCTTCGCTTTAGCCGCGAGAGGGTTGGTGCTCAGGTCGATGCCGGCGAGATGGATTGTCCCTGCCGTCGGCTGGAGAATTCCGGCGATCATGCGAAGCGTCGTCGTCTTTCCCGCGCCATTTGGGCCCAGGAATCCGAACAACTCTCCGTCGGGTACGCTCAGATCAATCGAGTCAACGGCCGTGAACGAGCCGTATTTCTTGGTGAGACTCTTTAGTTCAATCATTTGGTTTTGGAATTCCTGAATGCGATTTCGAATGCCGTGCGAATCGCCGAGAAGCTGCCGGCCCGCGCGGCGACGACGCGCCCTTCGGCATCGACCCACGCCTCGAGCCGGTGTGGCGCGCCTTCAATGCGCCATGCGCGCACTGTGTCGCGATGCGCGACCCGCCACGTGCCGCTTTGATCGAGTGACGCGCTGTCAACCACGGTGAACAACGACTCGGCGCGTATCCGGAATGTCGGCCGCACGATGGTACGTGTGATCGGATCGAACACCGATATCGTTTGACTTCTGCCGATTGTGGGAGTGCCGCTGAGCATGAGGACGACGGCCGCGCTCGTGGGAGTGAATAGCGGTGCGGTGAACGTATATCGCGCGGGCGGGCGACGAGTCGCCTTTTTGCCGGCGATGAAGATCGCCGTGTCTTCCTGCACGGTGGCGTTGATCGAGAATGGCTTTGTCGGCCGCGCCACATCGGCGTTCAGATCTACGAGGTGCAACCCGCGCGTGAGTCGCGTCTGCCAGCGGGCGGAAGTGCGTTCCGGCGGCGTTGCCCCCGAGGGGTCATCGCCGACGAAGTACTCTTCGCTCACCAGAGACTTGGACGTTGTGTCGAGCGCTGACGATGCGGCGCCGATCTGCTGGCCGTCGCGCTCGATCGTGTAGTAGAACGTCGCCGGCTGCACTCTGAGCGCCACTTCCGCGAGCTGCTGCGCCTCGCTTCTGTTGGCGTTCCGGTGCGCCATCATCGACATCCCGCCTATCCAGAGCGCGACGACGAACACGGCGATCGGGCCGCGTTTGGACGTCACTCTGTTGTCTTTTGGAAGTAGGGGCGCGGCTTCACCCCTATAGGACGATTTAGACGATCGTGAGGCTCGTCTCGTCGTTGATCCAGCCGAGGT
>CAAGKR010245271.1_pt1 | contig 13123 bp, 9 predicted proteins | sample 2556971 | NCBI WGS metagenome assembly CAAGKR01 (sample SAMEA5207829, study PRJEB30636) | soil metagenome | biome: forest; feature: boreal; material: soil | place: USA | collected 2011-09 | depth 1 m | reverse complement strand
GTCACCGCTGCGGTGACCGACTCGTGGAGCTCGGCGAAGCGGTCCCAGGTGCAGGCCGTCTCGAAGGTCTCGCAAATGATCCCGAATCGCACCAGCGCGTCGCGCGTGTACGGCGCTCGGAGGAACGAGCTCCGCCACGCCCCGGCCGGCCCGTCGCGTCCGGCGGGCGGCCCGGCCCCCCGACCTTCGCCCGAGCTGTCGCCGGCCGCCGCGCTGTCGGTGAACTGTGGCGCGCTCGGCAAGGTTCCGCCGTGATCGCGACACAGCTCGAGCGCGCGCTCGAGCCACGGACCTACGTGATGGTCGGCCGACTCGAACCCGAGCACGAGCAACGCGCCGGCCCCGTCGGTCAATCGGGCCGAAACGAGTGCTTCACCGGCGTCGAGCAACCGGCAGTTGGTCGGAAACAGGCCCGACTGCGAGAGAGCTCGCACCGCGGCGGTCCCGGAACCGAAGTCGGCGAACTCGACGCTCGCCGACGCCTTGAACCGCGGACGGTCCTGCAGGCGCATCCACGCCTCGGTGATGATGCCCAGCGTGCCTTCCGAACCGAGGAACAGACGGTCGGGCGACGGGCCGGCACCAGAGCCCGGCAACCGACGCGACTCCGACACACCTACAGGCGTCACCACACGCATCGCTTCGCACATGTCGTCGATGTGGGTGTACACGCTGGCGTAGTGCCCACCCGAGCGTGTCGCCAGCCATCCGCCGAGGGTCGAGAACTCGAAACTCTGCGGGAAATGGCGCAAGGTGAGCCCGTGCGGGCGCAGCTGATCCTCCAACACCGGGCCGAGCGCACCGGCCTGGATCCGCGCGGCCCTGCTGGTCCGGTCGATCTCGAGGACCCGGTCGAGCCTGGTCATGTCGATCGACACCGTGCCGCGGTAGCCGTCGCCGACATCACCTTCAACCCCACCCACCACCGACGAGCCGCCGCCGTACGGAATGGCAGCGATACCGGCCCCGGCGCACCAGTCGAGCAGCGCAACGACGTCGCCCTCGTTCGACGGGAACGCGACGAGGTCCGGCGGGTGCACGAGCTCGCCCCGAAGCGCGCGCACGACGTCGCGATAGGAGCGGCCGTAGGTGTGCGCGGCACGATCCCACCGGTCCGTCGAGCACAGAACGCTCAGCGCCGCCGGCGCGGCGATCCGCGGCTCGGGAAGTCGAACGGCATCGAGCGGAACCGGATCAGCCGGAACGCCGAGGTCCAACCCCAGCCGGGAACCGACGGCTCGGCCGAGCGAACCGGCCTGCTCGTCGGGAACCGCGGCGTCCTCCCACCCCCAGCCCCACCACGAACGACGCCTCGAGCCCGATGACGAAGCGGCGCGGTCCGGCACGGGCCGAGGTTAGCCACGACGGCTCGGATGCCTCAGATGATCTGAGGTCTCGGTTGCGTCGATCGCCTCTGTTACGAGGGGTTCCCCTGCGTGCTCACGGTGCCGCCCAGGAACGCAGCGTCTTCATGTAGTTCGCGCGCTCGAATGCCGAAGGGTCAGCGACGTTCGCGTGGCTGGCGCTGCCTCGGAGCTGGGCAACGGAGTGGTACTCGCGCTCACGCATCCAGTCGAGCAGCTCTGCCTCGACGGTCGCGATGTGAGCGGGTCCGTCACGCAGGACGGCGGAGGTGATCATCGCGACGTCGGCACCGACGAGGAGTGCCTTCACGACATCGGTCCCGGACGCGATGCCGGAGGTCGCGGCCAACGACACGTCGGGCCCGAGCTGTGAACGGAGGATCGCGATCCAGCGCAACGGCAAACGCAGCTCCCACGGGCGGCTCAGCTCGACGCGAGCGACCACGTCGAGCGTGTCGAGGTCGAGGTCGGGTTGATAGAAGCGGTTGAACAGCACCAGCCCGTCCGCGCCGGCACCGACCGCGCGCGAGGCGAAGTTCGCCAGCGCCGAGTAATACGGGCTCAGCTTGACTGCGAGCGGCACGGAGAGCGCGGCGCGCACCGCGGCGATGAGCTCGAGGTCGGCGGCCTCGAGGTCGGAAGCGGCGTGGAGCGGGTCGGCGACAACGTGGTAGAGGTTGAGCTCGACGGCGTCGGCACCGGCATCGGCCATGTGCTGCGCGTAGCGCGTCCAGGCGCCGGTCGACGTCGCGTTGAGGCTGGCGATCACGGGGATCGAGCTATGCCTCTTCAGTTGCTCGAGCTGCGCGAGATACCGGTCACCCGCGTTCGCCATGTCGGCGACCGACGGGAAGTAGTCGAGTGCCTCGGCGAAGTGCTCGGTTCCCGCCTCCAACGCGCGGCTGAGCTCGATCTCCTCGAAGAGGATCTCCTCTTCGAACAGCGACGGCATCACGATCGCGGCCACGCCCGCTTCTTCGAGGAGCCGGACCGCGGCGGGTTGGTCGTTCAGGGGCGACGCCGACGCGACGATCGGTGAACGCAACGTGAGTCCGAGGTACCGGGTGCTCAGGTCGGGTCCGGCGGCCGTCATGACGGCTCCTCCTCGTCGTACCGGTAGCCGGCGTCGTTGTCGACATCGGGCTGCACGTCGGTCTCCGCGACGCTGGGGACGGTGCGATGCATGGCGGCCAGCTGCTCGTAGTAACGCCAGCGCTCGTCGGCATCGGCCTGGGCGAGGGCCGCGAGGCGCGCGGCCCGCTCGGGGTGCGTCCGCTCGAGCACGGCGAACCGAGCCTCGGTCGCGGCGAAATCGCGGACCGGGATCGACGGTTTGTGCGAGTCGAGCCTGAACGGCTGACCGTCTTCGACGGCGCTCGGATGGAAGCGGTACAAGGGCCAGTAGCCGCTGCGCACCGCGTCCTTTTGATGGGTCATCGACTTCGACATGTCGATTCCGTGCGCGATGCACGTCGAATAGGCGATCACGAGCGACGGGCCCGGCCACGCGTCCGCTTCGAGGAGTGCCTTCGTCGTCTGCAACTCGTTGCCGCCCATCGAGATCTGGGCGACGTAGACGTTGCCGTACGCGCGGGCGATGGCTCCGAGATCCTTCTTCGCCGTGCTCTTGCCCGCGGCCGCGAACTTGGCGACGCTGCCGCGAGGCGTCGCCTTCGACGCCTGGCCGCCGGTGTTGGAGTAGACCTCGGTGTCGAGGACGAGGATGTTGACGTCGCGTCCGGCCGACAGCACGTGGTCGAGGCCCCCGAAACCGATGTCGTAGGCCCACCCGTCACCACCGATGATCCACACGCCCTGACGGACCATGTTCCCGGCGAGTGACGCGAGCGCAGCAGCATCGTCGTTGCCGCCGGCGGAGAGCGGGGCGAGGACCTCGCGTAACCGAGCGACGAGCCGCCGCTGCTCGACCACCTCCGGCTCGCTCCGCTGAGGATTGTCGAGCAACGGGCGGGCGAGGTCGTCGTCGACCACGCCGTCCCGCGCGAGGCGCTCGAGCAGCACGTGGGCCTGCGCGGACTGGGCTTCGAGCCCGAGGCGCATCCCGAGCCCGAACTCGGCGTTGTCCTCGAACAGCGAGTTGTTCCACGCCGGCCCGCGCCCCTCGCGGTTCGTAGTCCACGGTGTGGTCGGGAGGTTGGCACCGTAGATCGAGGAGCAGCCAGTGGCATTGGCGACGATCATGCGGTCGCCGAACAGCTGCGTCACGAGCTTGAGGTACGGCGTCTCGCCGCATCCGGCGCACGCTCCCGAGAACTCGAACAGCGGCTCGAGCACCTGCGATCCCTTGACGTTGTCATGGGGGAGGAGGTCGCGGGCGAGCGGGGGGATCGTCTCGAAGAAATCCCAACGGAGCCGTTCGCGGTCGCGGTGCTCCAGAGCGGATTCCATGTTGATCGCCTTGTGGCGGACCTCCGTCTTGCTCTTCGCGGGGCAGACGTCGACGCACACTCCGCATCCGGTGCAGTCGTCGGGCGCGACCTGAATCGTGAGGCGATGACCCGCGAGATCCTTGGAACGGAACTCCTTGTGCAGGAATTCGGGAGGTGCGCCGCTCACCGCTGCGGGCGCGAAGACCTTCATCAGAATGGTCGCGTGCGGGCACACGATGGCGCACTTGCCGCAGTCGATGCAGATGTCGGGATCCCAGATCGGGATCTCCGTTGCGATCGCCCGCTTCTCGTACTTCGCGGTTCCCGACGGGAACGTGCCGTCGACGGGCAGGGCGCTCACCGGCAACCGGTCGCCGTCGCCGGCCATCAGGAGCGCGGTCACCCGCTGCACGAACTCGGGGGCGTGCTCGGGGACGAGCGTGGCCATCGAGCGTGTGCTCGAGACCTGACTCGGCACTTCGACGCGCTCGAGTCGATCCAACGAGCGGTCGATCGCGTCGAAGTTGCGCTCGACGAGAGCGTGACCGCGCCGACCGTACGTCTGCTCGACGGACGCCTTGATCGCGGCGATCGCCTGCTCGGCCGGCAACACGCCGGAGAGCCGGAAGAAGCACGGCTGCATCACGGTGTTGATGCGGTTGCCCATCCCCGCATCGCGAGCGACGGCGAACGCGTCGATCACCCAGAGGTCGAGCCGCTTGTCGATGATCTGCCGCTGTACCTCGCGGGGCAGGTGATCCCACACGTCGTCGGGACCGTACGGGCTGTTGAGAAGGAACGTGGCTCCGGGCTTGGCGCAGTCGAGCACCTTCATCTTCTCGAGCAGGCCGAACTGGTGGCAGGCCACGAAGTCGGCGGCGTCGATCAGGTACGTGCTGCGGATGGGCTGCGGACCGAAGCGCAGGTGCGACACGGTCACCGACCCCGCCTTCTTCGAGTCGTACACGAAGTAGCCCTGAGCGTTGAGGTCGGTGCTCTCGCCGATGATCTTCACCGACGACTTGTTCGCTCCGACCGTGCCGTCGGAACCGAGTCCGAAGAACACGGCTTGCACCTCGCCGACCGGCCGGCGCGGAGTGAAGGCCTCGTCGACCGGCAGGCTCAAACGGGTGACGTCGTCGTAGATGCCGATCGTGAAGTGACGCTTGGGCCGCTCCGCGGCGAGCTCATCGAAGACCGGCTTCAGCATCGCAGGCGTGACTTCCTTCGACGACAGGCCGTAACGACCGCCGATGACCCGCGGTGCGCGTGCGAACGGCGGCGCGTCCGTGTCCATTGCCTCGGTGATCGCGGCGAGCACCTCGAGGTAGAGCGGCTCGCCCACCGCACCCGGTTCCTTCGTCCGGTCGAGGATCGCCAGGGCGCGAACGGTCGGCGGCAGCGCGGCGACCAGGTCGCGGGCCGGGAACGGGTGGAACAGCCGGACCCGCAGCATGCCGACCGGCTCGCCCGCCTCGACGAGGGCGTCGACCGTTTCCTCCAACGCCCCCGCGGCCGATCCCATCACGACGACGACGCGATCGGCGTCGGGCGCGCCGTGGTAGTCGACCAGCCCGTACCGGCGCCCGGTGCGCGCCGCGAGCTCGTCCATCACGTCCCGCACGATTCCGGGTACGGCCAGGTGGAACGGGTTCTGTGCCTCGCGGGCTTGGAAGAACACGTCGGGGTTCTGGGCCGTGCCTCGCACGACCGGCGCGTCGGGGGTCAGCCCGCGCCCTCGGAACGCGACGATGTCGGAGTCACGAACCAGCGCGTGCAGATCGTCGTCGTCGAGGAGGGCGATCTTGTCGATCTGGTGCGATGTGCGAAACCCGTCGAAGAAGTGGAGGAACGGCACCCGCGACCGCAGCGTCGCCGCGTGGGCGACGAGCGCGAAGTCGTGGGCTTCCTGCACCGAACCGGCCGAGAGCATCGCCCATCCGGTCGTGCGCGCGTGCATCACGTCGCTGTGGTCGCCGAAGATCGAGAGCGCGTGCGTCGCGATCGTGCGGGCCGCGACGTGGACAACGCACGGCGTGAGCTCACCCGCGATCTTGAACATGTTGGGGACCATCAGCAGCAGGCCCTGAGACGATGTGAACGTCGTCGCCAGGGCACCCTTCTGCAACGCGCCGTGCAGGGCGCCCGCAGCCCCGGCTTCGGACTGCATCTCTACAACGTCGGGCACCGATCCCCACAGGTTCGGCCGGGCGGCCGCCGCCCAATCGTCGGCGTGCTCGCCCATCGGGGACGCAGGCGTGATCGGGTAGAGCGCGATGACCTCGCTCGTGGCGTACGCCACCCGCGCCGCGGCTTCGTTACCGTCCAGACATTTCCAGTCCACCGGCTGCGCCCTTCCTACCCGGGCGCGGGACGCCGGGCCGGATCCACCGACACATCTCTGGTATCGATTGTCGGGTGCCGACAGGGTCCCGTTGTAGGGCCGTCGGTCCCTTCGATTGCCGCGTTCAGCAGGACCGCGGCCCGTGACCGACGGAGCGGCCTTGGCGTGCGGTCCCGTCGCTCGGGATCTGGCGAGTCATACCGAGTCTTCGGGTTGGTCGAGCGGGAGGCGGCCTTGTTCGCAGACGTGGAGGCAGGCGTCGACGACTGCTGGGTCGTAGAGGGTGCCGCGGCCGTCTCGGATTTCGGCCAGCGCGAGATCGAGTCCTCGTGCCGACCGGTATGGACGGGGTGCGGTCATGGCTTCGACGGTGTCGGCGACGGCGATGATCCGGGCGCCGAGGAGAATCTCATCGGCGTGCAGGCCGTTGGGGTAGCCGCTGCCGTCGACGCGTTCGTGGTGTTGGAGCACCATTTGGGCGATGGGCCAGGGGAAGTCGATGCCGGCGAGAATGTCGTGGCCGGTGCGGGGGTGGGACTTGAGGAGCGCCCATTCGGCGGGCCGGAGCGCGTTGGGGCGGGTCAGGATCTCGGCCGGAACGCCGATCTTGCCGATGTCGTGGATCGTCGCGGCCAGCCGGATGCCCTCGAGTTCGTTGTCGTCGAGGCCGAGGTCGGTTGCGATAGCAGCGGAGATGTCGGCGACGCGCCGTTGATGTCCCGCGGTGTAGGGATCGCGGGCGTCGATCGTCGCCGCGATCGCGCCGATGGCCGCGTGCGCGAGGTCGTCGCGTGCCGCTTCGGCTTCGTAACGCGCGGTGATGTCGACCACGGCGATACCGACGCCGATGATCTCGTCGTCGAGTCGCACGGGGTAGTAACTGCCCAGAACGGGGTGTACACGCCCTGGAGCCGCGGCAACGTCGGCGCTGACGTCGACGTTGAGGACGGGTTCGCCTGCGTCGAGCACACGCCGAAATGCCGGCTCGACCTGCGACCAGATCTCCGGCACGACGTCGGCGATCGTGTGCCCGAGCTGCTCTTCGACCGACTTTCCACTGAACTGGGCGAGCACCTCGTTCAGGCGTAAGAGCCGACACTCGCGGTCCACGAAGCCGATTCCGATGGGCGCGGATGAGAGCAGCGTTTCGAGGAGAGTCAGGGTCTCGGCGGCGGCGCGTTCCGATCGCCAGAGTTGGTCCTCGAAGCGCTTGCGGTCATCGATGTCGGTCGCGGTGCCGATCCACCGCACGACGTTGCCGTCTTTGCTCCGTGTCGGCATGCTTCGTAACGTGTGCCAGCGGTACACGCCGTCGTGACGTCGGAGCCGGCAATCGACCTCGTATGGCGTCTCCGTCGCGACTGCATGAGCCCACTTGCGCTGCGCGCTGTGGGCGTCGTCGGGATGGATCACACCCAGCCAGCTCCGGCCGTCACGCAACTCGGCCGGCCGGCCCGCGTACTCGATCGCCTGTCGATTGAGGTGCTCCGTGGAACCGTCGGGCGCCGCCATCCACACCATCTGCGGAATCGAGTCCGCGGTATCCCAAAGATCGACGGGGTTCGCCACTGCAGGGCTCATCCGCGAGACCATGCTCACGGCGACTCCCTTGCGCCTGTCTTTCGGACGCCGTGATGGCTGGCGGGAAGTCCCCGAAATACTCAGCCGAGATTCGCCGTCCAACCTCACATCGGCACATGAAGCGGGTCGCAAAAGGAGCAATCGCGGCGTTGTGGTGGGCCTCGCTGCGGATGTGCACGTCATCCACGAGCGTCTCGGCGCGTTATCGCCTCAGGGCGCAACGCGCCGAGGTCGGTGACGGCTTCGCAGGACGGGCGCATGTGGCTCACGGGTGACGTCAGGGCCAGGGCGGTCGTGGTGCGCCGAATGCCGGGCGTGACGAGCACCTGTTCGAGAACGTCGTGCAAGTGTTCGTTCGTGCGGGCCACGATGCGACACAACAGGTCGCCCGGGCCCGTCACCTTGTGAACCTCGAGCACCTCGGGAATGCACTTCAGGCCTTCGATCACGGCGGCCTCGCCGCCCTGGGCGATCTCGAGCGTCGTGAACGCGAGGACCGAGTAGCCGAGTGGACCCAGGTTGACGACCGGCTCGAATCCCGTGATCGCACCCGCGCCGTGCAGCCGATCGAGCCGAGCCTGCACGGTGTTGCGCGCCAGGCCGAGCTGGCGCGACACCTCGAGAACGTTGGGACGGGTGACGGCCGCCAGACAGGAGAGCAGCTTGCGTTCGTCGATGTCCACCCAATCGCCTCCAGCTGAGCAACTTGTCGGAATCTAGCGGAGATTACTGCACAGTATGTTCAGAGGGGCAGCGAGGACTTGACCAACCAATGGTCGGGCCGTTGCATAGGACCGTGACATCCACCACCGATCAGCGTGGCCTTGCCGCGCACGTGGCCGGTTGGGACTGCGTGGAGTTCTGGGTCGGGAACGCACGCACGACCGCCGGCTTCTTGATGTCGGCCTTCGGCTTCCGATGCACTGCGTACGCCGGGCCGGAGACGGGGGTGCGCTCGAAAGCGAGCTACGTGCTCGAACAGGGCGACATCCGGTTCGTGGTGAGCGGTGCGTTGGCGGCCGACTCGCCGATCGCCGAGCACGTGCGCAAGCACGGCGACGGTGTGCACGACCTCGCGTGGCTCGTCGACGACGCGCGCGCCGCGCACGCGGCCGCGGTCGGTCGGGGCGCTCGGAGCGTGCGCGAGCCGTGGATCGAAACCGACGACGACGGTCAGCTCGAGCTCGCACAGGTGGCTGCTTACGGCGACACGGTTCACACCTTCGTCAACCGGGCGCGCTACCGCGGCACGCTGCTCGAGCCCGGCTATGCCGCGGAGCGGCTGCCGAACCCGACGGTTGGTCCCGAGGTCGGTCTGCGCGCCATCGACCACGTGGTCGGCAACGTCGAACAGGGCAAGCTCGACGACTGGGTCCACTTCTACAGCGACGTCCTCGGTTTCTCGGAGATGTTGCATTTCGACGACGAGCAGATCCGTACCGAGTACTCGGCGCTCATCTCCACCGTCGTCTGGGACGGCGGCTCCATCATGATGCCGATCAACGAACCGGCCACCGGTCTGCGCAAGAGTCAGATCCAGGAGTACATCGAGCACTACGACGGACCCGGAGTGCAACACATCGCGATGCGTACCGACGACATCGTCGCGAGCGTCGAGGCGCTGCAAGCGCGGGGCGTGCGATTCATGCAGGTCCCCGACACGTACTACGACGACGCCAAAGTGCGTCTCGCCGGGTTCGACCTGCCGTGGAACGCGCTGCAGAGATGCCACATCCTCGCGGATCGCGACCACGACGGCTATCTCCTGCAGATCTTCACGGAGACGATCACCGACCGGCCTGCCGTCTTCTTCGAGATCATCGAGCGGCACGGCGCGAAGGGCTTCGGCGAAGGCAACTTCAAGGCGCTGTTCGAAGCGATCGAGCACGACCAGGCCCGCCGCGGCAACCTCTGACGTGTCGGAGTGCGACTGGATCGAGATCGACGACGACAGTGACTTCTCGATCGCGAACCTGCCGTTCGGCGTCGTGCGCCCGCGAGGTGAAGCGCCCCGCGTCGTGGTCCGGGTGGGAGACGACGTGCTCGATCTCGCGGCCGCGGGGATCGAGCCCGAGCTGACCTCGCAGCCGACGTTGAACGACCTCATGGCCTCCGGTCTGAGTAGTGAGGTGCGCGACCGGGTCACCGAGATCTTGCACGGTCCGGAGCGGTCCGGCGTCGTTTCGCCGGTCGCCGGAGTCGACGTGATGCTGCCGGTTGCAGTCGGCGACTATGTCGACTTCTACTCTTCGCTCGACCACGCGACGAACCTCGGCCGCATCTTCCGCCCGGACGGCGAGCCACTGCTCCCGAACTGGCGTCACCTACCAGTGGGCTACCACGGCCGGTCCGGAACGATCGTCGTCAGTGGTACGGAAGTCGCCCGCCCGGAAGGGCTCGTACCCGATCCGCGCGACGGCGTGCCGCGGCTCACGCCGACCCGGCAACTCGACTTCGAGCTGGAGGTCGGCTTCTTCGTCGGCGGGGCAGCGACGACGCGCGTTGCGCCCGACAGCGCCGATCGCCATGTCTTCGGTGTGGTGCTGTGCAACGACTGGTCGGCGCGCGACATCCAGGCGTTCGAATACCAGCCGCTCGGGCCGAACCTCGCCAAGAGCTTCGCCACCACGATCTCTCCTTGGGTCGTGACGATGGACGCACTGCGCCCGCATCTCGTCGCGCCGCCCGCGCAGGATCCCCTGCCCGACCCGTATCTGCATGCGGCGCGACCATGGGGAATCGACCTGCACCTCGAAGTCGTTCACAATGCTTCGACGATCACTTCGACAAACTTCGAGAGGATGTACTGGACTTTCGCCCAGCAGCTCGCGCACGTCACCGTGAATGGCGCAACGACCCGCGCCGGCGACTTCTTCGCTTCGGGAACGGTGAGTGGTCCGACGTCCGATGAACGGGGCAGCTTGATCGAACAGATTGCGGATGGGCGCGCCGACGCCTACCTTGCCGACGGCGACACCGTGACCTTGCGCGGATGGTGCGGAGGCGACGGTTCGGGTCGGCCGCGGGTCGGCTTCGGTGAGGCCGCCGGCACCGTGACACCGGCGTCGAACGCCGGAAGGCGCTGACATGCCGAGTTACCAACGAGTCGGTGACGTTCCCCGGAAACGCCACACGCTGCACCGCCACGACGGCGCCGTCGTGTTCGAAGAGCTCATGGGCACCGACGGGTTCTCGGGGACATCCGCGTTGCTGTACCACCGCCGCTCTCCGAGCGCGATCCGCAGCGTCGAGGCGGTCGAGTCCCCGCCGGTCTGCTGGCGGTCGAATCATCCGTTGCGACCTCACCACCTGCGCACCGGCGCGCTGCAGCCACTCACCGAGGCGCCCGACGCGGTTCGGGGACGGCACGTGCTCCTCGGCAACGACGACGTGCAACTGGGCTGGGTCGCGGCCCTCGCGACGAGTCCGCTGTACCGCAACGCGATGGGTGACGAGCTCGTCTACGTCCACGATGGTGAGGCGGTTCTCGAGAGCGGGTTCGGCCGGCTCGCGGTCAGCGCCGGGGATTACGTGGTGATCCCGGCGGCGACCACGCACCGTTGGGCGGTCGATTCGGCCGCCGAATTGCTCATCGTCGCGGCGCGCGGACACGTCAAGGTCCCAGACCGGTACGTCAATGCGAGCGGGCAGCTCCTGGAGGGCGCGCCGTTCAGCGAGCGCGACCAACGGGCACCGGATCCCGAACCGCTGCTCGAAGAGGGCGAAGACGTGCCGGTACTGGTTCGCACCCGCAGCGGCCTGAGCGTGCATGTCCACGCGACGCATCCGTTCGACGTCATCGGATGGGACGGCTACCTGTACCCCTGGGCGATGAGCATCCACGATTTCGAACCGATCGTGGGACGGATTCATCAGCCACCGCCCGTGCATCAAACGTTCGCGGGCCCGAACTTCGTCGTGTGCAGCTTCGTGCCCCGTCCGTACGATTTCGACCCGAACGCAGTGAAAGTGCCGTACCACCACGCGAACGTCGATACCGACGAGGTGCTCTTCTACTCGCGTGGCAACTTCATGAGCCGCGCTGGTTCGGGCATCGGTGCGGGGTCGATCAGCTTGCATCCACCGGGTTTCGTGCATGGGCCCCAGCCCGGAAGCCGCGAGCGCAGCGCCGATGCCGAGCGCACCGATGAGCTCGCAGTGATGATCGACGTCTTCAGTCCGCTCGCCATCAGCGACGAGGCCGGCGCCATCAGCGATCCCGAGTATCCGTTGAGCTGGTCGCGATGACGGTTCGCGCCGGAGAAAGCTCGTACTCGCCGGTCCACACCGGCGCCGACGGTGCGGTCACGGTCGAGCTCGGCGAGACGCACCCGGGATTCGCCGATCCCGTCTATCGGGCCCGACGCGAGGCGATCGCCCAACTCGCCGTCGGTCACGTCGTCGGCGAGCCGATTCCAACGGTCGACTATTCCGACGTGGAGCACGAGGTCTGGCGGATCGTGAGCAGCGAGCTCGCGACCAAGCATCGGATCTACGCAACCCGCCCATTCATCGACGGTGTCGGGGCGCTTGCCCTCCCTCGTGATGAGATACCGCAGCTCGTCGACGTCTCCGACCGGCTCGCTCAGATCAGCGGCTTTCGCTACGAGCCCGTTGCCGGCCTCGCGCCGCTACGGACGTTCTACGGATCGTTCGAGCGGGACGTCTTCCTGTCGACCCAGTACATCCGCCACCACTCGTCGCCGCTCTACACGCCGGAGCCCGACATCGTGCACGAGGTGATCGGGCACGCGAACCAGCTTGCCGACGCGGAGACGGCCCGGCTCTACCGTCTCGTCGGCGAAGTAGTACACCGGGTCGAGACCGATGCCGCATTGCGGCTGTTGTCACGGGTCTTCTGGTTCACTTTCGAGTTCGGCGTCGTCGAAGAGAACCGCGAGCTGAAGGCGTACGGCGCCGGCATCCTCTCGTCGTTCGGCGAGCTGGATGCGTTTCGAGGTGCCGAGATCCGTCCACTCGACTTCGCGGAGATGGCGCTGATCAACTACGACATCACGAAGTACCAGCCGGTGCTGTTCGGGGCGCGGTCTATGACGGAGGTCCACGACGCACTCGGGGCGTTCCTCACGTCGTTCACCGACGATACGCCCGCGCAATTGATGCCTAGGTCGAGCGTCTGACCCCCGCGCAATGATGGCTCACGTCGTGGAAACGGACCGGGTTGGTGCTTCGTTCTTCTTCGTTCGTGGGGCTAGATGGATTCGAACCATCGACCTCATCCTTATCAGGGCGTCCGGGCCCGATTCGCTGACCGGCTCGTTTGCGTACGAGCGAGAAGTGCTGGTCTATCGGGAACTTGCACCGTTCGTGGGCGTGATTCGGCAGGTCGAATGATGCAGAAGGGGATGGGTTCGCGGCTCGTCGCTCTCTGCTTCGATGCGAACGATCCGCTCCGTCTCGCGCGCTTCTGGGCCGAGGCTCTG
>CAAGKR010085262.1_pt1 | contig 13133 bp, 10 predicted proteins | sample 2556971 | NCBI WGS metagenome assembly CAAGKR01 (sample SAMEA5207829, study PRJEB30636) | soil metagenome | biome: forest; feature: boreal; material: soil | place: USA | collected 2011-09 | depth 1 m | reverse complement strand
CGCTACGCGGCCAGCACCGCCGACGAGCGGGCACGCGACGCCCATCGCCGGCTCAGCCCCGGTGACCGGCTCTGACCCCCACGAGTCAGCGTCGCACGGCCTGGGCGCGCCGGCGGCGAGCCTGCGCGGACTTCAACGCCAGCCGGGTGAAGTAGGCCTTGCGCGCCGCGTCGGCACGGCGCGCCCGCTCCGATGGGGAGAGCAGGCCGTCCGGGTCGACCTCGCGCTCGAAGCGGTCCGCGAACGCACGCCGCGCCGCTGCGGTCAGGGCACGGGAATCGTGCGTGCTGTGCAGCACGTGGGCCGCGAGCCTCGCTCGCAAGACGCGCTCGGACGGAGTCACGAGCGTCGCCCGGTTCCGTCGGCCCCAACGACCTCGGGGTACGCAATCACTGCTCGACCATCGCAGGCGACCGTCATCGTGACCGTCACCGCGTGCGTCATCGCGACCGTCATTCCTCGACGATTCTCCGGCGAAGCTGTTCTTGGGTTCGGCGCCGCTGTCATCCGAGGTGTCATCCGGGCGGAAGGCATGCTCACGGCCTCCTACAGCTCGAGGCCGATGCCGGGCGCGGATGGGCGCATTGGGGCGAGCGTGGGCATGGATCCCGGAGTGTCGATGGCCATCGTCTTGGCCCGGGAGGCTCGGAGCGCGGCGCCGAGCCGTTCGGTGGGGTCGGGTGAGCGACCCGGGGGCCGTGGCCGATGTCGCGGTGGGGCTCCTCGAAGCTGACGACGACGAGGTGGTTTCCGAGTCGGCCGCGCGACAGCGCGGTGTACGCGGCTTCACGGGACAAGGTGTCGTCGCCCAGCACCAGGCAACGATCCGCGGTGAGGCCTTGGGCTTTGTGGATGGTCATGGCGTAGGCGTGGGTGAGGTGACCGGCCCGCAGGTAGCTGGGCGGCAGCGTGGTGTGACTGCCCGCGTCGAACTGCACGGCGACGTCAGCACCATTGATGGCGGTGATGATGCCGCGTTCGCCGTTGATGAGTCCGTGGCGACGCCAGTTGTGAAGGGTCATGACTCGATCGCCGACGGCGAACTCGTGGCCGCGGACCTCAAGACGGGGTTGGGGAAGGCGACCGGCAGTGACCAGGGCGGCTTGCGCGTAACGGTTGAGTTGTTGGACGTCGCTTCGCCTCGCGGCGAGCATGATGACGTCGTCGCTGTCACGGCGGGTGGCGAACCAGCGGTTGATCATCTCGCGGTGGGCGTCGGCCCGGGTGGGCGCGGTGCTGATGCGCCCCCGCGCGGTGAGGTGCTCGAGGGCCCGGTCGGCTCGGCCGGCCCGTAGCTCGGCGAGCGCGTGGCGTTCCAGCGGGTCGTGTTGGCGTCGGTTCTGCGTGAGCCGGATGGTGGGTAGCCGGTTGCCGAGCCCGGCGAAGGCGCCGCCGGCTTGGATCTCGGGGAGCTGGTGGTCGTCGCCGACGAGCACGACTTTGGCGTGGGCGCGTTCGGCGTGGGTGAGCAGACGGGCGAGCTTTCGGGTCCCGACCATCCCGGCCTCATCGAGGACCAGCACGGTGCGCGCCGACAGCGGACGGTGCGCGCGGTCCAGCGCGGCGAGGAGCGCGTCGAGGGAGGTCGCGGGGATCTGGGAGCGGGCCTGCAGCTCGGCGGCAGCCCGGGCCGCCAGCGCGGCGCCCCGCACGTCGTAGCCGACCGCGGTCCAGGCCTGGCGCGCGGCGGCGAGGGCTTGGGTCTTGCCCGCGCCGGCCACCCCGACGACCACGTCGACGCCGTCACCGGCGGTGGTGAGCATACGGACCATGGTCAGTTGCTCGCGCGACAGCGACCCCGAAGCCGCGATGACCTGGTTAACCGTCGCCGCCGGGACGACCCCGGCCCCCGTGTCGACCCGAGCCTGGGCCGAGGCGACGAGGGTTCGCTCGAGCGCCAACATCTCACGGGTCGTGTACAGGCCGGGCGCCACCTGGACGACCACCGGGTTGGCGAGGAAGCCACGCGCCTGGACCCGGAGCTGATCGATGGCCGCGCCAGAGCGGGCTTGCTCGGCGAGCCCGCGCAGCACTGCGAGCTCATCGAAGGTCGAGTGTTCCTCGGTGAGGACCGCGGCGAGCAGGCGATGATCAGGTTCGCGTGCTTCGCGGGCTGGAGTGCGGTCGACGAGCCGGCGAACGCGGCCGGGATGCAGACCCAACGCGTCAGCCCGCTGTTGCCACTCGTGGCGCAGCGAGACCGCGTCGGTGTCGTAGTGCTTGGGGGCTCGGGTGGCGAGCGTCGCGATCTGGGCGGCATGTCGTCCCGAGGCGCCGTGGACCTCGAGCGCGACCTCGATGTCGATGCGACGGCGACTGAACGCCCGCAGCACGGGCTGGGCGATGCCCTCGAGCTCCGCGCAGCCCTTGACCACCGGACCCCATCCGACGCTCAGACGCTTGGTGAGCTCGTGACGCAGGTGGGCCTGGTAGAGGTAGCCGCCGGTGCGCACCCCGCGGTAGAGCCCTCGGCTGTCCAGGGTCGCCCAGGCGCCGTCGGTGCCGCGGACCAGGTTGGCGATCAGCACATGGGTGTGCAGCTGGGGGTCGCCGGCCCGGCTGGTGCGGTGACGAAACGCGGCGCCGAGGAACCCCTCGGTGTGCAGCCGCTCGGCGCCGGCGTGGCCGCGCCGGGTCCGACACGTCGCGTCCCCCAGGTAGCGGAGCGTCGCGTCGACCGCCGCCTCATGCGCGGCGATCACCTTGGCGCTCACCTCAGGGCGGGAGATCGCGTAAAGCAGCGACACCGACTTGGGTGCCGAGAACGTCACGTCGAACCCCGGAACCTTGCGCGCCGACGACGCCAGCCGCGAACCGGTCGACGGGTCTAGCCCGGCGAGGACCGCGCGTAGGTCATCCGCATCGACGTGGCCGACGAGACCGAGCGTCGCCGTGCCGGCGCCGACCCATCGGCCCTGCACTTCACCGCGGACGCTGTAGTACTCCTCGGCGCCCTTGGCGACCGCGTCGAGGTAGTAGCCCTCTGCTCCCAAGCCGAGACGCCCGATCGAGATCACGAGTTCACCCGCCGGGCACCAGCACACCGAGGGGCGACCTCTGGGGCGCTGTCGGTGAGCCGATCCATGACCGCGAGACCTCCTCCGCCCAGTAGCACCTCGCCGGGCACTTGACCCGGATATCCGGGGCTCGATCGTGACGCAGCCACTTCACGGTCGACATCACGGTTTCGGGCGGAAATGTTCACGGTTTTGGGTTTTTCTTTCTCGGCCGGCTGCGACGTCGTTCCCGAAAACCGTGAACCGGGCCCCGCCGCTGGCCCCGCGCACCCCTGGTGCCACTGTGTGAGGGGAATGACGCGGTTGGGAAGGGATCGCTGGGAGTGGTGGCGTGGGTGGGCGTGTCTGGTCGTGGATGCTCGAAGGGTCATGGTCATGGGCGACAAGATGAGTGCTGGGAACTTTGGCGGCTGGGCGACGGTGCGACGAGTTGTTGCAGGGTGGCTCGGGCGACGAGCTTGCGTCGCCCGGGGATCGCCAGCACCGGGATGGCGCCGCCGGCGACGAGCTCGTAGGTCTTCGAGCGGGACAGCCCCAAAAGTTCGGCGACCTCGTTGACGGTGTAGGTGAGTCGCTCCATGACCGGTGACCTCCTCGTGAACCGCCCGCTGCGCAACGAAGCGCCGGCAGGTGGTGGGCTTCCTCGGCTGCGAGCATGAAGGAGGTACTTCCCAGCGGACCTACTGGTCGCAATCAGGCACGCAGCGAGCGCCATGCCCGTCGCGCCTGGGAGGTACCAGTTGGGATCCGGCGGCGACTACCAGGAGCATGTCGCGTCGCACACCACGAGCCAGCCAACCGGACGTGTACCTCCCACCTTGGGCAGGTCCACGCCTGGTAAGGCGTGGACCTGCAAGGGGTGTATCGATCCTGGTAGTCGGGTTGGCGCGACTGGGAGTGGTCTCTGGCGTTGAGTCGGTCGCCTTCAGCGTGCTTTGGCTGAGTGTGGCGGTGCTCTGCGCTATTGAGGTTCGAGCGCTTCGGTCGGTGTCGTGGTGGCGGCGCGGGTGGTGTACTGGTGGCGGCGCAGGGGGTCGATGTGGCTGAGCTGCCGACGGGCACGGTTACGTTCTTGTTCACCGATATCGAGGGTTCGACGCGCCTGTGGGACGAGCATCCCGAGGCGATGAAGGCGGCGTTGGCCCGTCACGACGAGTTGTTGCGTGACGCGATCGGGGCGCACGCCGGCCACGTTGTGAAATCCACCGGCGACGGTGTGCATGCGGTGTTCACGACGGCGCACGACGCTCTAAAGGCAGCCATCACTGGTCAGCTGGCCCTGCACGCCGAGCCGTGGAACATCACACCGATCGCGGTGCGGATGGGCGTGCACACGGGGGAGACCGAGCACCGTGAGGGTGACTACTTCGGGTCGGCGTTGAACCGGGCGGCTCGATTGATGGGCGTCGCGCATGGCGGACAGATCGTCGTGTCGCAGGTCACGGGTGGGCTCGTGACCGACGAGTTGCCCAATGGAGTGAGCCTTGTCGATCTGGGTGAGCAGCGTTTGCGGGACTTGTCTCGCCCGGAACGAGTGTTTCAGCTGGTCGCGCCGGGTGTTCGTGCGAGCTTCCCGCCACTGCGTTCCCTCGACGCGTTCCCGGGGAACCTGCCGGTGCAGTTGACGTCGTTCGTGGGTCGTGACGATCACGTGGCCGGGGTGGCGAACGCACTCACTGAGTCGCGGCTGGTGACGCTGACCGGCGTCGGGGGCGTCGGCAAGACGCGCCTCGCGATCCAGATCGCAGCGGAACTGCTTCCGAGCTACGCGGACGGTGTGTGGCTGTGTGAGCTGGCCGCGACCAACGATCCCGACCTGCTCGGCCAGGTGCTCGCCGCCGCCCTGGGCGTGCAACCACGCGCGGGACGTTCGCTCGCCGAGAGCGTGTGTGACTACCTCTCCGGCAAACAGACCCTGATCATCTTGGACAACTGTGAGCATCTCCTCGACGCAGCGGCGGGGATCGCCGAGGCGATCCTGCTCGCCGCCCCGGGGGTACGGGTGTTGGCGACGAGCCGGGAGCCGCTCGGCGTGGCCGGCGAGCGGTTGCTGGGAGTGCCGTCGCTGCGCGTCGCGTCCGAGCCGAGCCTGGAGGCGATCGCAGCATGTGAGGCGGTGCAGCTGTTCATGGAACGCGCCGAGGCGACCCGCCCTGGTTTGGAGCTCGACGCGACGAATGCCGACCAAATCGTCGAGATCTGTCGACGCCTCGACGCGATCCCACTGGCGATCGAGCTCGCCGCAGCCCGGCTCACCAGCATGAGCCCGAGCGATATCGCGGGGCTGCTCGACGAACGGTTCCGACTCTTGACCGGCGGGCGCCGCCGCGGGGTCGAGCGGCATCACACGTTGCGGGCCACCGTCGAATGGTCGTACTCGCTGCTCGGCGAACGCGAGCGGGCGATCTTCGACCGCCTCGGGGTCTTCGCGGGGAGCTTCGATGCCGACGCCGCCACCGCTGTCGCGGGAGACGATGAGCTCGCCGCGTGGGATGTCCGTGACGGGCTCGATGATCTGGTGGCGAAGTCGATGATCGTTCTTGACGATGGCCCCGATGCCAGCACGCGCTTTCGGTTGCTCGAGACGCTGCGTCAGTATGCGCTCGAACGTCTCGACGATACCGGCCACACCGAGCACTATCGCCGTCGCCACGCTGAGTACTACGCCTCCTTCGCCGAAGTAGCCGGACACGGCCTTGAAGGACCCGACGAGGCCGCGTGGGTGGGGCGTTTCGACGCCGAGCGCGACAACCTCCGCGCCGTAGTCGCCTGGGCCCTCGACGCCCAGCCCTCGGGTGACAGCGAACTGGGATTGCGGATCATCGCCGCGCTGGGCGGCCAAGCCTTCTATCGCCCCTCGACCGGCGTGGGCGAATGGGCTGAGGCCGCCCTCGAACGGGCCGAGACCTCGACGCCTGGCCGCCGTACAGCCGTGTTCGCCGCCGCGGCCTGGAAGGCGATCCTCGAAGGCGACCTCGAGCTCGCGCGCGCTCGCGCTGCCAACGCATTGCGGAACGGGCTCCCCCCCGACACCCCCTCACCCTGGTTGGCGCACGCCCCGCTCGTGGTTGCTGAATCTTGGGCCGGTCAACACCAGGCCTCGCACCAAACCCACGCGGCCGGCCAGCGAGCCCTCGACAACATCGGCGCCAGTGACTACGCCCACGTCAGGCTCGCCACAGCCGAGGTCGTTGCCCGTGTGAGCACCGGTCAGGAAGCGGAGGCCCGCGCCCTCGCCGAGGATTCCCTCCGGCGGGCCCGCCCACTCGCCAACCCGAGCCTCCTCATCATCACGCTGCGGTGGTTCGCGTCGACGCGACGACCGGACGAAAGCGACGAAGCGATCCAAGCGCTCGAGGAATGCCTGGCCCACAGCCGCGCCGTTGCTACCGCCGACCACCCCGACGCGCTGCAGGCGCTCGGGAACCTCGCGCCGCTCCGCGCCCGTCGCGGCGAACACGCGCTCGCGCTCGAGGCACTGTGCCAAGCGGTCATCCGTGCCCACGACACCGGGCAGCCGGTCATCACGGCGATTTTGCTCAACTACGGTGTCAGCGTCGCCGCTGAGCTCGACGCGTGGGAGTTCGCGGCGACGCTCGGCGCGGCGGCCACCTCGTCGATGTTGAGCGCCACACAGCGCACTGACCGACAAGCTGCGCTCGACCAGGCCCGAACACAACTCGGCCGCGGTCGCTACGACGCGGCCGTCGCGACCGGCACCGCCATGTCCCATGAGGGGCTGGTCAAGTACACCCTCGGCGAGCTTGACCGCCTACTGGCCGAGAACAAGTCATTGCCCGGCACATAACAAGCGTGGCAGCTGCCACAGGACGCCGGGTCGGACACGCGCACGGAACCGCGCGATGGACCCCAGCGATCGACGGACGGCACATCGCCGGTGCTCGGCGTTGCCCGGACCGTGACCGACTGGTGCTGACAGCTGCGCATCCGTCCGGCCGCCCTTGCAGCGCGCAGGGATTAGTGCGCAAGAGCTGCAGCGCTGGTGAGTTTGGCTGATAACTGCTGCTGGGTCCGTGAGGGCATCTGACGGGGTGCGGGGGTGGCTGGTTTACTGAGGCCCTCGAGGGGAGGAGTGCCGGATGCCCGAGCTGCCGTCGGGGACGGTGACGTTTCTGTTCACCGATCTTGAGGGTTCAACGCGCCTGTGGGAGGAGCACCCGGGGGCGATGCGTGCGGCGTTGGCCCGCCATGACGAGATCTTGTGCGAGGCGGTCGCGGCCCAGGGCGGTCAGGTAGTCAAGGCGACCGGTGATGGGGTCCATGCGGTCTTCTCGGTCGCCGAGGATGCGGTAGCGGCTGCAGTTGCTGCCCAAAGTGGGTTGGGGGCCGAGTCCTGGGCTGAGGTTGGTGAGCTGCGGGTACGGATGGGTTTGCACACAGGTTCGGCGGATCGCCGTGGCGGCGATTACTACGGCCCGACGTTGAACCGCGCGGCGCGGCTGATGGCGACTGCGCATGGCGGTCAGATCGTCTGTTCACAGGCGACTGCGGATCTCGTGCGCGACTCGCTGCCCGACGTGACCGGTCTCGTGGACCTTGGGGAGCACCACTTGCGAGATTTGGGCCGGATTGAGCGAGTATTTCAGGTGACGCACCCAGGCTTGCGTGGTGAGTTCGCGCCCTTGCGCAGCTTGGATGCTGCAACCCCGAGCAATTTGCCGTTGCAGCGCACCGGGTTCATCGGCCGCCAGGAGGAGCTCAGCAGGTTGACGAAGCTGTTGGACCGGTCGCGGGTGGTCACGCTGACCGGCACCGGTGGGGTCGGCAAGACGAGGCTGGCGGTGCAGGCCGCCGACTCGCTGGTGTCGAGGTTTGGTGACGGGGTGTGGTTCGTTGATCTGGCCCCCGTCGATGACAGCGGCTTGGTCGCCACCGCGGTCGCGACCGCGATGAGGCTGCCCGACCGGCGTCAGGGAACGGTCGAGGACGCACTGGTGGCCGTCACTCGTGACTGGGAGGCCCTCATTGTGCTTGACAACTGTGAGCATGTGATCGAGGCCGCAGCGGGGCTCGCTGATCTGATGACGCAACGCTGTCCCGCGGTGACGATCCTCGCGACGAGCCGCGAGCCCTTGGGCGTCGAGGGAGAGCTGATCCTGGGCGTCGGCCCTCTTCGTGTTCCGCCGGCGGATGCTGACTGCACACCTGAGGAGTTGCTTGAGACCGAGGCGGTTCGACTCTTTGTCGAGCGGGCCAGCGCAGCCCGCGAAGGCTTCACGCTCAGCGTGGACAACGCTGTGGTGGTGGCCAGCGTGTGTCGCCGCCTGGATGGCATCCCGTTAGCGATTGAGCTCGCCGCGGCCCGGGTGCAGGCGATGAGCCCGCAGAGCATCCTCGAGCGTCTTGACGAGCGGTTTCGCCTGCTTTCCCAAGGACGCCGCACCGCGCTGGCGCGTCATCAGACGCTGCGGGCGGCGGTGGACTGGTCCTATGGGCTGCTTGAGCCGGCCGAGCAACTCGTCTTCGCCCGGCTGTCGGTGTTCGCAGGCGGGTTCTCCCTGGAGGCCGCTGAATCGGTGGTTGCCGGTGAGGGCGTCGGGGACCTCGAGGTCCTCGACACGCTTGGGAGCTTGGTGGCCAAGTCCATGGTCGTCGTCGATGAGTCCGGTTTGAACATTCGCTACCGGATGCTTGAGACGTTGCGCGAGTACGGCGCGGACCGCCTGGAGGAGCTCGACGATCCGGAGCGAGTACGGATCCGTCACGCCGACTGGTGCGTGACCCTTTCTGAGGAGGCAGGTCCTCACATCCTTGGCACTGAGGACGGAGAGTGGGCTCGACGCCTCGAGGGTGAGCACGACAACCTTCACGCCGCGCTGAGTTGGGTCCGTGACCACGATCCCTCGAAATTGACGCGCATGACTCACGCGCTGTTGCACTTCTGGCGCAGGCAACGTCAGTTCCGAGAAGCAATCGGTTGGATGGAAGATGCCCTTACGACCGACCCCGGCATGTCATCGCGTGTCCGCGCCGACATCGCGGCGCAGGCCGGCTGGACCGCGATCAGCCTGTCCGAGGTTGATCGAGGGCAAGCGTTCCTGCGTCAGAGCCTGGAGAGTTCAAACCAGGCTGGTGAGGAGCCACTCTCCTACGCGCTCATCGCGCTCGCGCTCGGCGCCTTGGTCTCGAATCGTCCGGTGGATGCTCGCAGTTTCGCTGAGCAGGCGCTGGAGCGAGCCAGCGCGGAGGGCGAGCCGTACCATCTTGCCGAGTGCCTGGCGCACGCGGCAATCCTCATCTCGATGGTCAGCGAGGATCCACGCGCGATGGAGCTCGCCGATCGATCGCTCGATGTCGCTCGACCGCTCGGCAATGACTACCTATTGGCACTCGCATTTGAGGCGGGAGGTCTTGCCCGATATCGCACGGATCCTGCGGCTGCGATTGCGCTGCTCGACGAGAGCATGGTCGTGGTGGGGGATTCGTACGCCTCGGTTACGGATATGAATCTGTTCTTCAAGGGCATCGCTTACCTCAGTCTGCGTAACTACGCTCTCGCGGCCGAATCGTTGAGTGCGTCGCTGGCCCGTCACCATGCGACGGGCGCGAGGTACTACCAAAGCATGGTGCTAGCCGCGATCGCTGGACTGCTCATCCGCACCGGGTCTTCTCCCGCAGCGACACGGTTGCTCGGCGCGCTCGAACATCTGCGCGACGATGCCCGCATGGTGGGTGCGCCGCGCGACCTTGGTGAGCAAGAGAAGCTCCGCAACCGCCTGCAACAGATCACAGATCCGGAACAGTTCGCCGCGCTGTGGGCAGCGGGGCGCACCCTCACCCTCGATGAGGCTGTCAGCCTCGCCCGTAGCGAACTCACCAAGGTGAGCGAATAGGCGCTCGCAGATGTCGGGTATCTCGTCCGCACTCATGCGTTACACGACACCCCACTTGCAGAGCGATGGGTTGTGACCGTCTCAAAATCCATCTCAAAGAGATAGGATCCGCGCAGCGCTAGGAGGTCCAACAGGCGCGCACGATGCCGTGTTTTCAACGGCGACGGTCACCGAAGGACACCAGTCCCCACGGCTTGTCGCTCTTGTAAGACGGCGTGTCGTGTCAGCGGCGGCGGGGTAGGTGGCGGCGGACGCGGACGACGACTCGGACCATTTCTTCGGCGAGCTCGTCTGAGGGTGCGCGGGGGTTGTTGTAGACGACGTACTCCTTGGCGACGAGGGTGGCCAGGTAGTCGAGGAGTGAGGCCTCGTCGTCCTTGACGAACAGATAGTCGGCGTGGCGGTCGTTGTAGTAGACGAGGTTGGCGTCGGGATCGAAGCGGCTGCGACTTCTGCCGGGCGCTGGGTCGACTTGGACGCGTGGCAGCGCGTGGCTCCTGGCTGGGTCGGGATCAGCGGCCTCGGGTGGAGTCTCGGGGAGCTGCTCGGAAACCTCGGACGGCGGGGCGTCGAGCTCGTCGAGCGACGACGGGTCCTCCCGCGTGGCGCCGCTGTCGCTGGTTTGGTTGGGAGAATCGACTGGCTCGAGGAGCGCGCCCTCGCCGGCGAAGTGGCCGAGGGGGGCGAGCATCGGGTTCTCCAGATCACGCAGCTCATCGAGCACGCGCTTGAAGATCCGTTGGATCGTCTCGGCGAGGCGGTCGGCCTGTTGGGCATCGACGTCGCGGTTGATCCGCTCAAGCGTGCGGGCCAGCGTCGGCTCGGTCGCCCTGATCGCGTCGACGAAGGCTGCGTAGGCGTCGTCGAGAAGGAGTCCCCGGCGGCCGGACACCTGTTGGAGGGCTTCGAAGGCCACGAATCCCGAGACTTGATTGCTCGACCAGGGTGGGCCCTCGAAGTCGTCGAGCTCACCGAGGTCATCGAGGATGGTGGTGCCGGCACGCCCCACGACCGCGACGCGACGCCTCGTGTCGTCGCGGGGGGCGACATAGAGGGCGAACTCGATGCGGCCCCACAGGGTGTGCTGGGTGGGGAGCGCCACCCGTACGCCGTCGGGCTCCTCGGGGGTGACCAGCTCGCCGCGGCGACCCTCGACGACCTCGATGGAGTACTCGCCCCGAGCCAGCGCGGCACCGCGGCGGCGTCGCAGATAGTCGATGACCTTGCGCTGGGTGAGGACCCGCAACACCTCGGGATCAAGATCACCGAGGTACACGGTGGTACCGGGCACGTCTCGGGCTCGTCGACGCTCGCGCTCCAATGTGGCTGTTGCCCGGCCACGCTCGAGGCGAAGCACATGGGTTGCGTCGTCGCCGAGTGCCCGGGACACGATGTCGCACCGGCCGGCGAGCTGCTGGAACGCCAGAATCCCGATCGCCTTCTCGCCCAGCGTCCTGTCGTCGCCCGCCTTGGCCGAATCGAAGAGGCTCCTGGCGACCTCGCGCAGGCGATCGGCGTCCAGGCCGCGCCCGGCGTCGTCGATCGCGATCAGCGGCCGCTTGCCCTTGCGGCGCAACACGACACGGATCCGCTCGCCGCGCTGGCCGCTCTGGGCATACTCGTCGGCCGCGTTCGAGACGAACTCGTTCAGGGCATCCTTTGGATCCCGGTACAGCTGTCCCGTGACCAGGACCGCTTTGGCCAAGTTCCTGATCCGCAGCCGCACCTGCTCCGCCGGCACGCCCGCGATCGTAAGGCATTCCTGGTCGCCAGCCGGTTGTTTGCATCACGACGAGGCCGCCAGCCTTCGCGGCCGTCACCAGCGGTCGCGGGACGAGGCGGGGTCCGGGCGGGTCGGCTGCGGAGAAGGCATGATCGATCGATGCCAGGCCCCGGCGTTCGCTTCAGCGAGCACGCGATCGACCGAATGTTCGAGTGGGGCTTGGATGTCGAAGATGTCGCGGCGGTGCTCGACGAGGGCGAGACCATCGAGGAGTACGAGGACGGCAGCCGGCCGATTCTGGGCCGGGCGGGCGTGCGGCCGCTCCACGTCGTCGTGGCCGACGACGAGCTGGGCAGGCTCTGTACTGTGGTGACCGTGTATGAGCCGAATCCCCTGAGGTGGGATCCGACGTTTCGACACCGGAGACCACGATGAGATGTGTGCTGTGCCGCAACGGTGAGACGAGACCGGGGACAGCGGACAAGTCGTTCTCGCACGCCGGCATGACGCTCGTGGTCAAGGACGTACCCGCCGAGATCTGCGAGAACTGCGGGGAGCGATACTTCGACGCGGACGTGACCCAGGAACTGCTGCGCATCGCCCGAGCTGCGGCCGCCGAGGGTGTTGTCGTCGACGTACGACGCTACGTCGCGGCTTGACCGGGAGTCCGCGGACCGGGCGTCGTCTAGTACCCAATGTGCGCGGAGTTGAGGCGGCGGACCTCTGGCCCGTCAACGACGGTGACGCTCCCGCCTCTGTGTCGACGCGCACGTATCCAAGGCTCCCACGCTTCGCGCACGTAGTCCGGAAGCACGAGCTCCTCCCAGAGCGCGAGCAGCTCGGAACCCCGGATGAAGTGACGGACGTCGTCGTCGGTGCCCTCGCTGAGCACTTGCTCGTACACGCGGCGGCGGTCGTATGGCCTCGAGAGGTCATAGGCGCGACGCGGCTCACTCCAGGCGATGCGGAGAGGAAGTTCGACCCGGCCCGAAGCCTTCGGTCCGTCGTCACCGAGATCGCTTACCACCGCGACGGAGCGCACTCGGGCCGTCGGGGACCCAAGCATCGCGCCTTGCGGATCGGGTTTGTTCGTACTCATCCAACACGAGGGTAACCCGCAGCGACGTGCCCGCGGTCCCCGCTCACGGCAACGGCGGCAACCTCACGAAGACACCCGTAGGACACGCGTTCACTGGCGGGAGGAGACTGGCTACACCGACGCTTGCCTCCGTCGCCCGGCCCTGCCAAACGACCTCTACATCTAGAGACGGGTACCGCCGCGTTGAAGGCTGAAACAGGATGGCCCGGGAGATTCGATGTGCTCGAGGATGAACGACGACAAAAAAAATTCGTGATGCTGCCGCTCGGCGCGCACGGTGATGCAACGATGTGCGCATAACTCGATCACTTTCGCTCACTCGCTTCGCGCGATGGCGTTGATTACACTGCGTTCAGCACAGCGCTGAGTGTTGGCTAGCCCCAAAGCAGGAGCTCTGCCAAGCTGAGCCACTCCCCGCGCGTGCACGGCACGTTGTGGCG
>CAAGKR010237702.1_pt1 | contig 13138 bp, 11 predicted proteins | sample 2556971 | NCBI WGS metagenome assembly CAAGKR01 (sample SAMEA5207829, study PRJEB30636) | soil metagenome | biome: forest; feature: boreal; material: soil | place: USA | collected 2011-09 | depth 1 m | reverse complement strand
CATTTACGGGCGAAGCCCCCGACTGGCACGGCTACGGAACGCACCCCGTCGAATGGGACCGTCTCGTTTACCCCCGCGAATGGTTTGCGCCTAAAGAGCTGACGTTGCACATCGAGATTGTGGACGAAGACTCGGCGACGGATAAAACCTACGCGGTGCTATTTCGCGTTAATGAGATTCTCAATAAGAAGAGTTCTCGGTTCATGACCAACCAGCAGTTGGCGAATGACCTTTTCTTTGACGTGAACCTGCTTCAGGAGAACGTCGGTGCTGTTGACATTGCTCCAAGCGGTGCCACGCGCGCTGATTACCTGAAGACGGTATTCGTCGATTGGGAAATCCTGCCTGTGGGCGAGCGCGAAGAAACAATCGCGAAAATCCTGTCGCGTTACAAATCGCCAAGTCCGGAGATTCGACAGAAGTTGGCAGACCGCTACGATTTGCTGGCGAAGCTCAAGCCCGAGTCCTTCGTGAACGGGACGAGCGGCTTCCGCCGATATTTTGGCGCGAAGTTTTCGGACTCACTCGTCGTCTTCGAGAATCTGGAATATGGCAATGCAATTTACGCCATGTTTGAAGATTGGGAGAGCCTCAGCAAAAGAAGCCGAATCGAGTTGCTCAACGGCAGCCGCGCCGGCTTCGAACGAATCGTCCACGCCACAGGCTGGGAACAACGATTAAAAGAACTCGTTCAGAAAAAAGCAAAACGCGCGGCTTAAAGCTGCACAACAAGAGAGAGCCAACGCCGCCCTGGCAGCGTTGGCCACTTTTCCTATGGCTATGTAACCGTGTGACGCTATGCGCATGCAGTCCGGTGCCGCGCGAATGTGGTCATCGCTAGACCCTTGACGGCAGCAGTAGCGGAGGCTATTACTCGGAAGACAGTTAATACGAAATTCCTAAAACGGGTGCAACCTATGAGTCTATTTAGTAAGCATAGAATCGAAGAGATAGATGTGCATCTCTCGCGCGAAGATCTCCTGCGACGGAGCAGGATTCTTGTGATTGATGACGAACGGCCAGACATCATCGACGACCTAACAAAGGCCCACTTCTCAGTCGATTACTTAGCCGACATCACGAAGGACAATTTGGATACCGTTGACCGACCTCTTTACGATTTGATTATTCTGGATTTTGGGAACGTGGGGACGGATCTCGGTTCTGACCAAGGACTCTCTATTCTCCGGCATATAAAGCGCGTAAATCCGACAGCGATTATTTTAGCGTACACGTCAAAGGCTCTGGGAACTGACTACGCCGATTTTTTCCGGATGGCTGATGGCGTGCTCTCCAAGGATGCCGGTATAACCGATTCGATGGAAAAAATCGAGGAGAATCTAAGGAAAGCACATAGCGTGGAGAACCTATGGACGAGTGTGCTAAGGATCGCTTCTATCGCACCAGGGAGCGTGAGAGACCTTGAATGGCAAGACCTCTACATTCGAGGACTAAAGAAAGAGAATAAAATGAAAGTTCTTAAGCAAAAGGTTCTTGAGACGGCTGGTGGTGAGGGGGCACAGAAGGTAGCGATAATAATCATTGAGAGGCTTGTTGAGCTCGGAGCGAAGGCTGTGATAGGGGTTTAACTGTGAGTTTGTACGACGATATCGCACAATTTTCGCCGGTTCCCATTGTGGATCTTAAGAATCTAAACATTCCGCGCAACGGAATGGTTATGCCCGTAAGTGAGACGTGCAAAAGGAATTTTGGCAAAAACGATAATTGCCGAGCGCATTATCGGGCATTAGCGGAAGGAAATCCCGAAGGAAGGGTTTTGACGCAGTGTCCTTACGGGTTTTCTTCTATCGCCTTTTGGCTAGGTGGGGTTTCTGCGGCTATAACAGGCTTCGTTCCTAATCCGCGCCTGGGTGGGTCACAAGAGCGTATTGTCGCGAAACGGCATAAGAACACTAGGGTAAGTGCAGAGGCCGCGCGGGAAATGATTTCAAACTTTAGAGCTGTCGCGGCCCGGTATAGAGCGATCGAGGAGGCAGCTGCAGAACGCCTTAAGTCGGCGGACGAAGAGGCAACACAACGGCTGCACGACGTTGAGGTAGAAATAGCCAAAAAGCATTCTATGGCACTACATGAAATTAGAAAGCTTAACCGCACGGTAGTACAGACGGCCGAGCGCCTATGCATGGAAGAATCGCCACAGAATCCGGAACAGGCAGACGCGCGCATTGTGACCATCTGGAAAACCGCGGAACTTATGTCGAAGCAATTCGACGTTGTTGATATTCTCGCGAACGAGACTTTAACGAAACTGCCGGTGAAAGCACCCAGCCAGGTTTATAAAATATTCGACAAGTGCGTAAGAGTTTACCAAGCCGTCCGTGGGAGCCGGCGACTTTTCCTACAAGCGCCGCAAAATTTCTCGCCGAAAATTCTTGTTTGCGAAAAAACGTTCCCCATCATTCCAACTGTGCTGATCTCCAACGCATTAAAATACTCGGCACCGAACACGGAAGTTCGCGTCACCCTTGAACCGAGCGAAAGAGGTTGTTTAGCGAGCGTGATTAGTGAGTCGCCGGGTGAACAACTTCTCGATGATAGTATTTTTGATCTTGGTGTCCGCGTATCGCGCGATAGCGATGGCTCTGGAACCGGGTTGTACGTGGCTCAACTGGTAGCAAGACAGCATGGGACAAGAATAACTGTAGAATCTACTCCTTCGTCCGAGCACACTGTAAGGCATGTTTTCAAGGTCTCTTTCCGCACTCTCAAATAGATTGCAGAACGAAAGAGATTCGTGTCGCCTTCCATCTAAAAGGACGACACGCCCCTATTGACGGCACCTCAGAACCTAATAAATCAGAGCTGTAAATAACCAATATTGCGTCATGCTGTCGCGTCCCCTACTCTTTACGACAGAGCCATAGTATTAATTGCCCTCACAAATGAAATTTGCCAGCGCTCGCTCGACAGCCCACCCGAGCCTGCCGAAGATGATTGGATCATTCGTGGCCTTTACTGCGGCGCAGAAGGGCATCTCACTCCCCCCTTTGCAAGGCTACTCGGCCACGAACGTTTGACGACGGCCGAAATCTGTCTCCTGAAGAATGAACCAGGTTGAAGTCCTGCCCTTTATTGCGAAAGCAAACAATCGCGCTGGGAAACGGTGCGGCGTTTTTCGCGTCCCCGAATTTCAATCGACCTTTGACGAACAGAATTTCGCCTTTGAGACAGTAGTCATGCCACCAGCGCGTATCGGTTCTAGCGGGAAGCAGACAGACAACGATCTCGGCGTTTTTCTGTGACTCTTCGTAAGCTTTCCTTACCCACTTCCCGATCTGCCTGCCGTAAGGCGGATTCATGAAAACCCGGCCGGTCCACGGCTGAGCTAAACCGTCATCGGCTTTGGTGAAGTAGCGTTTGCATTTTGCGTTCTGGGGAGTCGCGCAAGGATCGAGCGTGAAGTGAAATTGCTGATCGAGCGCTTCAAAGAAATCCTGTGGGGTGGTCCATTCGGAACTCCGGCTGGTGAGGAAAGCCGTATTGAGCATTGCTGTTACATTTAATGGTTTGATTGAGGAAGACCGAGCTATCAGCCACGGCGCGGCTGCAGTGGCTTCCATCGTTCAATCGAAATCTGCACTGAGCGACCGGTCCTGCTCCGGCTAACGTAGCCGTGCTGTGAAAGCACCGCGAGCCAGCGGCGAACAGTTGTCGGCTTAACTCCCATTTCCAGGGCGATAGTATTGATCCGCCGAAATAGCGTACCGGTCTTTCGATCAGCATGGACCACGAAGTACAGGTACAGCCAAATTGCAGTGTGCATCGCGCGGTAGTGTTTGCCGGTTGGTTCGACAATTAAGCCGCGCCAGACCGGCGCCCACCATGACTGCGCGCGTGGAATGCGTCTGTTGAATTGAAGCGGAAGCAAACCTGAATTGGCCGGGGCTTTATGAGTCATGTGACTGATTAGGCGGCATTAAGAACAGAGACTACTTCAACTTTAGCAAGCGCGAAACTCTTCGGTAAGCAGGAAAAAGTTGCCTTCACAGGCTAATTGATACCCACTTGTCCACAGATCTCTTCCCTTTATTTATTATCTTTATTTAACACTCTTTATTTAAGCGATACGACACCGGCGAATCTGTTCAGAATTAACCGGGAATTCGGCGGTCTGCTAAACACGCTGCTGTTCAGAATGTGATCGATCAGAGTGATCAGTTTCTGATCGATCAGCGATCAATTTTTGAACGGTTCGAAAGCCAGCTGTGGATAACTGAGGTATGTATCCCTGAGTGGTCCGTCGGCGACGATCCGGGCACTATAGTACATCATTCCAAGCTGGTCTGCGTGGTATAATACTCTTGCTTTGGCAACTCTTTATCCCTCATCCGTGGCGGGACCTCTAACACTAACAAAACTAGATTCGGTATCGTTCGATCAGCTCTTAAACCAGCACAATCCCTTTCTGGATAGCGATTCCAAATTCAACTTGATTGGAGTCACGCTGATTACTCCAGGTGCTCTAGCCCCACTGGCTGCCGCCTGTCACGCGTTGGCTAAATCTGGACGTTCGCCGATTATTGCCGTTAACGACTTCTCAGTGCGCACGTACCTCCTCCGGTGCGGATTCACCAGTACGGTGAGCCAGGTGGCGAAATTTGATCCCCCATATTCGGCTTTCGTTCATTCTGCTTTTGAGTCGCGTCGTGGTCGTAACCCCATGCTGATGGAACTCACGAAGATCGAACAAGGTTCTGCGTTACCCTCACTGTTAGATCAGGTGGTTTGGGTACTTCGACATCGTTTGAAATACAGAAAGTATGACGCGTTCGACGTAGCGACCGCCATCTCAGAGATTTGCCAAAATACTTTTGATCACAATCACGATACTTGCGGGTTCATAGCGATGCAAGGTTACGGTCAAGGAGCAGGACGATTCATCGAGATTGCCATTGCAGATTACGGTGAGGGCTTACGAGCGACATTAGGCCGTAACCGCAAGAACGGTTTGATTCGCTCAGATGTCGAGGCAATTCAGATCGCAACCACACTAGGGGCTTCAGAATACGATGACCCAACACGCGGTACGGGCCTATACCACTTGCTGGAAATCGCCTATAAACACCAAGGCTCGGTCCAATTTCGCTCCGGCGCGGGCAAAATGCGCTTTCGTATGGACAAACGCCGTGGTTGGCATTTTCTAGTTCCACAAATGCCTGGCGTGCAAATCACACTAACCTTGAAGTCCAAGGCGGCAGTTTGACAGGCCACTCCTTCATTTGATACACTGAATGAGATGGAAAAGGCATTGCCGCTTAAAAAACACGGCCCGCGCCTGTGGACACGAGACCTTGCCAAGCTGATTAGAAAGGAGTTGGACGATTTACTGGCTCAGACACAACCGGGCGATACGGTCGCTATCGATGCCACCGGGGTCGAAGTCTTTGACTACTCATTCGCCAACGAGCTTTTCGGCAAGAGCCTTCTTAGCCTTGGTATTGAATACCCAGGTAGATTCTTGGTTGTTGAGGGGTTGACAACCTATACGCGAGAAAACCTAACTAAGGCGCTGGAGAGTTTGAACTTGGCAATGATAGAGCGCAAAAAACAGAAGCTTGAGATCATTGGAAAAATTCATCCGGCATATAAAGAAACGTTTCAGGCAATTGTGAAAGCTAAAGAGTCAATTTCAGCGAACGCCTTAAGGGATCAACTGGGAATTAATCTGACGGCTGCCAACGAACGTTTGACGAAACTTGCCACTATTGGTCTGGTGCGGAGAGAAAAAGCCACGTCGATTGCTGGCCGAGAACAGTTTTTATACACGGTGTTGAAATAAATTTTTTTGGCACCCAATTCAGTACGTCCACTGTACGTGGAGAAAGGCAAAGAACATGAGTCAAGATCAACAACACAAGGAACGCGATAAAGAAGTTGAAGTTCACGTAAAGAGCCTGAAGACTGGTGAAAAACGGAATTTCAAAATGAGTGAAGACGCCACACTGGAGCAGGTGTGGACAGAAGCAAACAACAAATTGGGCGAAACGCGTCAGGCAGAGGATACTTTTCGCTGCGCCGACGGCACCGATCTGATGGGGCGGCTCAACCAGACATTGGCGCAGCTTCGCAAAGAAAAGGTGTGCGTTAATCGCCACTTCGAGATCAAGGGGCCTTCAGGTGGGGCTGATGCCTGATCGAGCGTTACCAGAAGCAGTTGAACCACAGCTCGCGCGGGCGGCCTTGATTGCCCACATGGGAAACGCGCTCGAAGGCTATCGATACGAGTACGATGGTGACCGCACGATCTACGTCTGGATGGATGGCGTTAAGCCAGACGGAACGGTCGACGAGTATCTCGTTCGGCTCATGTTTCTTTACTATCCCGAGTGGCCGCCGAACGTCACGTTCGTCAACCCTGAGACGCGGCGCTACGATGGCAAGAGCTGGCCTCAAATAACCGGGGCCATTCGTCTTGCGTTTCACGCTTCATACGGTGATGCGCCGGCGGGCATGGTGTGCAACAGCATGACATTCGAATACTATTTTTGGGGCGGACATTCGCCAACCGATGGCATTAAGTGGAACAAGGAAGTTCACACTTTCGCGGCGACGCTCGCTGAGCTTCGTGACCACCTCAGGCAACCATACTATCAAGGGAGGACATCGTGAGCGCACCGGCGGCTTTGCTGATACCTGAAGTTATCTGGCAAACGACTCTGGAAGTTTTCGCAGATTACGCTACAGCTGGGGTGGAGGCTGGGTGCTTCTGGTATGGGATAAGAGATGATGAAAAAGCTGTTGTTGCCCTTCTTGGTGTTCCGCGCCAGCGTAACTACCCTCAGCATTTTGAAATCGACGGCGATGACTTGGCTGCCTTGACTGAAGCAGCCTGCGCTTCGGGTTTAGTTGTAGTGGCGCAACTTCATTCTCATCCTGGAAACGACGTCAACCAATCACCGTGGGATGATTTGCGTGTGGTTTCTCAAAATGTTTTTTCCCTAGTGTTGCCCAATTATGGAGAAGGCGGCTGTCATTTACGCGATATCGGTGTTCATCGGTTCCAGCAGGATGCCTGGACACGTCTTCCTGTTGCGGCGGCATCGGCGGCGGTGCAATTTCTTCCCAATCTATTGGACACAAGATGAGCGCAAGTAGGAGCGGCAATCGACATCTTCGCATTGATCCCGAAGGGCGCTTCCGGGGAGTGCGACCCACACATAACAAAGTGATCGTGCGCGCAGATCCGGCCTATGCTGCCGCCCCTTCCTGTCAGCACCTGCTCCAGATGCTAATCAACTTGCTGGCTCGCCAATACGGAGTGATTAACGAAATAATAATTGATGTGCCGCCGCTATCCGTACACAAAAGCACGTTTCTTTTGTATCCGAATGGCGGGAACCTTCTAGAGGAGCTGCTTCACTTGGGCCAAATCATCGGCAAGACTGAAGTCAAAACCCGCGCGGGGACGGCTGAAGACCGTAGTCCGCGGACTACGCCGGAGGACGAGTCGACCTTTGCGGTCTGTGTCGGGCCATTCGATCCCACACAAAGAGTGAATCCAACGGTAGCCGTCGTGGCGGACGGGTGGCGCTTTGATTGCGCGAGCGACAGACCGACTTTCGCACCGGAAACTGCGAGCGCGAATCCGGCAGGACCCTACGTGGGAGCCTGCTTCGCCTCATCGTCAGTTTTCAAATACTTCCGCTACCTAGATCCTACAATCGATTTGAGTTACAGCCTCTGGGCTGGGATTTCAGCCCCGTGGCCCGACTTACCGGTAGGAGAACAGCCTGTCGGCCTCATGTTACCTACTGTTTACATGATTGGGGGCGGAGCCGTTGCAGCATCTTGCGCGTTCACACTCGCAGCAACTCCGGAACTGGGCGGTTGCTTAATAGTCATCGACCCGCAGGATGCTGATGAAACGAGCCGAAACCGCTTGGTCAGCGCCGCGTATGACGACACCGGAAAGTCGAAAGTAGAGCTTATTAAGCAACTCTTTGATAAGTCGGCGATCGACGTGTATTCCCACAAAGGGTTGTGGCCGGACTACACCGCAGATCCCGACCGTCTGACTCCGGCACATATTCGCGCGGAAGAGCGAAAGGACCGATACGAATGGGTTTTGTCATGCGTCGACCGAAACATTCATCGACGAAACATCGCGATCTACTTACCCAGGCACGTTGTTGGCGGGAGCACGAACGGGTTAGCCGCGCAAGTGGCGTACTATTCTATGCCGGGCCCTTACTCCTGTCTTGCCTGCCATCACCCAGTTCCGGCCGCGCCCCCAACAGAGGAACTCAGAGACGCACTACGCAGAATGAGTGCGGCAGAGAGATCGGGTTGGTACGAACGACATGACGCAGACGAGCGGACAATCGCCGCACTCGAAGAGTTCTTAAATGACCCAGACTGCGGAGCGGCCGGCGCGGCAGAACTCGCCAGGCTAGGCAGAGAAGGAGAGACTGATTGGTCGGTGGGATTTGTTTCCGTAGCGGCTGGCGTAATTCAGGCCTCTACGTTGCTGCAATTGATAATGAGGGGGATACAAGTGGTGATCCTTCCAGGAAATGAAACCTACGCATGGTTCGCGAGACCCAACCTCGGCCAAAGCGTCGCTCTAAAGACGGATGCGTGTGATGTCTGTGGTGACGAAACTCGCCAACAATGGTTTGCTGATCGATGGAGGTAAAAAATGAGAGCAAGAATCAATTGGAGCATATTGGGGGAAAGAGACGATCCGAGATGGCGGTGGAGTCTGGGATTGTATGCTTACCTGGCGCCTCAGTTTACTGAAATTCTATATTTAGGCAGGTCATATGGCTGCACGATCAGAGAACGATGGAACGCTACTGATAAGAAGAATTTCTGGCAACAGCTGGAGCAGATTTTCTGATTCCAAGCTGTTTCAAAAGGCCCACCTCCCCTAAATCCACGTCGCGGAAGCCAGTAATAGAGGGATATACGCGTTTTCGCGGTACTTTGTTCCCTTTTCGGACAACTCTTGATCTTAGGGGTTTCGAGGGAGGCGCTTGGAACTGAAAGCGAGGCGGTTGTAGGACTGGCCCGGTTTTCGCCATGTGCCCACGGACATGGGTCATCGATTAAACCTATATCAAGACCTTGCTCCCCGTCAAACTCTTTTTGAAGCGTGCCGGCGGCTCCTTGCCTCCCGCTCGCTAATGCAAGAGACTAGATCGAGATAGCGATCGTGGTTTTCTTTTGCCTGGGCCAGCTCGTCTGGATCCAGCCCAGGATACAGACCACTAAGATCTACTTGATCCTCTTTTCGTGGCATGGACTAATGGTAGCAGATGGGTCTCTTGCGGGTACCGTAAGGAAGAGTACAATTACTCTAAGTAAGCGAGTCTCCGCAGCTGCCCGCGTTTTTTGTTTTGTCGGTGAGCCGCAAGCAAGATTTTTGTCACCAAGACCTCATGACTCAGGACGACCCCACAATTGATAAACCAAACTTGCTGGAATTACCTCCACTTGAACTCCAAGCGACCGAACCGATTGGGCAGATTCGACACGTCCTGCAACATGCCGGCTCGGTAAAGGTAAGAAAGATCGAGCTGATTCAAACCTCACCAAGGCTCACGGACGATCTCTATCATTTAGAAAATGGGCAAAGAATTATAGTGACAAGCCGGAAGCGGTTATCTCGCCCCGCCCGCGTTGACGGTGTCATTCAAATTGAGGAGAACGGAACTGGGAAATGGCTTTCTCATCGACTTTTGGACCAACTCAACAAAGCGATTCATGATAAAGGTTGGGAGGTCTTCACCAAACAAATTGCCAGCGGCTGGCAGCATCAATTTACTTACGACAAGGAGCAAAGAGACCCATCCGGAACGATTCTGAGGCCGGGGCTAAGACCACCTCAAATCGGCAGTCTTCACGCGATCGGCGCCCACTGGAGTTTACACACAGAACCGGCCACGGTTGTGATGCCCACGGGTACAGGAAAAACAGAAACGATGCTGGCAACGCTGGTGGCCCACTCACCGGGTACTTTGCTTATCGTCGTACCCTCTAAAGTCTTGCGTAATCAGACCGCTACCAAGTTCTTGACGTTGGGTCTGCTTAGATCTTTGGGTAATTTGGAGGCCGAGAGCCCCAACCCGGTCGTTGGTATAATCACGAAGAGACCCCGAGACGAAACCGACCTCACTATCTTTCAGAAATGTAATGTTGTCATCACTACGATGAGTGCCCTTGCAGAGGCTTCGACGTCTCATCTAATTCCGAAGATTGCTGGGCGGGTCGGTACCCTGATTGTTGACGAGGCCCATCACATAGGCGCAGCAAGCTGGAGTACTTTCCGCGAACATTTCTCAGAACGCCCGGTCCTTCAGTTCACCGCAACACCCTATCGCAGGGACGGAAAGCTGGTTGACGGAAAAGTAATTTATGACTATCCGCTGGATGCCGCTCAAAGAGATGGTTACTTTAAAAAAATATCGTTTCAGCCCATCTATGAGATCGACCAGTCAACAGCGGATCAAGCAATTGCCAAAGCTGCGGTCACAAAACTGCAGGACGATGATGCAGCCGGGTTTAGTCATGTTGTGATGGCCCGTTGTTCTGACATTGATAGAGCTAAGGCTGTAATCGAGATCTATAAAGGGATTGCCCCGGAGCTTAATGCCGTTATCGTTCATTCGGAAGCTGGCGATCCTACCACGGCCTTAGATCAACTTAGAAGCGGACAAAGTCGAGTTGTCGTTTGCGTCAATATGCTTGGCGAAGGGTTTGATCTGCCACAGCTAAAGATCGCAGCAGTCCATGATACCCATAAGAGTCTAGCCGTCCTTCTGCAGTTCACCGGCCGGTTTACCAGAACAGCGGGAATTACTATCGGTGACGCGACTGTGATAGCCAATATTGCAGACCAGGAAGTTTCGTCGGCATTAGAACGATTGTACAGCGAGGATGCTAATTGGAATCAACTCTTGAGCGAATTTAGTTCGGAGGCCTCGCGGTCTCACACTGAGTTAGTAGAATTTCTTAATTCTTCACAGAGGCTTGATGAGCCTACGGAAAATGAAACCGTTGAAATCTCTCATCATTTGCTGCACCCGATGTTGAGTACACTCACGTACGAGGCCGGGGCCTTCCGTCCTAAAGAATTCTTCAAAGGATTGCCAAAGACTATGCATGTTCACAGAGTGTGGCTGCATGAACAATCCAACACCCTTTACTTCGTCACGCGGACAGAGCCAACAATCAAGTGGACTCGTTCACGGGAACTCCACGACCGTCAGTGGGATTTGTTCGTACTACATTACGATTCAGAACGGGGCTTGTTGTTCCTATCTTCCAGCGACCACGATACTGACTACGACAAAATGGCCAAAGTGGTTGGCGCGACCAAAATCATATCTGGAGACGTGATTTTTCGCACGCTCGGTAACATTAATCGCCTTGTATTCCAAAACGTGGGCGTAAAGAAACACGGTCGGCGTAATCTTCGCTATGCCCTTTACACAGGGGCCGATGTAGCAGAAGCCTTGAGCATTTCGGAAAGGGCAGGGTCTGTTAAATCCAACCTAAGTGGATCAGGGTGGGAAGACGGCGAACAGGTTAGCATCGGATGCTCATATAAAGGACGGGTCTGGGCGCGGGAGCCAGGAACTATTCCAGAATTCGTGAACTGGTGTGCGAAGGTCGGAAAGAAGTTACAGGACCAGTCGATAGACACAACTCAAATTATTGCAAATGTTCTGATTCCGGAAGAGGTTGACGTACTCCCAGACAAACCCCCGCTTTCAATAGAATGGCCAGTTGAGATTCTCCATCAATCTGAGGAGCGCGTAATTCTGAGTAGCGGCAATGAAACACTGCCAATTTCGATGTTCGACATGAAAATTGTGCGTTTCGATGTTGCAAATAGCCAACTAACTTTTGTGATTTCCACTGAGCCGGATGAGATCTGGGGTGAACTGATATTGACCGTGGGCGGGGCGGACGGATTTCGGGTTTCGAGATCTTCAAGAACTCCAGTTTCGATTACGATCGGCCAACTTTCCATGCCCATCGAAAGTTACTTGTCTAACTATCCCCCCATGGTCCGCTTCGTCGATTTATCTGAATTGGATGGCAACCTACTTATCAGACCGCAAAACACCCAGGAGATGATCTTTCCCGGCGAGAGGCTTGAGGCCTGGGACTGGAGCGGCGTTGACATTACCAAAGAGTCCATTTGGAAGCACGGCGCCAGACGCGCTAATTCCATTCAAGAGCGAACGGCCCAGCACTTTACCGACGGTGGCTTTGAGGTAGTGTTTGATGATGATGATGCGGGAGAAGCAGCTGACTTAATCTGCCTGAAGGAAGAAGACGAACACATTCGTTTGGCGCTCATACACTGTAAGTTTACACAGGCAGCGACCCCCGGCGAGCGAGTTAAAGACGTGGTTGAGGTTTGTTCTCAGGCAGTAAGATCGGCCAAGTGGAAGGGAAAGTTTCGCGATCTATCTCGCCATATGATTGCAAGAGAGAAGAGATCGGCGAACACTGGCCGGTCGACCAGATTTTTCTCCGGCCAGGTCGCGGACCTCAATAAATATCTCCGCATAAGTAGATTCAAGCCCATTAAGCCAGAAATTTCCATCGTTCAACCAGGTCTGTCGCAAAGTAAAATCACCCCAGACCAGACAGCAGTGCTGGCATCAGCATACAGCTATCTCAAGGAGACCATCGGGGCAGATCTTGATGTTGTTTGCAGTCCTTAAAAACTAGCCTCAGGCGGCAAGTTTTTCTGAGCCATTGGCTCTGCGAATGCTAGCTTCTTCCTCATCTTTGTCTTCTCTTGATGTGACATAAGAGAGAACAACTGCTTTAACAAAGCGGAAAACACAATGACAAAACCCTTACTAACTAAAAAACAACGCCAGATGATCCGGGAACTAGATCAAATGTCAGCGTCATTTGGAATGGATTATCAAGCTATTAGTATTGATCCGAACCTTGGAGCGCAAGAAAGGACAATGCGCCTTGAGGTTGCAAAGAACCAATTGGTCCGAAGCCAAGTGATAATGTCGTACACCCTCGTAGACGAATTCCTCAATATGCAGATCTGTCACTACTTCTTTGGACGTAAAAGAAGTTTCATTTACTTATGGAAGACGAAGAAGTTTCAACGCTTCAATCACCATATCCTGGAAGAGTT
>CAAGKR010023062.1_pt1 | contig 13142 bp, 14 predicted proteins | sample 2556971 | NCBI WGS metagenome assembly CAAGKR01 (sample SAMEA5207829, study PRJEB30636) | soil metagenome | biome: forest; feature: boreal; material: soil | place: USA | collected 2011-09 | depth 1 m | reverse complement strand
TACATCGACTTCGCGTACCTCGCTCTGACAATCGGAATGACCTTCCAGGTCTCAGACACCAACCTGAAGACCACCAACATCCGCCGGACGGCCCTGCGGCACGCGCTGCTCTCCTACGCGTTCGGGACGCTCATCATCGCGACCACGATCAACCTCGTCGCCGGGCTAACCAAATAGCTACGTAGCGTTCACCAAGGCGCGAGCGTCGTCCCAAGCAGCCTCGGTCTACTTCCCGTTTCTGTTGTGGCCTGTGAGCGTGTTGGCGACTTTGTTCACGGTTTTCTTCGCAGAGCCCTTGGCTTGATCGACGCGCCCTTCGTTCTTCAGGCGTTTGTCTCCCGTCAGCGCGCCGGCTGACTCCTTCGCGCGACCCTTTGCCTTGTCGATGTTCTTGTTCGTCATGGAATCCTCCTGATTGGTATGGGCGAACGAGCGCCTGAGCGCGGCGCTAGCGGTAGCTGCGGCCGAGTAGCCGCATGATCAGCCCGCCGGCGCAGAGGTACACGACAGCGGCGATGCCCCAGTTGACAGCGATAGCGGCGTTGGCGCTGTGGAAGCTGAAGATGCCGTCGAACGGGCCAGCGAGCCAGCGCGCCCAGCTGTGGACTTCCGAGACGATGCTGTTGGCCGGATTGGCCTTGAGCACCACCAGCAGAATCCCGGCGACGATGATCAAGACGACGATGCTCACGACGAGCTGAACGACGCGCACCAACAAGCCCACGCCCTCCCCGAACACTCCGGCACCCCTAGCTTCACGCCGGCCTTGCCGGCGCGGCACTTCGACGGGCCGGCCATCCTGACCGGCTTCGGAATCAGACCCTGCGGGCCTGGCTCTAAACATGAGGAACCTCCTGTTGGTCTTCAACCCCCTCCGAGCAAAGCCCGGCGGGTCGGTGCAGAGGACCTATTCGCGAAGGCGCTTCTACGCCGACGGAGCATTCCCAATCTGATGCGGCGGAAGCACGCGCAACCCGTTTCACAACCAGCTTTCCGCGTGCTCTTCAAGAGCGTACCGCACTTGGAGGCACGAACGAACATGTTCGATACGGCACCGAGCCGGCCAGGTCTCAGCAGCGCTCCTGCGGGCTGGGTGCCGTGCGACATCGTCGCCGTGGGCGAGCCGGCAGGAGGAGGATGAGGTCCATACCCCCAAGCCTCGGTCGCATGGCCTGTGGTCAGTCCCCATAGGGTGTGAAGCGAGTGAGGAGATAGCGAATCCGAGAAAAGGAGCGAAGATGGGCTTTGACCAATACCATGAGCCGGCTGGCGAGCTGTCGGCGAAGACACGCACGTTTGCTCGTATGTGCGCGTCACTGACAGAGGAGGCCGAGGCCATCGGCTGGTACGAGCAGCGGCTCTCAGTCGAGAGCAACGAGGACGCCAAGGCGATTATGGCGGACGCTCAAAAGGAGGAGTTCAAGCACTTCTCAATGGATCTCGAGTTCCTGCTGCGCCAGACTCCCGTATGGCGCGAAATCGCCGAAGGTGTCCTATTCAAGGGTGGAGATATTGTCAAACACGCTGACCACGCCGAGGGAGCCGCTGACTGAACAGTTTCACCTGACGCGCGCGAGGCGAAGGGCGAGGACCCGACGAGCGATCACTCCACGCTAGCGCGAGGGGGGTAGCATTTGAAAAACAAACTCATTGGCACGGGGGCAAAGGTGAGCCAACAAGACACCCAAAGCATCAAGCGGGCACACGGCGACGTGCTCACGGCGATCTCGGACGGATTGGTAGGACTGCTCAAGGAGTTCTACGGGCATGGGCCGACTCGGGTGAAGTCGTATTTCCAGGACGACTTGGTCGTATGCGTTCTGCGCGGTGGCTTCTCCCGGGTTGAGCAGACCCTGCTCGACGGCGGTCGCGGACAGGCGGTTATCCAGCAGCGCATGGAGTTCCAAGAGGTCATGCGCGAGCGCTTCGACGACGTGATCGAGCGTGCGACTGGCCGCCCGGTGATCGGCTTCATGAGCGGGAACCAGCAGGAGCCCGACATGATGTGCGAGGTGTTCATCCTCGCTCCCACAGACCTCATCGACGAGCACGAAGTTCCCGCTGGAGGTCCACCTCCGTCTCGCGGTTGAACGAAAGTCACGCCGGCGGGCAGCATCGACGCTCAATTGGCGCTACTCTCCTGATGGAGGGCATCAATGAGGTCGGCCCCAGCGAGGGTCGGCAGCAAGACTTGACTTCCGGCGTTGCTATCGCAAGCCGAAGGAGGTCCATGTGCCCCAAGCCTCGGTCGCTACCAGCCCCACAACCGCTAGTCGTCCCCCAACCTCCCCGCCGTTCCTGTGCATCTGCAAGGCGGGCTCCTGTGCGGCCTGGGTTCACGTGGCGGGTGAGCTAGACCTCGCGACCTCCTCAGAGCTGGACGAAGTGCTGCGAGACACCCAACGCAGCGCTCGGCTGGTCGTGCTCGACCTGCGCGAGCTCACGTTCATCGACAGCTCAGCCGTTCATGTCATCCTGCACGCCGCCGGTAGGGCGCGGCGGGAGGGAGGACGGCTGATGCTCGTCCGCGGCCCTTCGCAGGTCGACGTCGTCTTCACGCTAACCGGCGCCAGCGACAAAGTGTCGATCTTCGGCCTCGACCCAGCTGAGCCGACCCCAGCGCTGCATCTTCCGCCAGAGTGCGCTGTCGCATGGGCGCGATCGGACAATCCAAACGAAAGGGATCCCTATGGACCTGCTCCTGCTCCTCATAGTCGCCCTGGTCATTCTCAGCATCGCCGGCGGCGCCTTCATCAGCCCGCTGATCTTTCTCCTTCTCATCGTGGTCCTGCTGCTGTTCGTGGGCCCCTTCCGCGGTCGGCGAAGCCGCATCTAGTCGCGTCTATGACAGGAGCCTTGAGTAAAGGGTGTGCCGGCGCCAACGCTCGCACTCGTTGCTCCTATCTCAAGCGAGGTCCGCATTTCGCGGAGAACTCGCGGGCGCGACACGGACCGTCAGTCCGCAGTCTCGGCTGGGGCACGACCCTGGCAGGCTGTCGCGGGTGCATCTGAGCGCTGCCGTCGAACAAGCCGAGACAGGTCCTTGAACAGCGGCAGTCCGTTGCCCAACGCCACCGGATTGATCACGACGCGGTATTCGTCGACCAGGCCCTGCCGTGAAAGCGCCTGCACGAAGGTCGCGCCGCCCCAGGCGATGATGTCACCACCGGGCTCCCGTCTCAGTGCCGAGATCTCCTCGGACAGGTCGCCGCGCGCCACTCGTGAATCGTTCCAGTCGGCACTCTCCAGGGTCTTCGAGAACACCACCTTCGGCAGCTCGTTCATCGGGGCCGCGTAATCATCGGCTGAAGCCGGCCAGTGGGCCGCCATCTCGTCGTAGGTGACGCGTCCCATCGCGTGCATGCCGGCCTCGCTGAGCCAGTCGAGCTTGATCCTCTTCAGCGCGGGATCCTCGGGCATGGATCTGTGATCCGGCGCACCTTTCGCGGGGGCAACGAACCCATCGAGTGACATGGACATCATCACAATCACTTTTCGCATCAGGCCCCCAGCCATATCGGTTTGAACAACTACCACTGAGACCGATCTGGATCACGGAACTCATCGGCCGTCTCCGAAACCCTTGTTCGATCCCGGACGGTCACGCACCTGGTTTACGACTCTCGCCGTCGCTGATCGGTCCTGTGTTGCTCCATCCCCAGCCGCCATCCGGCTGGAGATAGGCGTAGAGGCCGTCGCCGGCTTGCTGCAGCCCGGCCTCGTACGCCCGTCCCATCGCTCAGCCCGCCGCCGCCACTGATTCCAGCTCGGCGAGGTCGCGGATCTGGCCCAGGCGGATGTTGTTGCCGGAGGGGTCGCGGAACCCGGAGTCGATCCCGTACGGGCGCTCCTCGGGCGGTTCGTGGAATTCCACACCGCGCGCGCTCAGTTCCTCGTAGGCAGCACGGCAGTCGTCGGTCGTGAGGAACACCGTGCCGGCGAAGCCCTTGGCCATCAGGTCCTCGACCTGCTCGGTCGTGTCCTCGTCCATGATCGGGGGACCGGGGATCGCCATCAGCACGATGGAGACGTCGGGCTGGCCCGGAGGCGAGACGGCCAGCCAGCGGAAGCCGCCAAGCTCGGGCAGCGTCACGTCGGCGGCGAGGACCATGCCGACCTTCTCCGTGTAGAAGGCAAGCGCCTCCTCCTGGTCCTGGACCCACAGCTGAGCATTTGTGATTTTGAACATTGGTTTCTCCTTTCAGGGGGAACGATGCGGTCAAGCTAGACCGGCTGCTCGCTCCTGTCTTCTCGAAAAGTGCGCTTCTTGGGTCGGCCGTAGGCGCGCACGATGCATCCGGGCACCAGCGCCATGTCCGCGGCCGCGGGAAAGCGCTCGCGGTAGGCCGCGGGCGGAAGCCCGAACGTGCGCGTGAAGCTGGTCGTGAACGAGCCGAGGCTGGTCAGGCCCACCGACAGGCAGATGTCGGGAATCGTGCGGTCAGTGCTGCGCAGCAGCACCGCCGCCCGCTCCAGCCTGCGCGTCAGCAGATACGAATAGGGCGATTCGCCGAACGCGCGCCGGAACTCGCGACTGAAATGTGCCTTTGAGAGACCGGCTGCGGCGGCCATCTCGGGCACCCCGATCGGCTCGGCATAGCGCGCGTCCGCCAGATCCCGGGCGCGGAGCAGATGACGGGCGGGAGGTGCGAAGGCCATCGCGCCCAGTATTGCGCTAGGGCGCTTCAGAGCGCTCGTTACAGTGGCGCAGATGTTCGACCTCGACGCTTACCTCGCGCGGATCGGCGTCAGTAGGCGTCCGTCGTTGCGCGAGGTGCACACCGCCCACGCCACCTCGATCCCCTTCGAGGGGTTTGACGCGCACATGGGCATCGCACCGCCTCTGGGCTCGACCAGCAAGCTCTTCTTGGTGCCCATCTTCGCCCGGTCAGTGGGATTCGGGCCGCGCTTGCCGACCCTACGGTCAAGAGGGTGAAGGGATATCCCGGCGTCTGGGAGATGACCTGAGCACCGAACAGACCCGCCAGCCTCATCTCTCGCAGGCGGCTACCAGGCGGTCACGGCCGGCGTGCTTGGCTACGTGGAGCGCGCGGTCTACCCGTGCGAGCAGGGACTCCGCGGACTCCGATCCGTCCCACGTCGCGATGCCGCCGGAGACGGTCTGCCCGTCGGGTGTGACCGTGCGCAGACGCTCGACGACATCGGATGCGCCAGCGGGCGGGCAATCCGGGAGGATCACGATGAACTCCTCCCCACCGTAACGGCCGATGAAGTCGCTCTGGCGGATCTCGATCCGCCAGGCCGCGGTGGCGTCGCGCAACAGCATGTCACCGGCGGAATGCCCATGGCGGTCGTTGTAGTCCTTGAAGCGATCGATGTCGAGCATCGCAATGGTTACCTGGTAGCCCATCCGCCTGGCGCGAGCCAGCTCGCGGCGGATCTCCTCGTCCAATGCCCGCCGGTTCGCGAGCCCGGTCAGCTCGTCGGTGCGGGCCATCGCCTCCACCCGTACGAGCAGAGCCTCTCGCCCGGACTCCGCCGGGGACGCGTTGAGGTCGTTACGGAAGCCGGCGTCCGGGACCAGGCGCCGCGCCGCTGCCCGCACGAGGATCGCCTCGGCGATGAGAGCCTCATCGACCGCGTACTGCGAGTCGCTCACAAGCTCTTGGAGCAGGCGTATCCGCTGTCGCATACTGATCAACCTCTGTATCGGCATTGCCAGCGACAGAGAGCTCTTCGCCGGGGTCGCTGGACGAGCGTATGAAATCGCGCAGGACGTGAAGGAATCCGAGGGAATGCCACCGACGGCGGTCGGTCGCGATGGCGCCGCCGTGCAGCGCGTCGACTGGGACGAGCAGCTGAGCTACCCAGGCTGCTAGTGGATCTAGTTGCCGGGGTGGCGTGCGACGTGCGCGAGCGAGCTGTGGCTGTTTTGGTGCTCGAAGGCGATCGGACCCGAGCCTTTCAGGACCGTGGCCATCGCAATCTCGGCCTCGTCGTACTCGAACCCGCCCGGAATCTTGACCTGGATCGAGTAATCGCCGGCCTCCTCCCCGATCGGGCGAATCGGTTCGGTGGCCGTCTGGAGCGAATCACCGACCGCGCAGCGGGCGCGGCGGTTCTCGACATCGATCTCGATGTCGATCTCAGCGATCACCGGATCGTGGAACGTGTCGATGATCTCGGCGAGGATGCCGTAGAAAGTGCCGCCGTTCTGACCGGAGAGGATCGCGCCCATGGCCTCCATCTGCTCGGGGGACATCGAGGCGTCGAGGATCGCCTGGCCTGCGCCATGGCCTTCGTGCAGCGCGCCGGGCCACCAGTACTTGAACGCCCACTTGACGCCGTCGAGGTTGACGTCGTCGAAGTGACCCTGCTCGACGATCATCGCGGCCATTCCCTCACAGCTTCCGTGCGTGGGGTTGGCGTTGAAATCACACGGGCAGCCGGGGTCGCAGTTGCAGTTCTTCATGTACGGACCCTCGAGACGCCAGTCGGGCATAGCGTTGCCTCCTCGATCGCTTGAGTTGCTGCGTCGAGCCTATTGCGTTACGGTCGATCGTGCAATGGCATCCGCCGCGCAGCGTCCCGCCGCGCAGCACCCGGCTGCGCGGTTTCAGGTTGGCGTCCTTACCTCGCTGCTGGGGCTGGCCGTCCTCGCCTGGCTTCTGACGCACGAACGAATGCTCGGCATGGACGCCGGTCCCGGCACGGACCCCGGGAGTCTCGGCTTCTACGTGGTGTCGTGGGTGGTGATGATGAGCGCGATGATGTTTCCCTCGATCGCGCCGATGGTGCTGACGTTCGGGTTCGTCCAGCGCCGCCGGTGCGATCGCGGGTCGGTCGAGCGCGCCGTCTCCTCGTGGGTGTTCGTGAGCGGGTATCTGCTGACCTGGACGGCGTTCGGGTTGCTGGCGTACGGCCTTTATGTCGGCGTGCGCTCGCTCTCGATTCCCGCGCTGTCGTGGCATCGCGGCGGGCCCTATCTCGCCGGAGGCGTGCTCCTCGCGGCTGCGGTCTACCAGCTCACGCCGACCAAGGACGCCTGTTTGCGCCGCTGCCGGGCGCCGCTTGACTTCGTGCTCACCCACTGGCGTGACGGGCCCTGGGGAGCGCTGCGCATGGGCGTCGTACACGGCGGGTGGTGCGTGGGCTGTTGCTGGGGCTTGATGGCGGCGCTGTTCGCTCTCGGGGTGATGAGCCTGACCTGGATGCTCGCGATCGCCGGGCTGATCGCGGTCGAGAAGCTGCTGCCCTGGCGAGAGCTCGCCAACCGCCTAGTCGCCATCACACTGGTCGTGCTTGCTTTGGGTGTCTCGTTTGCGCCGCGGCACGTGCCGGGTCTTACGCTGCCCAACTCCTCGCAAGCCAAAGCGACAATGCACACGATGTCCGGGATGCACTCCGTCGGCGGTGCGATGCAAAGGCATCAAATGGCGCCGATGAAGCGGAAATAGGCCATAGATCTCGCAGAGCGCGTCTGAGGTATGGTCGGGCCGGGTATAGCCCTTGGGAGAAACGAGACAGTCATGGCTGAACACAGGATCGGGACGCGCGAGGAGTACGACGCCGCGCGGGAGGAATTGCTGAAGCGGGAGAAGGAGCTCACGCGAGCCAGCGACGAGCTCGCCAGGGCGCGTCGCGAGCTGCCCTGGGTCCCGGTTGAGAAGGACTACCGGTTCGAGACCGAGGACGGCACGAAGACCCTCGCCGATCTCTTCGACGGCCGCTCCCAGCTGCTCGTCTACCACTTCATGTTCGGCCCGCCCTACGAGGCGGGCTGCCCGGTCTGCTCCTCGATCGCGGACACGCTCGATCCCCAGGTCGTGCACCTGAAGGCCAGGGACACGACTATGCTGCTCGCCTCCCGCGCGCCGCTCGAGCATCTCCTCGCTTTCAGGGAGCGGATGGGCTGGCGCATCGACTGGGTCTCGACCCGTGGCAGCGACTTCAACCGCGACCTCGGCTTCTTGCACACCGAGGAGGAGCTCAAGCCGTTCCTGGCGGGCGAGATCCCGTCAACGGTCGAGCAAAATGCGCGCATATGCGGGACGAACGCGGCGGGGTACGTCTCCGAGGGACCGGGCCTCAGCGTGTACGCGCTATCGGATGGGACCGTCTACAGGACCTACGTGACGACTGCCCGCGGCCTCGAGCTGGCGATGGCCTATTACGGTCTGCTGGACCGGACGCCCATGGGCCGTGACGAGAGCGCGACCGACCCGTTGTGGGTGCGCCGCCACGACGAGTACGCATAGATAGGGAGACACATAGAGCGGCGCTCATCTGTGGGATGGGCCATGCAAGCGGCGACGGTGCGGGTGTCGCGAGAAGGAGCTGGGGCGCCAGAGCGAGCTCGCCTGGCCGGACCCCATTCACAGGTCCACCTGCTCTGAGAGTCGGTGGCTGGGTTCTGGTGCAGCGTAGTGAACTCGTCGAGCGCGTCCGGGTCGGGCTTCCATGCGCGGGCGAACCTGGCGGGCGCGCACTGATCTCACGCTCACGAGCATGTTGAATCGATTACCGAGGCCGACGTTTTGGCCAGGGTCAAGGTCGATATATGCCATCTGGCAGATGTAGTGAGGAGCAGACCCTCTTATGTTGGCTGCAGCCCAAAGCGGGCGCCTGTCAATGAGCGAATGAGAGGACACACGATGAGCACGAACCCTCAGGAACTGGCGTTGCAGTACGGCCAAGCGTGGGCCAACCACGACCCCGATGCGATCGCCGCGCTGCACACCGAGGACTCGGTATTCCACCTGCACAACATCACTGCACCGGCGTGCGGTCGTGCCGCTGTTAGAGATGCGATCGCGAGCGCGTTCGAGCAGTCGCCTGACCTGAGTTTCGAGCGCAGGCGCGTCATGTTCGGCTCCGATCACTTCGTGACCGAGTACGAGATGAGCGGCACCGCTAATGACAAGCGCTTCGTGTGCGACGGCGCCGATGTCTTCACGCTGCGAGACGGCCTGATCGCGCGTAAGGACTCCTACGTCGACTGGCTGTCCTTTCAACACCAGGTCGGTATCAACCCGGCCGCTGTGAGCTAGCACGGCGGACTACGGCACGATCATGCAAATCAAGACACCCATGTGCGGCGGCCACGCCGCACATGGTCCTGACGACCGCGGTGGCGCCATGACAGACTTTGGCCAGGGGCTGGCGTTTGGCCGTCCGCTTATTTGGGGGCCTGTGGACGGAGATCAGACAGCGACGTTTGCGCTACCGGCGGGTACCGTCACCTTTCTGCTGAGCGATATCGAGGGTTCCACGCGGCTGTGGCAGGACGAGCCCGGGGGGATGGCTCTGGCGGTCCCCGAGCACTACGCGCTCGTGCAGGAGGCGGTTGCGCGTCACGGTGGCGTGAGGCCGGTCGAGCAGGGCGAGGGGGATAGCATCGTCGCGGCCTTCTCGCGCGGCTCGGATGCGGCGGCGGCGGCGCTCGAGATCCAGCGTTGCATGCGCACGCATGAGTGGCCTGACGGTCCGGTGCTGCGGGTGCGCGTCGCGCTGCACACCGCCGAGGCGCAGCTGCGTGACGAGGGCAACTATTTTGGGCTGGCGTTGAGCCGCTGCGCGCGTTTGCGCGAGCTCGCGCACGGCGGGCAGGTGCTGGTGTCGAGGGCTACGCATGATCTGGTGGTCGATCGTCTGCCTACCGGTGCAAGGCTGGCGGATCGGGGTGTGCATCGTCTACGTGACCTCGGTCGCCCCGAGCATGTGCACGAGCTCCTCGACGAGGATGACCCGCAGGAGTTTCCGCCACTGCGATCGCTCGATGTGCTCCCCAACAATCTTCCCGACCAGCTCACCAGTTTCGTCGGGCGCGTCGGCGAGCTGCGGGAGATCCAGACGGCGCTGGATAGCACCAGGCTTTTGACGCTGACCGGGGCTGGGGGGTGCGGGAAGACTCGGCTGGCGCTGCAGACGGCTGCCGACACTGTGGATCGCTATCTCGACGGTAGCTGGTGGGTGGAGCTCGCTCCGCTCGTCTCCTCAGAGCAGATTGGGCCGGCGCTGGCCGCGGCGATCGGTGTTCGCCCGCTGCCGGGACAGACCGCGCTGGACGCGGCCGTCTCCCATCTGGCTGGTCGTCGCGCGCTGGTGGTCCTTGATAACTGTGAGCACTTGCTCGAGGCGAGCGCCGCCGTGGCGGAGGCTGTGCTGCGCGCTGGTCCCGCGGTCGTGGTTCTTGCCACCAGCCGAGCGCCTCTGGGTATCGCCGGTGAGACAAACTGGCGGGTGCCGTCGCTCTCGCTGCCCGCCGAGCGCGCGCACGAGCCCGTGGAGGCGCTCGCGCAGTCCGATGCGGTGCGGCTGTTCATCGAGCGTGCGCTGAAGGTCCGGCCCAACTTCGCGATCACGAATGACAACGCGCCCTCCGTGGCTGGTATCTGCCACGCGCTGGATGGCATCCCGCTAGCGATCGAGCTCGCCGCCGCGCGCGTGCGGCTGATGGCGGTGGAGGAGATCGCCGCGGCGCTCACGGACCGCTTCCGCCTGCTCACGGGCGGGACGCGCGGCGCGTTGCCACGCCAGCAGACGTTGCGAGCTTCTGTCGACTGGAGTTATGAGCTGCTGAGCGAGGACGAGCGCACGCTGCTGCGGCGTCTCGCGGTATTCATCGGTGGCTGGACACTTGACCTGGCCGAGGACGTGACCGTCGGCGAGGGACTCGGTCGCTATGCGGTGCTCGACTTGCTCAGCTCTCTGGTCGACAAGTCGCTGGTACTCGTCGAGGACCGCGAGCGGAGCACTCGTTACAGGCTGCTGGAGACGGTGCGCCAGTACGCGCTTGACCACCTCACGCAGTCTCCCGATGCGCCGGCTGTACGCGAGCGTCACCGCGATGCGCTGCTGGCCCTCGCCGAACGTGTCGAGACGCATCTCGTGAGCGTCGATCAGCATCAGTGGCTGCGGACGCTTGCCGCCGAGGATGCGAACCTAACCCAGGCGCTGGAGCACGCCGCGCAGACCGATCCCGCCAAGGCATTGCGGCTGGCTGTCGCGCTCACGTTCTACTGGAAGCTGCAGGGGCGCTTTCTGGCCGCCGAGATCGGATACGCGCACGCGCTCGACGCAGCAGCATCGGATACTCCCCTGCGCGCGCGGGCGTTGTGGGGACGCGCCTACCTACTGGCCTACGCCGGGAGTTATGAGGAGGCGATCGAGTACGCGCAGGTGGCGCTGGAGCTTGCCGAGGCAGACGGCGACCGCTCCACGATGGCACGCGCGCTGGATGTGCTGGGCACCGTCACGATGTTCGCCGACCCGCAGGCAACCCGGCCTGGGCAGGAACGATCCGTAGCGCTGGCCCGGGAGAGCGGTGACGATTGGTGTCTTGCCGACGCCACTCAGATCCTTGGCTTCACCTACGCCATAGAGGGCCGACGGGATGAGGCTCTTGCGGTAGCCGAGGAGGTCCTTCCCCTGATCGAGCGGATGGGATACCGCGAGTTCCTCGCCTGGCACTGGCAGCTCGCGGCACAGGGAGACCTCGAGTCGGCCAACTGGGCGGCGTGTGAGGCGCACTGCGAGCGGGCGATCGCCGCCGCAAGCGAGGTGGGGGAGCCCGTGAGCGAGGGCATCGCGCAGACGTATCTGGCCTACGCCGACCTGCTGCGCGGGCGCAACGAGCAGGCGCTGGAGCGGTTGGCGGCGGCGAACGAGCGCGCGGTCACAGCGGGAGCAGGCATGGCGGCCGGCGCGCTGGGATACATGCTCGCGTGGGCGGAGGCGGCAAACGGCGGACATGCCGAAGCGCTCCGGCGCCTCGATCCGCTGATCGCGACGGGGCTCGATGGTGGCTACATGCTCTCCTTCGCGCTGCATTTCCAGGCGGAAATCATGCGTGCCCAGGGCGAGGAGGCGGCGAGCATCGCGCGGGAGGCACTTGAGGTGGCCGAACGTACTGGAGGGTCTTGGGTCATCGCGCTGGCCTCCCTAGGCCTGGCGTGCGTTTCGCTAGACACCGAGCGGTGGAGCGAAGCCGACGGGCACGTGCATCACGCACTCCAGGAGATCGAGGACCGCAGCCTCGTTTCTCTGATCCCCGACGCGCTCGAGCTGCTCGCCGAGGTCGCCACTGGCCTGCACAGCGACCATGAGGCGGCCCGGCTGCTCGGCGCCGCCATCAAGGCGCGCGAGCGCCACGAACTGGCGCGTTCGGCGGGACAGGCTGAGCGGGTCGCGGCACTGGAGCAGACCCTCCGGGAGCGCCTCGATCACGGGGCCCTACACCTAGAGGCCGCTCTCGCCGAGGGGCGAGACCTCGACCCGTTCGAGGCGGTCGCGTGGGCGCGCCGCGCACGCGGCGAGCGCAAACGGCCCCCCGGCGGATGGGAGAGCCTGACCCCGACCGAGCTGGAGGTCGCGCGTCACGCCGCCGACGGCCTGACCAACCCTCAGATCGGCGAGCGGATGTTCATCACCCGGGGCACCGTCAAGACCCACCTCTCCCACATCTACACCAAGCTGGGCCTGCAAAACCGCTCCGAGCTAGCCTCGCTAGTGACGCGACGAGAGCCGCGATAACCTCCGGCCGAGGTTTGTGCACGCCGCGCCGGGGTCGGGGTCGTGCGCCGTCGCGCAAGGGTCCATGGTGGGAAGGTCGCTGAGCGAATGAGTCCGGGCGCGGAGACGACGGCGCGGTGGACGCGTCGGGCTCGGGACAGCCGCCGTCACTCCGCCGACGCGTTCAGTGCCACGCCCGGCAGCTCCAGGCCGCCGTTGGCGCGGAAGTCCCCGGCGGCCCGCTCGACCAGCGAGCGCACGGCCTCGCGATCTGCCTTGGGCATCGCCTGCAGCACCAACGCGATCCCGCCCGCCAACTCGGTGACAAACCGCCAGTAATCATCAAAACCCTCGAAGTGCCAGCTCACCGCGACCTCCTCGAGCCGCGGGTCACCAAAGCCCGCGCCCCGCAAGAGCGAGCGCACCCGCTCGGGGTCCGCCAGCGCGAAGATGCCCGGGTCTTGCGGATTCGGCGCCGGCGCGCCGGTGTGCTCCATCAGCGCCCGGCCCGGTACAGAAGCCCACGGGTTGCGCTCGGCGGCGCCCCAAACCGAAAGCGACACCCGCCCGCCCCGGCGAAGCACCCGCCGGCTCTCCGCCAGTGCCGCCGCGGGATCGGCCATCAGCATGAAGCCCCAGCGACAGAGCACGCCGTCGACGCTGTCGCC
>CAAGKR010225907.1_pt1 | contig 13144 bp, 15 predicted proteins | sample 2556971 | NCBI WGS metagenome assembly CAAGKR01 (sample SAMEA5207829, study PRJEB30636) | soil metagenome | biome: forest; feature: boreal; material: soil | place: USA | collected 2011-09 | depth 1 m | reverse complement strand
TGCGCGATCCGTAGCCGCTGCTGCTCGCCGCCCGAGAGCAGGCCGATCGGCGCGTCCGCGTACGTCGTCGACTCCACCGAACCGATCGCCCGGCTGACCCGAGCGCTGGACAGGGCGTTCGGTAGCCCGATGCCCCAGCGATGCCCGTCCAGCCCGAGGCGGACGAGGTCACGGCCGCGCAGCGGCGTCTCCGAATCGAAATGCTGATGCTGCGGGACGTATCCGATCCCGGGATCGCCTCGCCGCGGGGCTCTTCCGAGCACCTCGATGCGTCCGCTTGTTGGCGCGACGAGCCCGAGGATGGCGCGGAGCAGCGACGTCTTGCCCGCGCCGTTCGGGCCGAGGATCGCGATGAACGAGCCGGCCGCGACGTCGATCGAGAGGTCGGTCCAGATCCGCCGCTTGCCGTACTCGAGCGTGACGCGCTCGAAGCGGACCGCCGGTGCCGTCACGAGCTCAGGCTACCTATTTGGCGAGAGCTGCCTCGAGCTCGGCGAGCTGCGAGAGCATCCACTCCTGGTAGGTCTTGAATTGCGCCGGGATCGTCTCGGCCACTCCGACGACCGGGACCCCGCTCGCCACGGCCAGATCGCGGATGTCCTTCATGAGCGGCGACGTGACCTGGCTGTTGTAGAGGAGGACCTTCACCCGCCGCCCGGTGAGCAGATCGCGCTCGGCCGCGACGTCGGCCGGAGCGGGATCGAGGCCCTGCTCGACCGCCCGCATGAACCCCTCCGGGGTCAGGACCGAGAGCCCGACAGCGTCGGCCTGATATCCCGCGACCGGCTCCGTGAACGCGACCGGCGTGCCCTGGTACTTCGCTTTCAGCGCCGCGATCTTGTCATCGATCGCCTTGAGGCCGGCAAGGTATTTCGCCTTCTGGGCAGAGAAGTAGCTCGCGTCCGGCGGATCGAGCTGCGAGAGGGCGGCTGCCGCCGACTCGGCCACCGCGGGCATCGTCGCGGGGTCGTACCAGACGTGCGCGTTGTCGTCGTCGGCCTTCTTCAGGATCTCCTGGACGTTCAGCACAACACGGTCGGGCCGGTTCGATGCGCCGAGGAGCTTGTCCATGAAGCCGTCGTAGCCGATGCCGTTCACGATCACGAGCTTCGCGTCGGCGACGAGCTTCGCGGTCTGCGGACTCGCTTCGAATTCGTGCGGATCGGCGTTCGGGTCGTTGAGGACGCTCGAGACCGTCACCTTCGTACCGCCGACCTGAGCGAGCAGGTCGGCGTAGAAGTTCTCCGCCCCGAGGACCGCGATCGTCCCAGCGGCAGCCGGCGGCCTCGCCGGCGCGCAGGCTGCCGCGAGAACGAACGCGGCGACGAGGAGGAGCGCCCTGCGCAATGTCGGTCTCCCTACTGAGAATCAGTCTCAACCTAGACAAGATGAGACTGAGTGTCAAATCGAACGATGCCGCGTATCCTCGGACCATGACCGCCGCGCGGATCCCCGACCGAATGGCCTCGCAGGGCCGGCGGCTCACCCGACAGCGCGTCGTCGTGGCGGAGGCGCTCGCGTCGGCGAAGCGCGCGCTCAGCGCGCAGGAGCTCTACGAGCGGATCCAGGCAACCCATCCGACGCTCGGCCGGGCCACCGTGTATCGCGCGCTCGAGGCCCAGGTCCAGGACGGGATGGCCAGCCGCTTCGAGCGCGACGGACACGTGTCCGCGTACATCGCGTGCGACGCGGAGCACCACCATCACCTCGTCTGCACGAAGTGCCAGCGGGTGGAGGACCTCGATGAGGCCGCGGTCGTGCCGCTTGTCGCGTCGGTCGGCCGCCGCCACGACTTCCAAGTCGACCACGCGGCGCTCGACTTCTACGGCCTGTGCCGGAGCTGTCGACGAAAGCGCTGACCCTTGCGGCGGCCCTCCTCGCCTGCTGCGCGAGCCCGGCGCCGGCGATCGCGCGGCCGCCGACCGTCCTCGTGATCCCGACGGACCTGCCGAACGGCCGGGTCGAGATCACGATCTCACCGTCGTACGCGCTCGGTGCCGTCGCGACGATCCCGGTCACGATCTCGGTCACGCGCGGCAGCGTCACCGGCCCGCTGACCGCGCGGATCATGGCCAGCGGCATCAACGAGAGCGGCGCGCCGGCCGAGGTGCTCGTCCGCGAGCTCATCGTGAAGCCCGCGACCGTCGGCGCGAACGCGAGGGGCTCGACGTCGCTCACGTGGGACACCCGCGACGCGAAGGGGTCGCTCGTACCTGCGGATGCGTACACGCTGGTCCTCGAGGTCCGGTCGGACGACGGCGGCACGTCGCGCACCCTCACCGCCAGCGCGACGCTGGACGTGCGCTAGGCGGCCGGGCCGCCTCGGTCGACGAGCGCCACCGCGGCAGCGGTCGTGATCGGGACGCACAGCACGAGACCGATGCTCGCGACGAGCACCGCGATGATCGAACCGACGATCGTCTCGCCGTTCGCGCTGAGCGAAAGCGGAAGGTTCCCGAGCGAGAGCAAGACGATGAGCGGCATCGCCCCGCCGAAGTACGCGAGCGCGAGCGTGTTCACGAGCGAGCCGATGTGGTCGCGACCCACGTTCAAGGCGCTCGCGTAGAGGCGCGGGCCGCGCATCTCCTCGTGCGCAGCGGCGAGCTCGAACGTCGCGGACGCCTGTCCGACGCCCATGTCGACCAAGGCGCCGAGGGAGCCGACGACGATCCCGGCGAGCACCAGGCGGTGGAGATCGATCCGGCCCGCCGAGCCCACCGCTAGGAACACCGCCTCCTCCGAGCCGTACCCGGTCATGTGGGCCGCCGATAGCGCGAGCGCCGCGAGCACGACCACGATGAGCAGGCACGCGGCCGTCCCGGCGAGCGCCGCGAGGCTCTTTCGGTTGAACCCGTGCACGACGAAGACCGCGACGACGAGGACCGCGAGCGCGCCAGCGAGCGTCGCGACGAGCGGATCGTCCCCTCGCTGGACCGCGGGCACGATCGCGAGCAGGAACACCGCGATGCTGCCGGCGAGGCCGGCGAGCGACGCGATCCCCTTCCACCGCGCGACGGCGACGAGCGCGACCACGAGGACGACGACGAACGGGAGGAGCGACGGAAGCCGGACCACGTCCTCGATCGCGTACTGACGCGTGTCGTTGTCGCCGCGGCTCTGCGACACGAGCACGTGATCGCCAGCGCGAAGCAGACCGTTCGAGTTCAGCGCAAGCCGCCCGCCCCACTCCAGGGTCACGTCGTCCCCGCGGTAGAGGCCGCCATCGAGCTGGATCTCGACCGTCTGGAACGGCTGTCCCGGGAGCCCGGGCTGGCCAGCGTCGCGCGTTCCCTGGGCGACGATCTTCACGACATGCGCGTCGATGACGCTCGACGCCTGCCCGGCGTTCCAGTCGGCACAGGCGCCGAGGAGGAGCGCCGCGAGCGCGAGGGCGACCAGCCGCATCCCTAGATCCCCAGCAGTCCCTGGGCCGCGAGGCGCAGCCCGACGATCACGAGGGCGCCCGCGAGCAGCCGGACGATGACCGCGCCGCGCACGCGCGTGGACAGCCGCGCGCCGGCCTGCGCGCCGGCGACCGCGCCGACCGCGAGGTACAGCGCCCGAGGCCAGACCTCGGTCAGGTCGCCGGCCAGGATGTGCGTGACGGTCCCCACGATTGCCGTGATCGCGAGCACGAAGTGCGACGTCGCGGTCGCGATGTGCACCGGAAAACCGAGGACCGCGATCAGGGCCGGGACGTGGATGAACCCGCCGCCGATGCCGAGCAGGCTCGAGGCGAATCCGATGACGAACGAGATCGCGATCCCGAGCGGGAGCTCGACGTGATAGCGATGCACGGTGCCCTCCGCGTCGACGAGCACCCGCGGGACGCGGCCCCAGGCGCGGCCTTCGGGAGCGGCCGGCCCCTGGTCCGCGCGCGTGCGCATGAGCACGAGCGCGAGCGCGAGCAGGACGAGGGCGAAGGCGGTGTCGAATGGCCCACGGGGAATGGAGCGCGCGAGTAGCGCGCCGGCGACGCTTCCCGGCAGGGTCGCGATCGCGAACGCGAGGCCCGATCGGAAGTCGATGCGCCGCTGCCGGCCGTACGCGATGGCGCCGCTGGTCGCGTTCGCCGCCACCACGGCGAGCGATGTCGCGGTGAGCGTGCCGGTCGGCTCCTGCGGGAAGAGCAGCGCCAGGACCGGAAGAAGGATGAAGCCACCGCCCGCACCGATGAGCGTGCCGAGCGTCCCGATGCCGAACCCGAGCGCGATGAACCCGGCCGCCGCGAGCACCGCTTCGAGTATGGGTGCAATCCGTCGCATGCGTGACTAGTGGTGGCCGAAGAGCAGCTCCTGCAGATCCGGCAGTGCGGTACCGAGCCCGGCGATGAAGAACAGCCCGATGATCAGGCTCGAGACGCCGGCGACCGCGCCGACGATCACGTAGAGGGTCCGCAGGCGCTGCGCGCCGATGAACCCGGTCGCGCTGGTCACCGCGACGAGCGTGTTCGAGATGAGCAGGCCCACGATGAACGCCGCGAGGATGACCACGCCCTGCGCGCCGGTCACGCCGGCGATGCCCGCGAGGAGCAGCGCCTGCGAGCCCGTCTCCGCGCCGATGCCGTGGATCATCCCGACACCGAACGCCGTCCTCGGTCCGTACTGCGAGGCGTGCGCGATCGGCTCCTGCTGATGGCCATGGATCCGCGCTTGAAGCCGATCCCACGTGTAGCGGACGCCGTCGAAGACGAGCATCCACCGGCTGCGCATCCGGAACTCTCCCTTGCCCCGCACGTATTGCACGACCGAGATGAGCACCCACACTCCGAGCAGGACGAGCGTGACGCCGACGACCCGCTCGAGCACCGGGTCCACCCAGGGAGGCAGGACCGCGCCGACCACGAGCGCGAGCACCCCGAGCACGAGCACGACGCTCGCGTGGCCGAGCGCATACAGGCTCGCCAGCGCGATCGCATGACGCTGCTCGTGGGCGAATCGGGAATCCGACAGGACGTGCAGCGGGCCGGCGTCGTCGTGCGCGTGACCGTGCTCGGCGGGTCCCGCGTCGTGCTCGTGGCGCGGCATCGGCGCGATCGCTGGGACGTACTCGTCGGCGTGGGATGCGGTCGTGGTGCTCGTGATGTCCGTGATCGCCGCGATGTGGTCCCAGTCGAAGCCGTGGCGGAACCCAAGGACGGCCATGCCGCCAAGGAGCCCGAGGATGCCGAGGTCCATCCGTGCGAGCCTATCGCGAACGGTCGCAATAGCCCGTTGTTGCGACGGGCTCGCTATCGCGTCACTATCGCGTCATGACCCTCGCGGAATCCGTCCGGGCGAGCGGCCGGCGGCTGACGCTGCAACGACAGCTCGTGCTGGACGCGGTGCAGCGCGCCAGGCATCACGTCACGGCCGACGAGATCGCGCGACGCGTGCGCGCGAAGTATCCGGGGATCGGCCCGTCCACCGTCTATCGGAACCTGCAGGCACTCGACGAGCTGGGCCTCGTGACGCACACGCACCTCGACGATCGGGTGACCCGCTGGCACCGTGCCGACCGCCACCCGCACGGCCACCTCGTCTGCCGCGTCTGCGGCGAGGAGACGGAGATCCGGCCGGCGGTGCTGGAGTCGATGGCGAAGCGGCTGCGGGACGAGCATCGCTTCGAGCCGGATCTGGCCCATTCCGCGATCGTGGGAATCTGCCGGCGCTGCCGGGACGTACCCTCTTCGTGATGCGCTGGCTCTGCGCGCTGGTGTTCGCGCTCGCCGCGCTTAGCGGTGCCCTCGCGGCCTCCGGCCTGGCGGTGGCGCCGCACATCGATCCCCCGGGAACGCCGCGGTTCCACGATCACCTGCTCGCGGCCTACCGCTACCCGTTGTTCCTACTCCGGCTGAAGATGCTGAGCCGGCGGCCGGACGGCCCGGGCTGGTCGCTCGAGCTCCCCGGCCAGCTGGCGCTGGACGCTCTGGTCCTCGCGACGCTGGCGCTCATCGTCCCGAAGCTTCCCCGCCCGACGCGACGCGCGCTCGCGGTGCTTCCGGCGTTCCTGCTGCGCGCGCCGCAGTGGCGGCTCGGAGCGCCGCTCGGCCCGCCCCGCGCGTCCCTCCTCGCGATCTAGATCCACGCAAATTGACCGAGGAGGGTCACATGACGCGGATCCTTGCCATCGCGGCGGCCATCGCCGTCGTCGTGGCGTCGTTCGGCATCTTCGCGACACCGGTCGCGGCCCACGAGACCCGCATGGTCGGGCCGTACACGTTCATCGTCGGCTGGGTCAACGAGCCGGCGATCGTCGGGCAGTCCAACGGGCTCGATCTCACGGTGACCGAGACCACGGGCGCCAACGCGGTCGAGGGCCTCGAGAAGACCCTCAAGGCCGAGGTCATCACGGGCGGCGGGGCAAAGACCCGCAGCCTCGACCTTGTGCCGGACGGCGACAGGCCCGGCCACTACACGAGCGGCTTCGTGCCGACCCGCGTCGGCGACTACACGTTCCACATCAGCGGCACGGCCGGCACCACGAAGATCGACGAGAAGTTCGAATCGGGCCCGAACCGCTTCGATCCGGTGACCGACATCGTCACGCTCGAGTTCCCAGACCAGGTCCCATCGACCGCAGATCTCGCGCAACAGCTCGCGGACGCCAACCTCAAGGTCACGATCGCGATCGCGCTCGGCGGGCTCGCGCTCATCGTCTCGCTCGCATCCTGGGTCGGGGCGCTGCGGCGCCGTTGAACCGGCTCCGCAGGCTCGCACTGGTCGCGGCGCTCGCCATCGCGAGCGCCGTGGCCGGCGCGACCATCGCCGACGCACACTCGAACTACGTGCGCTCGAACCCCGCCGCGGACGCGCGACTGGTCAAGGCCCCGACCGAGGTGCGGATCGCCTTCAGCGAACCGCCCGATCCCAAGGGCAGCGACATCCAGGTGCTCGATGAGAGCGGCACGCGCTGGGACCTCGGCACCACGACCGCCTCGGACGAGCCGAACGGCCTGAAGGTCGGGCTCAAGCCGATCGGCGACGGTGGATACACGGTCGCGTGGACCACCGTTTCCGCCGTCGACGGGCACGAGACCAAGGGCAGCTTCGCCTTCGTCATCGGCAACGGCCCCCTGCCGGCGCTCCCGGACGTCCCGAATGCCTCGCCGCCGCCATCGGCGCTCGAGATCGCGGGCCGCGCGCTCTCGTACGCCGGCATCGCGCTCGGCATCGGCACCGCGCTATTTGGCCTGGTCGTGCGCGCGGCGGCCGACGCGACCGAGGAGCGCCGCGAGCGGCAGCTGCTCGGGCTCGCCGCGGGGCTGATCGTCATCGGATCCGCGGCGCTCGTCGCGTCGCAGGGCGACCGCATTCCGCCGCGCCTCGAGCTGTTCCTCGGCCTGCGGCTGCTCGCGGGCCTCGCGATCGCCGCGACACTCGTGCCCGCGCTCGGCCCGATCATGCGGCGCCGCGTCGCGCTCGCGTGCGGGATCGGCGCCGCGCTCACCGCGACGCTCGTGTCGCACGCGACCGCGCTCGGCGACTACAAGGACATGAGCCTCGACCTGATCCACGTGCTCTCGATCTCGGCGTGGAGCGGCGGCGTCGCCGCGTTCCTCTGGATCCATCTCCGCACGACCCGGACGGATCACGCGACGCTCGTGCGCACGACGTGGCGCTTCTCGCTCCTCGCGCTGACCTCCGTCGGCCTCCTCGTGACCGCCGGCGTCCTCCAGGCGCTTGACCGGCTCGTCGTCATCCAGGACCTGGTCGAGACGCCATATGGTCTTGCGCTGCTCGCGAAGGGGCTTCTGCTGCTCGTCGTCCTCGCCGTCGCGGCGTTCAACCTGTTGCGCCACGGCCCGCACGGCAATCGCCGCGCGCTGATCCGCGGCACGGTCGTCGAGACCGCGCTCCTCGCGGGCGTGTTCGTGGCCGCTGGGATCCTGACCGCGCTCGCGCCGCCGGCGCAGCCCACCGGCGCGGCGTTCGATCAGACCCAGCACGTATCGGCCTATCGGGTCGAGCTGGTGGTGCCAACGTCGACGCCCGGCCGCAACCGGTTCGTCCTGCGCGTGCACGAAGGGCTGCAGCCGGTGACGAACGCGGAGAAGGTCGCGCTGCGCTTCACGATGGTCGAGCACGACATGGGCCAGACGGAGCTCGTCGCCGACGAGCGGGCCCCCGGCGAGTACGTCGCGATCGGCAGCCCCACCGCGATGTACGGCACCTGGAAGGTGCAGGCGATCATCCGGATCCCCGGAAAGGACGACGTGACCGCCCTGTTCACGGTCCCGATCTCGCCGAACGGCACGACCGCCGCAGCCGCGGCGCTCACGACCAAGTCCTTCGCCCTCGTCGTGTTCCCCGACCCGAGCGCACCCGTCGCCGGGGCGCCGATCCAGCTCAGCGTCGTCGTGCTGGAGAACGGGAACCCCGCGACCGGTCGCACGATCACGGGCACGATCGTCGCGAAGGACGGCCAGCCGACGACCGGCGAATCGTTCACCGCCACGGAGCAGGGCACGGGGCGGTACAGCATCGACATCCCAGCCCTCGGCGCCGGCAAGTGGACGATGCGTATCCAGATCGGTGGTCCGGCCGACACCGCCGACTACACGTTCACCGTGTCACCATGAGTCGGTGATCCTGCTCCACGGGACCTTCGTCGATGAGTTCCTCATCGAGATCGTCCTGCCCCTGTCCATCTTCGGCGGCCTGTACTGGTGGTCGTCCCGCAAGGAAAAGAACAAGCGCAAGAGCAAGGCGGGAGCCGCGCCCGCGCCGGCCGTGACCGACGGCCGCGATGACCGGCAGCCGTGACGCTCCCGACGATCAGCCGCCAGGGCTTCGAGCAGATCGCCCTCGCCCTCGGGGTGGGGATCGTGCTGTTCGCGCTGCTCGCCGTGCTCCGCTGGCGGCGCGGGCAGGAGTACCGCCGCACCGCGATCTCTGCCGGGATCCTCGCCGGCCTCGCCGCGGTGGCGCTGATCATCGGGTACACGGTCGCGCCGAACATCCCGACGCCAGCAGTCCCATTCACCGCGCGGTTCCTGCAGAACCCAACGCCGGATACGCCGGACACCGTCGCGAGAGGCAAGGCGCTGTTCAACGCGAACTGCGCGCTCTGCCACGGTCCAGTGGCCAAGGGTGACGGCGCGCTCGCGCCGACGCTGTTCCCCCACCCGGTGAACCTCCAGATCCACGTGCCTCTGCACGCGCCGGGCGAGCTTTTTTACTGGATCGCGAACGGCATCCCCGGTACGTCGATGCCGGCATGGTCCGACGTCGATCCCGCGACCGGGAAGCCGCGGCTTTCGGATGACGAGCGCTGGTCGATCATCCGCTACCTGCAGGCGCTGGCCCGCGGGGAGACGCCGTGAACATCTTCGTCATGACCACGCCGTGATACGAGATCCTGCTGCGGACGTTCGTCGTGTACATGGTCGTGCTCGTGCTGCTGCGCTTGGCCGGCAAGCGCGAGCTCGGCCAGATGACACCGTTCGATCTCGTCGTGATCCTCGTCATCGCGAACGCGGTCCAGAACGCGATGACCGGCGGCGACAACTCGCTCACCGGTGGGATCATCGCCGCCGCGACCCTCACCCTCGTAAACATCGCCGTCGGCCGGTGGGGCAGCCGCGTCCCCTTCTTCCGGCGGCTGGTCGTGAGCCAGCCCACGCTCTTCCTCCGCGACGGCAAGCCGATCGAGGATGCCGGCGGCGCTCAACTCGAGCCCGCCGCCGAACAGCAGGTTGAGGATCGTGCCGCCGACGAGCGAGCCGACGATCCCGAGAACGATCGTGCCGAGCCAGCCCATCGGGTCGGGCCCGGGCATGATCCACCGCGCGATCGCGCCGGCGATGAGACCGATGACGATCCAGCCGGTGATCCCCATGTGAAGCTCCTACGGCTCAATTTGGTCGCGCTTGGGCATCGCTTCCTGCCCTCAAGCAGGCGCGATCGCATCCGTCGGTGACTCCTCCATCCAGGTAGTGCCGCTCACTAGAGGCACGTCGTCTGCCATTTTTGAGGCGTTGTTGAGCCGAAAGGCCGTCACATTGAGCCTTCATTGCGGCCGCGGCCGATACACCGGACCGGTGCCTGCCATCTGGTGTCGCTCGTAGCGATGATCAAGCAGCCTGAGGAGCGGCCCGAGCCGCCCCGCGATCCCGCCAATCCCTATGACCTCACCTACCGGCAGGGAACGCGGCCGGGCGACCGGGCAGTGCGGATCGTGCCGACCTACCGCGGGCGGTTCACTCGAAAGGACGGGCGGCTCGTCGCCACCGAGCAAGGGTCGACCGGCGACGGCGTCCTCTGGAACGCGATCCGCCGCGTCGTCGTCGGCCGTCCGATCCCGACCGAGCGCGAGGGACTGGAGCGCGTGGGGGTCCTGAAGGGGCTCGCGGTATTCGCGTCCGACAACATCTCGTCCTCCGCGTACGCAACTGAGGAGATCATGCGGGTGCTGGCGCTCGCTGGCGCCGGCGTGCTCGCGCTCACGATGCCGATCACGATCGCGGTCGTCGCCGTGTTGGCGATCGTCGTCGCGAGCTATCAGCAGACGCTGCGCGCGTACCCGAATGGCGGCGGTTCATACATCGTCGCGAGCGACAACCTCGGGCCGGCTGCCGGGCTCGTCGCCGCGGCGGCGCTCCTCACCGACTACGTCCTCACCGTCGCGGTCTCGGTCGCGGCGGGCGTGGCCGCGATCACGTCGGTGGCGCCGGAGCTGTTCGATCTTCGGGTCGCGATCGGCGTGGGTTTCGTGGTGCTCATCTGCATCGGAAACCTTCGCGGCATCCGGGAGAGCGCCACGATCTTCGCGGCGCCCACGTACGTCTACCTCATTGCGATCTTCGGGTTGCTCGGCTACGGCTTCTTCCGCTTCGCCACGAACGCGCTTCCGGCGTACGAGGCGCCGGCGAGCTGGCAGCCTCAGGGTGGCGAGCTCCTTGGCGTGCTGCTGATCATGCGGGCTTTCGCGTCGGGCGCGGTCGCGCTCACCGGAGTGGAGGCGGTGTCGAACGGCATCCCTGCGTTCAAACCGGTGGAATACAAGAACGCCCAGGTCGTCCTCATCCTTATGGGCTCGTTCTTCGGCGCGATCTTCCTCGGGATGAGCTTCCTGGCCGGACAGATCGGCATCCTTCCCGATCCGAGCGAGCACGAGACCGTGGTCAGCCAGCTCACTCGACTGCTCGTCGGCGAGGGCACCCCGTACCACTACCTCGTGCAGATCTCGACAGCGGTCCTGCTCGTGCTCGCGGCGAACACCGCCTTCGCCGACTTCCCACGTCTCTCGAGCATCCTCGCCCGCGACGGCTTCATGCCGCGGCAGTTCGCCTATCGCGGCGAACGGCTCGCTTTCGGCATGGGCATCGTCGTGCTCGCGGTCCTCTCCTCTGCACTGATCATCGGATTCGGCGGCAGCGTCACCAACCTCATCCCCCTCTACACGATCGGGGTCTTCGTCGCGTTCACGCTGAGCCAGTCCGGCATGGTGAAGCACTGGTGGGGCCGGCGCACGTCCGAGCGCGGCTGGCGGATCCGTCTCGGGTTCAACCTCCTCGGTGCCGTCGCGACGGCTGTCGTCGCGGTCGTCGTGGGCGTCGCGAAGTTCGCCCTGGGTGCCTGGATGGTGCTGGTCCTCATTCCCGTGCTCATCGCGGTGATGTGGGGGATCCATCGGCACTACCGGCGGGTCGAGGATGCGTTGTTCGTCGCAGCGCCGTCGCGCCTCGAGGCGCTGTCGCCCATCGTCGTCGTGCCGATCGGCCGGCTCGATCGCGCGACGCTGCGCGCGCTCGCGGTCGCACGCGCGCTTTCGGCGGAAATCATTGCACTCCACGTCGCGTCGGATCCGGCGGACGCGGCCCGATTCGAGTCGCAGATCGCGGGTCTGCACGACGAGGGCCTGCGGCCGGTGATCATCGAGTCGCCCTACCGCGCCCTCGGCAATCCGCTCCTCTCATACCTCGACACGCTCGACCGGGAGGACGCGGGCCGCCCGATCACCGTCGTCCTCTCGGAGTACGTGCCGGCGCACTGGTGGGAGTGGTTGCTCCACAACCAGCTGGCCCTGCGGCTGAAGCTGCAGCTGTTCTTCCGGCCGAACACGACCGTCGTGGATGTTCCGTTCCGCTTCGACCGCGACTAGCGCGTGGCTAGCGGCGCTCGAACCGCACGGTCAGCAGCGGCGCGTGTTGCACGCTCCCGACGAGGTCGAAGCTCGCGGCGATGCGGTCCGCCCCGACCGCGATGAGCGGCGCCGGGCCGTCCAGGCCAACGACCTCGATCGAGCGCGCCATCGAAGGCCCCATTCGGCTGAGCGCGCTCGCCGCGTCGAGCAGGCGCTCGGCCGATGCCGCCGGGAGGCCTTCGACCTGGGACAGCGGTACCAGCCGGTGGATGCTCGCGGTCACGAACTCGGTCTAGCGCGCGATGCGCCAACGACGTGTCAACGAGTGGGGCGATCCGCTCAATATCGGCTCAATGACGCGACGCGGTGTCGTCTTCCTCGGCCAGCAGGCGGTAGCCGACGCCCGGCTCGGTGATGAAGTGGCGGCCGCGACCTGGGTCGGGCTCGAGCTTCTTCCGCAGGCGGGCGACGTAGACGTGGAGGTAATGGGCCTCGGACCCGTAGTCGGCTCCCCACACCCGCTGCAGGAGCATGCGATCCGTGAGCAGCTTGTTCGGATACTCGACGAAGACGCGCAGAAGCTCGTACTCCGTCGGCGTGAGGTGCACCTCGCTTCCTCCGACACGCACGTGGCGCCGTTCGAGGTCCACCTCGAGCGCGCCAGTGCGGAAGATGGCCGCGGAGCCCTGTGCCGGCTTCGCGCTGTGGCGCAGCGCGACGCGGATACGCGCGAGGAGCTCGTTGACGTTGAACGGCTTCGTCAGATAGTCGTCCGCGCCCAGATCCAACGCCTCGACCTTGTCGCGCTCCGCTTCGCGCGCGGAGAGCACGATGATCGGCGTGGCGGCGCGCGCGCGAATGGCGCGAATAAGCTCCTTGCCATCCGCGCCAGGGAGGCCGAGGTCCAGCAGGACGAGGTCGGGATGCGTCGCGTCGTAGCGCTCGAGCGCGTCGGCGACGGTCCCGGCCGTCTCGACCTGGAAATCGTGGCGACGGAGGTTCGTCTCGACGGCGCGGAGGATCGCCGGCTCGTCGTCGACCACGAGGATCTTGGCGCCGCGCTCGCTCACGAGGCCCT
>CAAGKR010067775.1_pt1 | contig 13146 bp, 12 predicted proteins | sample 2556971 | NCBI WGS metagenome assembly CAAGKR01 (sample SAMEA5207829, study PRJEB30636) | soil metagenome | biome: forest; feature: boreal; material: soil | place: USA | collected 2011-09 | depth 1 m | reverse complement strand
GGCATTGATGATACCGATATAAAAATTCGTTAGGTCATACATGATTGTCGCTGCGGTTCATATTATTGTCTTTTGTAATGCTTATTTTTTGAAACTAGACAATAGAACAAAAATAGAACATTTACTACATACGTGGCTAAAGCGCAATGACTATAAATTATATATGAATGATTTCGTGAAATGCTGTAAATAGTGTACGGCTCGAGCCAAAAGATAATGCAGATATGTGATGGGCGATACATACATAAAACATGGGCAAGTATTGAAAAACACAGTCATGAAGAATAGAAAGAGATGTATGTATACTTATGTTTGCTGTTTATATCTTATGTCGCACAATATATCTTTTACGACACTAATGAATATTCTAGAAGTTATATAAGTATACCTCTTTCAGGAGGGGATTTTGTCGCTGTACTACTATATTGACGTACTATACATTTTCACACTGCATATATATGTCATCATCTATCTTTCAACGACATCCGTGTGCTGCCGTTACGCGTCGTGGCGTTAAATAGCACGTTTATAGTTTTCCACAATGATGTAGCATCTTTTGACTTTTCACGAATAATATATTGCTAACTACCCCACTGCTCAATACTCACCTATTTGCTTTTTTCTTTTTTTGTATTATTATATGTTTTTTATTATTCTTACAGAAATAAATTAATCCGAACAAAAATAGAACAAGCAGCAAGAGACAAGGGTAGTATCATCCATCATAGGGGTATGTCTTACAATTCGCCCATACCGACGGTACCTATTGATAAAAGGCTTTGCCACTGACACGAACATCGATATACTTCGGTGTCAGGCCCTTCCCCTCTAGATACGCTATAACATGGGTGATGTCCTCTACTTCTTGGAGCGGGTCACGATCTATATTTGTCTTAATGTCATAACCTCTGCCTTCAAGCCGCACATCGAGCTCGCGAGTCGTATTAGCAGGAATACTTATTTGTACCACCTGACCGATGTTACGTTGATTAATCGCCGCAACTAGTTGACCGAGAAAGCGAATGAATTGACCCGAAGCAATTGCACCGTCATCAGTTTTTATACCACTATTATCAATGACACTTAAGCCAGGCTCGGCATACGCGTTCAAACTAAATGATGTGCCACTGGCATCAATATACACTTGGCTATGATTAGTCTTCCAGACAAGCAGTGGCTTTCGAAGAGTAACATCAAACACAAAACTACCAGTGCTAATATGGTTCAATGTCACATTGGCCACTTCATTATGTTTATCAGTTACATACGCGCTCAATTGCTGATCGTTCAGGCTAAAAATAAACTGTTCAAACGGCCGACCATTGAAATAATTATGTATCGTCGCTGTATATGTGTCCGTACTAATGTTTTTTGGGGGCAAAGGTGCAATGAGAGCCACCTTTGACAACCCAACGTACGACGACAGCAGATAACCAAAAATAGCTATCATGACACCCAAGGCAACTAATCGTATAACTAGCCTGCGCCGTACAGCGTGGAGCTGATGAATTTTAACCCGAGGTGTTTTGAGCTGACCTTTTGTCTCTACTGCTGCCCTCACCTCTTTAGAAACGGTTCCCGTGATAGTGCGGCTACGGCGAAAAGCATATTCATTTTGCCCGCTCATCAGGTGTGGCTGACGTACGGGCGTTTTTCCTTTTCTCCGTGGAAGCTTCATGAATCAGCCCTTCTCCCCTGCTCTTCCCTGTTGCTACTTATAAATGCGCCAACTATCAATGCTGCAGTTGCAGCAGCCGCCTGTGGTTTAGCAAACTCATGAAGACGCTTTGCCATCTCCGCGGCTTTTTGGGGATGTTTTAGCAGCAATAAAAGATTGTCGAGAAGTATATGTGGCTGGGCAACCAATTGTTGTTCATTAATCACCACAGCCGCTCGTACATCACTATATACGGAGGCATTTTTTACCTGGTGACCACCGGTGAGGATTCGGTTTGGAATAACGACCAGCGGTTTAGCCATCGCGGCAATTTCTGCCAGGGCTGTAGCGCCTGCGCGGCTTATGACAATATCAGCGGCAGCTAATACTCCAGCCATACCATTATCGACAAATGGCTTCACTATATAACATGGGTGCTTCGGAGCGCGTGCAGCGATAGACTTGTACTGGCTATTGCCAGTGATATGAATCACCGCGATGTGCTCGTCAAGCAGCTGCTCACCAATTAGTAGCATAGCTTCATTAATTCGTACTGCTCCCAAACCACCACCCGTCACGACAATAAGCGGCCATGAGATATCAGGTAATCCCAGCTCTGTTTTTGCCTTGAGCTGTTCAGTTTTATCGATAGGGTGAAAGCTAGCCGCTACGGGGATGCCCACGTAGTGCGCTTTCGTCTTGTCGTAGGTGTAGTTTTCTAATGAAGCTCCAGTGGCAATTGTGGTCGCAAACCTAGCTAGTAAGCGATTCGTGAGCCCTGGGTGCGAGTCTGAATCATGAATGACGAGCGGGATATGTAGTAGTCCAGCTGCCCAACCAAGTGGCAAACACACAAAACCGCCCTTTGTGAAGACGACGTCTGGACGTTCCCTTCTAAGAAGAATGAGACTTTGGAATAAACCAATAATAACCAAAAATATATCGCCGATGTTATGAGCAGTTGTAGACATATCGAGAAGCTGACGGTACCAAGCAATACCGTGATATCGCCGAAATTTTCCTGAACGGATCGTCTTGGTTTCAACTGGTATAACTGCCTGCTCAAGCAGAGCTTTTGCCGACGCCACAAACTTACTATCTGAGACAAACGTCACCGATAGTGCAGGATCGTGCTTACTAAGCTCGTTGATAACGGCGAGAACCGGCGTCACGTGACCGCCCGATCCTCCGCCTGCCGCCAGTAGTTTCATCTGGTGCTCCTTCTTCATTTACTGCATGTGTTGTATACCTGGAAGCCTGAAATGCTGCGCCGAGTGCCGCCATAACGAACAACAAGCTCGTGCCTCCAAAACTCAGGAATGGTAGCGTCACGCCCGTTAACGGCAAAACGCCTAGCATTGCTCCAATATTAACAATTGTCTGGGTTGCAAGCCAGCCGAATATACCAGTGACGAAGAGTTTTAAATATGGATCGGCAAGATGATCGATTGTTTTCAGTAGCCTTACAAAAAGACCTAAAAAGATCGCCATGATAGTGACCAGCCCTACTAACCCAAAAGTCTCACCGAGTAACGCGAACATTGAGTCAGTCAATGCTTCAGGTAAATAACCATATACTTGCTCACTATTACCTAGTCCCCGGCCTGTAGCGCCACCACTGCCGATCGCGATCTTTGCCTGTGTTATGTGGTATGCTGCGTCGTTGGTTACAGTTGGTGTTGATGATGATGACAAGAATGTCGCCACACGTTCCAAGCGATGCGGTGCAATCACAATGAATAGCATCGTCAAAGCTGCCATGGCTGTGAGACCGAGCCCGAAATAGCGTAACTTCATGTTCGCCATAAAGAGCATGCTAGCGGTGATACCGAGCAAGGACAGACCAGTGCCCATATCTTTTTGGACACCTACAATCAAAACCAGTGCAATGACCAACAAAATACCAACAGGAATCAGCGTTTCATGCACACTATTTACTCGTTTCGTGATTATTCGTTGAGCCAAAAAGCCCGCGAGAAATGCTACGAGAGCAAACTTCAGTAACTCAGCAGGTTGAAAAGTCAGTAAACCGAAATCAAACCAGCGAACCGCCCCAGCTGAACGAACCGCAAGATGCGAAGATGTTAAACCAATAAGGGCCAAAAGCACACAGGCACCAAGCGCAAACCACATTAATTTTTCGCGATGCGCACGCCACCAGCTAAGAGGTATGAGTGCTGTGGCGATGAACCCTGCTAGTCCAACGGCTAGATAGAGGGTCTGTTTTATCATAAAAGTATTTGTGTCGAAGTTGCTACCCGACGTATCATTCAGCACTTGTGAATGCGGCGCACTGACGGAATACAAAACAACTAAACCAATAAACGATAGCAGCGCCATAAAGAGAACTAATAGATAGTCCGGCCGATGTCGCCTGATAGCTTTGTCAGCATTAATCCTAACGGTTTGTCTTATTTTTGGTAGCATGTTTGTTTATTTTTGATTAGTTCTATCCCTATTGTACTCGAATTATGCCACCAGCCAAAGCGACAAGTATCCCAACAAAGGCTGCAACCTGTGCAATGACCCAGAATCGCATCGTTACCTTCGTTTCTGGCCAGCCACTAGCTTCGAGGTGATGATGAATCGGTGCCGAAATAAAGATGCGACGATGGAAAAGTTTCTTGCTTGTCATTTGTAGCAAACTCGAACCTGCCTCAACCACGAAGAGAACTCCAATGATTGGTAGTAGAAATAATGTATCGGTCATCATTGCTACGACGCCAAGTGAGGTACCAAGCGCAAATGAACCGATGTCACCCATGAAGAATCGTGCCGGATAAATATTAAACCAAAGATAACTAAGGAGCGTACCCACCACCGTGAAACAAAAGCCGGCTATACCGAAGTTGCCTTGTAACATCGCGATAACTCCGAAAGCTCCAAATGCAATTGCCGATAATCCCCCGGCTAAACCATCAAGTCCATCACTTATGTTAACCGCGTTACCAGTCGCAACAATCACAAAAACGAACAGCGGTATAATTGTCCAGCCTAGTTCAAACTGTCCATACAATGGCACGTGAATGTCGTGATAACCTAGCTTATAAAAGAAGTAGAATCCTGCGATCAAGCCAACAAGTGTAATTAGTAAGAATTTAATTGGCGCCCGAAGCCCCTTCACTCCCCCGCCAAGACCACGTAAATTAATGACATCATCGAGCAAACCAACCACACCACCACCGAGTAAAGCCGCAAGCGGGAGCCACGTTTGCCGGCGATCAAGGTTAGCGACTAAAGTAACGGCGGCGATGACAACAACAAAAATGAGACCGGCCATCGTCGGAATGTTGCGACGAAATTTAGCAGCGTGCAGTTTATTGAAGACTGTGAGTTTTTCGCCGTCGGTTGATTCGGTACGTTGCACTTTCCAGAATTTATAACGGTACGCGATGTAGGTATAAATAGGAGTCAATAGCATCGCGGCCACAAAGCCTGTGAAGCCAAGAAGTGTGATGTGTGTCAGATCTGGAACGATATTAAGTAATTGTTGCACGTAATTTTTCCTCTATTTATTAGGGTCGATTTGCAAATAAGACAGCAGCCAATTCGATAGGTCGGTAAAGATTGGCCCCGCGGCAGTTGTACCAGCATAACCATAGATATGCGAGTCATCGACTTTAACTAGTATGACATAGCGAGGGGTCTTTCCACCACCGAAACCAAGATAAGTACCAATTGAGTTGTCATTGGTATATTTACCGGTTTTTGGGTCGATAATCTGGGCTGTACCAGTTTTGCCACCAACGGTATAACCAGCTCGGTCCTTACCGCCGAGAGCACCAATCTGGCGAGCTGTTACAATCATGTCATGCAACTGGCCCGAGACACTTGGTTGTAACACGCCTGATTTTAGTATTTTTGGGGCATTTAGCTTAATTGTGTCATCATCCTGTTTGATCCCATTCACAAGCTGGGGTTGATAGTACGTTCCGCCGTTAATTGCCGCCGAAAATGCTGCCGCCATTTGCAAAGACGTCACTTGCATACCTTGGCCAAACGCCATATTCGCATAGAGGATATTGAGACCATAGCCAGTGTTGGACGGATGAATAACACCCGGCTGTTCACTAGCTTGCTCAATGCCAGTTGAGCTACCCAGCAAATAGTGGTTTGTGAAATAATCATATAGCTTTGCTCGTGCTTGATCATTAATATTGCCACCACCCATTTGGCTTAATACATAATCAGCCCCAGTATTAAGCGAATAATGCAGAACGTCAGTCATGGTGGCATGCGCGTTAACAGGATCTTCCTCGACGTTCTTTATCGTCACACCATCTACTACGAACGAGCCAGTATTATCATAAGTCGAGTTGACACGAACCGCACCGCTGTCGAGCCCCGCTCCCATGGTCAGGGTTTTGACAATCGATCCAGCTTCGTACGGCTCAGAGACAGTTTTATTCTGAAACAAGCCATAGTCGCTCACTTTGTTGTACTGTGCAGGATCGTAAGTCGGATAGTTCGCCATCGCCATAACATGACCGTTTTGGGGATCGATAACAATGACACTACCCTTGGTAGCCTTAGCACTATCGAGTCCTTTTTTAAGTGCTGACTCGGCGTACGCCTGAATATTGCGGTCTACATTTAATACTAAATTCTGACCATTGACAGCTGGTTTATTGACATAGTCATTACTAATCGTGAGCGGAATCTGCCGAATATCCGTCACTGCCTTGAGCTCACCAGGCACACCAGTCAACTCTTTGTTAAGGGCGCCTTCGAGACCATATTGACCAACACCGTCACCGTTCACATAGCCGAGAAGTTGTGATGCGAGGACGCCTTCTGGATAAACTCGTTGTTCACCTTTTTGAAAACCAACTCCAGGAATCTTTTTCTTCTTGAGAAGTTCGGCTTGATCTTTACTAAGACTTTTAGCAACCACAACGTAGCGGAGCTTCTTGCTGTCGAGACGAGATTCGAAACCATCCACCGTATTACCGCCAGCGACCGACTTCACACCATCAATAACCGCTTGTTTATCTGTTACCTCTTGGGGATCAGCGTACACAAGAAACGATGCCTCATTTAGTACAAGTGGCGATATGCCATTACCGTCTCGGGCGTAGATTTGTCCCCTTTGCGCTGGCAATGTGAATTTAGAGATATGCTCCGCATTTGCCTGATCAACATAATAACTATGTTGAATGATTTGCAGCCAAAACAAACGAACGATAAAAATGCTACCAATAATAATCAACCCTATTAACAAAGGGCGCGTTCGACTGTGGCGACTCATTTTTAACTGCATGACTTCATTTTAGTACCTTGGTCTAGTTTTGAGCGTAATCTACTTTCGCTGGAGTAACAAGCGCCTTAGCTACGCTACTGTTCTGGACGCGCTCCAGAGCTTGAAGACGTGCGTTCTCAACCTGTAAATCTTGTTGTTGACTAACCAGCGAGTCATGCTGCGTGCGTAATTTATCGAGTTCATAACTGTATGCGCCCGTTTTGTTGACCTGTGTGAGGTAAACGAGTCCAAGTATGACAAGCATGGTCGCCACCAACACGGTATGTGCCACTGGGCCAAGTTGGCTGCCAACAGAAAAACGAACTGTGTTCTGATTGCGGCGCCACATACGCTGCTGGCGGTTGGATGAAAATGCCGAAGTATTACTGTAGGCGAGCTGGGACATTATATAATATTCTCTTTTTAGTTTTTTGTTTTTTGCTGCCTCCGAGGCTCATGGTTTATTTTTGGCCATGAGCCTCGAAATTGCAGCTGAACTTGATGTCGCGCTTAGCCGACGTGAACGTCGATGCGAACAGCGCGGGATTTGTTTACAACCTTGATTGGCATTATATTGAATCCCTTTCTTTTTTTATTTTTACTGCAGCCCGAAGTTTTGCACTCCTGGCACGCGGATTGGAAACATCGTCGGTTGATCCGTTTATCGGCTTTTTCGTCAGTACTACTAGTTCTGCCTCATAACCACTACTGGCTTGATCAGTAAAGTACCGTTTCACAATCCGGTCCTCGAGGCTATGAAAGCTGATTATCACCACACGCCCACCAGGTTTTAAAAGTCCTGGGAGTAGCGGTAGTAATTGCTTTACTTGCTCGAGTTCTTGATTGAGCTCGATTCGGATCGCTTGAAAGGTGCGGGTCGCGGGGTGTATTTTTCCCCGTCGTCCATGAACGGCTTCGGCTATAACTTCGGCGAGTTCTCCTGTTGTTTGGAACGGTCGATGGGCGGCAATTGCTTGTGCAATAAACTTCGCCTTCGGCTCTTCTCCATATGTACGGATAATCCTATACAACGTATCAGCTTCATATCGATTGACGACATCTCCAGCCGTTAGTTGTTGGCGTTGGTCCATACGCATGTCGAGCGGTCCGCTCCTACTGAAGGAAAATCCCCTGTCTGGCCTGTCTAGCTGTGGTGACGACACCCCCAAATCGGCTAAGATCATATCGAACTGCACGTCTTCTTTTGTAAGTTGACGAGCGGCTGACACAAAATCGCTTCTTATAAAACGAGCGCCCTGCTTAACCAAAGGTCGCAGTTCTCGTTCCGCCGAAGCATCTCGGTCGATCAGCGTCGCTAGCGACGCATCATTTGATCCAATCTTTGCAAGTACTGCCCTTGCGTGGCCGCCATAACCTGCAGTCAGGTCCAAATAGCTTTCGCCTTTGGCTGGTGCAAGAAATTTTAGCGTTTGCTCAAGTAGTACGGGAAGGTGGAGTTGTCGGGGCCCCATCGAGCCTTGCTCGTCGGGGACCCCTTGTTGTGGTGGTGTTTGACTCATATTTTTTTGTTTTTCGAGATCACCTATCTGACAGCTAGTGTTTTGATTTTTCGAACATGTTTTTGTTTTTGTGGTTAATGGACTGTTGTGGTGAGAGAATATTTTAAATTCCCTAATATGTGTCCATTAAAAAGTGTTTTGAGAGACTTATGTGAGGTGGAGTTTTTTTTGGGAGGTGTGTTTTTTATAAGGTGCTTAGATGTGGAGGGTAGCGGTACATCTAATCTCCGCTCACTAACTGTCAGGTAGCTGATCTCGGATCAATGATTTGTTAAAGTACGCTTTAGTTTAGTAACCAAAAACTACTTCGCTGATAGACGCCAGTACGAACCGGCCCGGACAGCGACGACTTCTTTATCAATGCCTGCATAATCGAGCAAGTGCTGCTCAATCGTCAGACGACCTTGCTTTTCGTCCAGCAAAGACTCTGACTTGCCTGTTCGGAACTGTACGTTCAAGTCTGCTACGCGCTCATCGAGAATATCTCCAGTGAGTGCAGGTTCAACTTGTTGGCTCCACACATCTACGTTGTAGATATGCAGAAAGTTCCGAAAGCCGCGTGTGATGATTACCCCGCTCTCAAATTCAACTCGAAGCTCAGCCGGTATCGTTAACCGACGCTTGTCGTCTAATTTGCGTTCGAAATAGTCTACGGTAGCCATTATTGTTATTGGTTGTTTTTATGAACTGTGGTTTTTGTTTTTCGCGGGAGTAGCTTTTTGCTACCCACCGTTACCCACTGACAACAGTCTACTACCCACAATTACCCACTGCAATACTATTTTTTATAAGAATTTCCCACTGCTTCAAAAGTTTTCCACAGTTATGTGGAGAACCGCTTATGCTAACAGATCAAAAAACTGATGCTATGACACGCCAGTTAGTCTGCTTTTACAACAGATCAGTCCACAAGTGTGGATTACTTCTGCAAAAAGTTAAGCCAGTTTAGGAATGGAACTGGCTAGATTTATTATGGCTCAAAGCTTCGTACCATCTGGTAAGGGTATGTAACACTCATTCCCACCGTCGCTCGTAGCACCGACCAGATTTGAGGTTAAAAGATTTTGGTAGCCTGTAGTGCTTATAATCGGCCCGACAGGACACTTTGGATTCGGGTCACCAGTTGTATCGATCTGATAGCGAATAAATGCCGTCGGCACGCCATCCACCGTCAAGCCGTGTGTGCTAGTGCCAAACAGCGCACCCGTGGCATTACCACCAACACCGGCGAGCGGCAAAGTACTGCCCATGGTCGTTCTAAGCGCAGTTGATAGTCCGACGCTTTCTGGCGCGCCACCCAAACAAGTACCACCTGGATACCCCTGCCCGAGGCAGAATAAGCCAAAGCTCGGATACACATCACTCGGATACGCCCCATTAATAACTGCGTAAGCAAGCAGGCCCTTCTTGTACGCTTCAATAGCGTGAGCGGTCTGAGCGTTTCTGGCATTACGTTGGGCACCAGAGAAAGAATTAAGAACAAGAGCGGCGAGGATACCTATAACGACAATGACTATGAGAAGTTCGACTATCGTGAAACCACGGGAATGAGTAGTAGTACGAATTGAGCCCAGGTTTAGTTGATGAGTCATATTGGTTGTAGTTTAAAGGATAAGCGGGAATTTGGGTAGAGAGGAAGTTTGAATACTTTTGCTGTTAGAAGTATGAGATAAATACAGATAATAGTTAAAATTAAATTATACAGGATGATTTGCGACATATTGGTTGGCAGCAAGCCAATTTTCAACGCTTCCACTATCGAGGTACTCCCCTACTGATTCGACGATGGCGAGCTTTTCACCAGCGCGGACATACGCATTGATCGGATCAGTAATATAATACTCCCCCGATACTCCAGGACCTTGCTGCATAGCTTCATCGAGGAAGCGAAAAAATGTGCCCGGAAAGACGTACTTACTGACATTGATGAGATTACTCTCAGCCTCTTCGACGTTTGGTTTTTCCTGAATATGGTCAAACACTTTCACTCCGGCCTCATCACGCATAGCAATGACCCCATAACGGCTTACCTCATGGGCATCAACGGCGACACCGAGCATAGCGGCACCATGTTCGCCAGCAACTTCAACTAAGCGTCTCGATTCTGAACTTCCGTCAGTGTTGTAGACAAAATCATCACCCATCAGAACGAGTACTTGCTCATCTGCTCCAATATAGTCTCGGCAAAGCCAGACTGGCACTGTCGTCCCATACTGACCATTGGCTAGATCCTGCTCAACGTAATGAAACGTGATATTTTCGGGTGGTTGGATTAACTTGATCATTGCCTGTTTGTTATTTACCATGAGAAATTTCTCGATCAGGGGCTGTGGAGAGTAGTAGTCCCTTAACTGTTTGGCCTCACCACTTACTACGAAGTAAATGTCGGTAATACCAGCCTTGATGCAGTCTTCAACAACATAATCAATGATTGGCCTGTTAAGGATTGGTAGCATACACTTTTCAATCGCTTTAGTGATCGGAAGACGGCGCGTACCATAACCGGCGACTGGAATAATAGCTTTTGTACATTTCATAATCGGTCTCCTTGTAATGCTTTTCTAAGTTGGGTGAAACTCTGGATGGCAATGTAGTTATCGTGAGCTTCAATCGGATGAACAAGCTCCCGATTTAGCCAAATGAACTGCACGTGTGCAGGCCACTCCGCACCACTATACTCGGTCAACAGCTTGTCGTCGACTAGCGTTACGTCATCTTTTACATAACGGTTGCGCAAATAGTCAGCCTTTTGCTCGAGAACAATATCAACTGGCACATGTGACAGTTCTGAACAGGTGGCGATTTTGAACAATTGATACCACTCGCCACCGTATGTTAGCAGCCTGATGTCATATTCTTGACCAAGTCCCAGTACTTCCTTAGTATCATCATAGATAAATGTTTCATGTCGATACTGGTCGAGAAAAACCTCTTTGACTACCTCAGGATCGAGACCTAGTGAACGGATATGCTGGCGGAAGTCATAATCGTACATCTCGCCGCTATAGTGATAAAACTTCTTTGCCTTTTCCAGCTCCGCATTCAAATCAATGTTGTAGGCAGCAACCATAAAGCTCCATAGTGTTTTTGTAAAATACTCAGTATTAAAGAGTGTTCGGTCGAGATCTAGGAGTAAAATTGGCTTCTTCATGATTTTATGTAAAATAAATCTTCATTAGTGCTCTCGCTATCGCATCAGCGTCGTGACGAATCAAAGTCCTAGTATGAGCAATCGGATCAGCAGAGCCATTCCTAGGTTCATGAATTTGCTTTGATATAAATTCCCCACCAATCGCTTTGTAGTGTGCAGATTTAAGCTTATTTTTATCAAATTCTACATAAAACTCATTTTCATTCGCGTAGCGTTCAAGTAATGACGCGTCTGGTTTTGCGTCATTATAGAGAACATAATCAAGTGAGAAATCCGCAAAACGTTCAATCTCAGTCACAAAATCGGTAACGCTGAAATCATTGGTCTGTCCTGGTTTTGTCACCAGATTACATACGTATATTTTCTTTGCACCCGTATTCGTGAGCGCTTCGTGCATACCAGGAACAATCAGTGCTGGCGCGAGCGAGCCGTAGATATTGCCAGGAGCAATGACAACCATATCGGCCTCTGCGATAGCAATTAGAGCTTTCGGATTGAGTGCTGGTACTGGCTCAAGTCGCATGCTCGGTCGTTTCTTTGCACCGAAATCAGCATGCCCAATCTCGAACTCACCTCTAGTAACCTGACCATCCGATGTCTCCATGACGAGCGTCACTTCATCGAGCGTAATTGGCTCAACTTTGCCAACAATATTGAGTACGCTACTCGCCGTCTCAACTGCCTCTGCAAAACTACCTGTCATTTTTTCCAGCGCCGTCAGAAAGATATTACCAAAAGCATGGCCAGCAAATGTCCCCTCTTCGAAACGATAATTGAAAAGTTCACGAACTTTTTCTGACTGGCTAAGCGCCACGAGGCATTGGCGAACATCACCCGGCGGCAATACACCCAGCTCGTCCCTCAGTAGCCCTGTTGACCCGCCGTCATCAGCCATATTGACGAGCGCAGTGATATGGCTCACGTAATTCTTGAGACTTTGAAGGAGTGTGAAGCTACCTGTCCCACCACCAATCACAACGAGCTTAACCCCAACTTTTTCCATTATTTACTAGCGCCTCTGAGCTCTTTGACAGTTCTTGCAAACCAGATTGCTGAAGCACGCGGAGATCGTTTCATTGTTTTATAGTCGACGGCCACTAGACCAAAGCGAGGCCATTTTCCCCGCGCCCATTCGAAGTTATCAAGTAAACTCCAGTGGAGATAGCCATCAATTTTGACACCATTTTTCATAGCTTTATGCATTGCGATCATCGAGTGTATAATCCACCATTTCCTAAACTCATCGCGTTCATCAGCAACGCCACTTTCAGTCACAGTGATTGGAATACCATATTTTTTGTATATGCGTTCGAGAACAAATTGCATATCTTGCGGTTTCATTTCCCAGCCAAGGTCATTAAGCTTTACATCTGAATGAATCGGATGAAAACCTTTATAGGTATTCGAAAAATAATAATTAATACCGAGCCAATCGAGACTTCGACGAACCCGATTTAAAAAGAAATAGTCAGCCACATACTTGGTCCCAACTACCGTTAATCTGGTAATAAATGATTCATCACCCCTGACGTGATGAGCAACATTTTTACTCAAACCAATCTTCAAACTACGATTAGTC
>CAAGKR010011399.1_pt1 | contig 13147 bp, 12 predicted proteins | sample 2556971 | NCBI WGS metagenome assembly CAAGKR01 (sample SAMEA5207829, study PRJEB30636) | soil metagenome | biome: forest; feature: boreal; material: soil | place: USA | collected 2011-09 | depth 1 m | reverse complement strand
TCGGCCCTCTTCAGGCCGGCCGTAGGATCGGATCTCGCAGCGTCAAGCAACCGGATCTCGCACGCCGCCGCCCCGACGCGATGGCTGCGTAGTGCGAGTGCAAGGACTACAGCGATCGCGAGCCCCGCCAGTCGGAGCCAGCTCTAGGTAATCAGCCGGGCCCGCCGCCGGGCGCGAGCAGGCCGTACCGGGCCACGAGGTCCGGAACCTCCGCGAGATCGAACGAGAGGCCGAACCGCCCGGCGATCGCCCCCATGGTGGATGGGTCTGGCAGCCCGCCGGCGAGGGCGACGGCTTCGGCCAGCTCGACGAAGTACTTCTCGAAACCCGCGGGGCTGATGATCTCGATCATCCGAGCGGGGGCGCTGCCGGCGTTCCACATGGAGTGGAGTTCGTTGCGCGGCTTGACGATGTAACCGCCGGCCGCGAGCGTGACCTCCTTGCCATTCGAGCGAAAGCCGATCTCGCCCGACACGACGTACGAGATCTCGTCCTCGAGCGTGTGAATGTGCGGCGGGACGAGGACACCCGGCGAGAAGACGTGCTCGACGATCGAAATGAATCCCGTCTCGGCCGAGGTGAGCCGGGTCGAAGCGGTCAAGCCGGGGATGAGCGGAGCGTCCGGGCCGTGAGGTTCAACTACCGCGAGGTGTGCCTTAGTCAATGCGAGCATCGTGGGTCTCCTGGATGCCTGAGCGGTGGGTTGTTGGCAGTCAGAGTGGCGGAGTGGACGGCCCCTAGAGGTTGGGCAACGCGGTCCGCGCCAGCGTCACCAATGCGTCTCTGGGAGCCGTGTCGGTGTCGGAGCTCAAAGCGAAGTCCGGGTTCTCCTGAAAGTTCGTGAGTCAGTGGTGTATCGTGATCGCGATGATCCTCACGCGGAATGATGTATCTGTCAATGGCTGAACACAACCGTCTCATGAAAGCTAGACGGCCGTATCACCTCCGAGCCCGCGCGGCCGCCATGGACCAGACCCGCGAGCGCATCACGCACGCGGCGGTGGAGCTCCACGGAACGATCGGGCCGGCGGCCACGACGATGAGCGCGGTAGCAGAACTCGCCGGAGTCACGCGGGCAACGCTCTACCGCCACTTCCCCGACGAGGTGGCGCTGTTCACGGCGTGCAGCACGGACTGGTTCGCCGCGAACCCTCGTCCGGACCCCGCTGTCTGGGCCACTATCGACGACCCTGCTAGACGGCTCTGCGTCGCACTCGCTGAGCTCTATGCCTACTACCGCTCCACCGAGCAGATGTGGTCGAACCTGTTCCGAGACATCGCCATGATCCCGGAGAATTTCCGTCAGGGCATCTCCGCGTTTGCGCCGAACACTGTCGAAGTCCTCGAAACTGGCTGGCCGGGACCCGCAGAGGCTCGGCTCCGGCGCGCAGGCATCGGGCACGCTGTCGCGTTCGAGACATGGCGATCATTGGCCAGCGAGGGGCTGACTGACGAGGAAGCCGCTCAGCTGGTGGTTCGATTCGTCACGTGTGTCGGACCGCAGGAGGGCAAGTCGTAGGCCCGCAGGCAACCTCGCAAGACCCTGCGGCACGTCGCGGTCGCGGTCTCTTCCACCGGTCGCCTGCCCCTTATCCCTCATTCATGCTCAGAACGGCCCTATGACCTGATCGTGTGGGATTCTGGAGTCCGGCTGGTATCGCCAAGACTGGTAGCCGACGATCCGTGCCCGGAGCCGGCGAGTTCGACCGGCCACGTCGGGAGGCCCTGTTTCACAGTCGCGGAAGGGAGCCACACCGTGGCGGATTATTGGCCAGATGTCGAGCGACCGCATGTCGCCGACTCCACGGAACAGTACGAGGCAGCTGCCAATGCCCTAGGTCTCGCCGGCGCTATGTGGCAAGCTCTCGCGAACGACGACGACCAAACACTCCTCCAGGTTCTTGTTCCACAGACGTTCGCCCCATTAGGGGACTACCAATCAGGAGCCGCTTGCCGACTCCGAGATGCGCTTGGGCTCAGCATCGACGCCTGCCGGCAGATGGGGTGCGCGTCAACGGTCCGGCTACTCGCGGCCGGCTCATTCCTGGTGATGTGTGTCAAGGTGCGCCCGTTGCTCGGGGGATCGACACATACACGGACGAATTGACTCCGGTTGTCGCCTGGGTCTTCGTCATCGCGAAGATCGAAGGCGAATGGCGCATAGCCGGCCATCCAGATGGTCGCCCAGGTCATAAGGTCGTCGGTCTGATCGATGTGGTCCCGCCGGCATCGTCGCCGGTCAGCTGACGGGTACTAAACTCGGCCCTTGCCGAGACACTGGCCGCATGCTTGGGCGAGCCGGCCCCAGGAGTGCCATTGTGGTACTCGGCCATCTGTCTCCGGCATGGTGACAAATCGGGGTAACGACAATTGGCAAATAGACTCAAGAGCGGGATCTATTCCATCGAACGTCGCTACTGGGCTGTCTACGGCAACGATGCCGGCAGGAGCTTTGCCTCCACCGTCATTGGCGGGGCAAAGGTTGAAGTCAGCTGGTTTGACGTGCATTCTCCAACTCTTGAGATCGGCGGATCGTGGGTTGACTTCAAGGCGGATCCGGCCCTGAAGAAGATCCTGGATGACGGGATGAAGGCAATCGATCAGGCCGCGGCAGCGTACGAACGAGAACTGGCCGGAGTCATCGAGGAGATTAGGAAAGACCTTCCCTGACGGGACTCGGCCCAGCGACCCCGGGGCGAGTACGACTAAGTGGACGCTTGACCCAGACCACGACGTTGTGGTATTCGGCGCGCTCCATGCCGTTGCCGCGGGACTCGAAGCCTGGTCGACACGATGACCACGTCGTGTCGGGGTGTTTGTATCTGGTCCGAGGCTGGGCACCTGCCGATAGCCGCGCCACTTCAAGAAGGCCGGCATCGCGTGCGAACGACCGCGAGGGCTAGCCGCCGGACTCAGGCGCCGCCGTCCCTTCGAAGAGGAGTTGGGCAAGCGCGTCATCCGAAGCCGGCGCCCAGAGGCCGCGTTCCGCCTTGACGTACGTCCGGCAGAGCGCGATCACCTTGTCTTCGGCCCCGAACCGAACAAGCGTCCGCTGGACTTCTGAAAGCGCGGCGAAGGCATCTTGTGTGTAGCCGTGAGTCGCGAGAAAGAGCCCGGCCTCGTGCCCCTCTCGCACGACGACTTCCACGAAGTCGGTGACCTTGGACTGGCCAACGTGATGCCCTGAACGCCAATGTTTGATCTCGACTGCGTATGTTCTATCGCTCCGCTGATCACGCAGGCGCAGGACGATGTCCTTCCCTCCGTCCTTCGCTGAAGGGGTCAGCTCCGCATCAAACCCGAGGTCCCCAAGCACGGCCGCGAGCATTCGTTCGAGATCGCGCCACTCAAGTTGATCCAGTTCCATAGGGTTCTCGGCCACTGCGCGTGCGCACTCTCGGGCGACTGCTGCAATAGCTCTCGCAACCCTCGATCCTTCGGGCCGTCTCGCCCTGATCAGCCGACGGACCCAGCCGAGTAGCTCTGGAAGGTTCAGCAACTCCACATCGACCGGGAAGTCCAGGCGAGCGGATGCGAAAGCGTCGGCGGTGAATCCGGAGCGGGAAACCACGACCAGGCGATCCAGCCGGCCCTGGCGCGCCGCGCCGATGAGTTGATCCAGGGTCGCGCGGCCCACCGGCCGTGACGGCTCGTAGTGTTTGTACTCAATACCAGCAGTCACCTCGACAAAACGCCCCTCGGTGACCGCCGCGAAGTCCGTGACATATCCAGGCGGCCTCAGCGGTCCGAGCCGATATCCGTCCACCTCGAGCAGGTCGCGAAGGATGGGTTGCAGTTGGTCCTCGGCCTGCTTCGAGCTGAGGGAGTCTGCAACGCCTAGAAAGGCCGCGACCCGCCCTTCCAGATCGACAAGATCTATGTCGTGGGCGCGCATTGTTGACATGTAGGCATCCCCCTTTCACAAGGCAATAGCATGGCGCCCAACGCAGTCACCCGTCACCATGCGCGGATCGTGTCGATCGCTGCATGGGCCCCCGAGTGCATTGTTTGGCCGGTACCATAGCTCCACCGAGATGGAGCCCCGAGATGGCAACTGTCACCTTCGGCGACGACTTCGCAGTTGTCTGCGCGAACGGGCATACGATCAACCAGTATTCCGTCCAGCGACCCGATATGACCCGACCGTTCTGCGCTCGGTGCGGGGCTCGCGCCATCGCAGAGTGCCCCGGGTGCGGCAGGCGGATCGAGAAGAAGGCGGGCGTAACTTTCGATCCTCGTCACCATGACCATTGCGCCTATTGCGGCGCCGCGATGCCGTGGTCCAAGACGATCGCAAACACAGCCGCTGTGGAAGTCCCCGCCGTCTCTCGTATCGCTGGTGAACAACGCGTCCCAGCAAACCTAAGTCCGCAGGGTCACGGTCTCGTGGGGGTGGGCAGAGACTGGGTTCGCTGCGGCTGCGGATGGACTGGCTCGGGGCCCAACTTCGGCCGGCACCAGGCGGGCCACAGCGTGCCGTCGACCAATGTCCCAGTTGATCCGCCGCCGGCAGCAAACCGCGAGGCTCTCCGGTCCTTGGCAACCGAAGCCGCCGACCGTCTAGCCGCGGACAGCGACATCAAAGCAGGCTTGCCCAACGCTGAGGAACGCAGTCGCGAATTGCGTCTCTGGATCGACCGATGGGAACAGGACGTCGAAGCGGGTCTGGTCGGTGACGACGCTACTCTCACCTCCTTCCGACGGCCAGTCGACACCAGCCAGATGCACTACGTCGAGAGCCCTCTCCACGTCCTACGGACGAGGCTCCAACGTCTGCAGCCCTACGTCGGAGGCACTGTCCCCCCGGCACCCGTTCACAGGCCAGCGCCGTCTGCTGTCCCGCCGGTCGGAGCCACGGCTGGCCCGGAGAACCCACCGCCGCCAGGTGAGCCGGCTCATGTGACTCACTACCTATCTCAGTTGCCCCCGGACCTCGACGCGAAGTTTCATCTGGAATCTGACAGCGGAAGACAGATGCTGCTGGTTGAGCGATGGGACGATGCGTTCGAGGTCTTCCGCTGGGTCTTCGAGCAACTCATAAGAGCGCAGCCCGAGAACGGACGCTTCCACAAAGGAAGCCCGCTTCACAACATGGCGGTTGCTCGACTCCAGGGCGGGTATCTGGCGCAAGGCCTGAAGTGGACTCTGATGGCCTTTATCGAAGACGCCCTCAGTCGAGCCGAGGAGTCTCCGAGCCACTGGGATGAACTTCAGCGACCTGCCGCGAACCTCCTTCGCTTGCTCGGTTTGGGTGAGGAGGAACTCTACGGTTTGGCGGAACGAGTCCGAGCCCGTGTCAGGGAAGGTGAACTCGTCTCTGACCCGACGATGGTGTTCGTGGACGAGAAACTCGATCGCCAGGTTCGTCTGGTTGCCGACACAGCGAGCGGAGGAGTCGCCCGAGCCGGACCCGAGATCAGGGTCTTCGTATCGAGTCCTGGCGATCTCCGAGCTGAGCGGCGACTGGTTGCTGAAGTCTGCCGAGAAGTCAGCAGCACGCTTGGCCTGCGTCTTCGCGCCCTCCTGTGGGAAGGTGGGGGGCCACGAAACCCGGAGGCCCAGCCGTTTCCGTCGGACGTCACCGGCCAGGCGACCCAGGCGGTGTTGGACGAGTACGTCTGGGATGCACTGGGCGGATACGACGTGTACGTGGGCATGTTATGGAAGCGCATGGGGACTCCTACTGGAGGCTGGCACTCCGGAACGGAAGCGGAGTTCCGCTACGCGCTGAGAGCTCGTCAGGAGAGCAAACGGCCTCGCAGGATTGCGTTCTACTGCAAACGGTCCCGCCCGAGCGATCGAGTAGACCCCGAGGTTGGGCGGTTCATTGAGGAACTGCGGGGGCTGGGCCTAGTGCAATCCTTCGTCACGCGAGGGGATCTTCGACGGATGCTCGTCGATCATCTGTCTTTGGACGCGCGCCAGGCCCTCGCTGGACAGTCGAGGATGAAGGACAGCGGCGCGGCAGTAACTGCCCACCTCCGCCAACTGGTCGCGACCTCCCGTCCTGGCGTGCGGACCCTAACCGCTGACCGCAGCCGCAGGGCGCCTGATCCGGCCGCAGAGCCGGTGACTGGAATGCAGGAGCTTGCCCAGCTCGAAGCGGGGGACTTCGCGCCCCCCTCGCCGCCCGGCGACCGATCGGCTCCCGCCAGAAGAGCCCCGACTTCATCAACTCAACCATCCATTCGCCTGGACCTCCGCTACCACGGCGATTCTCAGAAGCTGGAGCTGGTCAACAACGGAACCGAACCCGTCTTCGATGTGGCCCTCGAGTTCCCTTCCGATGCGGCGCCTCTCGCCTTCCAGGGCGGCCTGCCCATCAGCGAGATCCCGGCAGGCCGCAGCGTCAACATGAACGCAATCAGGCTTCTAAGCGCCGGGCCGGATCGGACTCACTTCAACGTCCACATTCGCGGCCGCACAGCTGACAACCAACAGGTGGAGCAGGACGCCTTCTTGGATCTCTTGGGCTAAGGGAGACACCGGCCCCTCCTAGTCTCGGGGCGCGTGGGGCCACCCAAGGTGAGCGGCGGAGCTGAAGGCTCCCATGCGCTGCGACCTGGCACGATGTTCGCATAGTGTCCGCGGCCCAACTCACCAACGCGCCCCGCGTATCCTGACCATGGCACAGATCGACGGCCACGCGGTCGTAGCCAGGTGGCTTTACGAAAGGCAGGGGCACCTCTGTTCGAGCAGGCGTTCAAGAACATCGACGATGTCCTGCACAAGGATGCCGGCTCATCGAGCGAGCTCGACTACACCGAGCAGACATCGTGGCTTCTCTTCCTCAAGTACCTCGATGCCCTTGAGCAGGACAAGGCCATGGAGGCCGCGCTCGGGGGCAAGGTGTACGACTTCATCGTGGCGGAGTCATACCGATGGGCAATATGGGCGGCCCCGAAGACCGCTGACGGCAAGATCGACTACAACGTCGCTCTGACCGGCGACGACCTCCGCGAGTTCGTCGATCAGAAGCTCTTCCCGTACCTGCGCGGCTTCACAGAGCGCGCCACGGGCCCGAACACGATCGAATACAAGATCGGCCAGATCTTCGGCGAGATCAAGAACAAGTTCCAGAGCGGCTACAACCTGCGCGACGTGATCGACATCATCGACGGGCTCAAGTTCCGCTCGCAGACCGAGAAGCACGAGCTCTCGCACCTCTACGAAGCCAAGATCCGGAACATGGGCAATGCCGGGCGTAATGGCGGCGAGTACTACACGCCGCGCCCGCTCATCCGGGCCATGATCAAGGTCGTCGACCCCAAGATCGGCGAGCGGATCTACGACGGCGCGGTCGGCTCGGCGGGCTTCCTGTGCGAGTCGTTCGACTATCTGAACGCCAAGCCCGGCCTGACCACGAGCGACCTGCGGACGCTCCAGGAGCGCACCTTCTACGGCAAGGAGAAGAAGAGCCTCGCCTACGTGATCGCGATCATGAACATGATCCTCCACGGCATCGACGCGCCCAACGTCCTCCACACGAACACCCTCGCGGAGAACCTCGCCGACATTCAGGAGAAGGACCGCTACGAGGTGGTCCTGGCCAATCCGCCCTTCGGCGGCAAGGAGCGCAAAGAGGTCCAGCAGAACTTCCCGATCAAGACGGGCGAGACCGCGTACCTCTTCCTCCAGCACTTCATCAAGATCGTGAAGGCCGGCGGCCGTGCCGGCATCGTCATCAAGAACACGTTCCTGAGCAACACCGACAACGCCTCGGTCAGCCTGCGCAAGCTGCTCCTCGAGAGCTGCAACCTCCACACCGTGCTGGACCTGCCCAGCGGCGCGTTCCAAGGCGCTGGCGTGAAGACGGTCGTCCTCTTCTTCGAGAAGGGTGCCCCGACCCGAACGATCTGGTACTACCAGCTCCAGCCCGGCCGAAACATGGGCAAGACGAACCCGCTGAACGACGACGATCTGGCCGAGTTCGTCGAACTGCAGAAGACGTTCGCGGACTCGCCCAAGTCCTGGTCCGTGGACATCGCGGGCGTTGACGCCGGCACCTTCGATCTGTCGGTGAAGAACCCCGATGGCGGGGAAGAGGTTGCGCACCGCACCCCGCAAGAGATCCTCGACGAGATCGCGGCGCTGGATGCGGAGAGCGCAGACGTGCTGGCCGCCATTCGAGGCCTGCTGTGACGGCGGAATGGGAGACGAAGACGCTTGCGCAGGTAACGCAACTTCGTCCTCCCGTTTCGGAAGCTCGCCAGAGACTCCCTGGGGACACATCAGTGTCGTTCGTCCCGATGGAGGACTTGGGGATCGACCAGAAGTTCTTGACACCGAAGCAGACCAGACCGCTGCGGGAGGTAGCGGGTAGCTACACGTACTTCGCAGACGGCGATGTGCTCCTGGCGAAGATCACGCCGTGTTTCGAGAATGGGAAGCTCGGCATCGCCGCGGGTCTCAGTAACGGTGTCGGGTTCGGATCAAGCGAATACTTCGTGCTTCGCCCTCGCGCCAACCTTACGCCGGAATGGCTCTTCCACTTCCTGTCACGCGACACATTCAGGGTTGAGGGCGCGGGCCAGATGGCGGGAGCCGTTGGCCACCAGCGAGTTGCGAAGGAGTTTATCGAGCGGTCCCAAATCCCCATCCCTGCCGTAGCCGAACAGCGGCGCATCGTCGCAATCCTCGACGACGTGTTCGCGGCCATCGCCACGGCCCGCGTCAACACCGAGCAGAACCTGCGCGACGCACGCGAGCTTGTTGGAGCCGCGACGGAGTCGCACTTTCCGGCAGTCATTGATGGCCACCCTGGGGCGCGGCGATTGGCGGAACTCTGCGACCTGATCGTGGACTGCGAGCACAAGACGGCTCCAACTCAGGACCATGGCATTCCTTCCATACGCACGCCGAACATCGGTAAGGGGCGGCTCATTCTTGACGGCGTTAATCGCGTGTCCGACGGCACGTACAAGCTGTGGACCCGGAGGGTGGAACCGAGGGCGGGCGATCTGATCCTGGCACGAGAAGCTCCAGCCGGAAACGTCGCGGTTATCCCCGACGGGCTCAAGGTTTGCCTCGGGCAACGCACCGTCCTGCTCCGTCCAAACCGGTCAGTCTTTGAACCAGCGTATCTGGCCCACCTGCTTTTGCAGCGAGACAGCCAACGACGACTTCTCGCGGGCCAGCGCGGGGCGACTGTTCAACACGTGAACGTCCAGGACATCAGGGCCTTCAGGGTCTCGGGGGTTCCGTCGTTGATGGTCCAGCAAGGTGTCGTCCACAAAATCGATAGGCTGCTGGAAGAGGGGGACGCACTTGAAGCAGGCTTCCGCAGGAAGCTCGCCGCCCTCGACGCGTTGAAGCAGTCCCTCCTCCACCAAGCCTTCACCGGTGCACTCTGAGATGAGGCCCCTCAACGAAGCCGAGACGCGGGCCGAGCACATCGACCCGGCGCTCAAGGCGGCCGGCTGGGGCGAGGTCGAGGGCAGTCGCATCCACCGCGAGTACCAGATCACACTCGGCCGCCTTCAGGGCGGCGGCAAGAGGTCCAAGCCAGAGATCGCCGACTACGTCCTCCTGTACCGCAACACCAAGCTGGCCGTGATCGAGGCCAAGCGTTGGGACCTCCCACACACCGAGGGAGTCGCCCAGGCCAAGGTATACGCGCAGAAGCTCGGCATTCGGTTCACCTATTCGACTAACGGCCGGGCGGTCTACCAGATCGACATGGCCGACGGCACCGAAGGCGATATCGCCGCCTTCCCGACGCCGGAAGAACTCTGGGCGCGCACCTTCGCCGAACAGAACGCCTGGCGGGATCGCTTCGCCGCCGTGCCGCCAGAGACGAAGGGCGGAACCTGGGGCGGTCGTTACTACCAGGACATTGCCATCAGGAACGTCCTCGAAGCAGTCGCTGCCGGGAAGAAGCACATTCTCCTGACGATGGCGACTGGCACCGGCAAGACCGGGATCGCGGCCCAGATCGCCTGGAAGCTCTTCAGGAGCCGCTGGAACCTCTCCGGCGAGCCCACCCGCCAGCCTCGGATCCTCTTCCTGGCTGACCGAAACATCCTCGCCGACCAGGCATACAACGAGTTCTCCTTCTTCCCCGAAGACGCCCTCGTCCGGATCGACCCGGCCGACATCCGCAAGAAGGGGAAGGTGCCCAAGAACGGGAGCATCTTCTTCACGATCTTCCAGACCTTCATGAGCGGGGACGGCGAGACGCCCTACTTCGGCGACTACCCGGCCGACTTCTTCGACTTCATCGTCGTGGACGAATGCCACCGCGGTGGGGCGAACGACGAAGGCACCTGGCGCGCGATCCTCGACTACTTCGCGCCGGCGGTCCAGCTCGGCATGACGGCCACGCCCAAGCGCCGCGACAACATCGACACCTACCGCTACTTCGGCGACCCGGTCTATATCTACTCGCTCAAGGAAGGTATCAACGACGGTTTCCTGACGCCTTTCAAGGTGAAGCAGATCTCGACCACGATGGACGAGTACGTCTACACCTCGGACGACACCGTCGTCGAGGGTGCGGTCGACGCCGGCCGGCTGTACGAGGAGCGGGACTTCAACAAGATCATCGAGATCAAGGCCCGCGAGGCGTACCGAGTCAGCCTCTTGATGGGCATGATCGACCAGCGCGAGAAGACCATCGTCTTCTGCGCGACGCAGCTCCACGCCCTGGCGGTCCGCGATCTCATCAACCAGGCCAAGACCAGCCGCGACCCCAACTACTGCGTCCGTGTCACCGCCAACGACGGAGCGCGGGGGGATCAGTACCTGCGGGAGTTCCAGGACAACGAGAAGACGATCCCCACGATCCTGACGACCTCCCAGAAGCTCTCCACCGGCGTGGACGCCCGCAACATCCGCAACATCGTCCTCATGCGTCCGATCGGTTCGATGATCGAGTTCAAGCAGATCATCGGGCGCGGCACCCGCATCTACGACGGCAAGGACTACTTCACGATCTACGACTTCGTGAAGGCCCACCACTTCTTCAGCGATCCCGACTGGGACGGCGAGCCCGAAGAAGTGACAACGCCGAAGCCAGGCGTAGTCGTCGGCCCAACACCGGAGCCGCTGGACGGTGCCTTACGGGATGCCCCCGAGCCACCGCCGGCGAAGATCGTAGTGAAGCTCGCCGACGGCAAGGAACGGACGATACAGAGCATGGTCCAGACGACGTTCTGGGATCCCTCCGGGACGCCGATGACCGCGGTTGAGTTCCTCGTGAGCCTGTTTGGGACGTTGCCCGATTTCTTCAAGACCGAGGAGGATCTGCGTGGAATCTGGAGCCTCCCGGACACTCGGAAAACTCTTCTGGCCGGCCTGGCCGACAAGGGTTTCGGCCCGGACGCCCTGTCAGAGATGCAGAGGGTCATCGACGCAGAGAACAGCGACATCTTCGATGTGCTTGCCTACGTTGCCTTTGCGTTGGACCCGGTGACCCGCGCCAAGAGGGCGTCAGAGGCGCGAGGCCAGGTCCACCTGCGCTATACGGACCGGCAGGAAGCGTTCGTGGACTTCGTCCTTGATCACTACACCAAGGAGGGCGTCGGCGAACTCGACGGCGACAAGCTCGTGCCGCTGCTGAAGCTCAGGTACAAGAATGCGCTCGCCGATGCCGTGCCCGACCTCGGGAACGTTGAGCAGATCCGGAACGTGTTCATCGGCTTCCAGCGGTACCTCTACGAGCCCAGCATTCACCCTGCGGTCTAGGCCGGACCACGCGTCGCTGGGTTGATCGAGCAGTGCTGTAGCAACCTTGGTCCTCCGGCGGGCCACTATCGCCTGCTGAGCCTAGGGTCGCCTCAAGGGGTGCATGATTCGGAATAGATTCAACTGTCCTCTTCCCGACTGCGGCCGATCACAGAGACGCCCGGCCGACCGGCAATCACCTCTGCTTGGATGCTCCGCCCAATAGGCGACGTAACCCGACCGTAGCCAGGAAGACCAAGTAGACGATCCCGAACCAGACTAGACCGTTGAAGAGGGCGAGCAGCACGGTGGTCGACAGTTGAGGATTCGAATAGCCGCTGTAAGGCGATAAGGCATTCAGCACGGCAGCGATGATTCCGAACACTGCAAGGGCATACCCTGCGTTGCGCCACCGATTGGTCATCCTGGGCATTGGTAGAACCTCCGAACCGCTATCGATTGCCTTCGTTATCAATGGAACATCTGTACGCTGTTCGTGACTTGCACCCATCCACCAGCAGCGGTGTAGCCGACGGCGGCCGCGATCTCCATGCGCAGCCCGTCGGGCGTGCGCCACTGGACCATCAGAACTACCTTGAGTTCAGCAGTCGTACTCTTCGCCACGAAGATGCTGCTTCCGCCTGACGCCGTGAGGCCCGACGCGATTTCGTCCAGATGGGTGGCCTCGGACGCCAGAATGCTGCCGGTCGAATCGATGCATAGGGTCACGTTCAAGGTTGAGCGGGCCGTCCACGCCATCTTTGGCTGGTCCACCGTGTATCCAACAGCTTGTGCCGATTGAGTGACCTTGGTAGCCGGGCAGTTCGATACGGTCAGCGGGACCGCTGTGGGGCGAGCCGTCGCAGGGCGAGCCGTCGCAGGGCGGGCTGTCGCAGGGCGGGCTGTCGCAGGGCGGGCTGTAGATGCTGAGGGGGTCTTGGCCGGCGCCACGGTGGTATCCGGTGACGACGTCGCCCTCGCGTTAGGGCTGACGGCAGTTGTGGCCAAGGGCGAAGGCGTGCCGAACGGCGACGGCGTGAACCTGGCCGTCGACGCAATCGACCCCGAAGGAACAGCCACATTTCCCGAACCGCAGCCGGCCATCGAAAGGCATACAACCATGGCCGCCATGAGTCGCCGGACCACGACACTACCCACTAGGGATGCCCGGGGCCGGGGACGTTCCAGTCGGGAGCTTTGAGGATACCAGGCCCGGCGTGTCATCGATGAATACTCCGGCGCCCGCATAAGCGACTCATCGTTATCGCCGCAAGGCTATGTGCGAAGCCAGCTAGGTCGCTCTGACCGGCCATCTCAGCTTTGCGCTTCGCGGCTCTCAGAGCTCGATACAAGTCGAACAGCTCCTGACCGCTTGGGGCTTGTTCTTCTTGAGGTTTTGACGGGAGGACGAGGCGAAGCCTCGGACGTCGATAGGTGCTCAACTGTTCTCCAAAGTGCGGGTTGGTGGACAAAGTGTGCAGGT
>CAAGKR010176302.1_pt1 | contig 13151 bp, 8 predicted proteins | sample 2556971 | NCBI WGS metagenome assembly CAAGKR01 (sample SAMEA5207829, study PRJEB30636) | soil metagenome | biome: forest; feature: boreal; material: soil | place: USA | collected 2011-09 | depth 1 m | reverse complement strand
CATACGACGCAATCAGGCACTTCTCCTTGTCACTGATTGCCTCTGGCGATATAGATACTTCTGTATGTATATTCTCTTCAACAGAAACATGAACACCTTCTACCACAGGCAAATCTTCTGGCATTCTGTCTGTTTCAATCGGAAAATCGTCCAGTAAAGCTTGTGCTTCAACCATGGCGGAAGTCTCGGAAGTGACATCTCCAAGGTTTTCGGCAACTGCGGTATTCTCCACCGGATCAGTACCTGTATGTTCCAGTGGATTCGTTGACGAAGCGCATTTGCTTTTAATTGACGCCAGTTTTATAGTGTCATCCATTTCTGCTTCATTCTCGTCGTTTTGCTGTTGCTCTTCAGAGAACCCAGGACCAATTTGCTTCATGAATAATGCCTCTTTCAGAGAGTAAGACGTTTTTCAGCTGCATATTTAAAGGGCAAAAATATAACTCACTATAGTAAGAACAGCTTGGGACCATGGGACGTAACTCTGACGAAAAAACATACTTGTATCCTAGCCTTTTAGAGTAAAGCACACATTACACAAAATTTCTATGGATTAGGTCACAAAATCAGTACAACCTGACAAATGAAACTTTCTCATCTATCCCTGCTTTAACTGCTTCTACTACTTGTTTGTATGAATTGGCTGGGATATACTACTGCTACTATGGAACTGCAAATCCATTGAAAGGCAGCCATAACATCATGATGACTACGCAATATCACGTATCTTCAGCCAAATCACGTAGAGGTAGTACTCATCGTATTATCACTTCTCGTCTTTTCCGCAGCATTCTGCTGGGAATTGCTATAACCCTACTACTCACATGCATTGAGCTAGCTATTATCTGGTTTTTCAACCCGGCGAATATTCTTGAGAGCGCCAGTTCTAGATCATTTCTGACTCTGCTTGCCCTTCCCATTCATTCGCCATTTTTACTGTTGATACCGGTTATTGAGCTGGGCATTCTATCTCTCACAGCGTATCTTGCGGCACGTCCACTCGCTCTCACAGCGTATCTACGAGCTATCCAGGGCGCACAGGAAGCCTATCGCAAAACGTATACCAGGCTCGATTCTCTGGCTCAAATCTATAGAACACCTGTAACGTATCATGCGCATACACCAGATCTACATGTCGTGAACCAGGGACAAAAATTAACCTTGCGTGAATTGGTGGAACTGCCCCACGATGTATCCTTATTACTCGAAGGGGCCGCGGGAGCAGGGAAGTCGGTAGCCCTACAGCAATACCGCTATTTCGCGGTACAGCAGCGCAGGGCCTTGCTGCGTGGCCAATACAAAATTCCCCTATACATTCCCCTCATAGACTATAGCCTTTACGTCAAGACAACCAGCCAGGCACAAACCGTTGCTACCGAGGAAGGGAGTGGAGATAAGCAGGATCAGACAGCAATCTCCAAAGAGTTGATCCAGCAAACGACGCTGTATGATTTCCTCGTCGAAAGTGAGCTTGAGGGCATGAATCATCTTCGACCGTATCTAAAGAAGCTCATCGACCAGGGACGTGTAGTATTCCTCTGTGATGGTTTGGACAAGATTGATTTTCACTTCCGAGGGGCCGTCGTGAGAGAATTAGTAGAGATGCTGATCATAACCCAAAACCGCTTTATTATCACTTGCCGTGAAGCAGATTACAAGAAACTGCCGGAGTTGGAGCAGTTAGTCAACGATGGCCATATCGAACGGGCAGTTATCTCTCCTTTGCAACCTGAACAGGTACGTGAGTTTGTCGAACAATATATTGAAACTCAAGGCGATCAAGGGCAACACACCGCAGGGCAGATCATGCAAGTTCTTCAAGACAACCGTCTGCCTTATATTTGTTCCAATCCATTGATGCTTTTTTCCTTCCTGGAGATCATCGACAAAGTAGGTGTTGAACGTGGAAAAAAGCTTGATACACGAGGACGTATACTGCGAGAGTATGTAGCACAACTCATCCAGCGCGAACAGAAGCGACCTGAATGGAAGAAAAATCCCCCAACAGAGAGTGAAGCAATACTGCTATTGAGTAGAATTGCCTGCGCGGCTCGTTGGTTAGGCGACAAAGATAGCCTACAACTCCAGGTGGCAAGGGGAAAGATGGAAGTAAGAGAACACCTGGGACGTTGCGCCGACGAGCTATCGGAGTGGCTGAAAGAGCACCCTGCCCACGGAGCATTTGCCCCAGATCAGCCCTACGAGCCATATGATCGCACAACTCTGGCTCGTCTGCTTCAGTTTGCCCAGAGCGCAACACTGATAGAGATAAGTCCAGGAGGCATTCTGAGTTTTCGCCATGAATTGATCGCGGATTATTTTGTCGCTCAGTATTTCTTAGCAACCTTTAGCGATGAAATGAAAACAGCTTCCGTGCAACACCCTGTAGTCGCCAGAGAGGTCCTGGAAAATGCCGCATGGTGGAGCGAGCCTATTGCACTCTGGGCAGGCATGCTTGATTCACCAATGCAATTAGCCGAGCAGTTTGCTACCCTGGGAAGTTTACAAGAAAGTGACGCTCAAAACCCTCGGGATCGCCACAGCCCCTCTATCGAGGGGTTGGCGTTGAGCCTGCTGTGCATCTGCGTTACATGGGCGCCTCCCCAGGCCCAAACCCAGCCATCAAACGCACTTCCTCAACGCCTGACAACTATGCTGAAGAGTATCTTGCGCGATAATGCTGCTTGCCAGGAACTGGCGCATATCATCACCCAGTGTGCTGAGGAAGGAGAGCCGGAAATATACCGCTCACTACCGCTCATATTGATGGTTGAGGGTGTTGAGGAACTTTATGTGCTATTAGACACAGCGATAGTCCCTGAACTGCTCTTTTCGTATTTGTACGAGACCGCTGACGCCTTACAGTACGAGACACAAGTAAAACGCTTGTCTCGAATATTAAGCCGTTTCGGGGAGATCGCCGTTGTACACGCGGGAGAATTTAGTCGTCCTTTGCCCGGTAGAAGTCTACGCCTGCGAGCTGCTGCCATCAACATTCTTGGTGGGACACAGCAACCTGCTGCAATAGAGCCATTGATTGCGCGCTTGAGCGACAGAGATAAATTTATCATCGAACGGTCAATCAATGCATTGATTCGACTCGGTCCCGAGTTAAGCCTGCCTCGAGTTTTCCAGGAGCTGGAAAACCGCACACCCGCTCTCTCAACTCGCCTGACCCATTCGGCGGCGTTGGCTATTATCGAGTATTATCTGAATGAGCCCAATACTCGGCAACTCACTCCGCTTCAGTACCAGCACATCATGGAAAGCCTCGTACTCGTCCTTACCTCAAACTATGCCATCGAACAAGAGACTCAGCAGCAAGCTCGTGAAATGCTAGTGCGCCTTGCCAGGCGACAAGAAACACAGGCTGTGGAGAAACAGCCTACCGCAGAAATGGCCTCACCAACGACACAAGCTGCGAGTATACAGGAAAAAGCGCTCGCAGTAGTTATGCGCTACCTCTCTTCCGGTGAAGAGATATTGGCTGGTAACATGAAGCAAGTGCTACAAGAAATTGGTCCTATCGCAACGCCATTTCTATTGGGTCAGTTGCGAGAAGAACCGACCGAAATAGTGCGTTCACGTATCGTCGAGGTATTGAAGAATATAGGCGATCCAAAGGCTTTACCGGCCATACTCCGTCTCGTCGCTGATCCATCGCCACTTGTTCTACAGCAGGTGACAAGTACGTTGTATACGTTCAGCTCAGAAAGTATACCCGGCTTGATCAATCTTGCAAGAACCGACACTGATGAAATGGTAGCCGAACGAGCCGCAAACATCCTCAAAGGCATAGGTAATGAGGTTGTAGTGCCGGTATCTCAGGCACTGTCTCCCATTGTGCCTGGTCGCACCCGGCTTCTGGTGCAGGTACTGGAGCAAATCAAGGATGAACGCGCCGTCTCTGCATTGATCAGCCTAGTCAAGACATCGCAAGACGAACCTCTACTCGCGATAGCCGTCATACATGCACTCAGTCAATTTTCAACAAAGCAGGTAGTATTACCATTGCTGGACATGCTAGAAAATCCCCAGGCGCAAATTTACGAGGAGTCGATCGAGGCCCTTAGTTCTCTGGGAAGCGTTGCGCTTGATAACCTGCTGGCCGCCCTTGATGTACATGGTGATAGCCCAACCACGCTGCGAATTCGACGTGCGCTACTAGGCATGGTCCCATTCCCTGGGGAGCAATTACTCGATATGTTGCCCCGATGCAGCGATACGCAAGCGCGGCAAATTATGACAGTCTTCCAATTGCAAGGAGCGGACGCCGCGCACGTATTAGTTCAACATCTCTTCGACGAGGACGAGCGAATAAGAGGCTACGTACGCGGGACCTTGAGCGAGATGCCCGGACAAATCGCAGTGCCTCCATTATTAGACGCGTTAAATAGACCGGAGTGGCAGGAAGTCATTGCTCCCTTTCTACTCAAATACCCCGAAGCGGCCATGCCCCCATTGGTCAACCTGCTTGGTGACCCCGAACGCGGTGACGCCGCCGCTGCGATCATGCCACAATTCGGTACTGAGGTATTGACACCGCTTATTACCGCGTTGGATGATCCCAGAATTGTAGTACAGGAGCACGCGCAGAATATTATTATCGCATTAGTCCACCAGAACCCGGCAGCGTTATCACCAATCGTGCGTCTCTTCAGCGTAACTCTACCACTACGGGCACATGAAGCGCTTCTGGAAGTTTTGACCAACGATCTTGTCGAGGTCAGTATTCCCACCCTACTTGGTGGCCTGGAAGATGCACACCTGGTAGAAGATGTCTCAGAAGCCCTGGCGCGGCTGGCCCGCAAACGTGATTGGCAGCGTATCGTCCTTGATGGCCTACTGGCCTCATTACGCATGGAAGAGCGACGGCGCGGCTCAGAGACCGCATTAATCAAGGTTGGAGGGCTGGCTGTGCGAAGTGTTGGCGAATTAATTACCGACGAGGATCAGGTGGTAGCGAAGGCAGCGCAACATATTCTACAAGAAATCGGGGCGCCTGCGCTTCCATTTATCTGGGCCGCGCACGGTGATACCAGTAACCGTACACGCAGAGAAGCAGCCATGACGATCTTCCACAATATGCCAACCGAGGAAATTAAGGATGCCCTGGTTGATTTGCTCACGAGCGATCAGCCGGAAGATATTGCTATGGCCCAGGCCCTCCTCCTCGAAAGGATACATGACGAAGAACCGCTTTCAGAGGCCAATCAGGAGATGATTCCGGCCCTGCTCGAATATGTACAGATACATGAACAAGAGCGTACCAGTCTGCGTGTCATCGCCCTCTTATTTCTACAAGGCGGAGACTCAGTGGTCATGCATCTCGTCAAGGTGCTCTACGAATATCCAGACCATCATGAACAACTTGCTTACGCCTTTTTGTTCCTGGGGGATGCAGCGAGAATTGCTCTGGTAAAATTGCTCAATGATCCGCATGCGCCGTCACAGTTGCGCGCCGAGGCGGCCAGCATGATCGGCCTGCTCGGTCCAAATAAAGACGTTTACGAGTATGCACAATCTGTGAGCAAGTATGGATTATCCAATAACAGGATGGGCCTACTAGATCCCGATGAACTCGCAGTATCTCTCCGCGCTCTAGGTAGTCTGCTGGCAAGCGGAGACTGGGATATCCAGACGCTCCAACACTACCGACAAATCACGCAAGAGGGCAGTCCTCAAAGTGACCTCTTTAATGTACTGCTTGGACGGCGTTATGAGCCAGACTTGCTACAACTCAAAAGTGACCTGCAAAATGAGCGCGATGCGCGCAAGAGCGAGATAATGAAGTTGACCGCGCGTATTGTCCAGGACCAAACCCACATCCATGAGCTTGTGGATGAGTTGAAACAGGCACAACACGAGCATGGACAGCAAAGCACTGAACTATCGCAGGCAACCCAGGAAAGAGATACTCTCAGCGGAAGTCTCGACCAGGCAGTCCAGGAAATAGAGGCGATGCGCTTAAGTCTTAACCAGCTTATACAGGAGAGAGAGATATACCACGCGAATCTTGAAAAAACGTTACATGAGAAACAAACATTACAAGCGGAAATTTCGCAGTTGGAAGCTTATAATTCTTTGTTGCAGCAGCAGATCAGTCTCTTCCACGGGAAAAAGTAAGCCCAATCAATATGTCACAAAATTCATCCGGGTGGTGTCTAGTATATGGAAATGCAAAATTCAGTTTTGTAGAGCGCAACGCTCAAGGTTTGACGGAGTGAAAAGAAGGCATGTCATCAGACATCAGAAACCGGTCTATCATTGCCTCAACCAGCGAAATGTCGTTTGAAACCGTTTTTACACACTATTATAGCCTTGTCTACCAACTTGCTTATCGCTATGTGGGACAGAGCGACGAAGCGGAGGATATTGCACAGGAAGTTTTCCTGCGTTACTATCGTGTACCACCCAAGGCCAATAGTGAAGCTGAACAACGCGCGTGGCTTTGTCGTGTTGCCACCAATCTCAGCTTAAATGCCTTGCGTAGTCGGCAACGGCGCACAACCCGCGAGGAACGAGCCAGTGAAACGGTACAACGTAACGCATCGGATATAGAGGCACAACAGAACCCAGAACAACACGTACTTGCCGATGAACGGATAGAGCTGGTACGCTCGATCCTGGCTGAAATGCCCGAACGGCAGCAAACCTATATTTTGATGCGTAGTACAGGGTTAAGCTACGCGGAAATTGCGCAGGCTACAGGAGTGGCTACTGCTTCTGTGGGAGCGCTATTGGCCCGTGCCGAGCGGGAATTTCTGAGGAGGTATCATGAACGCGTTTCAGCATCAAGAGCATAATGACGGCTGTTATGATCTGAGTATCTTCATTGCCTGGCGCGATAACGAACTACCGGCAGACGAGGCAGCAAAAGTTGAACAGCACCTCACGACATGCGGTGACTGCGCTGCCGATGATCGCCTCATCACCAGCAGCGGAAGCGAGATATATACATTGCTATCCGCTCTGGATCCCGAGCCGCGTTCAATGTCTGATCTTGTCACGGCGCGCGCAAAGCTGGAAGCACGACTTAGTGAGGCAGCACATCCCAAGAAGAGTGCTCCTGAGTTGAGTGCGCTCCCCCAGAACAAATCAACCCTCATCTGGCGGCAACTGCGCCGGAACTGGGCAGCGGTAATGGCCGCGGCGGTCTTGCTTGCCCTGCTGATTTTGCCCAACGCCAGTGCGTTAGCAGACCAGTTTCTCTCGCTCTTCCGCGTCCAGCAATTCCAGCCTGTCAGCATTGACCCGCGAGATTTTGCCTCGCATCCACTCCCTGGAGTACAGGATTTTGGGACGTGGCAGCTATCGGCGAACAGCTTAAATACACAGGACAATTTGACGCAGACACAGGCACAACGATTGGTCACCTTCCATATTGTGCAACCCGGCAACCTCCCACGGGGATTGAACCAAAATCCTGCGTTCGCCGTGCTTACTGGTGGCCAGTTGACCTTTACCTTTAGTGCCGCGAAAACGCATGCCTACCTGGTGCGCAACGGGCATAGCAACATGACCATTCCCGCGAATTTGGATGGCGCGAAATATACCGTGAGTGTCTCTTCCGGTGTTGAGATGAACTATGGCAACCGTGACAAAGTCTTCCTGGTCATCGAGATTCCTAGCCCGACCATACGTGCGGCATCAAGCGCTTCACTCAACGAATTGCGCGATTTCATGCTCTCGCTCCCGAATTTGCCGCCACAATTAGTGTCACAATTGCGACAAATTGATCTGAATAGCGGCACGATACCGATCCCCATTCCACCTCAAATCTCTGCGCAGCGCGTCACCATTCACGGAGCATCAGGGTTGCTGCTGGCTGACAATACTCCTATTGGGGGCGCCGTGGTCTGGCAAACTCATGGCATGATCTATGCATTAGGTGGTAATATTGGGAATGCGGCTCAACTAATGGCTGCCGCCAATACACTACCTTGAAATACAGCCCTGCAACGAAGCTGCCGCTTCTACCTGCGGTCAGCAGGGCTAAAAGGAAGTACCTTGATAGGTGAGAATACCTCCTATGAGTGAGCAGGCATATCATAATACAGGCGGGATTGGCACAATTTCGTCAAGAGACTGGGAGCACCACGACGTTCAACGTGGTGTTCCTGCTGTGCAGGTTGAACGCCTGAGCAAAGCATATGGTCGTCTAGTGGCGGTAAACGATGTCAGTTTTGCCATGGACCGCGGAGAGGCCTTTGGTTTCCTGGGACCAAACGGCGCCGGAAAGAGTACGATAGTCAAAATATTGACCGGGCTGGTTGCTCCTTCGGGGGGCACCATACAGGTACTGGGTTATCCCGTCAGTCACCTTGAGTCGCGCAGGCGCATCGGCTATTTGCCGGAGCTGCCAAACTTCCATCGATGGCTGCGTGCCCAGGAGTTTTTGCAGTTTCACGGGCGGCTCTACGGCTTACGCGGTGCTACATTGCGGAAACGCTGCACGGAGTTGCTGGAGCTGGTTGGGTTGGCTGGCTGCGAACGGCAGAAGCTTGGCACGTTCTCCAAGGGAATGTTACAACGGATTGGGCTAGCACAGGCTTTGTTGAATCAGCCAGAGCTGCTGATTCTCGACGAACCGACCTCTGGACTTGACCCACTCGGGCAGCGAGATATGCGCAATCTCATACTACGGTTGAAAACGGAGGGCATCAGCATCTTCCTCAATTCGCACCAGCTTGGCGATGTAGAGCTTATCTGTAACCGCGTGGCGATTATTCACCATGGTCATCTCTTGAAGATTGGCCCACCTGCAACGCTCTTCGATGAACCACTGGTGTTGGAGGTGCGCGTCAATGCCGTAAGTGTGGATCTCCTCAGCAGGGTTGGGGCGGCGTCACTGGCTGTACAGCGAGACGAAGGCGATCCGCTGCGCTTGCTTGTCGAGGTACAGCACGACGAACAAGCTGCGGATGTCGCCGCTGCCGTTCATGCAAGTGGGGCACGCCTCTTTAGCTTGCAGCCGCGCCGTCGCTCCCTTGAGCAGCTCTTTTTGCGTACCATCGAATCGTCAGAGCATTGAAGACCTACCAGGAAGAGGAATGTATATAATGGGATGGTTGTTGATCACCCGTTTTACCATACAAGAGGCGATTCGCCGCCGCCTCTTTCTCACCATGGCGATTCTTACTCTGTTAATGCTAATTTTATTCGGCCTGCTCGTCCAGGCAGCGGTCAGCCGGATGCAGGAATCTAACGTAACCAATGGTATGGATCCGACTCTGCCGACCCTTTATGCTGGTATCGCCATTACTATACTTGCTATGTGGCTGGTCTATTTAGTCATCAGCACTATGACTATCTTCTTAACCATCAGCATGATCTCTGGCGAAGTTGAAGCCGGTACCTTTGTGGTCATCGTTCCAAAACCCCTGCGGCGCGCCGAAATTATTTTCGGGAAGTGGCTGGGATACGCATTATTCCTGGGCCTGTATACGCTGCACCTCTCACTGGCATTTATGGGAATCATTTACCGGTTCACTGGCTACTGGCCCACGCAGGCTTTTGCCGCGATTGGAATGCTCGAAATGAGTATGCTGGTGCTGCTTGGCCTGATCACACTATGTGGGGCATTCGTGCCAACTGCGGCGAACGGAGCCATCGCCGTCATGCTGTTTATGGGAGCTTTTATTTCAAGCATCGTGCAATTTGCTATACCCGCCCAAGACTCTACGATCCAGAACATCACCGCGGTCATCAGCCTGATTATGCCTACCGATGCGATGTGGCACGGCGCCTCATTTTATCTCTTTCCCGCTGCAATCGGCGTACTACAGGACTTTACCGTGAGTAGTATCAACACCCCCTTTACCGCAACCCAGCCAATCTCGACCGCATTGCTGACGTGGGGCATACTTTACAGTCTGGTGCTACCCCTGATTGCGATGGTTCGCTTCCAGCGCCGTGATCTTTAACTATCTGATGAAGATCTTAAGAACGGGGTAGCATATGGAGCAGGATTGGGGAAGGCGTTACGAGTATGTACTACTGGATGAGAGTACAATCACCTCTTTGCTCCAGCCGGTATTTCCGGGGAGAACGTTGGCTTCAGCCAGGCTGTTAACAGCGGGGAAATGTAATACCAACTATAAAGTCAATGTTTCGGGCCTCAACGAAACCTATGTTTTACGTGTCCATGTCCGTGATCCCAGGGAAGGAGAGAAAGATCTCAACCTTTTTCAACTGATTCAGGGGCGAGTTCCAGTTCCTCACATACTCTATACCACTACAGGTAGCGATCCAGGAGCTATCTCCTACACGATTATGAGCTGGGTCGAAGGTATCCTCTTTAGTGATGTCCTCGCGTCAAAAAATGAAGCAGCTATAGCTGACTGCGCTTATGATATCGGTCTCATCCTGGCAAACATCGGTAAATACACCTTCCCACGGGCTGGATTTTTTGGTCCAGACCTCACTATTGTTGAAGTCATTGAGGAAGGAGGTATGCTGTCGTATTTCGAACAATTCCTTTTTAATGGCAATACCGGGCAAAACCTCGGCGCAACCCTGACCCAACGCTTATGGAGCTTCCTCAAGAACAATGCGCACTACTTCGATGTGCTTGATGGCGCGAGATCGCTGGTCCATTCCGATTTTAAAGGCTTCAACATTCTCGTTCGTCAGAACAAAGAACGATGGAAAGTTACAGCGGTGCTCGACTGGGAGTTTGCCTTTGCCGGTTCACCGCTCGTCGATATCGGCAATATGCTCCGCTACAGTCACCTGCACCCGCCTATTTTTGAAAGCGAATTTATACGCGGGTATCGAGAGCGAGGGGGCATACTCACACCTGAATGGAAGAAAGTCGCGAAACTCTTAGATCTTTTAAGCCTGTGCGAATTCCTCAACGCACCGACCCCACGCGATGCACTCCGCCAGGAGGTCGTCGGCTTAATCATGAGAACACTGGAACATTGGGATGAATATGACGGACAGACAGCGCGCTCTCTATTTTGAGGCGAATAGCGAGTAAATTGCTCGGTCTTATTTTGGGAAATTGATGAGCTACCAGGATGAGGGCACATCATAAATCTAGACCTGCTACAGCGAGACTAGCTCAGAAGCATGCCTGTTTCTGCTTTCAATCATTTTCACAGTGAGCCTCTCAAGCCTAGCTGAGAGAAAGTATAGACGCTCAAGACGGCGAAATAGAAGAATTGACAGAGGAACTAGAAGAGACAAAAAGAAAGCTAGAAAAAGCAAGACAGAGAATAAGACAATTAGAAAGTATGTAACCAATGTCCTTGATGCTCACATGGCTATGGATAGTGAAGGTAGAAAACACTGGAAACCATTAGAGAGTGAGAGGTTTACTTATCTGGAATATCTTCGATTAATTCAGAGGTAGAGACTCCTAACGTTTTAGCTATTTTATGCAGCGTTGCTAGTTTGATCTCATAATGAGGGTCTTTCCAAGCACGTCTAATCGTATTAAATGGCACATCACTAGCTCTCGATAAGGTGCTCATATTATATCCCTGTTTCTCTGCTATCTCTTTGATTTTCAGTTTATACATACGGGCATTTTAACAGAAACACCTCTTGACTAGCTTAACCAAATTGAGTAAACTTAACGTGGGTACTCACATATGGTTAACCATGAAAGGATGTTTTCATATGTCGTCTCTCAATGAACCGATACTAACAGCAATTAAGCCAGAAACAATTATAGATTATGTACTAGCTCCTAGAGATATGCCTAAAGACACTCATAAAATTTGGAGAGGTAAAGTTTTGCGACGTGAAAATAATCGTATACTGGTCGAGTCACTAGAGCCAGGATATCGTCATTTAACTGAACACATTTCCTACAACCAAATAATAGCAGTAGAGAAATAACCCTCTGTACTCTGTCATAATAATCCCGGCGTTATCAGTGGAACGCCCGGTTTGATTTATGAAACCTTACTGTATTTCAACCGTCTCGACGGAACTGTGAAGCCGTGGTTGGCTTCGAGCTACGATCGTTCAAGCGATGCGACAAGCATCACGTTTCACCTTCGGCAGGGCGTACTGCGGTCGGATGGTCAGCCGTTCACCAGCGACGATGTGGTATTTACCCTCGGTCTGCTCCAGAAATATCCATCAATGGATGTCAGCAGCATCACGCCTTTCATCAATGGATGTCAGCAGCATCACGCCTTTCATCAAAAATGTCAGCGCGCCCGATGCACATACAGTGCAGGTTACGCTCAACAAGCCATTTTATGGAACGGCCCGTAAAACCCCCCGTCTTGTAAGCGGGGGAGAGAAGGGCCTACCATTTGGGGGCGTGATGGGTTGGGATACTGTTTGACACTTTACAGCGTATATGCTATACTGTAAAGTATGAACCAGAAGAAAGCCTACAAGTATCGCTTCTCCCCAAGTGATGAACAAAAACGTCTATTGGTGCAAACCTTTGGATGTTGTCGCTACGTTTACAACTGGGCATTGCGCCAACGCACTGATGCCTACTACCAACATGGTGAGCGTCTGTACTACGAAGGGACCGCTCAACGCCTGGTCCTGCTCAAAAAGCAGGAAGAGACCATTTGGCTCAACGAGGTTTCTTCTGTTCCTCTCCAACAAGCTCTCAGACATCTTGATAAAGCCTTTCGCAACTTCTTTGAAGGGCGTGCGGAGTATCCCACCTTCAAAAAGAAGCGGAACCAGCAAGCCGCTACCTATGCCAGCAATGCTTTTACCTGGGACGGGCATCATCTCACTCTGGCGAAGATGGATACCCCTCTTCCCATCACATGGCATCGCCCCTTGCCCGATGGGTGCAAGCCAGGCAGCATCACCGTCACCAAAGATGAAGCAGACCGCTATTTTGTCTCCATCCTGGTAGAAGAAGACATCAAGCTATTGGAAGTTACGCCTAAGATGGTAGGACTTGATCTGGGCTTGAAATCGATGGTCATCACCTCCGATGGGCACACCTACGGCAATCCCAAGTTCTTCGCCAAAGATGCAAAGAAACTGGCGAAAGCACAACGCCGTCACGCACAAAAGAAAAAAGGTTCTCAGAACCGTGCAAAAGCTCGTCTGAAGGTGGCTCGCATCCATAAAAAGATTGCGGATCGCAGACGAGACTATCAACACAAACTCTCGACTCAAACCATACGTGAGAACCAAATCGTATGTGTCGAGAGTCT
>CAAGKR010297780.1_pt1 | contig 13156 bp, 12 predicted proteins | sample 2556971 | NCBI WGS metagenome assembly CAAGKR01 (sample SAMEA5207829, study PRJEB30636) | soil metagenome | biome: forest; feature: boreal; material: soil | place: USA | collected 2011-09 | depth 1 m | reverse complement strand
CCTGCGTCCCTTGCGCCGACGCCCGACCCACCGTCCACAGCCGCCGCAGCGCCGAGACCGTTTCACGCATGCGCGCGCCTCGGGTCGCGAAGTCCGCACCGAGGGCCTCCATCTCCTCCTTCAGCCATCCGGCGCCGATCGCCAGGACGACTCTCCCGTTCGAAAGCACATCGAGCGTCGCCACGGCCTTGGCGAGCGCCAACGGGTGCCGCATTCCCACCACCAGCACGCTCGTGCCGAGGCGAACCCGCTCGGTGGCGCCGGCGACGACCGCCAGAGTTGTCAGGGCATCGAGAAAGCCGTCTTCGGGCTTGAACGAGGTGGTGCCGTCACGGCTGTACGGATATCGGGTCGAGCTCGTCACCGGGAGGGCGATGTGGTCGGCGACCCAGATTGAATCCAGACCAGAGTCCTCCGCGGCGCGTGCGATCTCGAGGACGCCGGCACGAGTGGCCTCCGGGCCCCACTGCGGAACGTGAATGCCAACCCTCACGGCCGCGTTTGGCGATCCGTTTCGGTCTTGGCCGATTCGCCGCGAGCCGGCAGGGGCCGGTACTCCGGCCCCGTGTACCGGCCGTCGCGAATGAAGCGAAGAGGCACGCCCGCTTCGATCTCCTCGATCACGTGGGCCATCAGGCCGGGCAGCACGCCGAGCACCGCGATGCCGACGACCTGGTTGGCCGTGAGCCCGAGGTCGCGGCCGAGCGCAGCGAGACACCCGTCTATGTTCACCGGCAGGAGCCGGCCGGTCGCCTCATGCGTCACCAGTCGAACACTCTCGATGATCTCGACCGAGTCCGCCGCGACGTGGTGCTTCTTGGCGAGGGCAAAAAGGACCTCGCTTCTGAAGTCGCTCACCCGATGCACCGGGTGACCGAGGCCGGGGATCCGTTCACGCCTCGCGACCCGCCGCTCGACCACGGACCGTGCGGCTTCGACGGTGGTCGACGACCTGGCCTTGCGCTCTTGCGTCACCTCGTCGAGCAGCTTGAACGAGTGCTCAGGTGACAGCGTGTTGCGGCCGGCCGCCAGGATCCCTCCTGCCACGGCCGGAATGAATTGAGGATTGCCGGACGCGATGTACCGCGCCACAGTGATCGTCGACGCGACCCAACCGTGGTCGAGAAGCGATGTGAGCATCCCGTCGATGACGCGTGCCTCGTCGTCGGTGGGCAGGCGGCCGACAAGGGTCAAGTACGCCGCTTCGGCGTACGGCAACCTTCCGATGATCTCTTCGTGCGAGTAGCCGCGAATGAGAACTCGGCCCGGCTCGACCACGCTGATCTCGGTGCTGAATTCGCTCACTCAATTGCTCCTTTCGTGCAGGCGCCTGGCATCGAAGGTCCCGTCCTCGACGCCGGCGGCTCGCAGCTTGAATCTCTCGATCTTTCCGGTCGGCGTCATCGGCAGCTCGTCGACCAGGGCGATGAACCTGGGCACGGCGCCTCGATACAGGTTGGCCTCGCACCACGACCTCAGCTGCTCCGCCGTCAATGCCGAACCCGGCTGCCGCACGACCGCGATCATGACCTCTTCCTCGGTCAGCTCGGAGGGCACGCCGTAAGCCGCGACGAGCTTCACCTGTGGGTGGGCCAGGACCGCGTTCTCCAACTCGTAAGCGCTTACCGTCTCCCCCATCCGGCGGATCGAGTCGCCGACCCGGTCGACGAACCAGAGCCGCCCCGCCTCATCAAGCCGGCCGCGGTCACCCGTGTGGAACCAGAGATTGCTCCACGCGGCGAGCGTCCGCTCGGGCTCGCGAAAGTACCCCGAGAACATCGAGCAAGGCTGCCGCGGGCGCACGCATATCTGGCCGACCTCGCCCTGGCCGACCGATCGGTCTAGCTCGTCGACGATTCGAACCTCGTAGTCAGGTAGCGGCCGGCCGACCGAGCCCGCCTTGCGGGATTCGCCCACGTTCCAGGCCACGATCGTGGCCTCGGTCGAACCGTAGCAATGCGTGAGCTGCAGGCCGAAGCGCTGTTCGAAATCCTGCTCGAGCTGGGCTGGTATCGGGATTCCATATCCCACCCTCAACCGGTTCTCACGATCGTGCGCCGCGGCAGGCTCTTTCAGGAGCAGCACGAGCATCGCTCCGACGAACGGCCAGATCGTCGCGCCGCAGGCTCGAACCTGGCTCCAGAAATGCCTGGTGTCGAACCGTTCCTCCAGACGAATCGATGCTCCTCCCACGAGGGCGGGCCACACCGCGTACCCCTGGGCCATGTTGTGGTGCAGAGGCAGCGACGTGAAGACGACATCCTCAGGCCCGATGTTGAACAGGTGGGCCGGCTGGCTCCCGTTGGTGTAGTGATGTGCATGGCTGAGGACCACGCCTTTCGCCGGTCCGGTCGAGCCGGACGTGTACATGACTGCTGCCGGATCGTCGAAGCTCGGGACTGTCGGATCCGTCCTAGGAGGTGCGCTGCGAATCTCTGCAAACGGGACGGAGGTGAAGGCGGTGTCGGCATGTTCGCCAACGACGACCAGCTTGCGCAGGGACGTCAATCGCTCTCGTTGGCGCTCAAGTTCGCCGAGGCAACCGGCCGCGACGACGGCCACCTGCGCCTGGCTGTGGTTCAGCACGTGGACCAGGCGCTCACCACGTTCCTCGGGGTTGATGGGAACTTCGACCGCGCCGAGGTAGCCGAGGCCGAACCAGGTGTCGATGAACTCTCGGCTGTTCGGAAGCATGAGGACCACTGTCTGGCCCTTCGCCACACCGACTCGCTCCAGGCCGGCCCGCACCGAGCCGGCGCTTTCGACCATGCCCGCCCGCGTCACGATGCCCTGCTCGTCACTGAGCAGCGGGCGGCCTGGCTCCCGGCTAGCCAGCGCATCGAGGACGCGGGGCAGGGTGCGCGCCTCGAGCGCGACCGCCGTCATCGGCGAAGGTCCCCGGCGCGATCGATCCTGGTGCGCAGGATCCAGAGCTCCTCATCGGTGGGTGGGGCCGTGGTCGCGATCCGCTCCACCGCATCGAATTCGAAGCCGGTTCGCTCAACCACCTCATCGACGGTCACGCCGGGGTGAACCGACTTGAGGCGCGCCCGGCTGGTCTCAGGGTCGAAATCGAATACGCACAGCTGGGTGATGATGTACCGCGGTCCCGCGCCCGGCAGGTTGAGACTCGCGCGATAGCCAGGGCTGCCGTCGCCGAAGCCGACCGCCGAGATGAAGCTGCACCGGTCCACGAGGACGCGTTTGGAGTGCGCGGTGGTAACGAGGTGATAGCGCCCGTTGTGCACCGTCGCGTTGCAGGTGCCGATGCCGCCCGGACCGCGGAACGCGAGGTGCCGATGGTCCGCGCCGATGCCGATCAGGTTTGAGTTTCCGTGACGGTCGATCTCGATGCCGCCGCAGAAGAACACCCCCCTGCGCCGAAATCTCATGTTGTTGAGTAACCGATCGTGCTCGTAGTACGCCTCGGCCCAACGCATCGCGCGGACGTCAGTGATGAACTTGAAGTCCTCTATCTCGGGCTCATCAGCGACCCACGACTTGGTCATCGCGAGCATCACGTTCATGTTGGGCCCGTGGTGCAGGTGCGCCAGCAGGGCTCCGGCCCGCGGCACGGGCAGGTTGGCGCCAACCTCGATCCATTCTCCGTCCTGGAGATCGCGGCTGATGACGACGGCCATCATCTCCTTGCCGGTCGGGGCCATTCGCAGAAGGTCTGCCTTGACAGAGGCCATCGATCAGGCTCGCCTCAGTACTCGGACAGCGACATCAACCGCGCCATGCCCATCCGCTCGAGGTAAGCAACGTGGGTCTCCGGCTCGTAGACGTAGCGCTCGAGGTAGCGCTCCATCGGGCCGCGGTTGCCGTCGCGAAGCGGGCGCGCGGCCTCGACGTACTCGCGCAGCGCTGCCTCATCAGGCGGGTAATAGCCATCGCTCGAGAAAGGATGAGCACCAAACGGTGCGCGCACCACAGCATCGGCTCCTGGCACCGAGGTCGCCGCCGGGTTTCGCTTGATCTCTTCGCGAGATACCAGTCGCTCGACAGAAACCACCGTCGAGTCGGCGGCCGCGTGAATCGCCCTGTCTCCGTATCCCGTGCCGTTGTGCTGGACGTTGCCGAAGACATCCGCAATCGAGGCGTGAAGTAGCGCCACATCGATCTCGATAGCAGGGATGGCGAGGAGGCGTTCGCCCTTCACGGGATCTGAGAACTCGACCAGGTCCGGGTTGACGCTCGGATACGACGTGCCCACCCCCGCTCGCCACGGATTGAATGGAAGACGCTGGGCCGAGGCGCGCAGGCCGGCGTAGTACATCGCCTCATCCAGCTCCCAGACCTCGATCTCGCCGGCCTGCGCGGCAGCCTGGAACGCCGGGCCGATGGGGGCGATGCCCTCAGCGCCCACGTAAGGTGCGATGACGCGTGAGGCGCACCCGGCCGCGATCAACAAATCAACGTCGAGTCCGGAAGATGCGGCTCCGACCACGGTGAGGTTTCGAACTCGGTTGCGGACCACCTGGCGGACGATGGCCATCGGGTGCCCGGTGTTGATGAAGCCGCCGATCCCGATCGTCAGGCCGTCGGTGATGCGCGCTGCCGCCCGGATTTCAGATTCGACTACCGATCGTCTTCCAGAGCCTCCGGAGCCGCCATCGGGCGAGGTCACTGGGCGGTGAATCCGCCGTCGAAATACAGGACCGCGCCGGTCATGTAGTCCGAGGCGGACGAGGCCAGGAAGACGACCGGTGGCCCGATCTCGCGGACCTCCGCCACCCGGCCAAGAGGGATCCGGCGCAGCAGCGAGTCGCGCCGCGCGGGGTTGGAGAGCACCTCCTCGGGCATCTCGGTCCGAAAGTAGCCGGGGGCCAGCGCGTTGACCCGGATACCCAGGGGCGCGGCCTCCAACGCCAGCGCCCGGGTCAGCCCGGCGACGCCACTCTTGCTGGCTGTGTACGCGGACTGTGAGCGGATCCCGACAGCGGATGCGATCGAGGCGATGTTGATGATGGAGCCGGGCGAACCCTGGCGGAGAAAGGCACGGCATGACGCGAACAACCCAGAGAGGTTCGTGGCGATGACCGCGGACCAATCATTCAGGTCGAGCTCGCTTGCCGGCGCCTCCACCTGGTAGCCGGCGTTGTTGACGAGGATGGAAACGGGACCGAGCGATTCGCGGACCTCATCGAACACGCTCTCTGCGCGGTTGAGGTCTGTGACGTCCCACGTGAACGTGGCCGCCCGCGCGCCATCTTTGGTGAGGACGTCCTGCAGCTCACGAAGCGGTGCCTGGCTCCGACCGCTAAGCGCCACTGCCGCTCCCGCTTCGGCGAGAGCGATCGAGATCTGGCGGCCGAGCCCGCGGCCCGCGCCGGTGACCAACGCGGTCTGCTGGTGGAGGCTGAAGATTGAATCCATCGGCGACATTCCTTGACCTCCTACAGAACCACGCGACCGGCTCAGCGTAGGTCGGTGCTGGCCGGTATGTCAATCGAACGGGCGAACCCTGACCACATGGTCGGCGTGCTCACGTGACGCGCCGACCTTGCCTTTTAGAATCGCATTGCTCTATGGTCGGCGCGAGCCGTGATGGGAAGCCAAGAGTCGGTCAGTCTCGATTCTGAGGTCGGTCCTTATTCGGATCTCTTCCGACCCGACAGCCGGCTGCGCGCGGCGGAGGTTGCGCGGTACGTTCTCGACGGCCACTGGACAGGGCGTTCGCTGGCGGGCTACCTCCACCAGGCGGCGGATCGAAACCCCGCCCACGTCGCCGCCGTGTCATATGCCGTCGAGGATCGGAGCCGTACCGAGCTTACGTACGGTGAGCTTGCGGACCTGACTGAGCGGCTTCGCAACGGTCTTACGGCACTCGGTGTCGGTCCGGGTGATTGCGTCTCGGTCATGCTGCCAAACCGTGCCGAGTTCGGCGCGATGATCTTCGCCATTCTCGACATCGGTGCGATTTATTCGGGGATCCCGGCCGCTTACGGAATGCGAGAGGCCGCTTTCATGGTGGGGCGCACCAGGTCCAAGGTGCTCGTGATCCCCGAGCGCTTTCGGAACCGTGACTACATTGCGCTCGCGACGACCCTGCGTTCGCAATCTCCGGGCTTGAAGGTGATCGTCCTGGGGCATGCGCCACAACGCGAAGGTTGGATGACATTCGACGAATTGACAGAGATGGCGCCCGCGCTGGCGGCGGCCCCTCTCCCCGAGCGCGGCCGTTTGGCCCATATCGGGTTCACTTCGGGCACGACCAGCGAGCCGAAGGGTGTCATGAACACTCACGACACCCTGGACACCCTCCTACGCTGCTGGGTTCAGCACGTGGGTCGCGAGGCGTTGGGATCACCGCTGCGCAATCTGATCGCATCCCCGGTCGGTCACCACACGGGTTTCCTCTGGGGAGTTCTGCTGGCGGCTCACCTGGAAGGATGCGGCGTGTACGTGGACCAGTGGAACGCAGAGTTCGCGGCACAGGTGATCTCCGACGAGCGAGTCTCAATGATGCTTGCTGCGCCGACCTTCCTCCAGGACCTCATCAAGCTCCCGTCGTTCGATGCGTCGAGCCTCGCATTCGTCGGCCTGGCCGGGTCGCCGATTCCGCGATCCCTGCCCCGCCTGGCCCGCGAGCGGTTCGGCTGCTTCGTCTGTCCCGCCTGGGGGATGACCGAGATCGGAATCGGCATCTCCGGCTCGCCGAATCAACCGCTGGACCGCGTGGAGGCTACCGACGGGCGGCCCGTCGCGGGCACGGAGGTGCGCGTGATCGCCTCGACGGAACGCGAGTCGGATCCGGAGGCCGAAGGAGATCTGCAGGTGCGGGGCGCCGGAATGTTCATCGGCTACTACGAGCGCCCTGACTTCACGAGCGCTGCCTTCACTGACGGTTGGTTCGAGACCGGCGATCGAGCGGTGCGCCATCGAGACGGTTTCGTCTCGCTGACCGGGAGGAGCAAGGACATCATCATCCGCGGTGGCGAGAACATCCCCGTGGTCGAGATCGAAAGCTTGATCTACCAGCACCCGGCAGTCGCGGACGTGGCGGTGGCCGGCTACCCGGACGAACGGCTTGGTGAGCGAGCCTGCGCGGTGCTCGTGCTGAAGCCGTCAGTCGGCGCCCCGGGCCTCGAGGACTTGAATGCTTTCTTGATCTCGCTCGGCGTCTCCAAACACTTCCTGCCCGAGCGACTCGAGGTCGTCGATCGGCTGCCGAAGACATCGAGCGGAAAGGTCAGGAAGGTCGAGCTCAGGCGATGGCTCGTCGATGGCGGGACCGTGCCGGGCGACGCCTGACGTAGCCCAGGTCGGTTCAGCCGTTTCGGCGTCGCTGCCTCTCGTAAGCGACCTGTGAGCGACGTGCGGGCACCAGATCCGAGCCGCCCAGAGCCTCGAAGAGAGCCCTGGAGACGCGGTAGTGATCCGCCAGGCCGGTGCCTTCGATCAGCTCAATCGGGCCCTGCGGGTAACCGAGTCCCAGGCGCACCGTGCTGTCGATGTCGGCGGCAGTCGCCAGGCCCTCGTCGAGGCTCGCCAGCGCCGCGTTGAAGTAAGGCCGGATGAGCCGGTTCAGGATCCTGCCGGGCATATCGGCGGACACCGCCACCTCCATACCCGCTGCACGGAAGAACTTCGCGACATCCTCGACGGCGGCGATCGCGGTGTGGGGTTGCCGAACCAGCTCGACCAGGTTCGATGGGCTCCCCGAGCCAAGCCGAAACCTCGCAAAGCCGACGACGTTGGAACCTTCGTCGCCACGGGACTCGCCCGCATGAACGCCGAGGCATTCGAGGCCGAGCTCGATGGCTACGACCTGGCCGGCAGTCGAGCTGGGCAAGGTAGCGACGTCTCCCAAGACCACCATGACGGGAAGGCTCAGCCCCTCCACGTGGTCCGGCAAACCCTTTCCTTCTGGGAACGAATGGCTCTCGCCCTGGACCACCACGGTCACATTCGCCACCACGTCAGGCGCCGAACATCGCCACGCGGTCGTACGTATAGAACCCGCGACCGGTTTTGCGTCCGAGCCTCCCTGCCGACACCATCCGACGCAGGAGTGGCGGGCACGCTGTCCGTGGGTCGTGGGTGATCCCATACAGCGCATCGCAGAGCCTTACCTGGGTGTCGAGTCCCACGTAATCGAGAAGCTCGCACGGCCCCATCGGGTAACCGAGGCCTACCTTCACCGCACGATCGATGTCCGCCGGCTCGGCAATCCCGCGCTCCACCAATCGGACCGCATCGTTGTTGAACGGCACGAGCAGCTGGTTGAGGATGAAACCGGGCCGGTCGAGGGTCCGCACAGGTCGCTGCCCCATCGCCTCGCAAAGCGTCCATGCCTGCTCAAACACCTCGGCTGCCGTGGTCATAGCCGGTGTCATCTCGACGAGCTTCATCAGCTGGGCCGGCAGACAGAAATGCATGCCGACGACACGTTCGGGCCGACCCGATGCAGAAGCCAGCTCGGTGATGGATAGGGTCGAAGTGTTGGAGGCGAAGATCGTATCGGGGTCGCACACGGCGTTGAGCGATGCCAGGAGCCGTCCCTTGACCTCAAGGTCCTCGAAGACCGCCTCGATGACGAGCTGTGCATCCGCCAGCGCACCGATGTCGGTGGAAAAAGCGAGGCGGGCGAGCGCCGCCGACCGGCCCGCCTCGGTCAGCCGGCCCTTCGCCACGCTGCTCGTGAAAAACTGTTCGATCTGGGTGAGCGCGCGATCGCCCGTCTCCTGGGAGACGTCGTACATGCGGGTTTCGAACCCCGCCCTGGCCAGCACGATCGCTATCCCCGAGCCCATGGTTCCCGCACCCGCGACCCCAACCGTTCTGTCCATCACCACTTGATGGCCCGGGCCCCCGTCGGGTCCCTGAACGCCCGTGAGATCTGCAGCCTCTGGATCTCGCTGGTCCCTTCCCAGATCTGAGTGAGCTTGGCATCGCGAAACAACCGCTCGACGACATGGCCGCGGACGTATCCATAGCCCCCGTGCAACTGAAGTGCGCGGTCGGCGGCCTCCATGGCGAGGTCCGCCGCGCTGAGCTTCAGGATCGAGGCCTCGGTCACAAGCTCGTCCGCGCCGGCATCAATGAGCCTCGCCACATGGAGCAACCAGCTCTCGGTAAGCGCGAGACGTGTCGCCAGGTCGGCGAGTGCGATCTGCGTGGTCTGGAATTCGATGAGGGGACGGCCGAACGCGTTGCGTACATTGGCGTACTTACAGGCCTCAGCGAACGCAGCTTCTGCGATGCCGAGTGCCTGCGCCGCAACGCTCGGTCGCGATCGGTTCAGGGCGGCGAAAAGGACTTTCATTCCGTGTCCCGGCTCCGCCAGCACGTTGGTCCGAGGCACAGAGCAGCCCTCGAACCGCAACGCAACAGTGGAGGAGGCACGGTGGCCAAGCTTTTGCTCCTTGCTCGTGACCGACAGCCCGGGGGTCCCCTTCTCGATGACGAGGGCTGTGATCGCAGCGGCTGTGTCGCCTAGCCCCCGCCATTTGCCGAAGACCACGATGAAGTCGGCCACGTCGCCGTTTGTTATGAAGATCTTTGTGCCCTCAATGTCCACCTGGTCGCCGCGCTCGGTGAATGCGGTGCGCATACTGGCTGCGTCGGAGCCGCCGCTCTCCTCGGTGATTGCAAGCGCACCCAGGCCGCCCGCCGCAACTCGCGGCAAGACTCGCTCTCTCAGAGCTGGACCGGCAAACTCGATCACCGGTCCAGCTGCGTGATACGTGGTGGCCCACGTTATCGCGGTCGAGGCACACGCCCGACTGATCTCCTTCACTGCGAGGACGAAGCACAGGTACGAGAGACCAAACCCACCATATTCGGTGGGTATGAACATGCGATTCAGCTCGAGCGCGTTCAGATCGTGGATGTTCTCCCACGGAAAAGCCTCGCTCCGGTCGAGCTCCGCAGCACGTTCTGCAAGCCTGTTCGTCGCCAGGTGGCGGACTTCGGCCAGCACCGCAGCCTCCTCGTCCGTCAACTTGGCCGCTTCTCGAATCCGCTCAAACAGATGTGTCACTGGTCGTTACCGGCCCACTCAGCGGTCGCGGAAGTGGGCTGGGCGCTTCTCGAGAAACGCCCGCATGCCCTCGTTCGCGTCCTCCGTCATATAGGCAAGGGTCGACAGCTCCGTCTCTGACCGGAGGCCTTCGGCGAGCGACGTCTCCGCTGCCCGCATGACGGCGGCTCGCGCGAGACGAAGCGTCACCAGGCTGTGCCGCGTCAGTCGACGGGCCAGGATTCGGCCGGCTTCGTCGAGGTCGGCATCGACAACTGCGTTGACGAGACCGATCGACGCAGCTTGCTCGGCAGTGATGGGATCGCCGATCAGGACCATCTCAAGTGCGGGCGCAGAACCGACGAGCCGCGCCAATCGCTGCGTGCCCCCGTAGCCCGGAATCAGACCCAGCTTGATCTCGGGGAGGCCAAGCTTGGCAGTCCGGAGGGCGATGCGAAATGTGCAGGCAAGAGCCAGCTCGAGGCCACCGCCAAACGCGTATCCGTTGATCAGCGCGATGCTCGGAATCGGAAGGTCCGCGAGCATCTGGAAAACGGACTGCCCAAGCTCGGAGCCCTTTTGGCATGCTTCTGCCGGCCGCCCTACGAGCTCCGCGACGTCAGCTCCGGCGCAGAACGCGCGGTCGCCGTCGCCCGTGACCAGCAAGGAGCGCGCTGAGGATACGGCCACTGATTGGACCGCCTGCTGAATCTCGCCCAGCAAGCTGAAATTGAGCGCGTTGAGCACCTCAGGGCGGGCGAGCGTGAGGTACGCGAGATCATCCTCGAAGGTCAGTCGGAGGTGTCTTGGGGCCACCGTCAGTGCCCGAACGTGTCGGTATCCGGCTCGCGCTTCTCGGTGAACGCAGCCCCCAGCTCGTGAGACTCTTCCGATTCGAGGTAATAACGCAGCAGGAGGTCGTGAGCCACCCGCGCGAAGCCCGACACGCCACCCGTGCGAGCCGCGAAGGTGGCCTTGACGGCCGCCAGGGCCTGGGTACCGCGGGTGGCGAGGGCATTTGCCATCTCCTCGGTGCGCTCTCGGAGCTCGTGATCCCCCACCACGCGATTCACCAGGCCGAGCTCCAAAGCGCGCGGAGCCGAGATGCGCTCGTTGAGGAACCAGATCTCCTTCGCCCGCTTCCGGCCGACCAGGTCCTCCAGATACCACGTTCCGTAACCGCCATCGAAACTTCCCATCATCGGGCCGACCTGGCGGAACACCGCCGATTCCTTGGCGATAGTGAGGTCGCAAACAACGTGCAGCACGTTGCCGCCGCCGACAGCAAAGCCGTTGATCGAGGCAATGACCGGCTTCGGGTGCCGATCGATCAGATCGTAAATGTCCACGATCGGCAGGACTCCGGGATAGCTGAGAGTGGCTTCGAGGCCCTCCTTGTCCCCCCCGATGCAGAAATGGCGATCGCCGGCGCCGGTCAACACCAGAACGCGCGTGCGTGTTTCCAATCGCGCGCGTTCGAGAATGCCCTTGAGCTCTCGAATCATCTCGAGGTTGAACATGTTGCCGTGCTCTGGCCGGTTGAGCGTTATCCAACCCACGGGCCCACGCTCTTCGTAAAGGACCGGCGCCTCTTCGCTCAATGGTCTTGCCCGAGCGTCTCAGCGGGTGGCGAGGCATGGTCGCCACCCGCCAGCCAGTCGGCGACAGCGTCGTGGTCGGCGTCGAGAATCGGTGGCGCGATGCGACACCCGTTCGCCGACCCGTCCAGCCACCATCCCGTCCCCACCTGCGGCACCACGGTATCGCCCGACGCGATCCCATAGAAGAGACCACGAGCGCGCAGGTCGTCATCGTCGACCACATCATCAAGGCGGTTGATAGGGCCGGCCGGGACGCCGTGACGGGAAAAAAGATCGAGCCAGTGGTCGCGGCCGGCACCTTTCAGATCGGCCGCGATGATGTCAACCAACTCTCGCCTGTTCTCGCGCCGTCCGGTGTTGCCGGCGAACCGGGAGTCCGCCACGAGTCCCGGCCGGTTCAAGCATTCGCACAGCCTGCGGAAGATCGCATCATTGCCGATGGCCAACGTCATCGGTTGATCCGCGGTGTCGAACATCTGGTAGACCGCGATCACAGAGTCCCGCCCGCCACTCCGGGTCGCGAGCTCTCCAGACCCCATGTAGGACACCAATCTCGACGAGACGAACTTGACCATCGAGTCCACCAAGGCCACATCGATCAGATGGCCTTTGCCAGTGCGCGTGCGATCGAACAAGGCGCTGACGACACCCATGGCCGCGTCCATGCCGGCGAGCAGGTCTGCCGCGGGCGCCCCGATCTTCTGCGGGGGACCACCGGGCTCGCCGGTCAGGTCCATGACGCCGCTGTAGCCTTCGGCGATCAGGTCGTATCCGAGGAGAGCTTTCCGGCGGCCGGTCAGGCCAAAGCCGGTGATGGAGCAGAACACCACGCTCGGATTCAGGGCTCTGACCGCCTCGTAGTCAAGCCCCAGATCGGCCTGTACCGAAGGCCGGAAATTGGACACGACGACGTCCGCGCGCGTCACCAGTTGCTCCACCCTTCGACGGCCCTCCGCAGCGGCAAGGTCGATCGTCGCGCTGCGCTTGTTTCGGTTCACGGAAGCGAACCAGAGCGACTGACCGTCAAGGAACGGGGGCCCCCAATCTCGGGTGTCATCACCACGGTCGGGACGCTCGATCTTGAGGACCTCGGCTCCGAGGTCACCAAGAATCTGTGTGGCATAAGGACCGGCGATCGAGTTGGTCAGGTCGAGCACCCGAATGCCTGCGAGAAGGCCGAATGTCGTGGCCGGCGGTGAGGGCAGCTGTCGAACAGACGATGTCGTCACCGGCTCACTTTGACCGATCCGGCCCGCCCTCGGGGCCAAACCGGGCACGAAAAGTGGAAGACGCTTGCCGGCCTCTGCTGCGGAGCAGATCGGACACTGGAATATTATTTCAGGAACCGGTCGCGGCCGAAACCGCGGCCGCTAGTCATGCCTGGAGTGAGCCACGTAATTACCCGAAAGCCCGGCCTTGCAGGCGGCCGCGTGTCCGTCTTGTTCCTGGCCACCGGGCTGCTGGCGTCGACGGCGGCAATGCAAGCGGTGCCCGGCGTGCTGGGACCCCTGCTGGAAGCGGATCTGCACATCAGCCAGGCCACCCTCGGGCTGCTGGCGGCCGCGGCCACCGGCGGCATGGCCTTCGG
>CAAGKR010421100.1_pt1 | contig 13157 bp, 5 predicted proteins | sample 2556971 | NCBI WGS metagenome assembly CAAGKR01 (sample SAMEA5207829, study PRJEB30636) | soil metagenome | biome: forest; feature: boreal; material: soil | place: USA | collected 2011-09 | depth 1 m | reverse complement strand
GTGACTACTGCCGCGACTTCATCGTTCATCGGCCTTGGCTCCCCGCCCTGCCGCAACCCAGGCGACTCACCTGGAGCCAGACGCTCCGATGGAAACCTGTCCGGTCACCGCGCTACTAAAGGCCTACCTGAAGTCCACTGGCCTGGAGACCGGTCCCCTCTTCCGCCCCGCGAACCGGAACAGCGAACTCAGGAAAGGCTCCCGCGGCGAGGACGGATTCTGGAGTGAGTGGCGGATGAGCGGGTACGGCGTCGCCCTGATCGTCAAGCACTGGATCCGGGTGTCTGGGCTTTCCCCAGCCGACTTGGCCGGCCACTCCCTACGGGCCGGCCTGGCGACACAGGCGGCCGCCGGCGGCGCGTCCGAACGGGCGATCATGGCCCAGACCGGCCACACCGACGTCGAGATGGTGCGCCGTTACATCCGCAGCGGGCAGCTTTTTGAGGAGAACGCGGCAGACAAGACTCCCGCCCATCCAAACCACATCAACGCTCGAGGCACGCCAGCGTGCGGTGCTTGCTGCCGTTGAACCCGGAGTGATAAGAGCAGCGCCAGGGCCGAGATCAGAAGAGCGACTAGGGCCAGGGCCCTGTCAAAGGTCACCCGGCCAACCCGGCTGCTGGGCAAATGCTGCTGCACTCACGTCGGTCAGTTGGACTCCCGATGTCTGAGATCACGCCAAGCCGATCCTCACCTGGACCTCGGAGCCCTCCTCGCTAACCGCGGATATCGCTGCGGTCAGCCGCTCTCCTACGTCAATTTCCGGGGCCAGGAGCTGCGCAAGGTCACGTGGCAAGTAACCTATCGCCCGTCCCCCAATAAGGACCTCCACCGCGTTGCGGTCGATCAAGTTCTCGTAATCGCGCCGAAGACCGACCACGTCGTCCGCCCGGATGCTTCCCAGAATTCCCTTACCTTCACTGTACTGCGTCCCCCGGAGAGCCACTTCGATCGGGAGAATTCCCTGCAGCCCCTGGAAATCCACGAGATAGGCGTTGCTGACGGTTCGAGCAACACTCTCACTAATGTTCCTTCTGGTCGCCGACGACACTGCTTCCTCTTGGGTGGAAGTTCTGCCAAGCCATGCGATGAAGGATTGGTACGTTGACTGGGTCGCGTCTTGGAGGTACCTCCCGCTGATCTCGATTGCTGCTGATCGAGACGACACGCCCGCGCTCAGAGCCCATGTCGCCTCCGGCGTGGGGACGCCAGACCGAATCATGGACGGAAGGAAAGCTGCGTATGTAGACATCTCGGCCGGTACGACCCCAATGGAGGGCGCGGCGACGCGCAGCAAAGCACCAGTGACCCAAGGCAGTCGATACGCGAAGAAGTCTTCAACGAACCCCGTCAGCGCCTCGAGGTTGTCCATCGCCCCGAGGCCAGCGGCGATCTCTTCGATGGCCACCCCTGTCAGCCACGCGTTGAGAAGATCTAAATGATTAGCCGATGTCTCAGCTTGCGGCTGCCCCTCGGTGGTTGCCATGGCCGCTCTGACTGCAAGTTCGGAGAGGGCGGCTAGATCCCCGGGGCCGGCCTCTACAAGTAGTCGCCGCAACTCCGCCTCATTCTCAGCGACGAAACGCTGCAGCGCATCGCAGCTATCACTCCTCAATCCGGTGGGACTGTACACGGAGCGAGTCTCGGCGGATGTTCGCGACCGGATGCTCTGGGATACGCCCTCCATGAGGTGCTGGAGTTGGGAAAGGTCTGCCTGACTGGTTGTCTGGATCCCAGCGAGCGATTCGGCGAGGACGCTGGCAAGACGATCCTCGTCGTCCGCAGACGTCACTCCCTCTTCGACCATCAGGGCCAGGACCTCAGGGTCTAGAGCGGTCGAGGCATCGGCAACGCTCAACCGCCCTGCAGCGATCTCCCGGACCATCTGCAGCAGCGCGCTCCTCACAGGCTCCAATCTCGAGCGCTCCTCCAAGAAGTCACTGAAATCCTGTCGGTCCTGGCGGGTAGTGGTGATGTGCACGATAAGTCCCTCGGTCTCCTCCCGAGCCCGTCCAGCGCGACCGGCTATGTTCCAGTAGTCGCGAGCGGACAGGCGTTCAGACTGCCCTCCCGCAACGCGGCGCCGACAACTGTGCATAACGACCGTACGGATCGGCAAATTCACACCTTGAGCCAGCGTGTTCGTGGCGATGACGACCCGTAGTTGGCGGCGCCGCATGTCACCCTCGACCGCACGCCGCACCACAATTGGCAGACGGCCGTGATGCAACCCGATCCCCTGGTTCGCCAGCCGGGTGGTCAGATGCTCTGCACCAAGCCACTCCTTTGCGGCTTCGTGCGATTCAGTAGTGTGACCCTGGAAATACCCTGGAACCGTCTCCGACGCCGCTGCATACTCTAGGCGCTGCAACAGCGCCGTACCCACAGCGATCGCAAGATTGCGCTGCGGGCAAAACACGAGTACCGATCCAACCTCGGCGAACTTGAACGCGAGCTCAGCGGCGGTCTGGGCCTTCGACGTGGTGTCTGGGAACGCTCTCTTCAGGATTCGATTGGATCGTGGGGACTCGATCTCGAACACGTTCTCGCGGATCACACCAGGAACGAAGCCGGCGAGACCCTCTGCATCATCAGACTCGGCATACCGGATCACTCCTTGCGGTCCCAGCCACTCGAAGCGGGCTACGCGCAAGACTGATGGGCGCCAGGACGACGAGATGACCGCCGATGGGTCCGCAGCAAGCCACTGGGCAAGGTCGCGAAGGGTTTCATCAGGGACGACAGCAGACAGGAAGAGGAATCGTGCCTCTGGCAGACGGCGCTTTAGGCGGGTCATGAGGAGCTCAAACTTCAAGCCGCGCGCTCCGTCGTCAATAATGTGGCCTTCGTCGATGACGATGAGCCGCACATCATTCAGGGCTTCCGTGTTCACGCGATGCAGAAGGTCCAATTTCTCTGGCGTAAGCACGAGTAGATGAGCATCGGCGACGAGAGCCTGCTCGAACGCATCGCTCTCGTACGTCCCAATAACGCTCGAAACGCGCAGCCCGAGGTCTGACAGAAGGTGAACGAAAGCCTCCTCGATCTCCCCTGCCAGCGCTCGGTAGGGAGCTACGTACACGCACTTCGATCCCGGCTGCGACAGCAACTGATGGACGATCGCCATCTCTGCTACCCGCGTCTTCCCGGCGCTTGTTGGCATCCTCACGACCTTGCTCGACTCGTCTGCCAGGAGCCCTTCTTCAATAGCTGCCAATTGGGATGGCCACAGTTCGGACACCGAAGGGCTCCGCACCACCGACCGGCCGCCGCCACGACTCAGCAGCTTGAGATATCGGTTCCACAAGGGCGCATCGAGGGAACCTCCGATGACGTGCCAAGTCGACCTTGCGTGCACGACCGGCAACAGACTCCGAAGGATCAGGGCAAGGTTGGCCTGGTCAACGAGACCGTCCGCCAGGAATCCTCGCCCAGCCCGCTCGATCATTTGTATCGCACCCTCAAATGCCGGCTCGTCTCCGGCAAGCAGGTAGCGCGACACTTGGTCAATGCCTTTGGCTAAGAGGCCCTCAGCTGCCACCTGCGAAAGCAACTCGATCGGCAGCTTCAAGTCTGGCTCTGATGTGAACCGGGTCGAGGCAGCGCGAACCTGCAAGAGATAGCGCTGCAGGAATACCAGCACGAGTTCCGCAACCCCATCTGGAGGGATATCTGGCGTCGCCCTGTAGAGCTGGCGCGCCAGGCAAGCGGCGTTCGCTTGGAAGCCCGCCAATTCGTACGCGGCAGCAGAGTTCAGAATGGCGAGCTCTCGACTGGCGCCCTCCTGAAGCTTGGCCAATGACTCCCAGGCTCGAGCTACTAGTCGCGCAACTCCGCTGAGCTGGCCGATGGCCTCTCCCGAACGCGCTACGCCCTCGACATCCAAGGCGGCTCCCGACATGTTCTTGGCCAGACGCTCGGCCGAGTAGGTCCATTGGAAGCTGGGTGACGTTCCCGTTAGCTCCACCAGAACACCTTTTGCCGTTACCTGCGCGACCTCCGATTGCAGACGCCGATCCGTCAGCAAGTTGGCAAGCCCACTCGAGGCCATCAGTCCTCACCCGAGGTCATGCCCACGGACCCATAGACGTCCTCGATTAGTTGAGCAAGCCCGGTGACCAGGAGCTTGTGTGCCGCCAGTTGCGCGAGATCAGGTGGCAGCTCATGGAGGTTGACCAAAGTCGTCTCGCTCCATGGTTCGACGTCGAACGTTAGGAAGATCCGAAAGGTATCGCTCGGGCCTCCGCTTTGCCGGCGCTCGCGCAGATACTCCATGAACGCGCCAAAGAGCGGATCGCCTTGCTCGCGAAGGCGCTCCGCAGTGAAACGATAAATAGCCGGAATGCGCTGGCGGGCATCAGCCACAAGCTGGTCATGGGCTTCGACACCGCATCCAGTGTCCGCCGATGTGCGGAGCTTCGACTCCAGGAGACAGACTTCGACGATCTCAGTACCCTCAGTGTTGACTTTCACCGCCAGCAGGTCGGTTCCCGGCAGGCTCTGGTTCTGAGTCAGTGCAAAATGAAGCTTGTTCACGGGAACGGCGTATCCGTGCAGCTCCTCGAGGACCCATTGGGCGAGAACCTCGCCGAAACGGCCCTTTCGGAGAGTCCCCACAGTTGGAATCACGCTATCCATGAGATCTCGCACGCCATCCCAACCGAGGAAGGTCGCCGCCTCTCTGACGAAGGCTCGATCTGTCCGCGCATCAGTGATGCGTCGTGCCAATTCCGATTTGATCTCGTCGCTCGGGGAGCTAGCTTCAGACAGATCCCACGTGGTGAAGGTGTTGTACTCGCTCGGGTCACGCTCAGTCGACTCGATCCAGGTATTGAGCATCAGCGCCCCGTCACAAGGACGAGCGGTGTGCGTGAAGAGATCCGGCGGGTCCAGACCGGCGAGGAGGCCGCGCGTCTTGCCGCTTATTCGGCAGAGTAAACCTTGAGAACTTCGTCACCGTAGTGGTTGATCACCTTCACTGCGATCTTGCCGGTGGACGGAGGGGCGAACGGCCTGCTGACCGAGCGGTTCACCGAGCTCCAGGCCTCCTCGCTGACTTCGGCTCGCAGAGCCCGCTTGAGGCTCTCGTATGGGTCATCCCGGCCAAGGAAGTACGCATGCCGGACGAAGAAACTCTCTCCGTTGTAGTCGGTATCGATGAACCAGCAAGCGACGTCGTCCACGGAGTGAGAGCGGACCTCACCCGTAGTCGGGTCGTATACATCCAGACCACGAATCTCAATGGTCCATGTTTCCGTACCGCGATCGATCGTGATATCTGGCTCCCCGAAGACCATGAAAAGGTTCGCCGCCCCTGTCTTTTTGAGCAGATCTTCTCCCAGGCTGATGTCCGGATTCATCGTGGCGCGGAGAATCGTCAGATTCCCCAGTTGTCGGCTCTCTTCTGCAACGTAGCCATCGAACGCAAAGCCGCACACGACAAGGAGGTCGAAATGCTTTACGGCCTCTTTGGCGGCCTCGCGAACTAGGTCTGAGGTCACTGTCCCGTACTCAGGCCCTATGCAGATCGCAGCGCGCTTACTGACGCCATTCTCGAGATACTCCCCGACTGCATCGATCCGCTCACCTGGCCAAGGCTCCAGCGCTTCGAAGATCAGACGCTCATTCTTGACTGTGTTCTGAACTCCTCCTACCTTGAGGTGGTCAAGGATCACCCGGTGGAAGCGGTTAACGTCGTCTTCAGCCGGACCCTCTGCTCCGTCCCGGTTCTCCCCGTTTGACGACTCCAGCAGGTGAGGCGAGAGACTCTCCACCGTAAACGGCCCGGCGACGCGCACAACACCGGAATGGATCTCCGGCTGGTCATACAAGATTTCGCTGTCGGCGTGCTTAGCAATAGCCCGGTCAATCTCATCTGGCGACATCCCCTCTGAGATATCTGGGTTGTTGGCGATCGACTTCAGGGTGACGTGCGGTACCTGTTTGTAGACGAACCCTTTGCGTAGATCGTGGGGACCAGCGGAAGTCCGCGAGTCCGCCAATACGTAGTACGGGTATTTTGCGGACATCATTCGCGTGCGCGCCAACGCGAGCGCAACCCGACTCGTATCCACAGTGATCCACCGCCGGCCCCACTGTTCCGCAACAAAGGCGGTCGTTCCGCTTCCGCACGTCGGGTCGAGTACGAGGTCACCTGGATCAGTGGTCATCAGAACGCAGCGCTCTATTACCTTCTTTACCGTTTGTACGACGTAGGCCTTGTCCTCGCCGAAGCCCCAGCTCGTGTCAAACCACATGTTCACCAACGGGAAGACTGGAAAGTCGTCCAGGTAGCGGACATAAGCCAAGGACACTCCTCGCCGTTCCAGCCGTCTTGCAACAGCTAGCTTCTCCAAACCATTCACAGTGGTCTTCCAATGGATGTTGCCGCTCAAGTCATAGGACTGGCCGTCGAACGAGAAGGGCTTGGAGAGTTCGTTGGAGTATCCCGTGGAGGTCAGGTTGTCTTGCCTGTAAGGGCGAGCCCCTGCCGGAAGAAGCGACGGATCCGCTTTCTCCGCGGCCGTCATCGCGCGTCGGATTCCGGCCTCGTCTACCAAGACGTACTCCCCAGTACCCTCGCTGCCAACGATCTTTGGCTGGAACAGTTGCCGGTACTTCACCCGCGTGGCATCTTTCGCGTACCAAAGGACGAAATCCATGGTTCCTGCTAAGACGTTTACTCGAGCCATCGGACTACTTACGGCCGCCGTCTTTCGGAATCCGATCAGGGAAATTGAGTTCTCGCTACCAAACACCTCATCCAGTAGCGCCCGGACCAAATGCACGTGGGCGTCACCGATCTGGATGAATACACTGCCGCTGTCGGTCAGAAGATCTCGGGCGACGACAAGCCGGTCGCGCAGATAGGTGAGATAGGAATGAATGCCCTTCTCCCATGTGTCGCGGAACGCCTTGATCTGCTCAGGTTGGCGCGTGGCGTCGTCGAGTTTTCCATCCTTGACATCCCGTTTGCGGGTTGAGACTTGCCAATTCGATCCAAACTTGATGCCGTAAGGAGGATCGATGTAAATGGCTTGTACCTGTCCCTTCAGCGCTTCCTTCTCGCCCAGAGATGTCATAACAAGCAACGAATCGCCAAGGATCATGCGGTTGCTCCAGTTCTGCTGATGCCTGTAGAAATCGACGAGGTCATCGAACTGGATACCGTTGAAGTCTGCAAACAGACTTGGTTGCTCGCTCTCCCCAGAATGTTGCCGCAGATCCTCGATCAGAGCCTTAGGTGCAATCTTCTCCTGAATGTAAATTGGAACGGCCGGTACCTCGAGCGGCTGTTGGTCCTGCTCATCCTTGCCGTTCCAAACAAGCTGGGGATCCAACGTCGGATCACGCGGGTACAAGACCTTCTTACTAGCCCGGTCCTCGGGCCGCAGAAAGCCCTCTAGCTCGGAGGTCGGGATGTTCGTACGCTTCGCCTCTTTATGGACCGTCGCCTCGATTGTGATGGCGGGCTTGACCCGTCGCCCTCTAGGCACCAGTCATCACCACTGCTGCACCTCGGATCTTGCTGCGAATTTCGTCCCCCGCCATCCACGGATCATGGATCTCTAGATAGTCCCATCTCCCCAGGCGCCCCCAGTTATTCACCGCCGGCACCCACAGGTTGAGAGCCGTACCAGCCTTGGTGAGCTTGGCCTCTCTCCTCTCCCCCGTCACCTCTATGAGCAGTGTGAGGATGTCGCCCTTATCGTCACGGAGGCGCACGATGAAGTCAGGGATGTAGTCGACCTGCTTGCCATCATGCACGTAGGGGACACGTAGACCCTTCCGGTCGGGACCGATCCGGTCATTCTTTACCCACGCCTCAACCTCCGCCATTGCGTCTAGAGCCTGGCCGACTTTCGCTTCCCAGTCGCTGTCAAGGACCATGCGGTTGAGGTGGCTCTTGGTTACGTCGACCACGGGCTTCAGAGTGTCGAATTCGACGCCTGCGGTTGTCCCAATCGGGTGCGTCTCGCTCAACACCGGCTTGATCACCGCGGCCACGCCGCTCGCCTGCACGATGCCTTGATGGATCCGCTCCGCGGCGCGAGTCGAGTGTTCGGCTAGGAGCAGGAGCTGAGGGTATGTCTCACTCGAGCATGTAAGACATTCGTCTAACCAGCGTTGGCAAATGCCGACCAGCTGAGGGAAGAGCCAGACCTTCGGATGATCTTCCTCGTCGCGGAAGTGGTTCTCCAGCAACCGCCGCGCGAGGCCAAAGGCTACAGCCTGCAACCTGATTCCGCGCAACTCCTCAAGTGTGTGGATGTCAGGCTGACCCACGATCGGATCGCACTCCACCCGCATAACGACGTCTTTGGTTGTCAGCGTCATGCGGCACGCGGGCGTGAAGTCCGCGTCCAGTCGGTCAACGGGAATGTCGTAGCGGTAGCCGGCCACACGCGGGTAGCTGATCTCAAGGGTGTTTCGTTCCGGAACCGTGGCTACGTGGTTGGGAGCGACCAGGACCTTCGGCCGCTGCGATCTCGGCGCAGCTGTCGGAATGAAGGAGAAGGGAACGCCGTAGACCTCGGCATATTCTGCCGGGAACATGCCATCGTCGTCCGGGACATAGCTGTACCGTCGCAGTGCGCGCCCCACCACCTGCTCGCATAACAGCTGGGTCCCGAAGGCGCGAACGCCAAGAATGTGGGTCACAGTCGTCGCGTCCCAGCCCTCCGCAAGCATCGAGACCGAGACCACGCACCGAACGTCGGCGCCGAGTTTTCCCGGCTTTCCTACCGTGTTGAGAACCTCACGCAGGAGCTCCTCCTCGGTAATTGTTTCGGGATCCTTCCCGCTGCTGCGGAGCCGATAGTCGTGTTTGAACTCCTCGATTTCGCGGGAAGCAATGGCTTTGAATTCCTTGCTCATCTCGCCGGACTCGAGCTCGACGCTGTCAACGAGTAGCGTCTGCGGGCGCGCCGACCAGTCCCCGTCTACCACATTCGTGAAGCGCGGCAAACGGCCAGGGACTCGCACCTTGTCGCCGGTCGGCAACGTCTTCTCCCATCCGGCAATGTGGTCGAAGATCAGTTTGCTGACCCGCGTGTTGTTGGCGACAACGATAAACACGGGCGGCGTCTCGATGCCGGCGTTCTCCCAGTCCTTGCATGACCGCTCGTAGTCCTCGTAAAGCATCTGCAGCGCGCCCTCGAGATCCCCCGGCAGCTTTGGCTCAGCGCTTCCGTCGACGGCGCCGCGCGTCCCTTTGGGGAGCTTCTCGCGGACGTTGATCCAAAGATTCCTGTACGTCGGCAGGTCGCCCGTTGCCCGGTCATCGGCAACCGGCACCCTCGGAACTTTGACGATGCCAGCTTCGATCGCGTCGATAAGGGCGAAGTCCGAAACCACCCACGGAAACAAGGTTCCTTCGATATACCCGGAACCGCGTAGGAAAAATGGTGTGGCACTTAGGTCGTAGACCACCTTCACGCCGAGTTTGTCCCTTATTGCTTCGAGACCGGAGATCCACACCGCGGCCGTCTGCGCCTCCCTCTCAGCCTCCTTCTTGTCGTCCCCCGTCAGCGCCGGTTCATCCTCTTCGGGTTCTGGCCGGCGGCGATGGCAATGGTGGGCCTCGTCGTTCATAACAACGATCCCAGACTTCTTTGAACCAAAAACCCGACAGACTCGGTTGACCATCTCTTCCGGCGTCTCCTGGAATTGGTTCGCGGGTCCACCGTTGGCAAGGATCTGCTTTGTCGTCTTGGAGGCCTCGATAGTCTCGCGACGAATGAAGGCGTGGTAGTTCGTCAGTTCGATCGTCGCCTGTCCAAGACCCGACAGGAGGTCGGGGGGCACGAGATCCATTGCCTCGTAGTAGTTGTCTGGGTCGGCGGGCTTGAGCACGCGCAGGCGGTCCCGCACCGTGATCCCAGGCGTGACTACGAGGAATCGCTCGGAGAAACGGGCGTCAGTGCGGTTGGCTTGCTTGTTCAGCACCTGCCAGGCGATGAGCATCGCCATCACCAGCGTCTTGCCGCCACCGGTGGCGATCTTAATAGCGATCCGATAGAGCGCCCCGTTGTAGTCGTCATTCACTCGTCGGAGCTCGTTCTCGATCCAAGCCACGCCGTGCTTCGTCGCCACCTCCCCGAGGAAGATGGCGGTCTCAGCCGCCTCCACCTGGCAGAAGAACAGCTTGCGGTCGCGCTCCGGATCGGTCCAGTGCTCTAGCAGCCGCCGGCTGACCGGCGTGATACCCCGATAGCCCCCCTTGCGCCAGAGTTCCACTTCAGTCCGAATGCGATTGATGAGCTCGTTTGGCCGCATCCGATCCGCCGTCATGATCGGCTCGAGGAGCAACTGAGCGCCCCGTTTCTTGGGCGGCGCGATGGGGATGAAGAAGGTGCTCTCGCGCCTACCCTCGGTAACCTGCCCAGTGATCCCGTCCGGGCCGAAGAGGAAGTGCCGGGACGGCTCTCGGTAGGGAGAGTTGAGGATCGGGTTCTCGATCACTGCTGTCACGAGCTTGTCCCTTCTTTTAGCGGGGCACGCGGCTGTTTAGAGAGGTCACCACCCGTGAATTGTGCGGCCTCGAACGCGGGTTCGGCATTCGCGCCCTCTGGCGGTTGGTGCGCAGACGCTCCGGCGACTTCCACTAGCCGACAGAAGGCGCTCGCCAGACGCATTTGCTCGGGCCTGCGACAGCGGATCCGGAGCAACGCCGGCGAGCACACCAAGATGGCTAGGCAGCGCGCCCGCGAAATCGCCACGTTGAGGCGGTTTAGGCTGTAGAGAAACTCCATCTGCCGCGGCATATCCTCGGGCGTGCTGGTGGCCAGCGAGTACACCACCACCGGCGCCTCCTGGCCCTGGAAGCGGTCGACTGTCCCCGCAGCGCATCTGTCCGGCAGGGCGACCTGGAGGCGATCCACCTGTGCGTTGTAAGGAGCCACGACCAGCACATCCTCAGGCCGAAGGCGGCGTGCATGCCCAGCGGCATCCGTCCAGCGTCGGCCCACCATGCCTATAACCAGGTCGGCGACGACCGAGATCTCCTCTCTGGAGACCGTGCGGTTGCCTCGATGGTCCACCGCAACATGCCGGATCCCGGTTCCCCCGATAGATGCACCATCCTCCAAGGACTGGAGCGAGCAGCTGGGGTCAGAACCGAGCCTGCCCTCGTACGCAATCTCGGAGATGAACCCGCACACGTCTGGGTGCATTCGGAAGGTGGTGTCCAGAAAGAGCCCCTCCTCACGGGGGACGGTCTGGCGGCCGTTGAGGATGTGATCCAGCGCGGATACGCCGGAACCGGCCGGATGGACACCCTGCGACGGATGGGCCAGCTGCTGAGGGTCGCCCAGCAGGACGACATTCCGTGCCGCGGTGCCGACCGCGATTACATCCGCCAGCGACATCTGGCCGGCCTCGTCAATGAAGATCGTGTCGAAGGCGCCCTCCATCGCCTCGCGGGCGAACACCCAGGAGGTGCCCGCAACCACGTCGACGTCACCTGCGGCCAGGGCGGTGTCGACGGCGGCATTGTCCTTGGCCCAGCGAACGATATCCGCGCTGCAGCGCTGATCCTCGGGGGCACGCTGCATTGCCCGAATCTCCATGCCCAATTCGCCGGCGTGCTCGCAGACGGCGTCCATCAGATTGCAGATCGCCTTGTGACTGGTCGCGGCGATGCCGACCCGGCGACCGGCCCGAATCATCTCCACGATCATCCGCGCGCCGATCCAGGTCTTCCCTGACCCCGGTGGCCCTTGCACAGGCAGGTAGCTGTCCTCCAGCCCGAGGGCGATGCGCGTGGCCGCAGCGAGCATCTCCTCTCCCTCGAAATCCAGTGGGTGACCAACCGCGGTCTGTCCGACGCGTGGCCCGCGCCGACGGAGGAGATCGCCGACCGCTCTGTATGGTCCGGGCGCTCCCAGTCTGTCCTCGAGGGCGCTTCGAGCAACTCGCTGGAGGGCCATGCGCTGTTCAGTGCTGGAGCGGGGGCTCTCTGGGATAAGGGAGGTCGGATGCGGCGTAGCGGACCCTATCCCACGCGTCAGATCCACGGTCCCGGCGAGGTTGTCGATAGCGTAGACGGTCCCGGCCGCCTTGCCGGTTCTGGGATCGTGGGGTGCGTCACCGACCCCGACCTTATGGAGCTGCACCGGGTCGAACCTGTATCGGTGGATGAGCGATCTCTTGACCTGGCCAACCTCACCCTCGTAGAGGAGCGAACCAATGGCCTCGCTGTCCGCGACCAGGTCCTCATCGGAAAGCTCGAGACGGCGGTAGTAGTTCCACCACTGTGATCGTGCCTCGCGGCGGTGCCAACCCAACAGTTGCCCGAGCAGCCACCGCGCGTGCTCGTCCGGGCTGTGGGTGCCAAGCTCCTCGGGTATGTCGGCGGTAAGGGACGCGACTAGGGATGCGTTCTCCCCCTCCGCAGCCGCCTGCCCCTCGCTCGGCGCCGGATCCCTCGCCGCCGGACGGTCGATGGTCAGGTCAAAGGCCGTCTCCGCCTCCAGCCGGCGGGCCTCGAGCCAGTCGCGCAGGAGCCAGGTCGAGACGCAGTCCTCCTCGTTGTAACGTTCGATCGATTCGAGCAGGGCGGGATCCCTGGACTCGAGCCACTGCTCGTAGGCCACGATGCTGGAGCCGGCGTCGGCGATGTCCGCCTGGCGGGCGCCCATGTAGAGCGGCTCGAGCTTCTTGATCGAGTACGACTCCTGTGAAATCCGGATGCTCTGGCGCACCACCTGGTAGAGGTCGACCAGGACCCCGCCTCGCAGCAGGCGGTCCTCCTCCTCCTCGCGGGTACCGTACCGGCCCATCAGGGACTTGAGGCGGCCGGGCTCGTAGGCGGCGTAGTGATAGATGTGGAGGTCAGGTTGGGCCTGAAGCCTCGCCATGACGAAGTCCATGAAGCCCTCAAAGGCCGCCTTTTCCTCGGCCGGATCATGGCCCCACCAGGAGCGGAAGACGGGCGTCCCCTCCCCCACCTCGACAACCCCGAACAGGTACTCGAGGCCGTGCTCGCCGGCGAAGGGATCCCCCTCCATGTCGAAGAAGATGTCTCCGGGCGACGGCGTGGGCAGCAGGCCCAGGCCAAGACCCGGCCGGGGCGCCAGCAGCTCGTACGAGACCCGCTCGGTCTCGCGCTGGCGCAGCTGGAGCTGGGCCTGGTGGCGCAGCCGATCCAGGACGGC
>CAAGKR010482375.1_pt1 | contig 13164 bp, 15 predicted proteins | sample 2556971 | NCBI WGS metagenome assembly CAAGKR01 (sample SAMEA5207829, study PRJEB30636) | soil metagenome | biome: forest; feature: boreal; material: soil | place: USA | collected 2011-09 | depth 1 m | reverse complement strand
GTGATCGGTCCTCCTCTCGCCCATTTTGCATGGGCAGAAGGACTCTCACACGAGGCGGACCGAATCTAAGGGGTCGGGCCAGCACCTTGACCACAGCTCGCTGCACGGCGCCGTTGCCGAGCCGGCCCGTCTCGGGCGGCGGCGCAGAACGCTCAGTCGGCTCTAGCGGCTCGTCCGGCAGGGCATCAAACACCGCTTTCAGGGGTGCGCCAGCTCCTGGCGACGCCGGCTCACCGGCGGGCCGTGGCAACGGTTTGGCAACATCGCCGATACTGAAGGAGAACTCCCTGGGTTCATGCTCGTACAGACCGTGACCGCCGGCCGACGGCGGGCGGCCTTCTTTCCTGCCGCGTGGCGAACCTCCCGGTTAGCTCGCTACGGCCTCGAGCGCCCCCGCGCCGGATCGAGGAGCGCGCGCACCCGCTGTAGCACACGGCCATCTGTCAGGGAGAAGGACGAGCTAGGCGGCTGCGGCGTTCGCGGCGTGATGCGTCGCAGCGATGAGGCGCAGACAGAGGCGGTGAAGATGTACCATACGCTGATCCTCTGACCAGGTGGCAGAGGTCATGACGTCCCACCCGTCGCTGTCGAGCAGCACATTGCCGGGGAGGGGCACGCCCGCGGCGTCGTGTGGCTGGCGGGCGGCGCCCCAGGCGATCGTCAGCGGATCGGTGTCGTGCTGCTTGACGCGGACTCGGATCGCTGCGCGGCCGCTGCCGTTGCCCTCCCAGTGGTAGAGGTCGAACGCCGAGAGAACGGAGTGGTCGACCTGCTCGGCACGCTGGATGAGGGAGTCGAGGCTCTGGATCCTGGTGGAGTAGCGGGCCTCCTTCATGTTCGTGACGAACTCGTCGACGTCGGGCTCGCTGGTGCCGTCGCAGACCCGTTCGCTGTTGGGATGTGCGACGGAGACTTCGCCGCCGGAACCAAGGGCTCGTGCGAGCTCGCGGATCTCCTCATGGCGTGTGTCGTCGTCGAGCAACGCAAACGGGGTAATGCTCCATCGCTCCGCGTTGGGCGGCAGGCGGGCGACCCACTTGTGGACCTGTTCGAGATCGGTGGCGTGACGGATCTCGACCATGATGTGGGCGCGGGTGGGGTGTGTGTCTCTGCGAACGTGGAAGACGACCTGGGGGCGACTCGTGACGTACTCGCCGTTGCGGAAGCGGTAGCGGTGGTTGTAGGCGAGGATCCCGGACCACTCCCAGTCGGGGATCGTGCTCGGCTCAATGGTGCAGAGGGGTCGATTCGTTCGCGCCGAGCGGGTTGTGCAGATGCGCTTCAGCGAGCTCGTGAAGGCGGTCGCAGGCGGTATCGGGCGCGCCGAGCTCAAGGCGCTGGGGTTGCACACCGCTGGGTGACATGAGCAGCCCGCCGACGGCAGGGGTGATCATGTCGAGGAACGTGCTCAGCCGGCGTGTTGCGGCGGGCGGTAGCCAAACCCGCCCTGCGATGGTCGCCATCCCGGAGTGCTCACCAGCGTAGGCGACGAGGCCGGCGGCGGCGTAGAAGCGTCGTGCGCCGGACAGTGAGGTGCGGGGGTGTGAGACCGTCTGGGCGATGGTGTGCGGTGTTGGGTAGGTGCCCTTCATGCAGCCTTCCCCCAGCGGTCGGCGAACGGGGTCAGCGACTGGAAGGAGAGTCCGCGCGCGTCGATGGAGTCGGGGAGCCGCCCGACTTCACGTTTGCACGAGCGTTGGGCCTGCTCTCGCCAGCGGTCTACGATGGCCATGTAGCGGTCTCGCTTGACGGCGGAGCATACGACGCGGTCGACGTTGATACGCCACTCCCAGGCGACTTCCATCAAGGCCATGAAGTCCTCGTCGTGTTCGAGGTCGTCCCGGAGCCACAGCGTGGTGGTACGTCCGGCTCGGAACGCGAGCATCCCGACCGCGACTTGCAGCGGCGGGGCGGAGCGCGACCAGACGCCTGGGCGCTGCTCAAACGGTGGCCAGAAGAATTTGGTGCTGGGTTTCTCCGCGAGGGAGTCCGCGAGACCGACCAGGGTGTCGGGGCAGAGGACGAGCACCCGACGGGGGCGCAGGCCGCGGGACAAACCGTCCTGCTGGATCGTGCCGAGGCCGTCGGAGTGCTTGCCAGGGTCAAACGGCGCGGCGTCGTAGACGAGCAGCCCGGTGTTTGTCGCAACGAGGTCGTCGGCGAGATCCTGCACGGTCGGGGCGAGCCGGACGAGCTTGCGCGATAACAGGGCGATCTCTTCGCGTGCCTTCCCCGGCGCCAGGGGGTGGCGAATCTTCGCCTCGCCGATGACTAACCGTTCGGCGACCGTGCGGTTGCTTGCTCCGGGATGCTCGGCGATGACTGTGAGGACCCGCACGGTGCGGTAGGTAATGCGGATGTCGGGACCGTCGAGCGGATCCCGGCTCCTGGTAGACCGGTGTGAGCCTGTTTGGGTGCGGCGCGGGGGCACCGGTGGGGTGAGCTCCTGGCTCGCGGCCTTGGCCCCGAGATAAGGGAGCGTGATGATGCCCATGAGGAGGACCGAGCAGATCCGTCAGTGGCTCCCCGCGTTCCTGAAGGAGGCGGGTGTGGAGCACCGCGAAGATAGCGCCGATAACCGCGCTCGCCGTGAACTGCGGCGATTGGTGGCTTGGGTCGGCGGCGACGCGGCCTTGGTCGATGATGCGCGCGAGCTGCGTGAGCGCCTGTGCGCGACGCTGGGACACACGAGCGCCTGCGGCGAGAGGCTCGACGAGGAGCAGACGGGAGACGCGTGGGTCGTCTTGCATGACTGCGAGCAGTTCTGCGAGCGCGGAGCGGATCCCCTCGCGCCAGCTCGACTCGCTCTCGTATGCCTCTTGTGCACGCGCGCTGACTTCCGAGAGTGCTTCCTCGAGCAGGGCGAGATAGCAGTCCTCGCGGTCGGCGAACACTTCGTAGAAGGTCTTGCGCGATACCCTTGCGCGGCGGGTCACCTGCTGGACGGTGGTTTGCGCGTAACCGACGTCGGCCACCGCGTCGAGTGCTGCGGCGAGTAGCCGCCGCGCTGGATCACCCCCACCTGTGCGCGCGACAGCACGCTCACACCGGGGCGTAGCCGCGGAGCCGGGGTTAGTGGGCCCAGCACGCTGGACACCGCATCGCCCATAGCTCCCGAACCCAGGAACACGGCCGCATTTCCGTCAGAGCTCGCCGCGGCATAACCTTCGCTGCCGGTGACTATCGTGGCGCCACCGCTGGCCACGTAGGTTGCCGTTCTTGTTCGGCGGCGAGACCTGCTCATACACGCGCCCGTCGGGCAGGCCCGAGGCACTCACGTCGGACGACAGCCCACCTAGGCTCGCAGAAGCAACACTCCTCGCAAATGAGCGCTCGGCCGTCAATCCCACGGCACTGACAGCGGCAATTATCGACGCGAATACGCCAGGCGCCCGCCGTACGTGCGATGCCTCGTAGGCTAACCACCCGGTAGCTCGCGATCGAGTGATGACCGCGTCGGGCGCTTTCTCGCGGCCCTGTCTCTCTGATGCCGTCCCTCGCATGCTCCCTCTCTTGCTCCGAGTGTTGCGGTCTCCCATCCCCCCTTCGTCAGGGTGATGGCGCGAGCCAAATGCGCCGGGGGACGCACGACGCTCGCGCGCCCCCCCGGCCTCGTCTTTGCTGGGATACGCCAGCTAGCAAACCCTGCTGGATTTACTGGCGCCGGCTAGCCCCGATGCACTATTTAACTTCCACCGTTCCCGTTTCGCCTTCGGCTACTGACTTGCCTGTGTAGGTAGCCTTGGTGCCGCTCGTCGGGCAACCAAGGCCTGTTTCGTTGCTGTACGTTGCGATTTCTTTGACGTTGAGTTTGATTTCTACGGACGCTCTCCCGTTTTTGCCGATCGTGTTCGCATATTCGACTTTTTCTAGGCTCCCCTGCTTGGGGACCCAGACCCTGCATACAGTCGATGCAATGAAGATTTCAATTCCTTCTTTTTTTTCCACTTCCGCCTTTGTCGTGGGGCCGTTTTTTTCGGGTGCGGGTGCAGGTTCTTGCTGCTGTAGCCTGTTCCAATTGACAACCGCGCAAAACCTTCTACCAGCACCTCTCGAACAAGCAGGAGTGCTTTATCGTGCCCGCCGTGAAGGTCGGGGCGAAACGCGCTTCCCGGGCACGCGGCGCCGCCCTCACCCTGGTTGATCGCAAAGCCGCTGTCGGATCGCACCGTCTTTCCGCTCCAGGATGTGAGTTCGCTACTGGTCGTGTAGGTCCCGCAGGAGGACGGGTTCGCCAGCGGCGCCCTCGGGCCGCCTTTGAGGCTGAGCGTCAACTTGCTCAACGGTAGCTGTGGGTTGTCGTCAAACGTTGCCTCCCTGCAGCCGGATCGCGGTGATCTCGATCATCTGGTCGGTGCTCCTAGGCATGTCCTCGGGTGTGGCCTCGTCGTTGCCAGCTGCCGGGTCAATAGGGACGGGTGGCGCGCTCCAGCCGCGTGCCGAGCGCGGTCAGCCGCCACACGTTGCTCGGCCCCTGCTCGCCGCCTTGACCGCGGTTCTCGATGACGTCCAGCCGTGCTAGCCGGGTCAGGAGCTTTGAGATCTGGCCCTGGTCGACAATGCCTGAGCGTTCGGCCACCTCGCGGTTGCTTGCTCCAGGATGCTCGGCGATCGCTGTGAGGACCCGCACGGTGCGGTAGGTGAGGCGGATGTCGAGACCGTCGAGCGGATCCCTGCTCGTGGCCGGCCGCTCTGAACGTGCTCGCGCGCGGCCCGGCGGCGCCGGCCTGCTCAGTTCCTGGCTTGCGGCGTCGGCCCCGAGATACGGGAGCACGATCGTGCTCATCAGCGGACCGAGTAGATCCGTGAGCGGCTCCTCGCGTGCCTCCAGCACACGTGCGTGGAGCACCGCGAAGACACCGCCCACGACGGCCTCGGCCGTAAGCCGCAGTGGTTCGTGTGCCGCCTTCGTCGTGACCAGCCGGCCTTGGTCGATGATGTTCGCGAGCTGCTCGAGCGCCTGTGCGCGACGCTGCGACACGCGTCCGCCGGCGCCGAGAGACTCGACGAGGAGGAGCCGGGAAAGGCGTGGGTCTCCTTGCATGGCCGCGAGCATTTCTGCGAGCGCCGAGCGGATCCCCTCACGCCAACACGACTGGCGCTCGTACGCCTCTTGTGCAAGCGTGCTGACTTCGGAGACTGCGTCCTCGAGCAGGGCGAGGAAGCAGTCCTCGCGGTCGGCGAACGCCTCGTAGAAGGTCTTGCGCGACACTTTTGCGCGGCTGGTGACCTGTTGGACGGTGGTTCGCGCGTAGCCGATGTCGGCCACCGCGTCGAGCGCTGCGGCGAGTAGCCGCCGGCGCTGGAACTCCCCCACCTGGGAGCGCGACAGTCCGCTCACACCGGGGCGTAGCCGCCGGGCCGAGGTTTCTGTTGTGTGTCTGAAAGCCATCACCTTTTCCTCGTCTACAGCGGGTTTGGATGCCGCAGGGCGCCCCCTCTCGGCCGAGCTCGCGCGTTGGCCACACGCACCGGGGCCGACGTGACCATTTCTTGAGTGCTATTGCTGGCGCCCGGCGGGGCCTCGCGGCTGATCACGAGGCGCTCTGTGGCGCTCACGGGCGCCGTGGCCAGGATCCGATCCACGGCGCCCGCTCGCGTGGACCCCAGTAGCGAGGGTGAGGGAGGAGGGTCCCGCCTGGGGCCGTCTTGAGGTGACCGGACGGGAGGTCACGCTCAAGCGTGTAGGAGTGTTATTTCTTGGCGCGTGGGCGGTGTGTGTGGGTCCTGGTTCTCCTGGCTTTCTTGTGTTTGGGGCAGCCGGCGACGGCGACCCTGGTGGTCTGTTTGATCACGGCACCGTTTTGGCCTGTGATCGCGGTGGGCATGTTCAGCTTTGACTTGCAGAGATTCCCGAACGCGGCAAGGGCCGAGTGCGGTCCCTCGGGGAGCACAAGATCGAACGTCGAGATCGGCGCGTCGGGCACCGAGTTGAATGTCGAGATCGTTATCCCTTTTTTGATGTCGGTGTTTCCGACGAGGTCGAGCGTGATCCCTTCGCCCTGGAGGACGATGACGAGGTCGGGGAACGCCGCCCCGGCGTGTGACACCAGATAGGCCGGTCCGGTCAGCGGGGTCTTCAGGACCAGCGTGACAGCTGTAGCGCTACCAACCACGGAACCTGCTGGGCACGACGCGGGGTTGGCGTTGAATGTGGCGTCCCGGCAGGCTTGGTGCAACGTCGTGAGCCTCGAGGGGAGCTGCTTTGGCAGGTCGACCTTGACCTTGCCGATGTTCGCCTGACCCGGTCCGGACGTGACCTTCACATGCAGAAAGGCACCGTTCGCTTTACTCGTTTTTGCCTGCGTTAGGACGCCGAACCTGGGTTTGAACGCAAGCGTCGCGCAATTCACCGCCTGGAACGGGAACGAGACGTTCGCAGCGGTGCCGCTCGTGCTCGTCGCCGCCCCGCTGATCGACATCGGGTTGCAGTTGGTCGGGTTGAACATGAACCCTTCCCGGTTGACATCGACGTTGACCGTCCTGATATGCAGCGGGATCCCGTCGAGCTGCTGCGGCAGTTCGCTGCTCGTGATCGTGAGCGCGGACGTGTGTGGGTCCACCGCGATCGAGGCCCTCACCACGACCGTGCCCTGTCCGGTGGTGCCGGCCAGCTTGAACGGTCCCGCTTCGGCCGGCATGACGATCGACAAGCCATACGGCTCGCCTGCGTAGGGGCCGGTGAGATAGACCTTGCCGCCTGTGATCGTGAGCGGCTGCGCGCCCGGGCCGAGCGTCGTCCAGGTCGTGCCTATCTGCGAGGCGGCTGGGCATGTGCCGGTGTTTGCTTGCGCTTCGCCGCAAAGCGAGACTCGAGAGAGCATCCCCAACAGACCGGGAGGCGTCTTGAACGTCACCGAGCGGAGATCCTGCTGGCCGTCGGGCCGCGAGAGCGTGACCGAGAAGCTGCTGAACGCCCCTGCCTGCGCGGTCGTCGTCATACCCGCGCGAAGCGACGGGCTGAATCCCGGCGTCGAGCAGCCCGTGATCGCGATCGACGGCGCCGAGACTTCGGTAGCGGTCATCGTGCTCCAAGGCGTCAGCTTCGCGACGGTGATCGCCGGCCCGCATGTGCTTGGGTTGACTAGTGGGGCGTCTTCTCCGCCCTTCAACGATAGTTCAAGGTCGCTGAACGGCAGTTGTGGGTTTTCCGAGAACGTCGTTGTCAGCTGACCACTTTCCTGATCGATGCTGGTCTTGCCGGCCAGCTTGATGATCACGCCGGTACCTTCCGCTTCCAACAGCAAGGGCAGTAACTTTCCGTTCTGCGCATCGGCCGGAGTGCACGGGCCACATTCCGGTTGCCCGACGAAGACGTGCCCTGACAACGGTAGCTGGAGCAGTGGAGTGGTGATCTTCACCGAACCAATCGAGGACGCCGTCGGACACGTACCAGCAGCGCCACTTCTCAAGCCGAACTGTGCTTCAGAGCATGCTTGCAGGCCATTGGCGGCGGAAGGTGAGATCGTTATCCCATGAGGCAATATCACCTGGGCGGCGCGCACGTCGGCTGTCGCCAACCCTTCAGGGTTTTCGTCCTGCGGGACTGCCAGATGCACGGCGTAGCCAGCGGGAACAGCTGCCTGCGGGGTCGTCGGCGCCGCTGAGATCGCCGGGTTGAATTGGAGTCTTTCGCACCCGCTAATAGCGGCAACGGGCGCCGACGCGCTGCTCCATCCGGGAGCCCCTAGGTCCGGTAGGCCGGCTGTGTCGAACAAGCCAGGCTGCTGCCAGGAATCGATGTGCATATCGCTTGCCAGTTCACCGGTGCACGAGGTAGGCGCCCTTACGAACGCCACAGGCGCGCCGCTTCCCGGGCCGCCGAACGAGTGGCCAAAAGCTGTGAAGTCGGTACCGGGTCCGTTGTGTTGTGCAGGCACGCCCCATAGAGTCGCACTCGTCGCAACGGCTGCCTCGGCCTCTGTGATGGCGGACACTGAGACGTGGATCGCATACTCGCCACTCGCATTGCGCAGCACCTTCGTGTCGAACCGAATCGGAAACGTGATCGCATTGAACGCGAACGCCGCCGGCTCGTTGGGAGACGGCTTGATATTGTAGATCAACGCGACAGTCGTACCGTCTTCGCTGGTACTCGGACCACCGAAGTGGGCTCTCACGGTCGCCATCCCGACGGCGGTATCGCGCGGGCATGCTTCCGTCTCAACTCGCTCCATATCGCATTGTGGGACTGCAGTCACGTTGCCAACCACGCCAGGTGGGAGGTCGAGCGCGATGTCCTTGGCGGTGCCAGCAGGAACGTTCGCTTCGTCCTGGTTAAGAGTAAAGCTCGTCGTGAGGTTTGGATGACCGCCAGCCTGTTCGCTCGAGACCTCGACAGCGTAAGCGGCAGGTCCAAAGGCGGTCGGAGTACCGCTCATGCGGGTAGCGTCACTGGCCGCCGGGCATGGAGGTTCCCCGGCAACGCCGCATAGGGGCGCTCCGCCGCCAGCCACCGTGGCGGAGTCGACCCGTTCTTCGCCCTCCGTAAATGCGTTGCTCACGCTCACGCTAATCACGACGTAGAGCACGTCGCCTGGCTCGACGATTCCGCTGTACGTGCAGTTGACCGTCGCCGCATGACATTCGAACGCGCCGCCTTGTTCTCCGCTATCCAGCCCGGAGACCGCAGTCGCCGTCATGTTTGCTGGCAAGGCGTCGCTAATCGTGATCGGGCTTCCGTCCGTCGCCACGTTGCCGTTGTTTGTGGCAGCGACTACATACTGCTGCTGGCCGGATGCTTCGGTGAGGACAGTCACTGTCGCCGTGTGGCCCGCTCCTTCAAGGAGTTCCGCACCGGCGGGCATCTTGCCGACCTTCACGCCGCTGAGCCCACACCCAAACGTCACGACATACGGACTCGTCGCGCCCGCGTTACCCGGACCTCCCGTGACACTTGCACATCCTCCGACGCGACTGACGAAAAAGTCTTCACCGATCACCGCTTCCACGACCGCATCGGACGCGTTGTATGGTATCGGTTCGGTTTCAAAGTTCCCGATGGACAGCGTGAAGGTGCCAGCGGTCGCGTCCACCGCGACCTGCTGCACTTCATTGACTGTCGGCCCAGTGAAATGCGTTGGTGTCGACGTGACGGCTACACGCCATTGCGGGGTCGTCGCTGCTGCCAACGCCCGCGACCCGGCCGATCCCGCGAATATCACGGCGAGCGCGAAGACCCCGAGGCCGTATGCGAAGCGCCTCATCGGTTGGCCTTCCTTTTACTCTTCTCCGCCTGGGCTGGCCTGCCGTACCTCCTGTGGGCCTGCATCACGCATAGCCCACGCTGCTTGCGCGGCTTCCTGTTGCACACCTTCAGTGCCAGGGTGAGCTTCTGGCTTCGAGTCAGCGGGGTTCGCTTTGGCGACGTGAACGTCGATCCGATCTCATTCCCCGAATTGCTGCTCATGGCGCTCAACAAGCCCGGTGGCGGGGGTTCACCCGCCGCAGGACCCTGGCATTCACTCGAACAGCGCGCTGTCACCGGCGCAGCACCGAAGCCGAGCGGTTCGCCCGGCACGTGAGCCGCGCGGGCGTCATATACGTCGTAATTGCCATCCCCATCGGCGGGGACCAACGCACCGGACGTCGCGAAGAACACGTCAAGACCTGATTCGCTGTTGTCCAAGAGGAACGCCGGGTGCGGATCGCTGCCGGAAGAGATCAAGTGGACCGCGCGTTCCTCCCACTCGTAGACGTCACGGACGCCATTCACATCCGACGGCACTAGGGCATTAGGGGTGTCAAAGAATATACGGCCTCCGTCAGCGGCCATCCCACGATTGTCCAGCACCAGACCAGTACCCGGTTCGTGTTCTTCGTCGCGACCAAGATCGTTGTTAGACAAGTTTGCGTCCCCGGTCGCTTTGTCGCCCGCGCTTGGGCACGATACGCATATGAGCTCGCTCGGTTTCGCAGCATAGCGGTACACTTGGCCGTACCCACCAACGTTGTTCGCGGGTTCTGACCCGGTCCTGTCGCGTGCGTTCGTTATAGCCGCGTCCGTCTCGAACACGAAGGTCGACCCGTCGCCGCTGACCCTTGCCGGCGCAACAAACAGTTCTCCAAAATCGACAGGCGTAAAGGCTGGTTCCGGAAGTTCGCCGATCAGCTGACTGTGGCCATTAGCCCACATGTGTAGGCTGCCGGAGTTCGCCGCCGCATACGTCACGTACATGACTGCCGTCCCGTCGGCCGATGCCGCGACGATCGTCCCGCTGAGACCGGGCAAATAGGTCAGCGCTTCGCTCTGGACATCGAAGCCGTAGGTCCACGGCCCAGTGCCTGAGGGTTCGTCGCCTTCACTGCTCCTCGCGAGCTTGTCCATGCTAGTGAAGAACACCCGCGCCCCGTCGGATGACGCATACGCGAACGAGACACTACTACAGCCACCGGGGCACCGTGACGCATTCCGCATGCCTGTGACGCCCGTTGACTTTCCTTCTTCAAGATAGCCAGCCGCCGGCAGGCCGCCCTGAAGGGCATTACGCGACACGAGCACCGACCGTTCCCCCTTCTCCCGAACATACAGCTCGACCGGGTCACCAATCGGGTGGTTCGACTGTGGATCGGGGCTCACAAAGAACGCGCGCGACCCGTCAGCAGACACCTGATTGTCAAGCGCCGCTGGGGTGTCCCGCTCACCCCTCTCTCCGCTGGCGGCTGGAACGGCGCCGAAGGGATCATACGCACCATCCGGCAGCCGCGCCGCGGACCTAAGTTGCCCTTCGACCCATTCGTATAGGCCCCAAGTATTCTGTTCGCTACCGATATTCGGCGCGCGCGAAGCGTCTTCCGGGACGAGTGTCCCAAAGTACGTGAAGTAGATGCGCCCGTCACCCGCGGGCGGTCCAGCCGGTGTGGGGAGCAGGAATGATGTATTTTCGCCGAGACCGGGCACCGGATTGGGTATCGTCGGCTTGGCGAGCCATTGCGGGGGAACTGTCGCGTCTTCTCCCGACATAAACAGGTTCGGAGAGTGCGGCTTATCGCCTTCCGTCACATACGGACCGCGTGTCGCGAACGCGAATCTCGTCAACTCGCTCGACGGATAAAAGAGTTCCATGGGCGCGTCTTCGATCACTTCGATACGCCCAACTGGACGTGGCAGTACGCCCCGTGTTTGCCAGCCCGCCGTCCCGCGCCGAGCGACCGCGTATGCCGGGCCGAGGCCGCTTTGTGTTTCACCGACTGGGCCGCTGATCCCGAACAGAACGCGTTCGCCGTCGGCGCTGGATACGGAGTACGCCACCTTTGCGTTGCTTGCGCCAGCCGAGTTGCCACCCTTTTCCGCAGGCGATACCAACTCATACGCACGCCCGTCTGGAAGCGCGGCCACTGCCGGCAGCGCGGCGCACCATAACAGAGGCATGCAAAGCGCCAGTCCCACGCCTATGCCTCGCGTGATGATGCAGAGCGGATGGGTTCGTTCAACGCACGCGGCGAGCCTATGCCAGATGAGATTGTCGTTCGTAATGGTAACGCCCCTCCCCAGGAAGTTCCTAGAGACCGGTTTTGCCCTATACCTATCCCCTGGTCTGCCTTGTCGGCGCTTCTGCAGGGACGCCAAGAACGCGTCCCCGCAGACAGCTTACCCGCGACCGCGACGCTAATCCGATGCCGCGATCATTCCGACCATTCGTTGGTCGTGGCTTCTCTCAGTTGATCCACGCGTTTTTGACAAGCACCTTGCCGGAGTATTCACCGTTCGTGAACGTGCCTTGACCACCGGTGCACTGGCTTCCCGCTTGAGTGTATTTGATGTTTTTTAGAGCGGCTTCCACTTCGAGTTCGGTAAACGGTGGCGTTACCGGTAGGTTGCTGTAGTTTACTTTACTCAGATTATTTTGTGCGTTGAACGTGATGACACAGTTGGTCCCGGAGACGCTCACCGTGAGTTTGCACGTGAATCCCGGTGCATTGAGCAGATCGACTTGTCCTTCGTGTTTTCTGTCGGCAAATGTTGGAGGCTCTCCTTCCGTGTCAAGGGGTTCGTGGAAGTGATATTCACAGTGTTCGACTTTTACCGTCGCGCCGACAAAGCTAAATGCTTTGCAGTTTTTGTAGATGATCGTGTTAGCGTTGACGGTTGCCGCTGTTTTACCGGTGGGGACAGGACCTTTGAATTCCGCTTCCGTACATTCGACTTTACCCGCGTTCCCTGTGAAGGCGTGGGTATTGGTCTGTTTGCCCGTCCATTCGGTAGCTGTGCCAAGGAATTCGAATGCCTCCGGCGGCTCTTCGGCCGCCAACGCGCTTACGGCTGTCAGCCCGCTCATCGCAAACACGGACACGAGAGCGAGTATCAGGAGCTTCGTTCGTTGCATGGTCACCTACTCCTTTGGTTATGGGTTTTGGGTCGACCCCAGGGCGCCCGTCCCCTCTGTTGATCAGAGGCGCGTCGGGTTCGGCACCTGCGCCGGCGGATACGCCCGCCGACGTTCCTGCATCGCGGAACATTGCAGATCGCGCTCGGGATGTCAAGGTCTAAGTATGCGAGTGTGTCGCAAGCACGGTAGCTTCGGGTTTCCGCCTAGTCCGTATGGGGGAGACCGCGAGGCGGTTGCTGACCAGCGCCGTGCCTGACGAGGACGCGAGCTGGCGGGCTGAGGCCGGAACGAGGGCGCTAGCAGACCTTGAAGACGTTCGGGTGCAGCCGGTGACGATGATCGCCGCAAACTGGGGCTGTAGGCTTCGCATTTATGTCGGACGTTTGGTATCTTTTGTTAGCCGGCGTTGCCGGCGGTTATGGATTGAAGGTCGGCACCGGGGCGTTCGTCTTTGATCAGAGGCGCCCCGGCGCCTGTCCTTCCGGGCGAGGGGCGGTGCGGACGATGCGCCGCGGACCGATGTTCGAGTGGTGGTCGTCCGACGTGGACTGCCTCGCGTAGGTGGCCGTTTCGCGGGCGGATCTGTACTCTGCGCCGTGGAGGGGCGCAGATCCGCGTAGGACAACGTTCCCCCGACAACGAGAGATGGCATCGAGAGCTAGACAAACGCCGGGCGCCGGCGCTCTTGCCCGTGCACGAGAGGCTCGTCGTGCCGCCAGGCGCGAGCGGGCTCGTGCCGATCAGCGTGTGGCGCTGGCGATGATCGACGCGATCGCCGAGCACGGCTACGGCAAGACGACCGTCGCCGATGTGATCTCGCGCGCGGGTGTCTCGC
>CAAGKR010117717.1_pt1 | contig 13164 bp, 14 predicted proteins | sample 2556971 | NCBI WGS metagenome assembly CAAGKR01 (sample SAMEA5207829, study PRJEB30636) | soil metagenome | biome: forest; feature: boreal; material: soil | place: USA | collected 2011-09 | depth 1 m | reverse complement strand
GTAGAATTATAAATAACCATTCCATTAATTCCTATAATTTGCCCTTCTTCGGTTGATGACTGTCTAGGTAAGATAAGTGCACCCGGGTGTATCGGGCTCACACCCGGTGCGGATGTGTACATATCTATATTTCCAGTGCAACTTAATTTAATATCAGTTGAGGATAGTGTTAGTGAACAGAATTGTATTCCAGAAATAGAGGCGCAATGCAATCCTACACTTTTACCTGTAAGGCCACCAGTACTTAAAACTAAATCGCTGCCAGTTCCGCCGTAAAGACCGGAATAATTGAAACTTAAAGATCCAAAGGCATTAGATATATTGCCTGTAAGTACTAAATTTGGAACATATACTGTATTATTAGCAGTAGCTGTTATACCTGATCCACCTATAATTACTGAATTAGAAACATTTGCATTGAAGGCAGAGTTATTTGAATTTATATATGTAGCGCATAAACCTAAACCTAACGTTTGACTTGTTGTTGCTACTCCTGAATATAATAATTCTAATCCTTGAAGACAACTTGTTGGGCCAGGGACTGTTACATCAGCCACTTGTAATCTTATATTACTATTATCTAAAGTTACTCTGGAAACTAAATTTGAAGCTGATGCTTGAGATAGAATTAAAACACTTTTTGTAACTAAATCTATTTCCCCTGTATATAAATCAATATATGAATCTGCTAACGCTCCAGCATCATTTGATAAAGTTAATTCACCTGAATAGAAATCTATTTGAGCACCACCAACCTCATTCAAATTTTGATTTGTATCAATGATTATGTTATTTGGGCCTGTTGTGTTACCTGCTGTAAGAACCCCTGTTAAATCAAGTGTACTTAATGTTGTACCATTGATAGATATATTTGTTATATCTATATTAGTTGTAGATATATTTTCAGAATAAATTGTATTAGATTGAGTTGGAGTTTTATAATCACCTACAACAATTGTGTTTTTAATATCTGCAGTAGTTGTTATACCTTTTCCTAATAATAAAACACTTGAATCTGAATAATTGTTGTTTAAAGAAACATTTCTAGATTGGCTTATAGCATCTAATACACTTGATAATACTGGCGCACCTTTAGATATAACAACTGCAGTACTTCTGATGGGGTCAAGTTTAAGCCTATCATCAATTGTCATTAAGACAACTTTTGTAGGACCATATGAATTTGGATCGTATTGTAATGTATTAATATTATACCAAGTATCTTTAACCCATATTTTATCGTTTAATTTAAGTATAGAAATATCATATTCAGTTAACCAAAAATAAGCTGTAAATAATTTACCAGTATCAATTTGATTAATTGTTCTTCTCCAAAACATAGAATATAAGTTATTATTTGTTTGAGAGTTAAATTTATACCAATATTGATCACATAAACCAAAGTTAATATCAAATAAAGGATTTAATGGATTATCAAAATGAGTTAACATAGGATAAAATCCTATCAAAGTTGTTTGAATGTTTGGCACAGGAGGGTTTCCTGTCATTGTATCAACAATACTATAAGTTTGTGTTCCTAACCCATTAGGTCCTGTGCTTGTAGGACCAGCATCATATAATATTCTTATATTAGTTTTAGGAGCTACTCCAGTTATAATTGGATTAAATGTTCCAAAAGAGGTTTCGGCAATGGGAGTAGGGCTAAATAAAACTTCTTTAGTTTCAATGCCTTTTATATTATCGTTTTTTAAAGTATATTCTAGTTGTCCATAAATCTCTTTTGTTGCAGAAGTAAAACTTACGTTAGCATCATCGCTATCTGCTTTATAAGTTAATATAACTTTTTTAGCGTTTGAATTAGATATAAAACTTATATTAGATTCCTTCTCTATACAAAATTTAGATGTCCAATTCTTTTCAGTTCCACCATCATAATAATCATCTCTTAATTTATAGATAATCTTTTTTTCATTAATTGGATCAACATCTATAATAAGATTATACATATTTGCTATACCTTTAATAAAATCAGATTGTTTAATTTTTAAAGGAATAAAATCGTTTAAAGCACAAATAGATCCATAACCATAAATATCAGTACAAGGTTGTAGAATCATCTTAATAGAAGTAACTACCAAAGTAGGTTTTACTATTTCAAAACTTCCGCCACCTGCTGACGGGGCGTTTCTCCATTCTCTATTTCCTTGATGATAAGGAAAAACATCAACAAAAATATTAAATGTATCGCCAATGTTAATATTCGGAATGGGTAAAATATTTGTTTTAATTGTTCCGGAGCTTATAGATGTTAAGCCAGCTACCAAAACAGCATCTGTCATACTATTATTTTGTACTAGTTTATCAACTATGTTAACATTAAACGAGGTACTTTGTGTTAAATTATTTAATCCAACTCTTGCTGTATATCCTAACGTTCCAAAGGTTGCTGGGCCTGAAGCGGAATAATAAACAATTCCACCTGTTGTGTTATTTAATTTTAAATTATAAGTAATTTCAAAATAAACATTTGTTGTAGATGTTCCAGTTGCTAATGTAGAAGTATAAATACCAGTTGTTGGATTATAATCATTAAGAATATCTACTATCTCTGTATCTAATATAACTGGTGTGTTTGTAATACCATATAATCCATCGGCTCCAGCTATACTTCCAACTAAAGTATAAGGTGTTGTTTTTTCTGCTGCAACTTCATATTGTGTCGCACCAAGTAATGTTGGGGTATCCCCATTATATGGGATAAATAATTTATCCATACGAACCTTTAAATCTGATTCATAGTTGGGGTTACCTGCAGAATCTTGCCAAGACCATTGATAACCTGCGGCTTGATGAATGCGATTCCAATATTCCCAAATAGATATTGCTGGGCGACATTCTTCTAAGTTATATTGGTTATCTGTTGCAGGTAGCCAAGGTAATACATATTTATAGCCACCACCAGCACTTACTTTAGAAGATCTTCCGAAAGAAGATACTACGTGCCCTGAAGTATAGGTATGATTCATATCACTCATATCAATATCAGTAAGATATTTATTTGTTATATCAGTAAAGAATGATGTAATATCATTTCCAATTTCAATATCATAATTAACTTCTTGATCTGAATAGGTTGCGTTAATAGATGTTTTATTTATTTGTAATAATTGCATATAAGCATTATCTAATATGATAACACCATTTCTTATTACAACTACTTTTTGTTTTCTATTATGATTGAATATCCCATCAACAATATTAATATCATAATAATGATTTAATAATTGGTTAATCTCTTTAGATCCAACTAATTTAAACTTATATGATTTTGTTCCTTGTCTACTGAATGGATCTGTAATATCTCCCACTGCATAATTAATAGCAAATTGGGAGGCTGTATCTACATCAATAGTTCCTTCTGGTCCTATTTGACCAAAAGAATTAACAAGTTGTATTTGTGTATACTGTTGTAACATTTATTAAATATTTATATTAGTTGGATTTGCAAATCTAACATTGATTGTGTATTGAATTAATCTTTTATCAATTGCTCGCTTCTCATTCATAGAAGTTGTTGTTACAATACAATTAACATAAGTTCCAGTGTTATTATCTGTTTTTAAATATGTAATTGGACTTGAGATTAATTCTTGGAAGTATAATGATTCATCATCTGTCATCCAATTAGTATTCATAGTCATAGTTGAGGAATAGTTAACATTATATACAATTTCTCCTTTAGCTGTTGAGGCATAGTTATACGCAGTTCCAACAATATCTGTAGATAACCCTCCTGCTAATTTTTTATAAGTAGATTTAGAATTATTATTAATAACATCTCCTCTTAAAGGAAATGCAAATGAAACTAATGATCCCATTCTATCCATAAATACAATTTCATCTTGTTGTATTCTACAACGTCTATCTATTGCAAATGATTTATTTTCGCTTATTTGAGTGTTGCTTGAATTTTCGATGTGGACTTGATACCAATCTGTGTTAGATTTTATTAAAGGTAAGGATCCTGATATAATTGAACTCATTGTTGTTTGTGGGCCCACTTGGACAGACATTACGGCTTGTGATGTCGTATTAATACCTGTTGTAACATAAAACTCATCTCCGTTGCTGTTTTTAAAATAAACTTTATTACCTGTTGTAAAGTAATTAGCAAAGCTTAATCTTATATCTTGTGTTTCATATATTTTAAATGGTCCATCATTTCCCCAGTTAGGCATTGTCGTCAAAAACTTTGTTGATGTCGATGCTCCAGTCATTTTATAATCTGTAGCTGCCCAAGTAATAAAATCTTCAAATGGAACTGCTCCGTTAAATACATAATGAGAAGATGAAGTATATTGTACTGCTGAGATTGTTTTTCTATTATCGGCATATATAATTGTTCCGCCCATTGTACCTGTTGCTAAACTTGACCAAGGGATGTCTATATAAACAAAATGTGTTCCTGAAGCTGTTGGAGCTATTACTGTATGAATACCTTGCAACGCTGGATTTAATACGCCTCCATCTGTTTGTGCGATATTGATTTGATCTCCTGGCACAAACGTATGTGTATTAGATGTATGCCATAAAGCTGTTAAATTTCCAGATGGGTTAACAAAATTAGAATACACAAATGGAACGTTATATTCTTCATATACTTTAATTGTATAACCAAACCAAGAATTTGGAACAGTTTGAATTGTTATGCCTTGATTATCATCAACTGATAAGAAGTTCTTTAATATTCTAGTTAGATTAACGATTGCATAACCAACTGTTATGGATGGGGCAAAGCGATATGTTCCTATTACTACTGAAGAAGTATTAAGCATTTCAATGTAATATCTAAATCCAGGTAGATTTTTATTTGAACTATCAAAGTACCATACTGATTCGTTATATCCTGGTGTTAACGTTTGTGGACTGCCGACTAAGCTTACTGACATTATTTATATGTTTTTTATTTATCTATATATCAAAAATTGAATGTAAAGGGTTTTGGTACTGAAACTATATTCTTAGATCCTAAACTCATTTCAATACAATAGCGTACAGCATCAATGGCGTGATTGAAAGTATCTATTGGAGTATTAGTGTCTCCTTTCTTTAACCATTCGTATTTAGTCATTTCTTCAATTAAATTAGTTGATCTCTTTGTTATTAAGAATTTAAACTCTTGCATTAATTGAATACCTTCTTTTATTGTTCGCTTCTTTACAGGCAAGATACTTATTCCATAACCTGCTATATCCTTTATAGATTGTGGGTTAGAACTATCTGCCCAGATAACTCCTTTAGATGCATTATGTTGTTTAACTAAATTAGCTATATCACTATTTAATAATCCTTTTCTATAAATCAATTCATCTAATATAAGATCATCATTATATTTATATACTGCAACTAAAGTACTTGGATCTGAAGAAAAACCAAAGTCCATTCCATAACCAACTAATTTAGCTTCTGATGGAACATTATCTATTGTTATCCAATTATTAAAGATAACTCCTTCTAAAGCTCCTATCTCTCCATCTAAATAAACTTTACACCAGTTCAACCAATATTCAGATGTTAAAGCTTTAGTGCGTTTACTTATTAATTCTTGTAATACAGTTTCAGGTATACCTTCATTATCTTTATAAGTTAATATTAATAATTCAGAATCAATTTCATTTAATACTTCTGTATGAGCCCAGAACTTATTAACAGGATTAAAATCTAAATAGATATCTTCTGATGTTCTCATTGCTAATTGAGTATATGTTTCAAAGTCAATTAGATTAGCTTCATTAATATAAAGTATATCTCTTCTTGGCCCTACTGCTTTATCGCCATCTGCATTAACAAATTCTATTGTACTACCATTTAAGAAAGTATATTTTCTATTTGTATCGTGCCAACAATCAGTTTTATATCTTCCTGTTTGTTTCATTATCTTTATAAAGTCTTTCATAGCTCCTCCCTTTAAATGAGGAATAGAAGCTCCAATAATAGATATTTCTATATTAGATCTCTTAATAGCTTTATCAATAAGAATGGCGAGAATAGCTATCGTTTTACCTGCACTAGACCCGCCTTGGATTATTTTTTTTCTTTTTGACATCTTTAATATCTTATTGATACTGGATGTCCTTTTAAATTTACTCATCTTCTTCTGGGAATAAAGGAACGTCTACATTATAATTAACTTGAGTACTAACATATTGTCCGCTCATCTTATTTAACATATCTAAAGATTTAACTAATGTAGCACGATCTGAATCAGATTCAGAATCTTGAATTAACTTAAACAGCTTTTCTACAATATATTCTCTTTTTATTTCATATTTCTTCTTATATTCTTCTTTACGTCTTTCTATTTCTGCCTTAACGTGAATATTGGTGAATAAGACTTGACCTAGCTGAGGAGCTGTATAATCTGAATAGCCTGCGCGGATGGCAGCCTTTGTAATATTAAAATCAATCATATACTCATCAACAAATCTTTGACGCTTTGGTTTAAGTTTAACTAATTGTTTCATTAATGAATTTGATGTTTAGTTATAAAAAGCTTTAATAATTTCTTTAATCGATTAATACTTACATAAGCTGAAGATAAAGAAATATTAAAATGATTTGAAAAGTCTTCAGCTGTAGATACTCCTTCATAATAATATACATTAAAACAAATAGCATCTAATTTATTTAAAGATTTATAAAATGATTTAATAAAGTCTTCTGTATATATATCATTTTCTAATATTATAGAACCATAATTATCTATAATATCATCTTCTTCATTATCTATTATTTGTTCTGCTTGGCGCGAGAGTTTATTATCTTCCCTCATCAATACTGAATTATAAGTTAAATCAGCGTTAATATGTCTTAAACAGAAAGAATAGATAATATGTTTAATTGATTTATTATTTTCTTTAGCGAATGAAGTTATTTTATATTCGTTTTGTATTATATAGAGATAAGTTTCGCTTATAACATTAGAAGTTTTTATTTTAAATTGTTTTCTAATAATTATTTTATTAATTGTAGATTCTAATTGAGAATATTTCAATATGAAATAGCTATCCACTTCCTCTTTAAATGTCTTTATTAGGATTCGCGGCTGTTTGCTCTCCATTGTACAAGTTCCAATATTCATTAAATTCTTTTTTAAAACTAATTCTATCTACTTCTGTACAAAAACATTTTTGTTTTAATTGTACTTCTTTTTTAGATTTTAATATTCTATTCTTGAAAGTTAATAACCATTTACATTCAAATTTTGTCGGTTTTGTCGTTTGGCTTAGCCAAGTGGTTATATTTAATAATTCTTTATCTGTAAATAACATTATTCTATTATTTTCTTATGTATCTGAGCGATTAAAGAAGAGGCTAATGAAATTGGAATTGATCCTGTCACCATTAACATAACCCATAATGTTGAGCAGTATTGACAAGATAGTAATTGCCAAATAGTTTCTGTAAAGAAGTTTGGTTTAATATTTTGAAATATTAAATTAATTATATTTTGAATAGGTTCGAATGAACACCAAAACCAACATAGTAAATAAGTTATTATAATTACTTCCATTAATATTTTAATTTATAAATTTGATTTGCTAATTCATTTTGAACTAAACAATTACCGACTTCACTACTAAATATAGTATCCTTAAGATTTATTTTTAATTGTTTTATATATCCTGTTGAATGTTTTAATACTATTATTTTCTTATTCTGTTTCGCGGCTTCTAATCCAAATACTAAATCACTCATCTTCTTTTCTTTTGCATTCCATATCTCTGTTGGATTAAAGTAATCTGTTCTGAATCCTGTACAGCCTGTTCCTGGAACATCAATTTCCATTTCTAATTCATTATCACATAAACATCTTATTCCTTTGTGTCCTCTATAATAATTTCTATCTAATCCTAATAGCTTGCGACCGTGATGGCTAACTATCGATTGATGTTTTTCTATTGCTTCAACCATATCTTTAACGTAAGTTTCTGGATAAAGTAGATCATCATCACAAGTAAGATAATAAACAGGTTCTTCTAATTGAGTTAATCCAAAGAATTTTCCATTGTCAGTTAAGTCTAAAGGTCTAATACTATTATCATATAAAAAGATTTGTGCACATTGACCTCTTAAAGATTTTAATGCTTGTTCTAAAGATGCTTTGCGGCCAGGTCCATCGTAGGTAGCCATTCCAATTATGACTTTCATTATTTAATTTTAGTTTGTTACTATATATTATATATAATGCAACCCTTTCTTATTTTAAATTACTCTTCCATAAATAAGTTGGTGTTGAATTGAATTTATATTTTACTTCATAACCATAAGGTTTAAGTAAAGTTTTCATTATATCTAAATCTTTTTCTGTTTGACATTCAATAAATAAAGCTGGATGATAATACTTAATAGCTCTTAACATTCCTTGTACTGCTTTTACTTCGTATCCTTCACAATCTATTTTAATCAATGTAATTGGATCAATAGAAGGTTTAGTCCAAATAGAATCAAAGGAAACTACTTTAATTAAAGTTTTACCATTATCATCTATCTTATTCATTCCTGCATTATCTTTTACTTCAGACATAAATAATTCTTTTGTTTCATTAGATAAACCTAAATTCATTAACTTAACATTAGTTAAATTATTTTGTATTATATTTCTTTCTAATAATGCGTATGTTGCGGGGAATGGTTCAAATGCTATTACTTCTGTGGCTTTATATTTGGCTAAGTATAACGCGTGGTTACCTATGTTTGCTCCTACGTCGATCATAATACCTCTTGAAATGTTACCTTTAATATATTCTAACATACCAATTTCATAATAATTGTTTCTGTTTATTATTTGATTAGTTATATGATCATCTTTAAAACCTGTTATGATAGTTCCATCAAATAAAGTATGACTTACTGTTCCCATTAAATTATATTAGTTGTTGCGAGGCCAGGAATCGCGCCTGGGAAATCGAGCTAATGAGGCTGATTGGAAACTTTTCTCCTCGCATATTGTTATTTACTTATTAAAGGAACTTCAATTCTATGTTCCTTATGCATTATGCTTTCGTGGTTTCCGTGATAAGCTAAAGAATGATTTGGTAAATACATTTTAATTCCAATTTGATTCATCCTTTGTGTCATTTGTTGACCTACACCAGAAGATGCTGGGCCCCATTGGTTTAAAAATCTTCTTGGATTAATTTCTTTAATATTATAATTTAAACTAATTAAAGTTTCTTTATTACAAAAGAATCCACAATCTGTAAATCCAACTTGCATTGAGTCCCTTTCTACTGAAATTGGTTTTCTTAAATTCCAACAATTAGTCCTTCCATCATTGATTACATTATAAGCATAATGTAAATGTCCAAAAGTTATATGTCTTCTAATTATTTCATCAAAATTAACATTACTATAATCACTTGGTATAAATAAATAGATATCAGCTTCAATTGGTTTAACATAATTTAAACTAACATTCCATAATTTCCAAAAGAATTCTTTACCACCGTGTTGAATTTGTATAAAATTAGGATCATCTAATTTATAATCACTACCGTCATCTATAATAGAATAAGTTATTTGATTACCTGAACTAGAAAAAGCCTTGATTTCTTTTATCAAGGCTTCTAACATATCTTTTCTTTGATAACTGTGTATTTGAATGTGTATTGAATGATTACTCATTAATCATTGGAGTTATTACTTCCATAAGTTCAACAGTTATTTCACTTGGAACAAATCTTAAATCAATTTTAATTAAAGATAAATCTGTATTTTCCATTTGAAGAAATAATTTGAACTCATCAAAGATATTCTTTTGTTCTTCCAATACATCTTTATATTCTTCTTTTAATTTATTAATAGCTTCAATAAAGATGGGGTTTGTTGCATCTAAATCATATTCTTGTCTTCCTTCTGGAGTTTTGCGTAATAATGCTTTACCATCAAAACCCTTATTAGAAAAGGATTCGCATATTTCTGAACGTCTTACATTAAAAAGATTATAGTCTTTAGTAGACTCTTGTTTTGATAGGATAATCTTAGTTTCTTTATCTAACTTCTTGATGTTGCGATTAAGTGCCCAAGCAAATTCAGAACCTTTCAATTGTCCCAATTGTTCTTTATACTTATCTAAAGTATCTCTTAAATTTAATATTTCAATGTTAATCATTTGGTTTTCTTTTTTTGTTTTTATTACTTTTAATAATTTGTTTATCTATATCTTCTATAATTTTATTTATTCTTTCATCCAAACCGGGGTCTATTTCTTTCTTTGGAATGAATTTTATAAATATGGATTCATCATCTTCGATTGTTTCAAATGGATGTGGAAAGTCTGTTTGATTAGGAGCTTGCATAAATGTTTTGAGATAAGCTATATTATCTCTTAATCTTACACAATTTTCAAAGTCTTCATTAGCTTCACACTCTTTAAGAATTGCTTTGAAGACTTCAATAGATTCCTTTTTCCAACTAAGATTATTCATTAGGTTTTGGTCTTTTAAAAATATCAATTTTTTTATTTGTTCTGAACTCAATTGGATCAGGCATATCTTTTAATTCTCTCTTTAATTCTAATACATCTTTTTTAATTTTATCTGATGTATCATTCATCTCTTGTAGTAATTCTATAATTTTAACTTGATTCTCATTAAATTTAGATGCCATAAGTTCCTTTAAGATCTTCATATCATCTCTATCTTTGTTTTTAATATAACCATAAGTACGGTTATTTAGATCTCTTTTTTTCATTGTAATTGTTTATTAGGTTATATCTTTAAATATCGGATTATTTTGTTTTTAAACCCATATTTGAATAAATAATTCTTCTTTGTAATCCTTTATTAAATGAGTTGGCCATTTCTTTTTATCTTTAATTGGAACAACTTTATTATAGAGTTTAAATTTAAGGAAATACATTACTACTCTAATTGATTCCTCTTGTGTGATTGTTTGTTTTTTATACATTATCTATTTCCTGTTAATGTATCTGTTATACATATTCTATGTAAAGGGATTAAATAAATATTCTTAGGAATATATTCATTATTACCCATTGATGTGCGAGGACACATCATTACTTTCTTATTGTAATGTTTTTCATCTATAAAATTAATTCTATGCACTAGTGTTTTATCTTCAAAAAACATAATATAAAAAAATTCCTTTGCCTGATCTTTTAACCAAATTTCTCTTAATGCTTTAAACTTTACCTCTTCTAACATTAATCCTTCACTTTTAATAAGGTTTTGCATTGATTTGAATGTTACCCCTTGTTTATATTTAATCTCATAGAAATTATTATTACATATTGCATCATAAGCATCGTAAGCTGCAATTAGAGTATTATCAAATCTTGGAACCATTTTAAGACTAATACACCAACGTGTAAATAAATCTCTACCTTTTTGTTCAGCTAATCTGAATCGATCCATAGGAGTTGGTTTAATATTTGCTTTATATTTAGCTAATATTGATAATGTGCTTGTTAAATCTTTCATTTATAATATATTAAGTTTAAGTTATTAATATTAAATATATCACTGGGTAACTTTATTGTTAATTTGTATCAAGTATTTTCAAAAGGTGTAGTACTATCAATATACCTACCCTACTGAGTAAAATAATAATAAATTTTGGATTAAATAATTATAATTTCCTATATTTAATAACAGTATAAGAAGAATAAGGAAGTTGGTTATTAATTGTTAGATGTAGAAATCCTTATTTATTTCCCAACTTCCCTTCTTACTTATACTCATTGCTTCTACCAATGTAAACTAACAATTAATATTAAGAATGAAAACAATTGCAACTTCACAAAAATTAAACTTCTGGCTACCTACTAATTTAGACTTACAATCTTTATCTAAGAATTTAGATAAGAAATGGAGACTTCCTAAAGGACAAACTAAGTTAAAATTTATCATTTCTCACATCAATAGTTTTACTTTTAAGTATAATGATGATTGTAGTGAGTATGTTGCAGTTCCCACTAAATATTTAGAAAGAATGATACAACCTAAATACGCAGCCAAAGCAATACAAATATTAGTTGATCTAAAAGTAATAGAAAAAGATCCTGCAAGTACAGCTTTAAATTCTTTCTATTCTAAAAAGGCTTTTCTTTATAGATTGGTAAATCAATATCAAAATCAACCTTTAAGAATTGAATTGTGCAGTGATGAAATTATTACTAATAATTTTTTTAAAGAACTTCCTTATACAAATATTAAAGGAGATTTTGAACAATGGTTATTTGATAATACAAAATTATTAACTGCTAATTTTAATAAAGTAAAAGCTGACGAAATTGTTTCCAAAATGGAGGGCGAGTTTAAACAAGTGCAAGCCAATATGAAAATACTTGAATTAACTAGTCAAACTTTGTTTTTTAACAGGAGTCGACCTAAAGGTAGAGTGTATACCTCAATCACTAATTTACCCAATATTTTGAAAGAATGTTTTGATTATGAAGAAGAGTTGGTTGAAATAGATTTAAAAAGTTTATTTCCTTTATTATTAATTAATCTATTTGAGAAAGGTGTACTTAGTGCTAATATAGATTTAGCTAAGTTAAAGAAATGGTATAAGGCAGATTTCTATAATCAATTAATTGAATTATGCAAGGAAGAAGGTGAAATTTATACAAGAAGAGAAATCAAAGTGCTATTTCAATCTCAAATAGTTAGTCACAATTCGAATTGGAAATCTAAGATTGAACCTATATTAAGAAGAGTTATTAAAGCAGTATTACCTGAATTCTTTAAATTTGTTAATGATTTAAGAGAAAAAAATAGAATGAAGTTGGCTGCTTTACTACAACAAGAAGAAGCTAATATTATTATTGATACAGTAGGATATGAAATTTATAAGAATAGACCTGACGTCTTATTTGTTACCAGACACGATTCTATAATTACGACAGTATCTGACTCTCAATATGTGATAGATTCTCTATTAAGGGCTTTTAAGGAGTTTACTACTTCCCCTATATTATCTAATAATATTCTTTTATTTAACTTAGTAGAGGGTAGGTATATTGATAGTACTACACCTTTTGAATTAGAAACCCCTAAATGTGAATTATCTACTACACCTTTTGCTATTGATAATAGTACAGTTGAGGTACCAGTGGTGTTAGAACCCTTATTAACATTAGAAGAATTATCTACTACACCTTTTGCTATTGATAATAGT
>CAAGKR010053758.1_pt1 | contig 13164 bp, 14 predicted proteins | sample 2556971 | NCBI WGS metagenome assembly CAAGKR01 (sample SAMEA5207829, study PRJEB30636) | soil metagenome | biome: forest; feature: boreal; material: soil | place: USA | collected 2011-09 | depth 1 m | reverse complement strand
GCAGCAGCAGCAACAGCAACAGGGCCGAAGCGCTGGGGCTACGCGCTGACCCTCTCCGCAACGCGGCCGATCCCGCGCAACTCTGAGACACGGTCGAGGTGGAAGTCGACGCTTCCCAGCAGGCGACCTGACGCGGCGGCGCGGCGCAGCAGCAGGTGGCAGTCGTGCTCCCACGTGAAGCCGATGCCGCCGTGCACCTGCAACGCTGACGTGGTCACGCGCCATGCGCCCTGCGCCGCGGCAACCTTGGCCACCGAGGCCGCGAAGGGCAGACCCGCCGGATCGTTGTCCGCTGTCCAGGCTGCGCACAGCACCGCGCTCCGCGCGCTCTCGACGTCGATCAACATGTCGGCGCAGCGATGCGAGACCGCCTGGTAAGCGCCGATGGGGCGTCCGAACTGCTGCCTGGTGCGCGCGTAGTCCACCGAAAGGTTCATGGCGCGGTTGGCGACGCCGACCAGCTCAGCGCTCAGCGCCACCTCGATGCGGTCGACCGCGGCGACGACATCGCCACCAAGCTCATCCGACTCGCTCGCGGTGACGCGGGACAGGCGCCGGGTCAGGTCAACGCCCTCGACTGCCTCGGACCTGCAGTCGGCTGTGCTGGCGATCATCGCCCGGCCCTGTCCCACCAGGACGATCGCCGCGGCACCCTCGACGTCGTACGCCAGCGCGGTGCCATCCGGTTGCAACATGCCGACAGCGCCGCGCGACTCGCCGCTGGCGAAGCCCGGAAGCCACTGCTGCCTCTGCTCGTCGCTCCCCGCTGTCTCGACCAGGAGACCGGCGGCGGCGTTGCCGAAGAAGCTCGACGGGGCCAGCGCGCGCCCCAGGCCCTCGCTGACCAGCGTCAACTCGACCGTTCCCAAACCCTGGCCGCCGTACCTCTCCCCTATGGCGGCGCCGGTCCACCCCGCAGCCACCAGCTCCGCCCAGAGTCCGGAGCCGTCGTCCTCACCCTCGAGGTGGCGTCGCATCGCCGCCGAGTCCCAGCGAGCGCGGCACAGCTCATCGATTGCGTCGCGCACCGCGCGCTGGTCGTCGCTGAGATCGAATCGCATACCGTTCTCTCAGCGCATCCGAGGGAGCTCGAGGACGCGCTCGGCAAGGATGTTGCGCTGGATCTCGCTGGTGCCCCCTTCGATGGAGTTGGCTCGCGCGCGCAGCATCCGTCGCGTCCACACTGGGTCGACCGCGATCCCATCGGCGCCGAGGACGTCGAGGGCGAGCTCTCCGAGGTGTTGGTTGATGTCCGCCCACTGGATCTTGGCCATCGACCCCTCGGGACCGGGTACGCCGCGTTCGATGGTGCGCGACAGGCCACGAAACCCGTTGAGGCGCATCGTCTCCGTGGCAACGATCAGCTCGCTCAGCCGGCGGCGTATCACCGCGTCGTTCTCACGGCCGCGGTCGCGAATCAGGACGGCGAGCTCTTCGAGCTGCATCTGGATCGCCAGCGCGGATGCCGCGCTGAGGCCGGCCCGCTCGAACATCAGGGTGGTGATCGCCACCTTCCAGCCATCGCCGACCGCGCCGACAACGTTCTCGTCGGGAACCTGGGCGTCGTTGAAGAAGATCTCGTTGAACTCCGAATCGCCGGTTGCCTGGCGCAGCGGACGGACCTCGACGCCCGGCTGCCTCATGTCGCAGATGAAGTACGTCAGGTTGTGGTGGCGTTGGTCGCCACCGGTCTTGGCGACCAACATGCACCACTTGGCGCGGTGCGCGAATGACGTCCAGACCTTCTGCCCATTGATCTTCCAACCCCCGTCCTCATGGACCGCCGAGGTGGTCAGCGCCGCAAGGTCGCTGCCTGCGTTCGGTTCGCTGAACCCTTGGCACCACACCTCCTCGCCGTTGAGGATGGGCGCGAGAAAACGCGCCCGCTGCTCGTCGGTGCCGTGGGTGATGATCACCGGTCCGCCCATGACCAGCCCGAGGATGTTGGCCGGCGGTGGCGCCTTGGCGCGAACCATCTCCTCGTTGAAGATCGCCTGCTCCATGAGCGTGGCGCCGCGACCGCCGTGCTCGCGTGGCCAGGAGATGCCGACGTAGCCTGCATCGAAGAGGGTGCGCTGCCAGAGCAGGCGGAAGTCGACGATGTTCTCGGCTCCCTCGGGCTCCGGACCGGGCCGGTGCTCGGCCAGCCACGCACGCACCTCGTCGCGGAATTGCAGCTCCGACGGGGTCAGGCTGAGGTCCACGGCAGCGGAGCCTACCTCACCGGCGCTGGGCCGGAGGGTGGGTTGCGAGAAGGGCGCGAAGCGCCTTGCGGTCGAGCTTGCCGACGCTGGTCAGCGGGATGCTGTCCACCAGCTGGATCTCACGCGGCGACTTGGTGGGCGACAGTCGCGAGCGCGCGTGCGCGATGAGCTCGTCGGCGGTGACCGTTGCGCCGGGTCGGAGGCTGACAAACGCGACCACCTCCTCTCCGAGTCGCGGATCCGGCCGGCCCACGACACCGGCCATGGCCACGTCGCCATGCGAGAGGAGCACATCCTCGACATCACGCGGGAAGACGTTGAAGCCCCCACGCAGGATGAGGTCCTTCTTGCGATCGACGACGTAGAGGTAGCCGTCGGAGTCCACGTGACCCACGTCACCGGTGTGCAGCCAGCCGCCGCGCATTGCCTCGGCGGTCTCCTCCGGAGCGTTCCAGTAGCCCCTCATGACGCCTGGGCCGCTCACGCAGATCTCCCCGTCCTGGCCGACGCCCAGCGGTTGGTCGCCGTCGTCGACGATGCGCACCACGCAGTCCCTGATCGGCACACCGACGCTGCCCACGCGGCGGTTGCCCGGCGGGCTCGAGGAGATCACTGCGGAGGTCTCGGTGCACCCGTATCCTTCGAGGATCTCGGCCGACGGGATCCGTCGTTCGAACTCGCGCAGGACGTCCAGCGCGAGTGGCGCCGCGCCGCTGCTGACGTAGCGCAGCGAGTCGAGCGCCGCATCCTCGAGCGGCTCGGCCAGGAGCATTTGCGCCATCGCCGGGACGAGCGCGCTCCGCTGGCAGCGGTGCTGCTCGCACAAAGACACCCATTCAGCGGCGTTGAACCAGCGCTGAATGACGGCGAGCCCCGGCTCGTCGACGTGCATGCCGATGATGGTGACGATCATGCCGTAGGCGTGCGACAGCGGCAGCGGGGTGAGAACGCGGGTCAGACCGGGCACGTGCGTGGTCTCGAACGCGCTCCTGCCGGTGCGCCAGAGGTTGGCGTGACTCAGGGCGACACCCTTGGCCCGGCCGGTTGTGCCCCCCGTGTACATCAGTGCAGCCAGGTCGTCGTCGGCGCGCCGCACGAGTGAGCGGCCTTCCACCAGCTCGAGCTCGCCGAAGTCGACTAGCCGCGCCCCACCACCGCCTGAGCCGACCCCGCCGTAGCTCCCGGCGACGACGATGTGCCGTAGCGTGCCCGCGTCCGCCGCGGCTTCGAGCACCGTGGGCAGCAGCTCGGGCGTGGTGACCACCGCCACCGCGCCGGAGTCGACGAGGATGTGGCTCAGTTCGGTGGCGGTGACCAGGAACACCACGGGTGTGACCACCGCGCCCGCGCGCCAGATCGCGTTGTAGGCGATCAACACCTCAGGGCAGTTGGCCATGAGCACCACGACCCGATCGCCGGGCGCCACCCCGAGGTCGGCGAATCCACCGGCGACGCGCCGGCTGCGGTCGTGCAACGCAGCCGACCGGAATGTCTGTCCCTCGAAGATGAGCGCGTCGTGGTCACCGAGCCGCGCCAGCGAGTCCTCCGCCAGCTGCGCGAGGTTGAACGTCTCAGCCACGTGCGTCCTCCGGGGGAGCACCGCTGTCGTCGGCAGCTCCGTGGCGGCCGAAGGGGCCGGCATCCGGCAACACCACCTGGGTGCAGCGGCTGGTGGCGAGCAGAACGCCGCCGGCGTCGTGCATCTCTGCCGCGCAGAAGACGACGCGGCGCGTCCGGCGCACCACGGTGCCGGTCGCACTGAGAAGGCCGGGACGTGAGACGCGCAGGAACTCGACGCGCAGGTCGGCGGTGAGGAAGACCTGGTCGTGGTCCAGCACGGTCCAGCAGGCCCCTCCCATGGCGGCGTCGAGAAGAGCGGTGACCAGTCCACCCTGCACGACCGGTCCTTCTGCGGTCGGGAAGCAGTACTCCGGTGTGGCCGTCCACTCGATCGAAGTCGACCCGGGCTGCCAGTCGGTACGCCGGTAGGCGAGGGTGCGCCAGATGTGTGGACCGTCAACCTCGCCAGCCTCCCAGGCGCGGGGATCGTCAAAGCGCTCACCAGGACTGATCGGCTCGGTCATCGTTCGGAGCATCGCATCTGCGCGATGGCGCTGGCGTCAGCCGCGCAGCGCGGCGATGAAGATCCCGGGGACGTGTCTGGCCGAGCGATCGGCCTCGAAGCGGGTGAGTCGCTGAGTCACCTGGTGCGCGTGGCGGTGGGAGACAAACCACGGCGGCTTGGGCAGCAGAGTGGGATGGCCGTGGGCGACGCTGCGCGGATATGGGTGAAAGGGCGCGCGCACCACGCTCTTCTGCGGCCGGTCGAAGAGCAGGCTGTTGTGGACCACGCCGATCCCGCTCTGAATGTCGTCGAGCGTGTGCCCGGGAAAGGCACCCCAGCTCACCTGCGCCAGCAGGAAGCCGACCCCCGTCCAGGCGTTGACGCCGATGCAGCCGTAGCGCAGTCGCGCGATGGCGCGGTCCAACGCAGCCGCGTGCCGGCGTGCAGTGGTTGGGTGGATGATGATGTTCGCGCCCAGTGTCCCCCACAGCCGGTCATTGCAGAAATCCACGGCGCGGTCGAGGAAATCGTCGATTCCCGATGCGCGGATCGTGGTTGCGGTGAGCACCGGCGCAAATGCCTCGACCGAGAAGCAGGTCTCGTCCGCGTTGGCGCAGTCGAGACCCGAGATCAGCGTGGTCGGCGCTTCATCGTCGCCACCGAGGGTGGTGGCGCTTGGATGAGGGCCGGCCATGATGCGCTGCCGCTCGGCAGCGCCGGGGTAGTAGGCGGGTCGCCGAGGTGCTCCGCCCAGGACCCGCGCGAGGCGTGCCAGCAATCCATCGCCTGGCGCCCATGCCTCGTGGGTGATGAGCACCTGGGACGCGATGCAGTTGAAGCCGGAGTTGTGCAGCTTCTGGGTCGCGATGTGCTCGGCCTGGAAGGCGAGGTCGCGCTCCGACCAGGGGCCCGGCACGACAATCGTCGGGCTGACGTTGCCGAGCTCGCTGGTCATCCTCTTGGTGCTGATCGGCTGCCCGGCCGCCTTGCGAGCGCTCCCGTCCTCACCGCTGCCGAAGACGATCGCGTCATGGGTGCGGCTGCTGCCGGTGACGTGGATCTCGTCGATGCCGTCGTGGCGCGTCAAGTATTCGCCCACCTCCGCGCCCCCGTACGCAAAGCGAATGAACCCAGCGCGGAAGAGGTCGGCGAAGATGTCCTCGAACACCGGGCCGAGGTAATCGTTGACAGGGTTCATCTTGAGCAGGCACACGCGTCCCTCGGCGTACAGCTTGTAGAGCACGTCGAGTGGCGGGATGCTGGCGACGTTGCCCGCGCCGAGCACGACCGCAACGGCCCCGGCCGGGTTGGCCTGGCGGTAGAACACCGCCATGGTGTCGACGAGGTTGGCTTCGGTGACTCCCGGCTGCATCCACACCTGCGCGCTGACACCGCTGAGCAGGAGCCGGTCCCATACGCTCTGCGGGAATACGTCGACCACCACCTGCCCATCGGGCCGGGTGTGCACGCTTCCCTTTCGCAGCCGCGGGCTGCCCGACCGTGCAAAATCACTCAGGGTTTCGACCAGGCGGTTGACGCCGAACAGGAATGCCCAGGGACCGGAGCTCCACTCCTCGCCAGCAACGGGGGACGCGGGATCGAGGCCCTTGGCTCGGCAAGCCGCCCGCACCCAACGCTCTGCCTGCGCCGACGTCGCGCGGGCCAGGGCGCGCAGGTGTTCAATCTTTGCCGCGATCGGCAACAGCGCCCACTCGTCCTTGTGCTGAGCGAGAACGGCGACATCGGCGTCGATGGTCGAACGCCAATCGCTTTGCGCAGCGGCCGCCGCCGTTTCCCTGATCTCCGTGCTCATCCGCCTCTCCTCTGGCACCGTGCGTGACGCAACAATACGCCAGATTCGACTGGCTCTTTTCGCACCTGGAGATTGGAATGACGGCAGAGACGGATCGGCTGCAGGTCCTCGCACGAGCTCTTGACCAGCTTGCTCAGTTGATCGCCAGCACCGCTCCGAGGCAGGCCGAGCTACCAACGCCATGCTGGTCGTGGACGGTGCGTGACGTCATCGCACATGTGGTGCGCGACCTCGCCAACTTCGCCGCCGTGGCCAGAGGTGAGCAACCCGACTACAGCAAGCCGCTGGCGGACGTGGGCCATGACTGGTCCGGCGCTTTTGCGTCCAGTCGGCGCGGTCTCGACGAGGCATGGAGCAGTGCCGACCTGGACTCACTGGTACCGACAATGACCGGCGGCGAGACACCTCTGGCGTCGAGGGCCGACCAGCAGATCGCTGAGCTCGGGGTCCATGCCTGGGACCTCGCGCGCGGAACCGGCCAGCGCGCGGACCTCGACCCCGAGGTGGCGGCCCACGGCCTGGAGTGGGCCCGGCAGAACCTTGCACCACAGCACCGAGGACCAGAGAACGAGGGCAAGGCGTTCGGCCCCGAGGTGGCGATTCCTGAGGACGCACCGGTCTACGAGCGACTGGCCGGCTGGTTCGGCCGCGATCCGCGCTGGTCCGCCCCGGCGTAAGGCCGGGTTCCCAGCGACGGCCGGTGTTGGTTCGCCACCATGGGCGCATGCCAGCGCGCGCGAAAGCCCCCCCCGTCGTTGCTCTCGCCACGTGCTCGCTCCTGCCCCACCTCGACGACGACGAGAGCCTGGTGATTCCCGCGCTGGCGACCCATGACCTGGTCGCGGTGCCCGCGGTCTGGGACGACTCCTCAGTGGACTGGCGGGAATTCGACCTGGTGGTGGTCCGATCGGCGTGGGATTACGCGGAGCGACGCGGCGAGTTCCTCACCTGGAGCGCGTCGCTGCCTCGCGTGCTCAACTCGCCGGCAGTTCTCGACTGGAACACCAACAAGATCTACCTCCGTGACCTCGCCGCCAGAGGGATCCCCGTCGTGTCAACAACCTGGATCGAACCTGGAGCTCGAGTGCGAGCCGGTTCGATCCCGCAAGGCGAGCTGGTTGTCAAGCCGGCTGTGTCTGCGGGAGCGCGCAACACGTCACGGTACCGCGGTGATCATGAACACGCAGCGCGCGCTCACATCGACCGGCTGCTCGGCGACGGACGGACCGTGATGGTGCAGCCGTACCTGCGCTCGGTCGACGACGCGGGAGAGACCGGTCTCATCTACTTCGGAGGCATGTTCTCGCACGCCATCAACAAGGGCCCACTACTGAGGGAGCCAGGCCATGCCACCAAGGGTCTGTGGGAGCCCGAGCGCATCACCGCATGCGAGCCGCGGCCGGACGAGCGCGACCTGGCCGAGAACGTCCTCGACGCACTGCCGTGGCCGCGCCGTGAGCTGCTCTACGCGCGCGTTGACCTCGTCCGCGATCCAGCCGGGCTGCCCACTGTGCTGGAACTGGAGCTCGCCGAGCCGTCTGTCTTTCTGGCGTGCGCAGACCAGGCCGCTGAGCGGTTTGCGCAGGCGATCGCTGCCAGGGTCAATGAGGACTGAGTCAAGGCGTCTTCGCCCACATGAAACGACAACAGGAGCCAGCCACCCGCGGCGAGCGCGCGCGCCAAATCATGGATGGCGGCTCGTCCAGTTCTTCCGGCACAGCCTGATCATCTCCATAATCCGTGCATGAGCGCCACGGCTGCTCCCCCCGCGAACGGGTGGTCGGCCCTCCCGTACCCGGAGTGGCGGGCGACTCGCGACACGCTGCACATGTACACGCAGGTGATCGGCAAGCTGCGCCTGGCACTGAGCCCGTTCGAGCCGGAGTGGGCCAATGTCCCGCTCTACGTCACGGCTCGCGGGTTGACCACCTCACCGGTGCCCATCGGTTTGCGAACTGTTGACGCTGAGTTCGACCTGATCGAACACGCCTTGGTTCTGCGCAGCAGCGACGGGAGAGCCGATCGCAGGCCACTTGGTGGAAGCGTCGCGGACTTCTACACCGATGTCATTGCTGCGCTGCATCGGATGGATGTCAACGCGAGCATCTCCACCCTCCCGTCCGAGGTCGCCAACCCAATCCCATTTCCCGATGACCGCACCCATGACACCTACAACCCGGAACACGCACGACGGTTCTTCGATGTGCTCTCGATGATCACGGTGGTGATGAAGGAGCACCGCGCCCAATTCCGTGGACGGTCCACCCCGGTGCACTTCTTCTGGGGCACGTTCGACCTCGCCCTCTCGCGCTACTCGGGCCGCCCAGCGACGCCGGCGCCCGGCGCGGGGGTCATCGCTCGACGGGGCGGGGACGCCGAGCAGATCTGCGCAGGCTGGTGGCCGGGCGATGAGCGGATCCCGTACCCGGCTTTCTACTCGTACGCGTACCCGGCCTCGGACGGCCTCCACGGGATCGCCATCGAACCGGCCGCAGCCGCGTGGAACGCGACCGCGGGTGAACATCTGCTGACGTACGACGCAGCGCGCTCGGAGCCGGATCCAAGGCAGGCAATCCGGCGGTTTCTGGACAGCACCTATGCTGGAGCTGCCGCTTTGCTGGACTGGGACATGGACCTGGCTCAGGTCGCGGCTCCGGACTCAACCGGCGGCTGAGCGGCTCACCCGCGGAGGATCACCCATGGCGGACGCTTGTCAGCACCTCGACCAGATCAGGGACGTCACCCCGTCGGGAACAGGCTGCGTCGAATGCCTGGTTGCAGGGAGGCATGACTGGGTCCACCTGCGCGTGTGCCAGCACTGTGGCCACGTCGGGTGCTGCGATTCGTCGCCGGGGAAGCACACCACAGCGCATTACAAGTCGGTTGGTCACCCGGTGATCCGCTCGTTCGAACCGGGCGAGGATTGGTACTTCTGCTACCCGGACGAGCTCGTGTTCGAGCTCGAGGATGCGCCACCGGCGCCGTCACACCCCTAGGTGCGGCGCAACGCGAGGACTGGGATGGTGCGAATGCCAGCCGCCTTCTCGGCGTACTCGCCGAAGCCGGGGTAGCGAGCGGCCTGTTCCGCGTACACGCGGTCTCGCTCAGCGCCGGCGAGCTCGCCGACTGTGACGGGGAACGTCTCCGTGCCCACCTCGACCTCGGCCGAGCCGGCATCGAGGAGGTTGTAATACCAGGCCGGGTTCTCCGGCGCACCGCTTTTGGTGGCGAAGATGTACATGACCGCCGGGTCGTCGGCCGAGCGGAGGTACATGACAGGGTTGACGTACTCGCGTCCGCTCTTGCGACCACGGTGGTGGATCAGTGTCAGCGGCGCCCCCTCAAACGGTCGTCCGACCCTGCCCTGGTTGGCGCGAAACTCCTGGATGATATTGGCGTTCCAGTCACTGACCTCGGCCATCATCCGCCTCCTGCTTGACCCGTGCGCCCGCCACGAAACGATAGCAGTGCCACTCAAATCGACCGCCGCGAGCCCCAACGCCAGGCACACCGCTCCGCTGCACGCCCACACTTCGTGCCATGCCAGACGAGGACAGCGGCCACATCCTCCTGATCGAGGACGACGCGGCACTGCGCGGTGTGCTCGCCGGCAACCTCGAGCGCGGGGGACACCGGGTGATCGTGGCGGCTGACGGCATCGCAGGCCTCGACCAGCTGAAGACCCCCGGCCTCGAGGTCGTGCTGCTCGACATCGGACTGCCGTTCGTCAACGGCTGGCGCATCCTCGAATCGCTGGACGGTCGCCGTCAGCCGTCTGTGATCGTCATCTCGGCGCGGGGCGAGGAAGCGGACAAGGTGCGTGCGCTCGACCTCGGAGCGGATGACTACCTGACCAAGCCCTTCGGTGCAGGAGAGCTTCTGGCACGCGTGCGCGCGGTGCTGCGTCGCGTGCGACCGGCCGAGGAGAAGCGGCAACTGGTCAGCTGTGGGGACGTGGTCGTCGACCTGGGCAGTCGAGTCGTGACCAAGGCAGGCAAGGAGGTGCGCCTGTCACCCACCGAGTATGTGCTGCTGGCCGAGCTTGCCCGCAACGCGGGACGGTTGATGGATCAGCGGGTGCTGCTCTCGCGCGTATGGGGACCATCGTATGCGGGTGACCGCGCCTACCTTCGCACGTTCATCAAGAGGTTGCGGCATAAGCTCGAGAGTGACCCGGCGGCGCCGGGCGTCATCGTGACTGTCGGGCGCCAGGGATACCGGTTCGGTGCGCCGCCTGAGGTCGATACCGAGCGACGCTGACCACCAAGAACGTACACCATGCGTTCACGCTCGCAGCACGAAGCTGTGCACGTGGAGACAGGTCCGGTGAGCGCCCTCCGCCAACCGCTGGCGCACCTGATGGGCGCGCAGGTGTTTGATTTGAGCGGCGTCGCCATCGGGGTGGTCGTGGGCCGTGTCCTGGCCGGCGACGCGGTCGATCTGCTGGTGCGCCGTCGTCGCCTGTTCCGCAGGTCTGTGTATCAGCGCCTCGAGGGACGGGCCATCGCTGTCATCGAGCGGCGATTCGTGTACGACCCGTTGCGCGGGCAGGGGCGGGTCATGCCAGCAGTGATCCAGGTGGTGGCGAGATCGGCTCCACACTCCACGCGGGACACGGCATGAACATCGACCTCTTGATGCTCCTCGTCCTGTTGGCGCTCTTGCTCGCCAGCGCGGCCTACGTCGCCGGCCTCACCAAGCTATGACGGACCTGACCGGCTACATCGTCGCAGGCATCATCGCGCTGCTGGTAACCGCATACCTGGTGGCCGCGATGCTCTTCCCGGAGAAGTTCTGATGGCGTTGGAGATTCTCGGGGTGGTGCTCATCTTTGCCGCGGTTCTGTTGTGCGCCCGTCCGCTCGGTAAGTACATGGCCAAGGTGTTCACCGGCGAGCGAACCTTTCTCACCCGGTTTCTCCACCCGGTCGAGCGCGGGGTGTATCGGCTCATCGGAGTGAAGGAGGACGACGAGCAGACCTGGGTGCGGTACCTAGCCGCGACCCTCGTGGTCACGGCGGTGAGCATCGTGATCACCTTCCTGCTGCTTCGCTTCCAGGACAGGCTGCCCCTGCAGAGCGTCATCAACCCTCAGGGCTTTCCCGGCGTGGCGCCGGACCTGGCCATGAACACTTCCATCAGCTTTGCGACGAACACGAACTGGCAGGACTACGCCGGTGAGGCCACGATGAGCTACTTCTCGCAGATGGTTGCGCTCGTCATGCACAACTTCCTGTCCGCGGCCACCGGGTTGGCGCTGGCGATCGCGCTCATCCGCGGGCTGGCGCGACGCTCAGGCAAGACGCTGGGGAGCTTCTACGTCGACGTGACACGCGGGATCCTCTACGTCCTGCTCCCTCTGTCGGTGATCGGCACTCTGGTGTACGTCTCGCAGGGCGCCATCCAGAACTTCTCGCCGTCGACGGTGGTGCACACGCTGAGCGGCGTGACCCAGACGATCGCGCAGGGCCCGGTAGCCTCGCAGGAGATCATCAAGAACCTCGGCAACAACGGCGGTGGATTCTTCAACGCCAACGCCGCACATCCCTTCGAGAACCCCAACGGGTTCACCAACGCGTTCATGATGTTCACCATCCTGCTCATAACAGTGGCACTGACGTTCACGTTCGGCCGGATGGTCGGCAACATCAAGCAGGGAATCGCCGTCCTCGCCGCCATGGGGGTGATCCTCCTCGGCATGACCGGCGTGGCCATCTACGCCGAGCAGACCGGCAACCCCGCGCTGACCGGGACCGGGGTGACGCAGGTGGCCAGCGCAACGCAATCGGGCGGCAACATGGAGGGGAAGGAGGTCCGATTCGGCATCCCCCAGTCGGGCCAGTTCGTCGCGGTGACGACGGGCACGAGCACGGGCGCGGTCGACGCGTCGCACGACAGCCTCACGGCGATCGGCGGCCTGGTGCCGCTGCTCTCCATCCAGCTGGGCGAGATCACCCCCGGAGGCATCGGCGCGGGCCTGTACGGCATGCTGATGTTCGTCATCCTGGGCGTGTTCATCGCCGGTTTGATGGTCGGTCGAACGCCTGAGTACCTCGGCAAGAAGATCGAGGCGCGCGACGTCAAGCTGGCGGCCCTGGCCATCCTCATCCTGCCGCTGTCGATCCTCGGGCTGACGGCGATCTCGGTGCTGGTGACCCCGGGCCAGGCCGGCCCGCTCAACCCAGGGCCGCACGGGTTCAGCGAGATCCTCTACGCGTTCAGCTCGACGACGGGAAACAACGGGAGCGCGTTCGCCGGGCTGTCAGGCAACACGGTGTACTACAACAGCACGCTCGAGATCGCCATGTGGATGGGCAGGTATCTCTTCGTGATCCCGATCATGGCGCTGGCCGGGTCGATGGTGAAGAAGAAGATCATCCCGGCGAGCGCGGGGACGTTCCCCACCGACACGCCCCTGTTCGCCGCTCTGCTCGTCGGCGTGGTCCTTGTGGTGGGCGCGCTGACCTTCTTCCCCGCCCTGGCGCTCGGCCCAATCCTCGAGCACTTCCAGATCGCCGCCGGCCACCTTCACTGAGAGCACGAATGACAGCTGTCGCGTCCGCCCCGACCCCGCGGCCAGGCACGACACAACCGGGACGGCGCCGCGCCCAGAGCGTGCTGGACCGCGCCATCCTCGGCCCCGCGCTGCTCGATGCCTTCAAGAAGCTCAACCCGCGGTGGCAGGCGCGCAACCCGGTCATGTTCGTGGTGGGAATCGGAGCGGTGATGACCACCTACGCCTGGGTGTCGGGCCTCTTCAACCACGATCCCAATGGCGGGTTCGTCTTCCAGATCGCTCTGTGGCTCTGGTTCACAGTGCTGTTCGCCAACTTCGCCGAGGCGGTGGCGGAGGGGCGTGGCAAGGCGCAGGCGGCGACGCTGCGCAAGACACGCACCGACACCATCGCTCGGCGCATCGTCGACGGTCGTGAACAGCCGGTGCCGGCTCCAGAGCTGCGCAAGGGCGACGTCGTCGTCTGCGAGGCGGGGGACGTCATCCCCAGTGACGGCACCATCATCGAGGGCATCGCGTCCGTCGACGAGTCCGCCATCACCGGCGAGTCGGCGCCGGGCATCCGCGAG
>CAAGKR010500333.1_pt1 | contig 13165 bp, 13 predicted proteins | sample 2556971 | NCBI WGS metagenome assembly CAAGKR01 (sample SAMEA5207829, study PRJEB30636) | soil metagenome | biome: forest; feature: boreal; material: soil | place: USA | collected 2011-09 | depth 1 m | reverse complement strand
TGACCTCCGGTTGCCGCGCGCGGCGCGGGCTAGGCCGCGGCCTGGTTGGCCAATTCCTGGAGCGCCACGAGGTCGGGCTTGCCGGACCCGAGGAGCGGGAACGGCGAGCACACCCTGACCTGCTTGGGCGCGCTCAGGTCGGACAGGCCCCTGGCCCGTATGGCCTCCCGTGCGGCGTCCATCGTGAGCGCCGCGTCGGCCGTGAAGAGGACAAGCTCCTCCCCCCTCAAGGGGTGCGGCCGGCTCACGATGGCTACCGAGCCGGCGCACACCGCTGAAACTGCCTCCTCGACCGCGGCCAGCGAGACCATCTCGCCGGCGATCTTCGCGAACCGCTTGGCCCTCCCCAGGATCGAGACGAAGCCCTGGTCGTCCACCGAGACGATGTCACCCGTGTCGTACCAATCGCCCGAGTCGACCAGGACCCCCGGCTGGTCGGGAAGGTAATATCCCATCATCCGGTTGGGGCCCCTGAAGAAAAGGCGCCCGCCGGCGGTCCCGGGCACGGGTTCAAGGCGGTGCTCGATGCCGGGCATGAACTGCCCCACGGTGCCCGGCTTGTAGCAGAGCGGGGTGTTCATCGTCAGCGCGGGCGAGGCCTCCGTTGTCCCGTAGCCCTCGAAGATGCGGATGCCGAAGCGCTCGCTCCACAGCTTCTGGGTGGCCGGCTGCAGCTTCTCGGCCCCGGCGAAGACGTACCTCAGCGCGAAGAAGTCGTAGGCGTTGGCCTTGCGCGCGTAGCCGTTCAGGAACGAATTCGTCGCGAAAAAGATCGTGGCGTTGGTGCTGTAGATGAATTCCGGGATGAGCCCGTAGTGGAGCGGGGTCGGATAGAGGACCGTCCGCACGCCGGACAGGATCGGCGTCAGCATTCCCCCGGTGAACCCGAAGGCGTGAAAGAGCGGCAGGGCGTTGAAGACGCAGTCGCTGTGGGCAAAGTCGATCCGCGCGCGCAGCTGGGCGACATTCGCGAGGAGATTGGCGTGCGAGAGGACCACCGCCTTCGGGAGACCCGAGGACCCCGACGTGAACAGGATCGCGCCGCGGCGGTCCCGGCCCGCGGCGACCCAGCGGGCCTCATGGCGGCGGTAATGGGCGGCGAGGCCCAGGCGGATCCCCACCGCCCGCAGCTTCCACGCCCACGAGGGCCTGAGGTCCTCGAGGTACACGAGTTCCACGCCCTTCTCGAGGAGCACCCGGACGTGGTCCTCGAGGTGGGCGCCCTCGACGAAGGCCCGCGAGGTCACCACCGTCCGGACCTCGGCCGTCTGCACGGTGGATGCAAAGGCGGAGAGGCCCATGGTGAAGTTGAGCCACGCCGGGATCCGGTGGCTGAACTGGATCCCCCAGAAGGCGAGCGCCCCGGGGATGCTCGTCGGCATCATGATGCCCACGATGGAGCCCGGCTTCGTCATGCCGGCGAAGCGCGTGCCCAGGTAGGCCGATCGCCCGAGGACCTGCCCGTAGGTCAGTCCCTGCCCGTCGTGCCCCTCCCAGATCAGGCGGCTCCCGCCGTGCCGCCGGGCCGCCACCATCAGCTCGCGGTAGACCGAGCGGTCCTGGTTCTGCGCAAGGAACGCGCTCTCGCTCAGGAGCCTGTAGACGAACGGCGTCCATTCGTCCCGCGGCAGGGATTCCGGAATGGGCTTGGGCGGGCTGATCGTGAGCGTGATCCTGGGGAAGCACCGGCGCCTGTACTTGTGCGCGAGGCGCGTGAAGACGGACAGGTGCGCGCCGTCGATGTGTATGGGGACGATCGCGGCGCCGGTGTGGTGCGCGATGAAGCCCGCCCCGTCGTAAACCTTCATCAGGCCGCCGGTCGTGCTCAGGCGGCCCTCGGGAAAGATCACCACGACCGCGCCCTCCTCGACGCAGGTGCAGAGCGTCTTGAGAAGCATCGGCTGCGTGGGGTCGACGGGATAGGCGGTCACCAGCTTCAGGAAGGGCCTCACCCAGCGCATCCGCGCGATGCGCGTGTCCACGGCAAAGACCGGCCTATCCGGCAGGAACGCCGCCAGCAGCGCGGCGTCGAGCCACGAGGTGTGGTTTGCGATCACGAGTCGCCGGCCCCCCTGCGGGTAGTGTTCCAGCCCCTGGACCCTCACCCTGAAGACAAGGCGCAGGAAGAGGCGGGGACACGCATACACCAGCTGCTCGTAGGAGGGCCTTTTCCCGGGAGTCATGGGGCGACCGGGACGGCGCGCCGGGACGGCCCCATGATCCGCAGCGAGATCGTGATAACCGCGACCGTGATCCCGAGGATGATCAGGTCCTTGTTGGGGCCGAAGTTGAAATGGGTGAGGAGCGAGAGGTAGCCTGCGCCGCAGGCGATGCCGATGTAGTCGGTGAAGTTCTGGACCGAGACGGTCTTCCCGAGCTTGGCCGGATCGCTCTCGGACTGGAGCGCCGCGTTGAGCGGCACCAGCAGCAGCCCGGAGGCCGCCCCGGTCGCCACAAGGACCAGCACCGCCGGGACGAGGCCCCAATGCCCGCCCAGGATCCCCAGGGTTGAGAGGCCCGCCGCCATCATGAACGCGTACCTGCGGGCCCATGAGAGGTCGCCCGTCTTGTGGAGCTGGCCGGCCAGCAAGGCCCCGGCCACGATGCCCGCCACCATGCCCAGGAGAAGGAGAACCAGCTTGAAATTGGTGATATTGGCGATGCCCGCCTCGGCGTACACCGTCAGCCCCCAACCCTGGAGGGCGGACTTGAGGGTGGAGCCCGCGAACCAGAAAAGGGCCGATCCAATGAGGATCCGGGCAAGGCGCGGGTTGCCGAAGAGCGTGCGAAAGTTCGTTCCGAATTCGGCCACGCTGTGGCGAAATACGGCATTGGGGTTGAAGGGCGTCCGGGACATCGCCGCGTTGCACGCGAAGGCGAGGAAATACAGGGTGATGCTCGCCGAGTAGCATATCGGCAGGGAGAGCGTCTGGTCGTAGAGGATGCCCCCGCACCCGAGGCCGGCGACGATGGCGACGAGGGTCAGCATCTCGACCGTGCCGTTCGCCTTGACCAGGCGCTCCTTCCCGACCACCTCGGGCAGGATGCCATATTTCGCGGGGGAATAGAAGCAGGCGCCTATCCCAACCACCGTGTACCCCACGAGCTGGAGCAGGTGGCTCTGCGCCCCCGTGAAGGCGTAGACGCCGACGAGACCGATGGCCGCACCCGCCACCTTGATCAGGTTGCCGCCCACGAGCCACGAGGTCTTCGGCATGCGGTCGTTCAGGTAGCCCGCGAACGGCGCAAGGACGATGAAGGGCACCGCGAAGACCAGGCTGAAGAGGGCGTTCTCGCCGTTCACCTTCGCCTCGGTGATCCGCCCGGAGCTCAGGGCGTAGGTCAGCGGGCCCAGGATGGCCTTCAGCAGGAAGTTGTCTCCGAAGGCGCCGAGGAACTGCCCGACGAGCAGCAGCGGGTAGTTGCGGCAGGCGGAAGCGGGGGTATCGGGGTTCATGGGTTCAGCGGGTTGTAGTCCGGGCACCGGCGGGGGGCACTATCCTGCGAAGGAGCGCATGGGTCGGCAGAAAAATGACGCACCAGAGGGCCGCAAGATAAAGGGCCACGTAGAGCGTCTGGTTCATCCAGTGCTGGGGCCCCCTGTCGCTGAAGCCGTAGACATAGTCGATGTTCACGGGGATGTTCGGATTGGCAAGGACGGCCCCGGCGGGCGGCAGGAGCAGGTAGGAGAAGAGGACGAGCGCCGTGGCGAGGACGCCCCACGCCTTGAAGGCCCGCCTGTCGTAGCCGATTCGCCAGACAAGCCAGACGAGGAGCAGGGGAAGCCAGCCGTGGAAAAGGGACAGGCCGCGGGTAAAAAGGGTGAGCGACGGATTGAACATGTAGCCGGTCATCCCGGTCAGGCTGTAGCCAAACACCTGGCAGAGGAAGTCGACCAGCCAGAAGAGCTGCGGGAGCAGGATTCCCACGCAGCACATGCTGACGAGGAGCGCGCTCTCGAGCCAGATGCCGGCGAGCGTCAAGAGGAGCGCCACGTCGCAGAAGTACAGGAAGTTCGTCGGGCCGTACGAGGACCAGTAAACCGGGACAAGGACGCAGACGAAGCAGGTGTACGGGATCTTGACGGCAAGGGGTATCCTGCGGGCGGGTCCCGGGGCGCCGGCCGCGGACATCGGTGGGGATTGTGTTTCGGCATTCATCGGGATGGGCGATTGCTGAGGTTAAGGATTCAGGGAAGCCCGGAGGCGCCTGCATCGAGGGCCTGCAGGACCCTTTCGGCGGTCTCGACCTCGGATCCGGGGATCGGCGCGAGGAGCGCCGCCAGGCACCTCTCATAGTCGCGGTTCGCGCCGCGCCAGGTGGCCCTCCCCTTTGCGCTCAGGCCGACGATGTACTGCCGGCGGTCATGGCTGTTCTCCAGCTCCCTGAGCAGTCCCTCCCTCTTCATCCGCTTCAGGAGCCCGGTGACATTCGAAGGATCAACGATCAGGGCGCCGGCCAGGTCCGATGCGCGCATCCCCTCCGGGTTTCTCTCGAGGAGAGTGAGCACGTTGAAGCGGGCCGTCGTCAGGCCGTGCGGCTTGAAGACGCGGCCGGCGGCCTTCCCGATAGCCTGGGAGGTGGTGATGACGCGAAGCACGAGGTTCATGGGCCCGGAGTTTTCAACCGTTACTTGATATGTCAACTAATTATTTGATATATCAACTAACTGCCCCTTTCCCGTCCGCCGGGCCCGGGTGTTTCGGCTCGCCATGTTCGCATCGCTTTCCGCGTCCTCGCCGTCGCCGAGCGCGAGGCGATCTGCATCGGCCTTGTCCCTCCGCAGCCGCGATCGAACGTGCGCAGCATCCGCAAGGCCGTTCAGATCCGGCGCTCAGCTATGGGCCCGCACTGGGTTTTTGGGGTTCCCGGGCCCAAGGCGTCGAATTGGGAAGCTGCCTGGGGAGAAGGCCGCCGTTCGCTTCCCAGGTGCATCGCTCGATGCCTCGCGCGCGGCTCAACCAGGATTCGCGGGCTTCGAGATCCAATATTATGTATGATCTAGAAACTGTGTATAATGTTATAATAAAATAATATACAAATGATATCAAAACGAACACTTGCAATTGAAAGTATTGTCGGTTGAGTCACCCCATGCACCTGAAGAATCACCCTTTCCTGGCCGGCGGAAAGTTTTTCGCCGTCCTTGCCCTGGTCGCCGTCGCGGCGCGCGCCAACCTCGATGAGCAGACATTCCAGGCGGTCGTGGCCAGCAAGCCCGCCGTGGGCGACATCGTCTTCACCCGGATCGGGGGCCCCATCTTCACCCGCGTCGCCGAGACAACCCAGAGCTGGACCTCCCACGTGGGAATCATCGTCGACTATCAGCAGGGTGACTGGATCGTCGCGGAAAGCGGGATTCCCTTCGTCCGCAGGACACCCCTCCGGAAATTCCTCGACCGCTCAGTGGACGGGAAGTTCTCCATACGGCGCCTCAAGTCCGAGCCCACCGACGGGGAGAAGCGCGCGATGGTCAGGTTCGCCGACTCCCAGATGGGGAAGCTCTACTCGCTGGGATTCGACCTGGAGTCCCAAAACACCTTCTGCTCAAAGTTCGTCCACGACGTCGTTATCGAGGGCACGCACCAGCCGGTCGGCGAGGTCGAGACGTTCGACCACCTGCTGCACAGGAATCCCGATGCGCCGCTTTGGTTCTGGCGCGCATGGTTCCTCGGATTCATCCCGTGGCACAGGACGACCATCACGCCTGCGAGCGAGATGAACAGCCCCCTTCTCAGAGTCGTAACCCAGAACAACGTGTGAAAAGCCTCATCTACGGAATCATAGCCGCCGCAGGGACAATCGAGCTCGCGGGCAACAGGATCCTCAAGCCCTTCGGCCTCACCCCGATGACCTTCAACATACTCAACGTGCTGAACGCCGGCCCCCTCTCCCAGCGGGAAATCAGCGACCGGATCATCGTCGCCGCCTCCAGCATAACCTTTCAGGTGCGCCAGCTGCAGAAGAAGGGCCTCATCCAGCGCAGGCGCTCCGATGCGCGGACCTGGCGCGTGTCCCTAACGCCCCTCGGCGCGGAGACGCGCCGCCTGGCGGAGATGCGGATGGACGACATCATCGCCCAGATCCGGATCGAGCCCGAGCTGGTCGCGAACGCCGAGTCCGCCCTGAAGGCGGTCCGTGAACGTTTTCCGAAGCTAACCCAAGGATAGGAACCGCTATGAAAATAACCCAAGAGCAACTGCGAATGGCAGCCGTCACCACGGGATCGACAAGCGGGCAGGCCGACCTGCTCTGGCAGGCACTGCAGTCCCAGGAGTCCAGCTCCGTCAGGCCGAGATTTGACGCGCCCAACGTCGCCTACTACCTGGGCGCACTGATCGTGATCGGCGCCATGGGCTGGTTCATGAACAAGGCCTGGGACAACATGGGCGGACCCGGGCTCGTTGCCGTGGCGAGCTGCTATGCGGCCTGCTTTGTGCTGGGAGGCCGCACGCTGTGGGCCCAGTCCCTGAGGATCCCCGGCGGCCTTCTCCTCACGATCGCGGTCTGCATGGTGCCCCTGACGACGTTCGGGATCGAGCGTTGGACCGGTTTCTGGCCCTCCACGGACCCGGGCTCGTACACCCACTTTCATCCCTTCATCGACGGAAGCTGGGTCATCATGGAGGCGGCCACCGTCGCGGCTGGCGCGATCGCCCTGCGCTTCTGGCGCTTTCCGTTCCTCACGGCGCCGATCGCCTACTCGCTTTGGTACATGTCCATGGACCTGGCCGAGCTCCTTGGCGGACACCAGATCCTGACCTGGGATGAGAAGCAGAGGATCACGGTGCTCTTTGGCGCGGCAATGATGCTGGCATCCTACATCGCGGACCTTCGCGGGAAGTCGGATGACTTTGCCTTCTGGGGCTATCTCTTCGGACTGATGGCCTTCTGGGGCGGCCTCACGTCCATGGACAGCAACAGCGAGCTGGGGAAGTTCGTCTATTGCCTGATAAACATCGGGCTCATCGCCGCATCCCTCGTCCTTCGGCGCCGCACGTTCATCCTGTTCGGGTCGCTGGGGCTCTTTGGCTACCTCTCGTATCTGGCCTATCGGGTCTTCGAGAATTCCCTGCTGTTTCCCTTCGTCCTGAGCCTTATCGGGATCCTGATCATCTACCTCGGCCTTCAATACAAGCGCCGGCGGGACCGGGTTGAGAGGTACCTTCGGACCTCGGTGCTGCCGCATTTAAGCGCCCTGATCCCCGCGCGCGCGCTCCTCGATTAGGACACGGATCCCTCCCCCTCATGATAACCGCCCCCCAAGCCCTGGGATCCATGGGCGCCGTCGCCTGGTCGATCGGAGCCGCCGGCGCGATGATCGCCTATGAATTCCTCAGGCCCGCGGTGAAGCTCGGACCCGTGCGGGGATGGTGGGCCCGGGTCGTCGCGCTGAACCTCTTCCAGGTCGGAACCGTTTTCGTCGCCGGGCTGACCTGGAACCGCTGGCTTCAGGGAAGGTCCCTCCTGGACGCGGGCACATGGCCCTTTCCCGCCGCGGTCCTCGCCACCTATGTCTTTTCGACGCTGGTCTTCTACTGGTGGCACCGCATCCGGCACGAGTCGCCGTTCTGGTGGAGGCTCGCGCACCAGATCCACCACTCGGTGTCGCGCCTCGAGCTCGTCAGCTCCTTCTACAAGCACCCGGTGGAAATCTGGATCAATTCCATCCTCTCGGCCGTGATCGTGTACCCGATCATGGGCTGCTCAACGGCCCAGGCGTCGGCCTACACCATGGCGATCGCCGTCGGGGAGATGTTCTACCACTGGAACATCCGCACGCCGAGGTGGGTCGGCGTCGCCTTCCAGCGGCCCGAGTCCCACCGGATCCACCACCAGAAGGCGATGCACAGCCACAATTATTCGGACCTGCCCGTCTGGGACTGGATATTCGGCACCTTCTCCAATCCAAGGAACGCCGACCGGGTCTTGACCGGCTTCGGCGACAATCGGGAGACCCGGATCGGGGAGATGCTCCTCGCCCGCGAGGTGGAAACGACACGGCGGTCCGAGCCCCTCGACTTCAGGCCGGCGTGCTTCGGGTGCCCGAAGCGCCACCGCTGCGCGCAGAATCCATGAATTGATCCGATGGTCCCGGGTCACGACCCGGGCAAACGCGGCGCCGTGATCTCGTAGACGACGCATTCCAGGCCGACGCCGTTGAGCCTTGTCCCCGCGCGAACGCCGCCAATTTTCTCCATCGCCTTCTGCGAGCGGAAGTTTTCCAGCCCGACAAGAAAAACCACGCTCCTCACGAACTTGAACGCGTGCCGCAGCATGAGCCGCTTCATCTCCGCGTTATAGGTGCCCCCCCAGTAGGGCCGCGCCAGGAACGACCAGCCGATCTCGATCTCGCTCCTGCCCTCGTCGTATCCGTGGAATCGCGATGATCCGATGATCCGGGCATCCCTGGAATCCATGACTGCCAGCGCCCCGCCCGATTGCAGGGCCTCGCTGAAGAAGCCCCTGAAGACCTCCTCCTTGTACCGGTCCCTGACCGGGTGCTGCTTCCAGATGAGCGGGTCAGAAGCCACGGCAAAGAGGTCATCCCAATCCTCCGGCCGGAGCGGCCTGAGTCGCAGGAGCTCCCCCTTCAGGACGGGTTGAAGGTCAAAGGGCATTCGCTGTCAGGCGAATCTCCTGAAATCCAGGCTCAAGTCACTAGTCAAAATGCCAGCAGATGGCCCGTGTATAACTGGAAGCGACGACCTGTCCAAGTGTTGTGCAGAATCCGCCAGACACAGAACTCATGCTGGGTGGTCCGCCCATTACTGTTCATCTCGAAATGAAACAACCCCGGCGGGTCCCCGATGCCCGTCCAAAAAATGTCGCCTTTCTTTCAAAAAAAAGGGGGACTGCGATCTGTCCGAGCGCTTTGGGGCAGTGGATGTCGGCAATGGACATCTGGCGGCCCCTCTTCACGATTTAGTGTCGGGCCTATAGCTCAACGGTTAGAGCAGAGGACTCATAATCCTTTGGTTCAGGGTTCGAATCCCTGTGGGCCCACCACCTTCTACAGAGGGGAAATCAGGGTCTACGCCAAAGATTGGGGACATGGGGGTGGATGGGATGGGTTGATGGTTCTGGGTTAGCCGCACTGAGCGATGACGAGCAGGCGGTAGTTGGAAAAAGATCTGAAGGGGCCTAGTTCAAAGATTGGGGACAGGGGCAGTATAGGTTGATGGTTTGGTTTATCCGCACTGGGCGATGACGCGCAGGCGGTAATTGGAAAAAGATTTAAATCCGTACGCTCTTCGCTTCATTTTCACAGCCATCCTTTCGCAAGGGTAGGGCCAGGGCCGGCCTCGCGCGTAACGTTCACTCGCTGGGGATATCTGCGAGCCGGCTTGGTTGTTTCCTAACCAAATCTCCGTTGCTTGGAGCCCAGACTCTCAGCGCAATGGCGCAGTACGGCTGCGTCATGTCATCCTTGAATGCAAGACCCGCGCAATCGCCAAGCGGCGACACGCGGAAGCCCTCACTAATTACTCAATTCAGCCAATCTTGGCTGATGCTCCCCCCGTTGGAGAGGAGATCCCCCGCCCAAGCCCCCACTGTCCCCCCTTGGGATTCTTCTTCGACTTGAGATCCTTGAATTTTGCAGCTGCCTTTGCCGTAGCTTTTTTCTTTGGGGAGGCCATGTAATGTTGGGTTTGTGACGTTTTGGTTGAGGGCCCTCTTGTCGGTTAGCGATTTGGCGATCGCAAAACCAATAGAAGGGAGAGTTTCGTTCGCCGAATCCTGGGAAAATTCTTATCGGACGGGCAACTATATTACGCAAGTTGACTGCGTTTTATTGATACCTAGGGTCTTGCGCGCGTATTGCTCACAGATACCCCCGCAAACGCGGAATTTGCCGTCCGATTTGCCTGATACCTGACTGTTTAGCAGGCGCGGACCTTGACTCGAATGCTGACTTCTCAGGGCTCCTGTTCTCAGTGATCGCAGCAATTGCGGGGCCGCCGACCCGCACCCGTTATCGCGTTCGCGGGTTTGAACCCGCCACTAGGCATCCCCCAAGCCATAATCGCGCGTTCTAGCGTTCCGGCGCGCCAAAGGCGGGTCATCGTAGGGCCATAGCAGATCAAAGTTTGACCCGCTAAACGCTGCGCGCGCGCGTATGCTTCCTGAAACTCCCTATGCACCGGTTTCGGTAAGGACAAAGTCTTTGCTTAGCCCATTCGAGGGCGGGCCCTGGAACAAGTATCGCGCGCGCGCGATGCTCCCAGATAGGTGCAGCAGGCTTGAACGGTAGCGTCTTCTCTATCTTCAGGTCGTTTCCCTGGAAGAGCAGGCGTACAGAGGCCGTTGGAGGTAGGGTTTCACCGTAATAGGTGTACGAATACACCAGCTCAAGAAACTTCGTCTTATCAGGCTTTGAATGGAGAGTTTTCCAATAGGGATCGGGTGAGTCTACGTCCTCGGATTTCGGGCTACCCAAGTTAGCGTCACCGGAGTAAACGTTTAGGGTTTCTAGGTTATTCTCAGGATCTTTTGATAGAGTTCCTCCGCGTTCGACCTATTACGAAGGCCCCATCCAGTTTTTTGAGAGCTACCAATCCAAGCAGGTATGAGTGCGGGGCCCCCCCGCTCTCAGATCCGAGAAAGGGTCCGCCCTAAGGGCGCGGCGCAATGGACGGCAGTCGAAAGCGTCCTTCGCTCAAGTTGACTGCGTTGTCGGGACGGTGTTAGACTCTATCGTCATTTCCCACATCGAGCGCTCCAGTACGGCGAAGGCGGTGGGTCTTAGTGTAAAAGGCGCGAGCATCAGTCAGGGTCGGTTCATTGCCGCCATTATGCCGCCAGCAAGGCGTTATTCCCTTCACTTTTGTTCATCTCTATACAGTTTCGGAGCGACGTACTGAGATAACATAAAACCATGACATACGGATTCTCAGAGGGGAAACCCATCGTGAATTCCGCTCTGTCGAGACTGGCGGCTCTAGGGTTCGAATCCCTGTGGGCCCACCATTTCATTTTTCGGGTCTAGTTGGGTCTAGTTCGGGTCTAGTTCAAAGACCCAAACACCCTCTATCGGGAAGTGCCGTAAGACGTCTTTGGAGGGAGGCACTTTCAATCAAAAAAATGCAGGCAACTTGCATAAAACTGTTGACCGCCTGACGGGTATCTTCCGAGGATCAGGCGAACGAAGCTTTCCGTTTTAGTAGTTGCGCAATTGCCCAATCGCCAAACGAAAAAAGGTTCCTCAATAAAAACGTCACCATCCATAAACAACATGGCCTCCCCAAAGAAAAAAGCTACGGCGAAAGTCAGCGTTAAACTCAAGGACCTCAAAGCCAAAGGGAATCCCAAGGGTGGAATCTCTTGGTCGGGGTCAACAGGCGGTGATGATTCCCCTGCAGAGTCGATAACGTTTAGAACCAAGGTGACTTGAGAGCGCCGGGTTCGTGACGGGGTGCGAGGATCAGGCTGCGGGGCGATCTCCCGGCTTCTGATCCATATCTACAATCCCGTCGGCATGATCGAGGCCGAGGCGACCGATGAGGGCGTGATGGTCCATCAGATCGACCCCGCCTACGCGGTCGCCGGACCTGCTGACCAAGGAGTCGGCCTCAAGGCGAAGTACGGCGACAAGCTGGGAATGAACTACTACCAGGGCGAGAATATCGGAATCTACCGGTCCAATGACCCGGCGATGACGATCGGCCAGATGCTCAAGGGCCAGAACTGTCCCGACCCGCGGGACGAGGCGGAGGAGTCGCGGGGCATGCAGGACCGCAAGCGGGGCGGCCCTCCGGAAGCGCCCTGAGGCGGCGTTCGCGCAGCGACGGCTCGGGCCGCGCTCATCGTTTCAATATTCAGAAGGGCCGCCATAAGCGAAAAGGCGGTTTCACTCTTGTCACACTCTTGCCAGTTATGCGTCGTTTGGTTCCGTTCCTTTCATCAGCATGCATACACCAACAGTCGGACAGAAATCCCGTAATTCTGTGATATTCGCCGTTTACGAGGGAAGAATAAATCGCCGACCGACTTACGAAGGAAACGACTGGAAAGGGTTCGAATCCCTGTGGGCCCACTATTCTAATACAGCAACTTACATTGTAACCAACGATCACAAGAAAAACGTCTGTCCGGTTTCTGTACGGGTTTGCGGCCTTTGGACATATTGAGAGCATCAAGGGGGCCTAGCCTGACGGCGTTTCGGGCCTCGCATGCCGGTTCCCGTGGCAAAGGAGGGGCGATGACGAAGCTGGCGGCCGCGTTCTCACACCCTGGCGACGCCTTCTTGCCTCCGCTCGAATGCCTTCTCCTGGTCGAGCCGCACATGGAAGTGCTGAAGGCTCAGAACCCGGGCAAGCCGGCTTCGAATTTTCGCGGAAAGGAAATAAGAGGTATGATTTGGTCCAGTCTCGTTACAAATGCAGTTTGCCAGGACATGAAAAAGGGAAAGTGGGAGTTGGGAAGTTCACGGCATGAACGGCCCGTGACTGAGCATCTTGCGCCACGTGCCTCGCACGCTCGGGTACGATAACTTCCACTTTGTCGTGGCAAGCCCACCATGCCTGTAACCTTTAAGCCGAAATCCGTTATTAATGGTTATGGGAAACACATCAAATCGAGGCGATTTGTCGGGTCACGGAGCGCCGAAGGACACAAAAAAGGCGGCCGGGGGTTACCGGCCGCCTTCGATGCGAGGTCACTCGCCTTGCTCGGATTTCAGTTCCAGGAGGCGGTCGAAGATCAACGTAACCCCATTCCCCGAGTCCATCCAAAATGAATAGAACAATGAAGGCCCTTATCCCCATCGTAGGTTCCGCCGTGGTGCTGCTTGTTTGCACCGTCGTGAATGCGCAGCAAAACACGACCACCGGTACGTTTGCACTCACTCATAATACGACCGGAACAAACAACACGGCAGACGGCTACGGAGCCCTCTACGCCAACACGATCGGAGGATTCAACACCGCAACCGGTTCCCTGACGCTCGTTTCCAGCACAACTGGCGGCAACAACACGGCCATCGGCTATGCAACGCTCTATTCCAATACGACCGGCAGCAGCAACACGGCCATTGGCGACGCCGCGCTTTCTTCCAACACGACCGGAGGATTCAACACGGCCAGCGGCAATTATGCGCTCTTTGCCAGCACGACCGGCAGCGACAACACAGCCAGCGGCTATGAGGCGCTCTTTTCCAATACTA
>CAAGKR010115607.1_pt1 | contig 13165 bp, 9 predicted proteins | sample 2556971 | NCBI WGS metagenome assembly CAAGKR01 (sample SAMEA5207829, study PRJEB30636) | soil metagenome | biome: forest; feature: boreal; material: soil | place: USA | collected 2011-09 | depth 1 m | reverse complement strand
GGCCTGGTTGCATCGGTAAGTCGGGATGCTTGCGCTCCAGGGCTTGCACCCCAGTCAATTCATCCATGCTGATGCTGCGCTCTCCCTGCTTGGCCCGTTCAGGGGCACTGGCATACAACTCACACCCCTCCACAATTTTCTCGTCGCGCTGCGCATCGGGCACTTTGGTCAGCCAATAGCGGAAGCGGTGCGGTTGCAGGCCCCCTTTTTGAGCAGCCGCGCCGCATGTCGTGGCGAGATCTGCTCAACAATGCCTCGCGCCTTCACTTCGTCGGCAATTTCGCGCCCCGTCCATTGGCTGATCGGCCGTCCTGACTTGGCGGGCGCTTCACACGCTAAGGCCGCTATTTGACAGCGTTGTTCCGCCGTGATCCTGGGCTGCGCCCCTGGTCGTGGCGCATCCTGCAAGCGCTCCGCGATGCTCAACGTCTCCAGGTCTATCCCCTGTAATCCTACCCAGCGATCTCGCCATAAGCGCACGGTGTCTACATTGACCTCCAACTCACGTGCAATCTGCGCATTGGACTGTCCCTGCGCTGCCGCTAACACCATGCGCGCTCGCAGTGCCATTTGCTGTTCACTTCGATGACGCTTGCTGATCTGCCTGAGTTCTTCCTGCTCTTTCTCACTCAGCTCCACTCTGGTTGCTCGTTTCGGCATGTCCTCTTCTCCTTTGGTTGTTTCCTCCTCCTATTCTATCATGGATTTTCCTCAGCCTCAGTGTACTAGGATGAAGCGCATCCCTGACCGAAGAAACTCGATAAATGAACTAGAGGAAGACAAATCCGGTGGAGAGGTAACATACCTTGCAGCATCTAAAGTTGCAACAAATTCCCATACACTCTCAAATCGGTCTTGAGGGTCTTTGGCCATGGTTTGTAGCACAACCTGCTCAATAGCAAGAGGAATATCAGGTCGAATCGTGCGCAGTGAGGGGGGTGTCGCATAAATATGCTGCCAAATGACCTCTTGAGAGGAACCATTAAAAGGATAAATTCCCGTCAGCCAGCTATAAACAAGAACTGCAAGTGCATACTGATCAGAGGCCGGACTTGACATACCCTCAAAGCGCTCGGGAGCCATATAGTACACAGTGCCCGTACATGTTCGATTTGCCCGTGAATGCGCATTTTGTATGAATGTAGCAATACCAAAGTCATTGAGCAGAATTTCTCCATTTTCCCCTAGTAGTAAATTTTCAGGTTTAATATCCTGATGTACAAGACTCAGCTTATGAATATAGGTTAAAGCATCAGCAATTTCCCAGAGGTACGTAATGATTGTATCGAGGGGAAGTTGTTCTCCAAGCGGATGAAGCTGGCCCAAAGTGCCATTGGTTGCAAGATTCATGACAATGTATGGAATGTTGCCATGTACATTATACTGAAGCACCTTGATGATATGAGGATGATTCAAGCGAGCTAATGTACGTGCTTCTCTAAGAAATGCGCGTTGTTTATCCGGTGTTAAACGAGTATGCAGCACTTTGATGGCTACTCTTCTTCTGAGATAGCAATCATAGGCCTCGTAGACATCGGCAAAGCCACCATGACCAATCAACTTGATAAGGTAAAACTGTCCAAAGCGACGACTTTCATATTGCATTATGTCTGCATTACTCCTCGTAGATAGTTGAAAAGTGATCAACTGGACAATACGCACAGGTGTTTTGGAGAAATAAAAGTGACTTTGTTCGTTTAACCCTTGGTTCAGTAACTCCTTATCCAGAAGTAACAATTTAATGAGTCATCTCGAGTGCCTCAATCTTTTAGCAATCTACCTCCTTTGACCAGTAAATTATAAAAATGTACTTATGCCTTGACTGAGTACTAGTTTTGTGTTCTACAGTAAATTGACTAGTCAATTCACTCAGTAAAATTATACCTGACTCTTTCTCTTTTTGCAAGGGCTCTTAAAGAGAAAAAGAAATGTTTTTGGAAATGTATGCTGATAAAGAAGATTCTTCAAGCAAAACGTAATACCATGGGGAGTTAAAACGAATGGATTTGAACCTCCTTATGAAGATAAGAATATTTGGCAGCTAAACTTACTACAAATTCCACAAATTTATGCTATAATGGTTTACTAGACAATTATCTCTTGCACTTGTCAAACCAGCAGTTTGAGCGGCATGAACAACGTAGATTATGTAGTAATTAAGGAAGGGAACTCATTACATTTGATTCGAAGAGGGAGGTAATGTCTATATTCTTAGCATGGCTTCTTCCGGGCTATATAAGCAAATAGCTCTAGTGAAATGACCCACCAAGCCTTCTCAAAGCTTCAAATTTTTTGCATTATGACCATATTGATGGAGTTGATACACTTTCACCAGCTCTGACCTTGCAAGACATTTACCTACCTTTTACCAACCATTAGCAGTTTCATTTAAAAAGGATAAGAAAATAGTTACTACCTCAAGGAGTGAACCGTTAAATGAAAGAGAAGGTTAAGTGTTTTACTAGTCAATTAAGAAGATAAGCATGAATGACTTTACTGAAATTCTTGAGGTGCTCAGAGAAAAACGACAGGTCAGTAAAAAAGACTTGGCTCAACGAGCACGAATATCACCCAGCTATATTAGCCTTTTGACTCGTGGTGAGCGAGTTGCACCTTCTGAAGACACTGTTGTCGCTTTAGCTAATGCTTTAGAGTTAGATACAAAAGATAGAGAGCGACTTTTCAAGGCGGCCGGTTACTCTCCTCGTTATGCTTCGGTAAATGTGAAGGTGGATTGGGGTGAATCTCCCAATGTACAAGCTTTTCGTGGGCGCAAGAAAGACCTGGAGGAACTGGAAAACTGGATTGTGCGTGATCACTGCCAGTTGGTATCTGTTTTAGGTATGCCAGCGATTGGGAAGACTATGATCGCCACGAAGTTAGCAGAAAGCATTCAAAATACGTTTGAATATGTCTTTTGGCGTTCACTCCGACACGCTCCATCTTTCGAAAACCTTCTGAAGGAATGTATTCAGTTGTTTTCTGATCAACAGCGTAATATACTGCCAGATAAAATTGATGAGCAAATCTCCTTCCTTATGAATTACCTACGCGAACATCGCTGTCTGATCGTTTTAGATAGCTTTGAGTCGATAGTAAAACCTGGTACAACCGCTGGTCACTACCAAGAGGGCTTTGAGGGCTATGGCAAGTTACTTTTGAGTATTGGAGGAATCAAGCATCAAAGTTGTCTTGTTTTGACTAGTCGAGAAAAGTTGAAAGAAATACCGCGCCTGGAAGGCAGAGGCTTCCCTGTTAGGTCAATGCATCTTAGCGGAGTAGAACCAGCAGAAGCAAAAGAAATTCTTAGCAATGAAAATCTGATTGGATCGGATGAAACGTGGGCAAAATTTGTCGAGTTCTGTTTCGGCAATCCGCTTGTTCTAAAATTATCCTCTGAACCGATTCGAGAATTGTTCGCGCGTGACATTGCAGCGTTTCTCAATGAGAGTGAGGTGGATATCGGAGATATCTACGGGCTCCTGGATCAACAGTTTGATCGACTGTCTGGACTGGAACAGTCGATTATCTACTGGTTGGCCATTGAGCGCGAGGCAGTTTCATTGATTGACCTACGCGAGGATATTGTGCCTCCAGTATCGAGAGGAGAACTGCTAGATGCTCTGACTTCATTGCGACGGCGCTCAATGGTCGAAACAAGTGGTACAGCTCACTTCTTCTTGCAGCCTGTAATCATGGAATATGCAACTGACAGGCTTGTTGATCATGTATATAACGAGCTTATCTCAGAACGTATTGAGCTTCTTGCCAGTCATGCGCTGCTCAAAGCTCAGGCAAAGGACAATGTAAGGACCAGCCAGGCCAACTATATCCTCAGACCAGTTGCAAATCGCCTACTCGCCAAGTTGGAGAAAAATGGAAGTGAGAGAATGCTCGGAAACATATTGAACGAGCTGCGGGAGAGCGATCAGAAGGCGGCTAACTATGTGGCAGGAAATATACTCAACCTACTGATTCAATTAAATACTGATCTCTACGGTTATGACTTCTCTCATCTCGTGGTATGGCAAGCATACCTGCAACAGGCTACAATCCGCAAGGTGAACTTTTCATATGCCGACCTTGCAAAATCAGTCTTTACCGACTCCTTCAGCAGTATCTTTGCGGTCGCTTTAAGCCCAGATGGCAAACGCCTGGCAGCAGGAACTGCCAGTGGGGAGGTCAGAGTATGGGACACAGCCAGTACCAGGCCGATGCATACCTTGCGAGGACATACTGAATGGGTACGATCTGTGGCTTTCAGTCCTGATGGCAACATAATCGCCAGTGGCAGCGAAGACCAGTTAATCCGCTTATGGGATGTGAACACCGGCAAATGCTTAAGAACGTTGGAAGGCCATGAAAGTAGAGTCTACTCCGTGGCTTTTAGTCCTGATGGGTACACGCTTGCCAGTGGCAGTGATGATCAGACTATCCGTTTATGGAATGTATCTACCGGAGACAATTTCATGACCCTGAAAGGACATGACAAACGAATCTACTCCGTGGCCTTTCATCCTGATGGAAAAATCATAGCCAGTGGTAGTGAAGATCAGACCGTGCGCTTGTGGAACATTGCTACTGGGGACGATCTCGGAACGCTAAAAGGACATGAGGGACGGGTACGTTCAGTTGCCTTTAGCCCCGATGGAAACCTCATAGCCAGTGGTAGTGAAGATCAGACCGTGCGCTTGTGGAACATTGCTACTGGTGAATGCCCCAAGACGCTACATGGACATACTGATCGAGTGTGGTCTGTGGCCTTTAGTCCCGACGGAACGACCCTTGCTAGCGGTAGTGACGATCAGACTATTCGTCTATGGAATACAAGTACTGGAGACTGCCTCATGTTGCTACAAAAGCAAGAGAGCAGAGTTTACTCCGTGGTCTTCAGTTCCAAAGGGAACACACTTGCCAGTGGTAACGATGGTCAAACTATCCGCCTTTGGGATGCAAGCACTGGAGAATGTCTCAAGACATTACAAGGACATGGAAACCGCGTTTTCTCCGTAACCTTTAGTCCTGATGGACATACGCTTGCCAGTGGCAGCGAAGACAAGTTAGTACGATTATGGGAGGTTAGCACGGGCGAGTACAAGTCACTGCAAGGGCATACTCACTGGGTCTGGTCTGTAGCCTTCAGACCTGATGGCGTAGTTCTTGCCAGCGCCAGTGAAGATTGGACGGTGAAGCTGTGGAACACGTACTCTGCCGAGAACCTGAATGTGCTGAAAGGACATGGCTACCGCGTCAATTCTGTAACCTTTAACCCTGATGGAAACCTTGTTGCCAGTGGCAGTGGCGATCAGACCGTGAAATTGTGGGAAGTTAGCACGGGAAAATGTATCTGTACGCTGCAAGGACATACCAACCGAGTTCGGTCAGTGGCTTTTAGCCCTGATGGGAATATCATTGCTAGCAGTAGCGATGACCAAACTGTGCGTTTGTGGAATGTACATTCTGGAGAGAGTATCAAAATATTAAGAGGCCATAAAAGCAGAGTCCGTTCGGTAGCTTTTAGTCCAGATGGAAACATGCTGATGAGTGGCAGTGACGATCAGACTGTGAAGTTGTGGGATACCAGAACGGGAGAATGTATCAGAACATTGAGTGGTCATAGGGGCATAGTCTATGCTGTGGCTTTTAGCCTTGATGGGAACACAATTGCCAGTAGCAGTGACGACCAGACTATTCGCTTATGGAATGTCAACACATGTGACTGTATCATGACATTGGAGGGTCATGAGAGTACAGTCTACTGTGTTGCTTTTCATCCTGATATGAACATCCTTGCTAGTGGTGGTCATGATGGAGTCATCAAATTGTGGAATATGGACACAGGGAATTGTGAAAAAACATTAAAAACTGACAGGCCATATGAGGACATGAATATTACCGGAGTGAAAGGGTTGACGGACGACCAAAGGGCTATGTTAAGGGCTTTAGGAGCAATCGAAGATAAAGCTTAGACGTACAGATTGTTCTACTATACTTCCAACCATAAGGGGTAGCGTAGTGCTATCCCTTAGTCATGCTTGTACAGGTTGACCCATCTTCGTTTTATCTCTGTAGATGGAGATATTTTTGAGGCCAAGATGGAAAGATGAAAGAAAGATGTCTTTGACATCGTCCACTGTTGCCGTATGGGAAAGATTCACTGTTTTTGAGGCTGCTTCATCGATTACTCCTTGTAAGCCTGTCAGAACTGCAACCATTTGAAGATGTGCTAGTGGGGCTATTTCTTTTGCTGTTTTAAGACATTCACGAATTGAGTATGGCAATGCCTCGATGCCCTGGAAACTGCCAGAGCGAGAAGCTTCTTGCCGGACCTGTTGTAAGATTTGCTCATCCTCGCCCAATTCCTGGCAAAGCAAACTGGACACATTTTTAAGGAGACAACCCTTGCTGTCGAAAATGCTAAATAGTGGTTCAATCGAAGAGGTTACATCAAGTAGGATCGAGGACCTTCCTGTAGGTGCAAGAGCGGTGGTCGAAATATTGCGGAGTTTTCGCGTCGTGCGGATGGTATGTGCCAGTTTTTCCCAATCATGCGCGGAAACGGTTCGGGTGGGATGCTCCATATACTTATCTTCAAGAAAACGACCACTTATATATTTATTGATCAGGGGAAAGTTCATCGCCAAGCACGATCCACGCTGGTCCGCTAATGCTACTGAAGTACACTTAGAGATGTAGTTTATGAATGATAACACATCTCTAGCCATATTTCGCGCCTCTTGTGAGTCATAAGGATATTTAAGGGCGATGAGCATATCTGCCAAACCACAGACACCTATGCCCATTTTTCTTTTCAGCCGCGCAATGTCTGCACTTACAGACGTGGGGTAACGAGGCAAACTATACTCAATAGCATTGTCTAGAGCTCGCGTGAGTAATTGGGTGACTCTCTCCAGTTTGTCGTAATCAATGGCTGCCGTTGTACCCATATTTTTCACAAAACGGTGTAAGTTGATATAACCGAACTGGCTTGTTTCTCCTTCTGCTAATCCCATCTCAGCACATGGTGGTGTACTAACGTACCTACTTATTTCTGCAATAGAATTATCGTTATTCATGCGCTCTAAAAAGATTAAACCGGGGTCGCCATTATACCATGCATTTTCAGCCATACATTGAAATAATTCAGCGGCATCTATTTCGGCTCCGTCTGTGAGCACAAACGGCATGCCATTTTCAGCTCTGCCCATAAAGTCTTCCGTTACATCAACCGATATATTGAAATGCCTGATCTCTTTATGGCGTTTTGCCTCGATAAACTCCCTGATGCGGGGATGAGACACATGTAGCAGGCCCATGTTTCCTATATATCTCTCATAGGTACCGGATGCTGTCTCTCTTACAGAGAGGTCATTGATCCAGGAAAGCAGTGCAACAGGGTCATCGTAAGGCATAAACTGAAAGCCTGAACCCATGTTTTGTTGATAGTACGAGCATATGAGCTCTTCCGTATCAGCATTGAGTTCTTGTAAGTTGACGGGAATAACCACGCAGGAGGATAACGCCATATTATGACGACCTGCATTAGTCAAAGTAGGAGTACCTAGCATTACATACCCTTCAACCATATACTCAGCCAACTCCTCAGCCATCTCTTTGATATAATCTGGTTGTGTTCCAAACTCATTTTCCACAGAAAAGATAGTGGAAATTACTCTTTCAAGCAGGTCTTGCGGCTTTTCTTCTTCAGAGAGGATGGCTCCGCGAATTAATACCTCCAATGCATTTCCAGGCGGAGCATAATCAGGGAGGTTGAATGCACTACTTGTTCTATTCATCGGGACTCACTACTCGACGCATTAAAATAGACGACGACCAAAGATACCAGTGACTAAATAAAACAGCACAACGGTCGCGGGAGATAAAAGTTACTTGTCCGCAGGTTTAGTCATATAAGTTTCGCTGTTTTATTTAGTATACAGAAATAGTAGATAGCCAGGCTTGGAATGCTAAAATAGCAGGAATTTATGGAGTAATGTTATAGATTGAGGATTAGCATTCAGGTTAAGAAGTGGTTGAGGTTTAGTGATGAATTAATATTTTTTGTGTTATTCTTATCATTAAGGCACTTCTATATCTCGAAGGACCTTATGTGTGCATCTCTCCTTTAAAGGATACTAGAAATTGGGCCGTGTTGCAAAAACTCACGGGGGAACACGGGCGTGAAGCCTCGCTTCTTGCTCAGCTTAGGCTGCCACTCCAAAAAGGCTGGCGATGAACGCAATCTGCCCCATGATGTCCCCTTTTTCCACGCCACATATTTGCCATTTCCTTACCATGTTCATGACCTCATATCCTTTTAACGCGTTCCATGCGGTCTCAAAGGAAAAGAAGCCCAGCTGCACCCGTCAAATAAAGTCTTACAAAATCAGCACGAAATTAAGCGTGAAATCGCCTGCCTGATGGCAAATTAAAGTTTTACATTTCTGACCAAAATCCCGTTAGTTCCTCATATTATCGGATGGTTGCTTAAAATAAAGATATATACTGCTCGCTGTTTGGAACGTCCGATGAGCGAACGGATGATCGGCGTAGCCAGCATCGGCAAGTTCTGCGATGTTTTTGTCGATAAGCTCAGATGGATTCATGTACTTCTCCTGGCTCTTTTCTACAAGCTCTGCAAGTCGATCCATGGTTTCGGTTGCTCCTTCCTCCATACCCGACTCAAGCATCCCATCGAGATCTTCAATCGTCTGATAGTGAGCTGTGTCCGTCATCTTGGTCTTGCCATCGAGTTCTTCAAAGGTAATCGTTTCGATCAGTACATGGCCCGGCATCCCTTCGAATTCAAAGGTGTAGACAAGCCGCTCATGTGGCACGATCTCGCGATAGTCACCGTTGAACGCATACTCTTTGCCGTCTTGATCGCGCTGGACAAATCGCCAGACCCCGCCCACCCTCACATCCATCTTGTCAACAGTGGTCGTCAGATATTTCGGTCCCCACCACTTCGGCACAAGCTCAGGGTCGGTGTATACTTTCCACACGAGCTCACATGGTGCATCGAAGATGCGCTCATTGACGACCTCTCGTTCTTCTCGTTTGAGCGTAAACTTTTTTTTTGTCATAGGTAAGCATCCATTCGATTCCGTACTTATCGGTAAGCATACCATGTTGTCCTCTGAATAAGCTATTCAGAGGACAACATGGTATGCAACTTTATTCTTCATGGACAGTATGGACACTCTCCCCACACCGATGATGGGATGGAAGTCCGTCGCGTCTTTCACAAGCTGCGCTCCATTGCGATGGAAAATTTTCACGAACATTTCAAAGGCATCTTTGATGGGCATGGGCAGGTTTCCACCAAAGGCTTGATCCCGGACCCAACGCTTCGCGTTAGGGGCCATGTTTGTCTATCAATTGGCCTTACTCTATCGCTTTGAGCGTGACCTCGAACTCTGTGTCGGCCTCAAAGCTTTTCTCAAGGCGGCCTGATGATTTATGACCAGGCCTCACTTAATTGTTTGGGGGCAGATTTAATTGTACGGAGACCAACTTAATTGTTCGTCCACAAAACCTGTACCCGTCAAATAAAGTTTTACAAAATCGAGGGGATGAGGAGCGTAATTTGCGTGCTGAATGGTAGGGCTCCACTAACTGGTAGAGAGAAGTCAGGGTGAGTGGAAAAAACGAGCATCGATCTGCAAGCTGTGTCTGTGAAAGAAACAAGCACAGAACAGATGGATGCCTCGCAGGTATTTTGCCCGAATGAGAAGTGCAAGGCAAGAGGACAAGTTGGGCAAGGCAATATCGGGTGGAAGAGGATTATGTGGTGGACCCTTCCCTTTCGCCCTTGAGTTCTTCGAGCCGCGCGATGACGACTAACGGATCAAGGCGGCGCGTGAAGTCAGGATGGACAAAGGCTAGACGAACGGTCCCCGACTGGTCGACCAGAAAGGTCCCTGCCATTGGCAGTTCCCAGGAGTTATCTCCGTTGAACGCGGGTAGGTCCGCGCACACCTGTTTGTGCGCGCCGCGCACTGCCTCATCAATGGTGAAGACGAGTCCAAACTGGCGCGCCACCTGGTTGCCCATATCGCTCAAGAGCGCAAAGGTCAGCTCCAGCTTTTCGGCCATCGCGCGGCTGTGGTCCGGCGTCTGCGGGGAAATCGCCACCAGGGAGGCTCCTCTTGCCTGCATGTGCGACAAGGCCTGTTGATAGGCGCGCAACGCCAGATGGCAGTACGGACACCACTGGCCACGATAGAAGGTCATGATGACTGGCCCCTGCGTGAGTAGGTGCGAGAGCCTCACCGCGGTGCCGCGTGCGTCGGACAGGGCGAAATCTGGGACCTGCGCCCCCTCCTTGAGAGCGTTCTCGGCAGCGCCGGAGTTAATGAGTTGCCCGATAGGACTCAGCAAATCCTGCAGCAGCTTTGTGGGTAACCAGCTTGCCCCCTCAGCGATAAATTCATCAATCTGTTGCTGTAATGGGGTGTTCGTTGGGACAGTCATCACCATGATCGTTCTCCTTCCAATTGGCATGTGTCTTGCCGCATGCTCGTTCACTCATTTCATCGGTTCAAAAAAGGAGCAGAGGGGAGCCCTTCGCATCATCTTCTTGCGGAAGATCTGCCCACTTAAAATGTCTCTTCCAAGCCGACGACTACCAGACCGCTCAACTATACAAGTGGTCCTCTCCCGTTGAGAAGCTGGAACGCACACTCGGAACGACCGTACGGTTGCCTCTACAAAGAGAGAGGGTCGAGGGGTCCCGTTTGTGACATGTACACGTCTGTCACAAACATGCCCCCTCGACCCTCTTCCTTTGTAGTGATCGTTCTGGTGATGATCATCACACAGTTTCTATCAATGTTAGGGGTATACGTATGTTTAGATCAAACGCTCCTGTTTCTGACAATCGAAGCAGTGTACAGGAGACACAACCGTCGACACGAATTCTGGTGATCGGCGCGGGGTATGCCGGGTTGTTGTTTACCATGCGCCTGGCTGGCAAAGTTGCCCGACAGAATGTCCATATATCACTGGTGAACGAATCCGACACCTTCACTGAGCGCCCGCACTTACCTGAGTTTGCCACCAATCAGGTGATCCAATGGCGCTCTCTTCCACAGATGCTGCGTCGAACGCAGGTCCAATTTATCCAGGGACGAGTCACGAGTATCGACCCTGCACACCATGAGATCGTGGTCGTGGATCAGCAGCACACGCACCCTGTGGAGTATGATTACCTGGTCTATGCTCTGGGGAGTGTGACTGACCGCCAGCGTGTGCCGGGAGTGGCGGAATACACCTACACACTCGCGGCGAGCGGTCCCTTGTCCGCAGCTGCGCTGCGCGAAACACTCCCCTCTGTCGAGGCAAAACACGGTCACGTCGTGATCTGTGGTGGAGGACCAACCGGCATCGAAACCGCGGCTGAGGTGGCCACAGCCTATCCTCACATCAAGGTGCATTTGGTGACGCAGGGGCCTTTCAGTCTCTTCCTGGGCAAGACTGTTGCCAGCTCTATCCGACGTTCACTTACTCGCCTGGGAGTCGAGATCATCGATCAGACCACAGTTGCTGCCGTGCGTGCGCACAGTGTTGCCATTGATCAAGGAAGCGAGATCCCTTGTGACCTCTGCGTCTGGACGGGAGGATTCGTTGCTCCGTCGTTAGCACGTGAAGCTGGACTAGTCGTGAATGAGCGCAACCAGATTGTCGTCGATCCCTTCCTGCGTTCGATCTCCCATCCAGAGATCTACGCGATTGGTGATGCGGCACACCCACGTGAGAACCCTGGAGTGCCCGTGGTGCGCATGAGCGCCGTCACCGCGACGATCATGGGCGCGCATGGCGCCGATTGCTTGAGCGCGGTCCTGCGCGGAAAGACGCCCAGACCACTCAGCTTCGCCTACATAGGCCAGGGCATCGCTTTAGGACGACACAACGCGATCGGCTTCAACAATTATCCTGATGACAAACCCTATCCGCCCTACTTCACCGGGTGGTTGGGATACCTCATCCGCGAGGGGTTTGTGCGCTATCTGGCAACCGCGACACAGCGGCCGGGAATCTTTGTGTGGGTAGGGAAGCGGCGCTATGAGCGTGCACAACGTCGACAACAAGCCAGGGAACAGAAAAAGCAGATGCAGCCACGCCGGGTATAACTGCGAAGGAGGATGAACATGATGGAATCCTTTGAAACCTACCGGTCATACCTCTTTGCCATCGCCTACCGCATGCTCGGCAGCGCGATGGATGCACAGGACATGGTGCAGGAAACCTACCTGCGCTATTCGGCCACGCCGCCAGAAACCATTACCTCGCTTAAAGCGTATCTCACCACGATTATCACGCGCTTGTGCATGGATCAACTGCATTTAGCGCGGAGGAAGCGTGACGTGTATCTGGGTCCCTGGTTACCAGAGCCTCTCATTACGCCAGAGGCGCTCGAAGCCGTGAGCCTGGAGGAGCGCGTCGACAGGGAAGAGTCGATTTCGCTGGCGTTCTTGCTGCTGCTGGAGCAGCTGCAACCTATCGAGCGGGCTGTCTTCCTGCTGCGTGAAGTCTTCGAGTACGACTATGCCGAGATTGCCACCTTTCTCGGCAAAAGTGAAGTGACCTGTCGCCAGTGGTTCAGCCGGGCGAAGAAACATCTTGGCGACCATCGGCCACGCTTCCCAACATCTCCCGAAACCCACCGGCAGATGCTCACCGGGTTTCTGCAGGCGGCTCAGGCTGGGGAGATGGCCCCATTGATGAACATGCTGGCCGAAGATGTGACCCTCTGGGTCGATAGCGGCGGCAAAGTCAAAGGAGCGGCGACGCGCCCGATCCATGGACGTGATGCAGTGGCACGCTTCAGTCTGGGAACCAGGCGCTTTTTGCCAGAGGACTATCGTGTGGAGCTGGCAGAAGTCAATGGTCAAGCGGCTTTGATCTTTCGCGCCGGTGATCGCGCCTATCTCGTGCTGACCATTGAAGTGGAGGCACAACGGATTCAGACGGTGCGTGTCATGGTGAACCCAGAGAAACTTGCACGCGTTTAGCATGAATCTTATACACGAAAGAGGAGAAAGCAATGACATCATCAAATGACTTTCCGACCGCCGGTGTGGAGCTGAGGCACCTCCTCGTGGTGAGCGACTACGCTCGCTCGCTGGCGTTCTATCGCGACGTGCTAGGAGCGACGGTGGTG
>CAAGKR010259340.1_pt1 | contig 13167 bp, 12 predicted proteins | sample 2556971 | NCBI WGS metagenome assembly CAAGKR01 (sample SAMEA5207829, study PRJEB30636) | soil metagenome | biome: forest; feature: boreal; material: soil | place: USA | collected 2011-09 | depth 1 m | reverse complement strand
TGGGCTATTCGGCCTCCGACGTGATGAACAAGATCACGGCGGAGAAACTGCACGACCCGCGGGAGGTAATTGCGCGTGCGAATGCGCTAAGCGTCGAATTTGCGATTCCGATTGCGCCGGGGTTTGAGGCGCTGGTCTTCAAGGCCTCGCGCGGGATTGAGGACATCTACGAGCTGACGAAGATCCGCAAGGACGGCAGCCGCTTTCCGGCCATTGTGTCAGTCACGGCGCTGCGCGACGAGCATGACGGGATCATCGGCTATCTTCACATCGGAACAGACAACAGCGCCCGCAAGCGGGCGGAAGAGGCCCTCCTCAACGCGGCCGCCATCCAGAGCGCGACCATCTTGCAGCTCAACTCCGACCTTGAACGGAGGGTGGGGGAGCGAACCATCCAGCTCGAATCCGCCAACCGCGAACTGGAGGCATTTTCCTATTCCGTATCCCATGACCTGCGAACGCCCTTGCGGGCGATCGACGGGTTTTCGCAGCTGGTGCTGGACCGATTTGGACCCCAATTGCCCGACGACGGCAGGCGTTATCTGCATACAATTCGAGCGGGCGCGCAAAAAATGGGCGCGTTGATCGACGATCTTCTCACGTTTGCCCGTCTCAACCGGCAGGAGCTCAGCAGGCGCTCATTCGACACGGGTAAGCTCGTCCGTGGAGCCCTTGACGAATTGGGATTTCCGTGGCCGGAGCGGCAAGTGGAGATTCGCCTCGGAGAAATGCCGGCGAGTGTCGGCGACCCTGCGCTCTTGAAGCAGGTGTGGCTGAATCTCCTCGCCAACGCCCTGAAGTACACGCGCAGGCGGGCTGCGGCACTGGTGGAAATCGGCTGCACTCGCATTGACGGCATCGAAACATTCTCCGTCCGCGACAATGGCACTGGTTTTGACATGCGGTACGCCGACAAACTCTTCGGGGTGTTCCAGCGGTTTCACCGCGCCGAGGACTACGAGGGGACGGGCGTCGGCCTGGCGATCGTGCAGAGGATCATTCGCCGGCACGGCGGGCGGATCTGGGCCGAGGCAACAGTCGATGTAGGCGCCGTGTTTTATTTCACGCTTTCAGGGGAAACCCAACCATGACCGATCCCTATTCCGTCGATGTCCTGCTCATTGAAGACAACCCGCAGGACCTCGAACTGGCGTTGCTCGCACTGCAGCAGGCCAATCCATCCCTTCGCGTCCACGTTGCGCGCGACGGAGCCGAGGCCGTGGAGTTCATCTTCTGCGAGGGCCCTCATTCCGGCCGCCTGGTCACTGACGCGCCCAAGGTAATTCTGCTCGACCTGAAGCTGCCGAAGATTGACGGGCTCGATGTGCTGAAACGCATCAAAGGAGACCCACGAACCGCCACAATTCCCGTCGTCGTGCTCACGTCTTCGAGCGAGCAGCGGGACGTGGTCGAGAGTTACAAGCTGGGTGTGAACAGCTATATCGTGAAACCGGTGAATTTTGAACGCTACATCGAGGCGGTTCGAGAATTGGGGCTCTATTGGATGCTCCTCAACCAGTCGTCGAAAGTAACCAACTAGCCCAGAGGCATGCCGCACCCGCTGAAAATCCTTATCGTCGAAGACAATTCGGACGACGCCGATCTGGCGTTGGCCGCACTGGGCAGGGCGGGCTTCGAGCCGGACTGGCAGCGTGTCGAAACAGAGGCGGCCTATCTCGAAAAGCTCAATGGCGGACTGGATCTCGTGCTTTCGGATTATCAGATGCCGGCATTCAACGGGTTGCGCGCCTTGGAGCTGCTAAAGCAGAGCGGACTGGAGATACCCTTCATTCTCGTTTCCGGTACCATTGGCGAAGAGACCGCCGTCGAGGCGATGAGGCAGGGCGCAACGGACTATCTGTTGAAAGACCGACTGACACGGTTGGGCGCGGCGGTAACTCATGCGCTGGAAGAAAGTCGGCTGCGCCGCGAGCGGGCGAAGACGGCCGAGGCGCTTCGCGCCGCCCACGCTGAACTAGGCCAGCTGCAGGAGCAGATTTTTCGCGCGCAGCGCGTGGAGGCGATCGGCACGCTGGCTGGCGGCATCGCCCATGACCTCAACAATATCCTCGCCCCGGTGCTCATGGCGCCCGCCCTGCTCAGGGAGTACGCCCGGAGCGACCACGAGCGGCGGCTGCTCGATCTGATCGAACAGGGGGCGCTGAGGGGCTCGAACGTCGTCCGCCAGCTGCTCGCCTTCAGTCGCGGTACCGGCGGGGAGCGTGTCAGCGTGGACTTGCGCCACCTGCTCAACGAAATGATTGGAATCATGCGGGAGACGTTCCCCCGCGAGATTGTGATCAAGTACGCCGCGCAGACCGGTTTGCGGCCTGTGTCGGGAGACCCGACCCAGATTCACCAGGTGATCATGAACCTGTGCGTCAACGCCCGTGACGCGATGCCAGCCGGCGGGACGCTGTCCCTTGGGGCAAGAAACGTCGAATTGAGCTCGGCGGATGTCCAGATTCACGCGTCCGCGAAACCGGGGTTGCACGTTGCACTAAGCGTGACCGACACGGGCGACGGCATTGCGCCGGCGATCGTCGACCGGATCTTCGATCCGTTCTTTACAACAAAGGCGCCGACCAAGGGCACAGGACTCGGCTTGTCGACGGTCTTGGGCATCATTCGCGGCCACCACGGATTCGTCACCGTGACCAGCGAGCTCGGCAGCGGCACAACTTTTGCAATTTATCTTCCCGCCGCCGCGGAAGCCGTCGGCGTTCCCGCGCCCGCGTCGGCCGATGCCGCGCCGAGCGGCCATGGCGAACTCATTCTGGTGGTCGATGACGAAGAGCCCATCCGCACGGCGACGCGCCTGCTTTTGGAGAGCCATGGCTACCGTGTGGTGACAGCCAGCGAAGGCGCGGAGGCCCTCGCGAGCTTTGTCGAGAATCGCGGCGACGTGCGGCTGGTGTTGACTGACCTGATGATGCCTGTGATGGGAGGCGTAAATTTGATCAGGGCGCTTCATCTCTTGGAGCCCGGTGTCAGGGTGCTCGCAACAAGCGGACTCACCCAGCAGGAAAACCAGGTGAAACTTGAGGATGTTGGCGTGTATGGGATCATCGAGAAACCATGCGATCCCCACGAGTTGCTGAAGGCCATTCAGCAGCAGTTACTTCTAGCTAAACCGATTGCCGAGATTTCTGCGAAATTTGAACCGCTGGAGGTTGCCTCGGTTTATTGAATGCAGGCATGGCGAAGTGTGTGACACTTTGCCGCAACAGAGGAACCGAACTTCTGCGCTCGGGCGCGGTTCACGGCTTGACCAGGTCGGAAACATGACCCGAGTTGGGTGAGGCAGATTGGCGGCGGGTTGCCGGGCCCTGGCGGTTCAAGACCATCCCGCTCCGCGAGTTTCTTCCCTGCATGGGAGAATCCCGGGCCTGGGCTGGCCGGCGACATGGCAACCTGAGCTCGATTCACGAAATGCGCCAACCGCGAGCCGTTTCAAGAACAGAAACGGCGCCATGCCTCACGGATTGTTAAGCGGAGCGAGGGGTGCGAAGGCAAAGCGAATCCCGCGGTTGTAGCCCTCGGGCTTGGAACCGGCGTGGCGCTCACCGTCGAGGAGCCGCCACTGATAGACGAGGCCGGGATAGTGGCGCGACTGAAGGCGCTGATCGAAGCGCTCGATGGCTTCGAGATATGGGGGCGACTCCGCGCCAGCGCCTGTCATGAACAGGCGGGCATTGAACGCGCGCCCGCTCCTGAAGAACCGATCCTCGTAATCGAACAACCAGTCATGGCCCACGTTTGTGGCCGGGCTGATGGCGATGTACGCCTGAAAAAGCTCGGGCTTTGTGAAGAGGGCGTAGAGCGCGAAATGGCCGCCTGCCGAGGAGCCCCCGAGGACCCGGTAGGACGGATCGACGCGGTAGTCCCGCTCGACAAGCGGGATGAATTCCTTCTCGACCACGGATAGAAACTCGGCGGCGTGCCCCGTCCTCGTGGTGTCGGGGTTGATGGCCGGCTCGGGCACCGCAAGGTAGTCATAGAAGCGCATCGGATTGTAGTCATCGAAATGCCCGGGGTAGCTGAAGCCGACGATTATGAATTCGGGCACGACCTTGTCGTAGCGCAGGTTGCCGTAGAACCCCTTGATCAAGCCAAAGTCATACTGCCCGTCGCAGATGTAGAGAACGGGATAGCGCCTCCTTGGCTCCTTGTCGTAGGAGTCCGGCAGCCCGACATAGAGCATGTAGTCGCGGCCGTTGGCCGAGCGAGGCAGCGTGCGCAACTGGGTGTTGGCGAGAACCACGGGCGGATACGGCGGCGAGGCCTGTTCGCCCGCTGACTGGATGGCCGCGGCCGCGAAGGCCAGCGCGGGGAGGAGGTATCTGGGGGCTTGCACCGTGGGAACAAGGCCAGCGGCCGCGCAACCCCGTGTCAATTGAACGCGCCATCTCGCCCTCGGCCGGATGGGATGCCGCAAGAAATGAAGGGCACCCCTCCCAAATGGTGTTATGCCTGTCAAATCCCATAACAAGATGAAGACCCTTCGACTCCTGCTCCTGCCCGCTGCCATTTCGTGCTGTTCGATCTCGGCGCACGCGCAGTTCGCCATTCCCGACTACGCGCCGATGAGGTTCTTTCAGACTGAGTCCCCGGTTTTTCCCCAGGAGGCGATCGTCCAGGGGTTCAGGCAGGGCGTGGTGCACGTGGCCGTCCAGATTGATGCCGATGGCATTTTAACAGATTACCTGGTAACGACATACACGCATCCGGCGTTTGCGAAGAGCGCGGTCGCCGCGCTGAAAAAATGGCGCTTTGAGCCCGCGCGGATCCACGGCGCTCCCATGAGCGCAAAGGCCGACCTCACCTTCAATTTCGACACGGAGGGCATAGTCTTGGTGAGCATGACTGTCACGTCCTCTGCCGAACTGCTCCATTTCAGGATAGTTCCAAATGCGCTGGCCTTCCGGGCGCGCACCCTGAGCGAACTGGACCGGACCCCGACGCCGATCAGGATCGTAAAGCCGGTCTACCCGGAAAACCTGGCGCGCACCAGCCACGGCGGCCACGTCACGGTGGAGTTCTATATCGACGAGCAGGGCCATGTGCGGCTGGCGTCCGTCGACCGCCAGACGATCGAGGCGAACGAGGAGCTCGCGGCAATCGCCGTGACCACCGTCGAGAAATGGCAGTTTGAGCCGCCGCTGTTCAAGGGAAGGCCCGTGCTCACGCTTGCCCAGCAGGACTTCAACTTCAAACCCTAGGACCTGGGCTGGGAGGCCTCGATCAGGAACCCGGCAAGCTGCCGCCGCAGTTGCTGGCGGGCGCGGTACAGCCGGGTCTCAACCCCGCGCTCCGAGCAGCGGGCGATCGCCGCGATCTCGCGGTAGGAGAGATGCTCGTAGTGGTGGAGCAGCACCGCGATCTTCAGGTCGTGCGGAAGCGCCTCGACCGCGGCGCGGACGGCCTCGAGGGACTCGTCCCGCACGAGCGCGGTGTCGGGGCTCTCCTCGCGGGCGGTCAAGCCGGCGACGGCCCTTGCCGGGCCGCCCGGCTCGGCGGGCGCGTCGAGCGCGACCGTGGGATGCCGCCGCTTCCAGCGATGGTGGTTGTGGCAGAGGTTGGTGAGTGTCGTGAACAGCCACGCCGAGAGGTTGGTGTCCACCCTCAGGCGACCGTGCTGCTGGTAGAGCCGCACGAAGGCCTCGGCCACGAGGTCATTCGCGTCCGCGGAGTTCTGCGTGTAGCGGTAGGCGAAGCCGAGGAGTGGACGCTGCCACCTCGCTATGATCCGGTTGAGCGATGCTGCTTCGCCCCGCTGCAGTTCAATCAGGCTCGCACGGTCGGTGGCGGGGTCGATGGACACGGCGCGCGCGATTGCGGTCAGTTCGTCAGGTGACTGGTCGGCGGTTCGGTTACGGATACTATTCCGAGATAGCGTTCGCGCTGGCGGGGCGTCATCTCGTTCGCGGCGGCGAGCACGAGCTTGCGGGTTGAGTCGAGGCACTCCTGGCTGATGCTGCGCCTGGCGTCGACAAAACGCGCGAATTCAATGAAGTCGACGCGGTCGGTGGTGCGCCTCGTGTTTTCGAATGCGGCAAACTCCGACTGCATGCGGGAGACCTGCTCGGCGAGGGCGCGCAGGCGCGGGCTGGACGCCTCGTGAAGCTCGCTGATGCGCGCAAACTGCTCGTCGCTCAGCCGCAGCTCCCGCCTCATCCACGAGAGCTGGCCGACGAGCGAATTGGGATCCTCGGGCCGGTGCAGGCGGAAATAGACCAGGTGCGACGCGGCGCCGACGGCGACGCCGAGCAGGAGGACAAGGAAGCCGCGCTTCATTGCGTCCTGGCGACCGTTTCCGCCCTCAGCAGGGGGTCGATCAGCTGAAGGTAGCTGCGCGCGAGCTGGGCGCTGTGCTCGCGCTGCAGGCGGTTCACGCGCACCTCGGCGAGAAAGAGCCCGAGGAGCGCGCAGCAGGTGACGAAGAGAATGGCAAACGGCGGCCGGGAGAGCCATGCGTCGACATTGCCCCACAGGCCGCCGGCCTCGCGGCCGCTGTGTTCGACAAGCGCGATGCGGCGCCATATCTCGGGGGCGAGGTTCGGCGCCGGGCCGGTCGGCTCCGTCCAGCGGTCGAGCAGCGGATCGAGGGGATCTGGTGGGGTGGGCATTGGTTGGCGAATGGATTTAAGGCAAACGGCATAACACCCGCGGGCATCCTCAGCCCTTCAGGAATCTTCGGCCCCCGGGGCCGGCCTGCTGGGGACGGGTGACCATCAGGTCGGTATCTTGTCATAGAAGACGCGCACGTCCAGGGCCTCGCCCGGCAGCAGTTCCTTCGCGCGCCTGAGCGCGTTGCGGGTCGCCACCGTCGGGTTGGCCTCGGCCGGGAAGATGTTCTCCCTGCCGATCTGCTGCAGGAGCCCGCTGTTTTGCATCACGCGCGTGACGTCGGGGCTGCTTCCGCTGATGAGGAGGTGCCGGCCGGTCTTGCGAAGGTAGTCATGCAGGTATTCCATGGCCATGACGGTCGACGCGTCCAGGTGGCGCGCATTCTTCATCCTGAGGATGAAGACGCGGATGTTCTGGTTGTCGGCCAGGCTGCGGACCTGCTCCTGGAAGAGGTCTGCCGCGCCGAAGAAGAGCTCACCCTCGACGTGGATGATCGAGATCTGGGGATGGGGGCGCTGGGTCGGGTCGTCCAGAGCGACGAGATTGCCGCCCTCATTGATGGCGTATTCGACGAGGGTGGGTGTGCTCGACTTCCTGAGGAACAAGGCGAGCGAGACGCCGATCCCGACATAAATGGCGGTATCGAGCTTCAGGAAGAGGCAGGAGCCCAGCGTCACGACGAAGACGACGAGGTCGGAAGGCGTCGAGCGGCACGAGATCCTTATCTGGTGCCAGTTGATCATCTTGAATCCTATGCGGATCAGGTGGGCCGCCAGCGCCGCAATCGGAATGAAATTGAAGACGGGGGTGATGAACGTGAGGATCCCGAGGACCACCACGCTGCTCAGCATGGATGACATCTGCGTCCGCGCGCCGCTCTGATAGTTGACGGCCGATCGGGCGAATGACGACGAGCCGGGCACGGCCCCGAAGAACGCGCACGCGATGTTGGCCGCGCCCATCCCGATCAGCTCCTGGTTCGGCTCGATCTTCTGGCCGCTCTTTGCCGCCAGACCCTTCGTGATCGAGGCGGCCTCGAGCATCCCGAGTATCGAGATGGCGATCGCGGTGCCGGCAAGCTCAGGCAGGATGTGCAGCCTGCGGGGGCCTATCGGCAGGCCGGTGAACGCGGGGATGATCCTGGTCAGCGCACCCTCGTCGCCGACCATCCTGAACAGCTCCACCGGATGCGGGTGGAAGAGCGTGAACACCTTCGCGCAGATCCCAAGGAGCCCGAGGCCGATGAGCGCCTCCGGCCAACCCGGGCGCAGTTCTCCCACGATCCAGAAGATGGCGAAGGTCATTGCGCCGATTCCGATCGCCCAGGGGTGCACCTGGGCGGTTCCCAGGTCGAAGAGGGCCTGGAGGACGTTGATCGAGAAATTCTGCCCCGGATCGACGTCGTAACCAAGCAGGTTGTGGAGCTGGCTTGCCATCAAGAGGATGCCAATACCGGTGCTATAGGCCACGACGACCGACCGGGAGATGAACTTGGTGACCTCGCCGAAATTGAGAAGACCCGCAAGCAGCTGGATGCCGCCGATGACAAACGCGAGGAAGATTGCGAGCTTGATGGGTGGCAGCCCGATTGAGGGGTTTGCAGCGATCGTCGCGGCGACGATCAGGCTGATGGAGCTCGTCGGCCCGAACACGTGGTGGCGCGAGGAAAAGAAGAGCGACCCGACGAATCCCCCGATGATCACCGAGGCGATCACGGGCTGGGGCGGCAGGTTGAGGATCAGCGAGAACCCAATCGCCTGGGGAATGGACACGAGGGTCACCGTCGCCCCAGCGACGAGGTCCGCCCGAAACTTCTCCCAGGAGTACCCCCGGAGCTCCGCGATGAACGGCAGCCGCACCCTGAACATGTGCGATCCCATCGCCGCGACCTCCTCGGTGAGCTCCGTCACACTCTCCATGGGCAAGGTCTCTTGATGGCGCGAGGCGCGCGCAAGCGCGATCTTTTTGAATCTGCGGCCTGTCGCCTGCCGTTTAACGGGAGTGTCACAGGCCCGTCACGCGACTGTAACAAGCCGAGCCTAGTGTGGAGGCGGTCCACTACATCCACAAATCCAACGCAAATAGCCATTTTACCATGCTATCCCACAAAGCCCACCGGCTGGCCCTTTTCGGAGGCGTACTCGCGGTGCTCAGCGCGGCAAGCGCCTCGGCGCAGATGCTCATCAACGGCGCCGGCGCCACGTTTCCGTTTCCGATCTACTCAAAATGGTTCAATGAGTACGCAAAGATCGATCCATCGGTACGATTTAACTACCAGTCCATCGGATCTGGCGGCGGACAAAAGCAGATCTTGTCGGAGACGGTCGACTTCGGTGCCTCGGACGGCCCAATGTCGGACGATAACTTGTCTAAGGCGCCCCGGCCACTTTGGCACTTCCCGACAGTCGCCGGAGCGGACGTCATAACCTACAATCTTCCTGGGGAACCCAAGCTCAAGATCGACGGTCCAGCAATCGCTGGCATCTTTCTGGGCTCGATCACAAAATGGAATGATCCGGCCATTGCCTCCCAGAATCCGGAGATCAAGCTGCCAGACACCGATATCGTCGTCATACACAGGTCGGACGGCAGCGGCACGACCTACATCTTCACGGATTATCTCAGCAAGGTGAGCCCCCAATGGAAGGAGAAGGTCGGCAAAGGCACATCTGTCAGCTGGCCCAGCGGCATAGGTGGCAAGGGGAATGAAGGCGTATCCGGTCAGGTAAAACAGGTACCGGGGGCGGTCGGTTATATAGAACTCGCGTATGCGAAACAGAACCAGCTGCCATACGCCGATGTGAAAAATTCCTCAGGAAACTACATTACGCCGACCATAGATTCGGTCACCGAAGCGCTCGCTGCCGCGGAAATCCCGGATGATTTCCGTTTCTCAATGGTAAATCCCCCCGGCGCGCAGGCTTACCCCATTTCAGGCGCGACCTGGCTTCTCGTTTATGGAGAGCAGAAAGACCATGCGAAGGGCGAGAAGCTCGTCCAATTCCTTAAATGGGCCTATTCGGACGGCGAGAAACTCGCGCCCGGCCTCGATTACGCGCCGTTGCCGGTCGCCCTTATCAAGCGCGCCCTTGCAAGGGTCGACAGCATCAAGTACTAAAGGGGTCCCAAGAAGGCGGGCGCGGTGAATACCTGCACACTCGTCCGATGAGCACCCGGCCCTCCAGAACCATCCTTCCGGCGCCCGGGTCGCAATTTCCAAACGTTGCGTTCAAATGGGCGGCTGCGCTGGCTGCGGCGATGATCGTCGTGCTCATCGTTCTCGTCGGCTGGGAGCTTTACAAGGGTTCGCGGCTCGCATTGTCCCAGTTTGGCGCCGGATTTCTTTGGAGCTCCGAATGGAATCCGGTCTCCGAAAAATATGGGGCACTCCCGTTCATCTTCGGGACGTTGGTCTCGTCGCTCCTGGCCCTCTTGATCGCCGTTCCCCTCGGCGTCGCCACGGCGCTCTTTCTCACCGAACTCGCTCCTCTCAAGCTGCGCCAGCCAATCGTGATGGCAATCGAGATGCTTGCGGCGGTCCCGAGCGTCATCTTCGGGGTCTGGGGCTTTTTTGTCCTTATCCCCTGGCTGAGGGACCACCTCTTCGTGTGGCTTAAGCACTACCTCGGATTTCTGCCCCTTTTTCAAGGGCCGGTCTACGGAGTAAGCATGCTCGCGGCGGGAATCATCGTCGCGATCATGATTTTGCCGATCATCACATCGATATCTCGCGAGATACTTCGCTCCGTCCCGGATCTGCAGCGCGAGGCGGCCTATGCGCTCGGCGCCACCAGGTGGGAGGTCTTGAGGATTGCAGTGCTCAGCTACGCGCGCAGAGGGCTGTTCGGCGCCGCGATCCTTGGCCTCGGCCGCGCCCTCGGGGAGACGATGGCGGTCACGATGGTGATCGGCAACCGCCCCCAGATTAGCGCATCTCTCTTCGCGCCGGGCTACACGCTCGCAAGCGTGATCGCCAACGAATTCACGGAGGCCACGACGGACCTTTACCTGAGTTCGCTGTTCGAACTCGGCCTGGTGCTTCTCGCCGTCACGATACTGGTAAACGTTGCCGCGCAGATCTTGCTGAAGAGCATGACGGGCAGCGGCTCCAGCAAGGTAGCCTGATCCGATGACCGCCTCTCCCTACATTCCGACCCCTCAATTCGCCCGGTGGCGCAAGTGGAAGAGCAGCGCCATAACGTGGGTCCTTGTCGCGTGCGCCCTGGCCGTCATAGCGCCCCTGTTCATCGTTGTATATTTTCTCCTCGTGCGCGGTTCGAGTTCGCTCGACTGGAACTTTTTCACGCAGCTGCCAAAGCCCACCGGAGAGGTGGGGGGCGGCATGGCGAACGCGATTATCGGGACGCTGACCCTCCTCGCCATGGCCGCCGTCGTGGGGGTGCCCTTTGGGGTAATGGGAGGGATTTACCTGTCCGAATATGGGTCCGCCCGAGCAAACAACTGGATCCGGTTCGCCGCCGACGTGCTAAACGGAGTGCCCTCGATCGTCTGGGGGATGGTGGTCTACCTTATTCTCGTCGTCCCGTTCAAGACGTTCTCGGCATATGCGGGTGGCGTCGCCCTGGGGCTGATGATGGTGCCGCTTGTCATGCGGACAACGGAGGAGGTGCTTGTCCTTGTGCCCCAGAGCTACAGGGAGGCGGCCGTGGCCCTGGGGATAGCGCGCTGGAAGGTGATCATGGTCATAGTGGTCAGGACCGCTCTCAAGGGAATCGGCACCGGCGTCATCGTGGCATTGGCGCGCATTGCGGGCGAAACGGCCCCACTCCTCTTTACAGCCCTGGGAAACAGTTTTTGGAACCACAACCTGAAGGAGCCGATTTCGGCGCTGCCGCTTCAGATCTTCGCCTATTCCATTTCGGCGTACGACGACTGGCACCGGCAAGCATGGGCCGGCGCACTCGTCCTCATGGCTTTGATCCTCGCGCTAAATATTACGGTCCGCGTATTGTCGCGCGACCGTAAAAGCATCCTTTGACTACCATGTCCATCCTCCCTGAAACGGCGCGTGCTTCCGCAGGTGCCGAGCCGATCCGGATAGCCGCGACGCCTGCGCCCGCTTCCACGGTCGATATTCCGGTGCAGGCGGAGGAGATCGCGTTCGACATCCGCAACTTCAGCATGTGGTACGGACAGCGCCAGGCGCTGCAGGACATCACGATCCGGATCTCCGCGCGGAAGGTGACGGCGATCATCGGCCCCAGCGGATGCGGCAAGTCGACCTTTCTCCGGGCGCTGAACCGCATGCACGACCTGACCCCGGGCACGCGCCTTGAGGGATCCCTGAAGCATTTCGGCACTGATCTCTACGGCGCCGGCATCGATTCCACGGCAGTGCGTCGCCGCGTGGGGATGGTTTTCCAGAAATCCAACCCATTCCCGACGATGTCGATCGCCGAAAACGTTCTCGTGGGCCTGAGGCTCAACGGGGTGCGCGACCGGGCGGTCCTGCAGTCGCGCCTCGAGGAGTCCCTGCGCATGGCCGCGCTCTGGGACGAGGTGAAGGACCTTCTCAACCGCCCGGGCACAAGCCTCTCGGGCGGCCAGCAGCAGCGCCTCTGCATAGCCCGCTCGCTGGCGGTCCAGCCGGACACGCTCCTGATGGACGAGCCGTGCTCGGCCCTCGACCCGATCGCGACCGCGAAGATCGAGGAGCTGATCCAGACGCTGCGCGAGAACTACACGGTCGTGATCGTCACCCATAACATGCAGCAGGCGGCGCGATGCTCCGACAGGACCGCGTTTTTCTACATGGGCCGTCTGATCGAGTTTGGCGAGACGCGGAACATCTTCACGAATCCGGGCAACCCCCAGACCGAGGCCTACGTCTCAGGCCGCTTCGGGTGAGGCCCGGGAATCCCCTCCGAAATGACCCACTACAACGAAGAGATGACGCTGCTGAAGGAAAGTCTTCTCGCCATGGCCAGCCATGCCGAATCGGCGGTGACGCGGGCAATCAGGTCCCTCGTCGAGCGGGACGACCTGCTCGCCCAGGCCGTGATAGACGACGACAACATCGTCGACCAGTTCGAGGTGGAGATCGACGACATTGCGATACACCTGCTCGCAAAGGCGCCGGTCGCGACTGACCTGCGCCTGACCACCGCCGCGATGAAGATATCCCAGAACCTGGAGCGCGTCGGCGACTCCGCGGTGACGATCGCCCGCCGCGCGATCGACCTCGACACCGAACCGCAGCTCAAGCCTTACGTCGACATTCCCCGCATGGCGACAATGTCGATCGAGATGCTGCGGGACGCCATCTCGGCCTTCATCAACCGGGAGCCGGACAGAGCGCGTGCCGTTGTTCCGCGCGACCTGGAGGTGGACAACCTGAACCGCCAGCTTCACCGGGAGCTTTCAAGCTTCATGGTCGAGCGCCCGGCCACGATTTCGCGCTGTCTCAACCTCATGGTGATATCCAAGTGCCTCGAGCGTATCGCCGACCACGCCACCAATGTCGCCGAGGAGGTCGTCTATCTCTACGAGGCGATCGACATTCGGCATTCCGGCATG
>CAAGKR010090716.1_pt1 | contig 13169 bp, 13 predicted proteins | sample 2556971 | NCBI WGS metagenome assembly CAAGKR01 (sample SAMEA5207829, study PRJEB30636) | soil metagenome | biome: forest; feature: boreal; material: soil | place: USA | collected 2011-09 | depth 1 m | reverse complement strand
TTGGTCCCGGGTTCGAATCCTGGTGCAGGCATTCTCCTTCTGCTTCACTCCCGTTTCGATTCGCTTTCGGTTCCCTTACGCTTGATGTTCCGAGCCGGCGCGGAACCATAAGAATTCCGCAAATCAGTTGGTCCACTAGATGGCAATCGTTTAAGAACATGATCTATCGCGACGCGCAGCCAGCGGCGTGAGATCGCCTAATGCTGCCGGCAACGAGTTGCCCGAGCAAGCGACAGAACAATTGCTCGGAAATCAGCTGATCCAAGAGCCACGAGGCTGGGCGGGTCTCTAGACACGAGTAAGCCAGGGCGGGAAGCCTAGTTCGAAGCCTGGCACCCCAGCCATCGCCTTCACCGAGAGACGTTTCGCGTGCGCATGGCCTCGGCTGGCCGACGACTTCGGTGACAACGATGTCCTTTTCATCTTCACCAACGGACCTGAGGACCGGTCGGTGGAGACTGCGAACCGAATTTCTTCTTTCGTCAAGCGGAATTACGATGCCCGGAGGTGACTGGCCGCCGGTCCGGGCTTTGGCAGTCGGTAGATCCGAACGGCGTTGCTGACGAAGAACTTCGTGCGATCGGCGGACGATACCCCAGTGAGTAGCGCGTTAGCCGACCTCAGCCACGGCTCATAGCCGCCGGCCAGGTTGCACACCGGCCAGTCGCTCCCGAAGAGGAGGCGGTCCCAGCCGAAGCATTCAACCGCTCGATGGAAGTAGGGCGCGAGATCGTCGACCGTCCACGCGTCGCGCTCTGCTTCCGTCGTCATCCCGGAGACTTTGCAGACGACATTCGGAAGGGCTGCCAGCTCCGCGATTTGGGTGCTCCACGGTTGTAGCTGTCGCTCACGAATCGGCGGCTTGCCGAGATGGTCGAGGATGAAGCTGACCTCAGGGCACTGCCGAACGAGTTCGATGGCGGCCCTCAGAGACGGGTGGAACAGTACCAGGTCGAAGCTCAGTCCAACCTCAGCGAGGCGACGCACGCCAGAGACGACCTCGGGTCGACTCGGAAAGTCATGCGCCTCGAATTCGAAGGAGCGTCGCACGCCAACGATGCGCGCGTCGTTCAGGCCAATGATCCGCGCCAGGTAGTCGGGCAGTTCGGGTTGCTCGATCGGGGCCCAGGCCACGATCGCCCTGACGCGGCTCGAACGATCAGCCTGCTGACGGAGCCAGGCGAGCTCCGCCATGCCGTCGGTGCCCGCCGACGCGGCTTCGACGCACACCGATGCATCGACGCCCACTGACGTCGCGACCTGGTCGAAGTCGCCGACGGGATAGGGACGGTTGAGGGCGGGGATCCGATCCAACAACGAATAGCGAAACCGCCGTGTGTCCCACAGGTGATGGTGGGCGTCGACGATACCCACTAGCTTGAGGTTGCGGCTGCGGTCGACACAGCGATCGCGAAGTCGGGGTCAGCCCCGACTTCGTCCAGCGGGAACCACGGCCGGCGCGCGCGGGTAAAGGGCAACGATCGCATATCGGGTGCCGTCGGTCCGGGCAGGTCAAGGACGAACTGCCCCTTCATGATGGCGCCATACGCGTTTCGGAAGTTCATCATATTTTTGGCCGCCACGAATTTCGCCGTCTCCGGATGCATCCCAGCCGAACGGTACTGCTCGTCCTTCCAGTCGTAGGTCGGGAGGCTCTGCACCAGTAGCTGGATGCTGCCGATTTGCAGCACGGCCGACGGCCCCATCGACCCGATGGTGCCGCCGAAAATGCCGCCCGTATAGGTGAACCGGCCGTCCGACGTGCGGACCACTTCGCCGCTCACACGAATCGGTTTGCCCCAGCGCGGATCGACACAGTGGCCCAGATCGACGGTCACGTTCGAGCCCGCCCCGACGCGCAGACAGTCTTGAGCCCCCTCGGGATCGACGACCATGGCAAGGGACGGCTCGGTCACTCCCGCCTCGAGCAAGCCCGCGACCAGATCGATGCTGTCACCGGCGGCTCCTCCGCCTGTTGTGTCGGCCGTATCCAACAGGACGATGGGCCCGTCGATCTCCCGCCCGCGGCGCACCGCTTCGGCAACGCTGACGGTCTCGACCAGGAACTCGCGCCGCCGACCCCAAAACGCGCCGGCCAGCCTCCGTGCCTCGCGCAACGCCCGCTCGCGGTCTCCATCGCTGATCACGATCGTGCTGCACCCCATGTCGGGGATGTCGATATACGATCCCACGAACTGCATCGATGCGGAAAGGATGCCTGGTTCGTGCTCCAGGGCCTTCGCCTGGTTCATCAGCTGCGCGAACGGCCCGTCGCCTTTGGTCGACCCGTTGAATGCCGTCAGGATCATCGGCAGCCCAACCCACGCCATCACCGGGTTGGCGTCCCCGCGGGCGGTCTGGAGGAGAAGTCGGGCAGCTCGTTCTCCGGTAGTGACCGGATCGTCGTGCGGATACTCTTTGTAGCCCAGGATGGCGGTGAGGCTGTCCACCATCGGCCGGGTGACGTTCCCGTGCAGGTCCAGCGTCATGACGATGGGGACGCGTGGTCCAACCACCTGGCGGACGGCATGGGCCAGGTCAGCCTCCGGATCATCCGTGCCGTCGGCCACCATCGACCCATGGCAGGAGAGCAGCACGCCGTCCACCGCGCCCGCATCGTTGAGCCTCGCGAGCAGATGATCACGCAGGTAGCCGTAGCATTCGGATGAGACGACGGCCGACGAATTCCAACGCGAGGTAAGGAGGGGTACGACCCGGGCGCCGGACCCTTCGACGGTCGCGATCATGCCCGCGACCTCGTTGTTCTTGTCACGGAGCTCGAGAATCTCGTCGCCTTCATAGAGGTAGCCGGTCTTTCGTACGGTGTCGATGTCACAGGTAAACGCCGAGAACGTGTTCGACTCGCAGGAGATCTGGCCGACGGCGACGCGCAGGCTCACGCTCTCCGGGCAACCGTCGTCTCGTACGGCGGCGCGACACTGTAGTGCTGACGGCCAAAGACCAGGTCCGAGTAGTTGCCGTCGAGCATCGGCTGGTCTCTCGGCACGGCGAGACGATCGACGGTGGCCTGGTTGAGCTCGATTCCGAGACCTGGACGATCCGCCAGGTGCAGCAGGCCGTCTTCGATCCGGAGCGGCTCGCTGAGGAGCTCGTCGATCGATGGATTCCCCGTCTGGTCGACCTCGACGGTGACGCCATTGGGGATGGCGGCGACCACGTGGGCATTCGCGACCAACGCCACAGCGTCGCTCCAGGTGTGTGGGGCGATCCGCACGCCGTGCTCCGCCGCCATCCGGGCGATCCGCATTGACTCGGTGATCCCGCCCGTGCGGCATGCATCCGGCTGGGCGATGTCGACCGCGCCGGCGCGAAGAATCTCGCGGAACCCTTGCGTGCCGAACTCGTTCTCGCCCGCAGCGAGCGGCACGGTCAGCTTCGGTCGGAGCGCAACGTAGGCGTCGAGATCCTCCGGGGGGAACGGCTCCTCGAACCAGAAGACTCGATGCTCGGCCAGGACCCGGCCCATGCGCTCGGCCACATCGACCGTGTAGCGATGCGATCCATCGACCATCACGTCGCCATCGGCGCCCACGCCGCGCCGGGCGGCGGCCACCGCGGCCATGTCGTAGTCCTCGCTACGCCCGAGGCGCATCTTCACCCGTCGAAAGCCGTGCTGGCGGTGGCGGGCCGCCTCGCGCTCGAGCGCGGACACGTCGTCATGCCAGAACAGCCCGCTGGCATAAGCCGGTGCGATGCCACGCTCGCCGCCGAGCAGTCGATACACCGGCTGGCCCTGCGCCTTCCCTCGCAGGTCCCAGAGCGCGATGTCGATCCCGCCGATCGCCGATATGGCCGCGCCCTTGCGCCCATACCAGCGGGTCAGGCCGTACATCTTCTCCCAGAGGGCCTCGATCTGCAGGGGATCCTCGCCGATGAGGTGCGCCCGGAGGTTGCCCTCAATGATGATGCGGACCAGGTCAGGGTGGCTGTAGGCAGCGCCGAGGCCAACCAGCCCCGAGTCAGTCCTGATGCGCACGAGGGAGGTGACGCGGCTGGTCACCACGCCCCCGGCGTATCGAAAGCCTTGACCCTGCGGGTAATCGAAACGCAACGTGATGACTTCAACGTCCTCGATTCGCACGATTCCTCTCCTTCCTCTACTTCTGAAGACCGAAGACCTTTGTGGTCGGTACCCCGCGGCGGATCTCCTCGCGGAGCGTTTCCTCGCGGGCGACCCGAGCCCGCGCGGCCGCGACGATGGCATCGACGCCATCGGCGGGGAGCACACATACCCCGTTGCGATCGCCGACTACCCAGTCGCCTGGACGGACGAGGACGCCGTCGACCGAGACCGGCTGTGCCAGAGATAGGGCGCGACGCTTGATCGTGCCGCGCGAGCAGATGCCGAGCGCGGCAATGCCGGGCGGCGCCGACAGGCGCTCGATATCGCGCACCCCATCGTCAACGACGACGGCGGCCAGGCCGCGGACCCGGGCCGCTTCCACCATCAGCTCGCCGATCACGCCGTAAAATCCTCGGCCCCCGCTGGCGACGCAGAGGACGGCGTCGGCCTCGGCTCGCTCGAGCGCGAGGTGGATGCCCAGATTGTCGCCGGCCGGTATGGACACCGTTTCTGCCGGACCGGCAAACGCCTCCCCAACCAGCAGCCGCATCGACCGCATCAGCCCTCGCCGATGGTTCGCCTCGTGGAGCGTCGGCACGCCGAGGGTGACCAGCTCTGCGGCGCGTGTGATGTTAGAGCCCCTCGGCGAGCTGCTCGATCAGGCGCTGCGTCTTCTCGACGTGACGGTTGACCAGGTCTGCCACACGGCTCGTCTCCCGCCCAAGGAGCGCCGCCGCGATCTCGCGATGCTCCTCTTCCGCCGCGCGCTCCTGGATCCGGTTCTGCAGGACGATCAGCCGGTAGCGGTCCGTGCGGTTCCAGAGCTGATCCAGGACCCCGATCAGGACGAGATTGCCACAGCTGGAATAGATGGCATGGTGGAAGGCGCGGTTGTGCTGCAGGAGGGCGCGCGGCGTACGGTTCACGCGCCGGCGTGCGAGCTGCTCGATTTCGACCAGCGTCTCGTCGGGGGCCTGCTCGGCCGTGAGCGCGGCGGCGAACGGGTCGAGCTGCAAGCGCACGGCGTAGAGCTCATGCAGCTCCCGCCGCGTGAGCGGGGCAATTGTCATGGTTCGATGGGCTTCGAGGCGGACAAGCCCCTCCGATTCCAACCGCCGCAAGGCTTCGCGCAGCGGGGTAATGGAGAGGCCAAGCGTGGCCGCGAGGGCCTCCTGGTTGAGCGTCGAGGCCGGCTTGATGGACCCGTCCAGGATGCGGCTGCGGAGCTCCTGGTAGACGGCCTCAGCCTTGGTCGCGACATGCAGCCCTGGCTGAACCTGCGCTTGCGCCGTCATGAGACGCTCTCCGCGCCGCCGTCCACCGCGATCCGGGCGCCCGTCACGTACTCCGGAGCCTCGAGGACGAGGTAGCGCACCACCGCGGCGACGTCGTCCGGGGTGCCAACACGCCGCATGGGGACATGCGCGCTGACCCATGCTTGCAGCGCCGACTGGTCACCCCCCAGGAATGGCGTGTCGATCACGCCGGGCGAAACGATGTTCACCCGGATTCTGCGCGGTGCGACTTCGGCGGCCAGCGAGCGGCAAAGATGCTCGAGCCCAGCCTTGCTCCCGCTGTAGACGGAGCGGTTAGGCAGCGAGCGTGTGGCCGAAATCGAGCCGACCGCGATGATGCTCGCGTTCGGCAGCCAGCGGCCATCGAGCAGGCGCCGGATGAGGAGCGCGGGCCCGATTAGGTTCGTCACGAGCGTCTCCTCGATTTCGGCCGGCGCCAACTGCATCAAGGGCCCGCGCAATGGCACGCCAGACGCGAGGATCAGCCACGCGATCTCCTCCGTGTCCAGGCCCGCACGGGCAATCGCTTCGCGGCCGTCCTCGGTGGTGATGTCGGCGACGACCGTGGCTGTCTTGCCGGCGATCGTCGACGCCGTCGCTCGAAGGCGCGGTTCCGATCGGCCGGCCAGGATCATGAGGTCAGCCGACGCATCGAGCGCGCGGGCGCAGGCTGACCCGATGCCGCCGCCTGCGCCGACCACGATGCCAACGCTCATCCCGCAAGCTCCGCCGGCAGCACCTTGCCAACGAACTCGGCGGGGTTACGCACGGCGAGCTCGTCGACCAGGTCGCCGCCGTTTTTGTCGGCGAGGTCGCTCAGCACGCGGTTCGCAAACGAGAACGGGTTGCCCAGCTGCGCCTGCCCCGCGTCCGAGGTGAAGTAGACGAAGCTGCCCGTCTCCCGCAGAGCGGCGGCTCGCGTTCCGAGATCGGCCCGCGGGCGGTCGGGGATGGGGTGGACCGCGGTGTAGAGGTCGAATTCGAAGGCGCACCCGAAGTCGGCGAGCGCTTTCGCCTCTTCTGCAGGCAGGTAGAGGCTGTGGGTGACACTGCACCGCGCGGCCGATAGCTCGGCGGCGCTCCGCGCGAACTCGAGCCGGCCCGCGGCGTCGAGATGCGAGGTGGCCAGGACGACCGGGTGCGACAGCGTCGCGAGCGCGGACCGCAGCTCCGGCCACCACGGCGGTAGTGCCAGGTCCCAGGCCAGTCGCCCTTCCGAGTCGCGGGATGGGCCCCAAATCCAGCGAGCGCCGAGCGCGAGGGCGGCCATGACACTGTCGACGTTGGCCCAGGCGTTCAGCGAGGCGGAAGCGATCGCCGTCGGTGGGCCCGGAGGTAACGCAAGGCAACGCTGCGCAGTGTGCTCCTCATGCGATTTCCAGACGAAGCCGCGCACGCCGGCGTTGCGCGCTGCCTCCCAGACCCGCAGGCCGTCGCCCCACCGGGGGGCGGCGGAGGGCGCCGGATGGAGGTGAAGATCCCAGGAGAGCTGCGACATCAATCCATCAGCAGGCCGCCGTTCACGTCGATGATCTCGCCGGTCAGATAGCTGGCATCGGGCGAGAGCAGGAACGCGACGACACTTGCCACCTCTTCTGGGCGACCGATGCGACGGAGTGGGAGCTGCGGACCCCGATCCCGAATGCCAGGGACGCCGTCCAGAAACGGTGTGTCGATGATGCCCGGCGCAACTGCGTTCACCCGGATGCCTTCCGGGCTGAACTCGGCCGCAAGCGTCTTCGTCAGGCAGAGGACCGCTGCCTTGGCGGCGGAGTATGGCGCGCCGATCAGGAGCCCGCCGGTCTTCGCCGCCTGGGAGGTGAAGTTGACGATGCCGCGCGTCGGATGATGAGACTCGCGCAGATGGGGGATGGCGGCACGACAGACGCGAACGGTCCCAAGGACGTTGACGTCGAAGTGGAGCCTCCACACATCGTCGCTGGCCTCGAGGAACTTCGAGGGCCGGCCGACACCGGCGGCGTTGACCACAGCATCGATCTGTCGGTGGTCGCGGCGCACCGCATCGACGAAGCTGGTGACCTCGTCCGGTTTTGTGACGTCGCATTGGCTTACGCCGTCGCCGGCCTCCAGGTCGGCGGCCGCCACCGTCCAGCCGTCTGCTCGAAGGCGCTGCGCGCAGGATCGGCCGATTCCGCGGGCGGCCCCCGTAACGATGACGACCGGCGTGCTGTTGGTCACGATGCTTTCCTCCCGGCTCCAGCGCCATAGGCGTCGGTGGTATTCATGATCGCGCGCTCCCGTAAGACCCGTGCCGACCGTTCGCTGTACCAGCCGACATGCGGCGTGATCAGGACACGTGGATCGTCCGCGAACCGGCGCAGCGGACTGTCTGCTTCCAGGCGGGCGTCGATGCCCAGGCCGCCCAATCGGTCAGAGCCGAGCGCATCCGCCACCGCACCCTGGTCGATGAGGCCGAGCCGGGCGGTGTTGACCAGCACGGCGCCCGCCGGGAGCATCGATAGGCCCCGCCGATCGATGAGGTTGACCGTCGCGGGTTCGAGGGCCGCATGGAGAAAGACGAAGTCGGCGCTCAGCAGGCTGGCTTCGAGCGGGACGACGGGCAGTCCCATTCGCTCGGCCGTCTCGCGCCCTCGGGTCGTCACCGTTACCACGTCAAAGGTGAGATCGCGGAGCGCGCCGGCGACTGCGGTCCCGATCGATCCAAGGCCGATGACCGACGCCCGAGTCCGGCCGCGAACCGGGCGCGCCTTTGCGAACGACTGCCAGTCGGTGTCCAGCCAATTCTCATTGCGCCAGCCAGTGAGGCGCCGTTCCAGCGCGAACGCGAGGGCGAGCGTATGGGCCGTCATCTCAGGCAGGCAGTAGTCACGGACGTTCACCACAACCATCCTCCGCTGGGCGGCTGCCGCTTGATCCACGGAGTCCAGGCCAACGCCAAACCGGCCGATGACCCGGCATTGCGTGAGCTGTGCGATCAGGTCCCGATCGACGCGAGTGCGAACATGGACGACGGCGTCAGCCCGCGCCAGCTCGGCCGCCGAGCGATCCCATCGGACGATTTCCCAGCCTCGCGCCCTCGCGACCGCGCGTTCGACGTCGAGATCGTCGAACAAGCTGTCCAGGACAAGGAGCTGTTTCGCGGTCAAAGGTGAGCCTCCCGCCAGGGGCCTGCCTCGATGGCGTCCGCGCTGTCCGTGAAGCGATGGGCCCCGAACCGGGCGACGAGCGCGGCGAGTCCTTCGTCGATCGGCCCCGACGCAAGCTCGAGAATTAGGTTGGGCGCCACGTCGAGCGCTGCCGGGATTACGCCATCACCTCCGATCGACGCCCCGATCAGGACGATGGGAAGTGCTGGGTAAACTCTCGAGAACCGGACAACGTCTTCCCATGGAATTGCCGCACCCCGGTAGTCGATGGCCAGCCCGAGATCCTCGCGCTCGCAGGTCTCCGGCAACGGGGAGAGAACCCAGTCGAGCAGGGGGTATCGGTCCCCGTTGGGCCCCGGGCTGATACGAACGATCCGGCCCGCGCCGGCCGCAACGGCATCGAGCGCGTGCTGCAGCGAGCCGTCAACGGTTGGGTTGGCGTCGACGACCCTCACAGGTGTTTCTCCAGGTAGACGATCAGTTCGTCGAGGCTCGCGTCCTCCGCCGGAGCATCGGGCCGCTGCCAGACCTGCGCCGCACGCTCGAGAAGCGGCACGACAGCCTTGGCTACCGCGATCGACGCCCCGCGCGCCTCGAAGACGGCAACCGCGTCGGCCAGTTCGCCGGCCCGGCGCGCTGCATGGCGACGGTTGGTGCTGACCAGCAGGGCCAGGAAGTCCATCGCTTGCTTGCCGAGGTTGTTCTCGACGGACGCGGCGACGATGCCACGCCGATCGATCGGCTCCGTCAGCGCCATGTACTCCAGGGCCAGCCCTTCGAGGCTCTTCATAAAGATGGAGCGCGCGTACTTGAGCAGCGCTGCGTCTCCGGGCGCCTCGCCGGCGATGTCGACGTGAAAGCCGAGCGATTCGAGCAGGGATCGGTGAGCCTCGGCACCAACGCCGCTGATCGCCACTCGCGGCGAAGTGCCATCCGCGTCGAGCGTGTCGAGGAGCGCGACGTCCAGCACCTCGCATGGGGAGGTGGAAGCGATCGCTTGCTTCGCCTCGGGTGACACGGTGTTCCAATCGAGCATCAATGACCCGTTCCGCACGACTGGCGCGATGAGCGCCGGCACCTGCTCCGCGATCGAAGGAGGCACGCAGCTCAACACCAGGTCGACCGGTCCGTCATCGCGGGTAAGGCGCTCGAGGCGGCGCCCGACCGTCACCGGGACCCGCGGCGCCGGGTCGTAGACGAGGACCCTGTCGCCAGCGGAGTGGATCCGCCGGGCCATGGCGGAGCCGACAGAGCCATGCCCGACGATCAGCCAGCTGCGGGGCGTTATGGCCACTACCCCTCCCGCTCGCCGGTGACGGCGAGCAGCAGTTCGTTCAGGGAGGTGGTCGCTGGATCGATCTCCTTGACCACGCGCCCTTTTCGCATCACGAGGATGCGGTCGCAGAGCTCCAGCGTTTCCTCCGCCTCCGAGGACCACATCAGCATGGACATGCCGCTTCCGGCGAGCCGCCGGATGGCATCGTGGACCTCACGCTTCGCGCCCACGTCGATGCCACGGCCCGGGTCGTTCAGCAGGAGCAGCCGCGGCGCCGCGGCCAACCACTTAGCTAGCACCACTTTTTGCTGGTTGCCCCCGCTCAGCTCGTTAACCGGCGTGTCGAGGGAGGGCGCGCGCAGGCGGAACGCCTTCGCATACTGGTCCGCGGTCTTGTGAATCCGGCGCCTGGGCACGAATCCGAGAAAGGCCATCACCCGGTGGAGGACCACGAGGACGATGTTCTCGCCCACCGACCGGTCCATCAGCAAGCCGCCCACCCGGCGGTCTGCCGGGATCGAGGCGACCCCGCGCGAGATCGCCTCCGCCGTGGTGCGCGGTCGATAGGGTTTGCCGCCAAGTGTGAGGGTGCCGTTAAGCAGCCGGCGAAGCCCGAAAAAGGTGGCGAACACGGATTGCACGCCGGCGCCCTCCAGGCCCGCGAATCCCAGGATCTCTCCGTGACGGACCTGGAAGCTCACGTCGGTAAAGCCGGCTGCCGTGGCGCCGATAACGTCCAGCTCGACGGGCGCCTGGGCGTCGCGTGAGCGCCGCTCGGCCGCTCGAGCGACCTGGGCACTGCCGACCATCATGTGCACCGCCTCGGGGAGGGTCATCGCGGAAATCGCGGAGGAGGCGACCCGGCGACCGTCCCGGAGGATGGTGATGTGGTCAGCGATCGAAAAGACTTCGTCGAGCCGGTGCGAGACAAGCAGGAAGCTCTGCCCGTGCGCCTGAAAGCGACGCATCATCTTGAACAAGGCCTGGGTCTCGGCATCGGTCAGGGCCGAATTCGGCTCGTCCAGAAGGATGAGGTCGGCTTGCAGGTGGAAGGCACGCAGGATCTCGACCATCTGCCGCTCGGCAAGCCTGAGCGCTTGAACCGGCTGCTCGAGATCGATCCACCAGCCGACCATGTTCATGATCTTTTTGAGCTCCGCGGCCATGTCGGCCCGGCGCACGAACCCGAGCCGGTCGTGGAGCTCGTTGCCGGCGAAGACGTTCTGTACGACCGGCAGGTCAGGGTACAGGTTGAGCTCCTGGTGGACCGCGGCGATCCCCAATCGGATGGCATCGCGGGGCGAGCCGATCCGGACGTCTTGGCCCGAGACGAGAATCGTGCCGGCGTCCGGCCGGATCGCGCCGGTCAGGATCTTCACGAGCGTGCTCTTGCCCGCGCCGTTTTCGCCGAGCAGGGCATGGATCGAGCCGGGGAAGACGTCCAGGCTCACGTCATCGAGAGCCTGGACGCCTCCAAACCGCTTGGAGATGCCTCGGACCGATACCCGCGGCTGCGTTTCCGTCGCCGCCGCCATCATCGGCGGCGGCTCCCTCCGCTGGTCAATTGGTTATCCACCCGCAGCCTTGACGTCGGGGCTGTTGCGGATCGCGGCGAGGTTGTTGATGTCGCAGAAAATGCTGGTCCCGTGGATGACGCCCGTTGGGAGCGCCGTTCCCTTGGCCACGTGGTTGTACATCTGGGTGAACGAGTAGGTGCCTTCGTTGTAGAGGCTGTTGCCCTGGGCCCAGCCGACCCAGCCCTGCCCGATCAGGTCGAGGGTTGCGGGCAGCCAGTCGTAGCCGGCCACGAGGACGTTCTTATTGTTGTTGGCCTTGAGGACCTTGCCCCAGTTTTGCGTGTCGGGTCCGCACATGGTGTAAGCGAGTTGGATCTGGGAGCCCTTGGCCGTGTAGATGTTCTGCGTGTTGGCGAAGTTTTTGGCCGGGTCGGTTGACGTGTCGTAGAAACCGACCTGGTTCAACTTGAAAGAGCTGGTGGCATTCTCGACCTGGACCTCGGCCTCGAAGCCTGACCGGCGATCCTGTTGCCCGGTCACGGTCGGCAGGCAGGAGGTCAGGACGTAGTTGATTGTCCCGCTGGCCCCCTTGTCCTTGAAGTACTTGAACACCCGCTGGGCCGATAACTTGCCCTGGTCGATCGTAGACGAACCACCAATGTAGAAGAAGCTGCGGTTCGAGGTCGGGGCATCGATCTCGGTTGCGGCGACCGGAATCCCGGCCGCAACCATGCTGTTGATGGCCGGGACCAGCGCGGTCGAGTCTACCGGCAGGATGATCGTGCCATCAACCTTCTGAGTCTGGAGGTCCTGCATCAGCGAGATCTGCTGCTGCGCGGTCGACGGAGACGGACCGACGACCTTTAGGGTGAAGCCGTACTTGGCCGCCATGTCCTCGGCGCCTTTGCGCAGGGGTAGTTCCACCGGGTTCGTGAGGTCGTCGAGCACGAGCGCGAGTGTCAGGTGCTTGGTGGACGTGCCCGGCGATCCGGACGAGCCGCCGCACGCCGTGAGGACAAGCCCGGCGCCAAGAGCCACCGCCGCGGTACGAAACGAAACGGACTGGAGATTCACGCTTCCTCCTTTGAATGGGTTTTGGCGAATCGCGTCAGCGCCTCACGCCGCCTGCACACCACCTCCTCCCTGTCGCCGGCGCGTCACGAACCGGTCGATGGCGACGGCAAGGATGACGATGAGGCCGCTGACGACGATCAGGAGATAGATCGAGACGCCCACCAGCACCAGGCCATTGCGAATCAGACCCAGGAGCAGCATGCCAAGGAGTGAGGCCAGGACGGTGCCTGACCCGCCGGTCAGCTTGGCGCCGCCGATGATGACCGCCGCAATGACGTCGAGCTCGTACCCGATGCCGATGTTGGGATCCGCCGTGGCGGTCTGCGACACGGCCATCAGCCCGGCGATCGCGGCGGCAAAGCCATTGAAGATCAGGACCCCGATCCTGATGCGATTAGTTCGGATGCCGGAGAGCTGCGCCGCCCGCTGGTTGCTGCCCATGGCATAGATCCGATGGCCGATGACGGTCTGGCGCAGCACCACGGCGCTGATGACCGCGAAGACGAGCAGGATGATGGCGGTGTAGGGAACGACCCCGAAGAGCCGGTCCTGGCCGATGGAAAAGAACGCCGACGTCTTCGGATAGTTCTCGACCGGATAGCCATTTGAAATCAGATAGGCGAAGCCTCGGTAGGCGTTCAGCATGCCGAGCGTGATGATGATGGTGGGAACGCGCAGCGCCACGCTCAGGAGACCGTTCAGCGCGCCCATCGAACAACCGGCCAGCAGGCCGAGGACGACCGCCACCCATGGATTCGCTCCCTGCGTCATGAGTAGGCCGAAGACCACCCCGGT